>Ga0224512_10001131_pt1 | contig 26502 bp, 32 predicted proteins | sample SF_May12_sed_USG_4_FD_169103 | JGI IMG/M metagenome (GOLD analysis project Ga0224512, IMG submission 169103) | Sediment microbial communities from San Francisco Bay, California, United States - SF_May12_sed_USGS_13 | ecosystem: Environmental > Aquatic > Marine > Sediment | place: USA... | reverse complement strand
CATTCCAGGAAGCCCGGTGACATGGTACATCCGCCTCAGCGTTCGGCCGGCAGGAGCCTCGCGACAGTCCCTCGACACCCGAGAAGCGCAGCCCGGCGCCGCGCTTCCACGCCGCGGACCCTCAGGTGCGAAGAGCTCTCGAGTGGGGCTACCGGCTGATGCGGATCGCCTACCGGCAGGCTTCCGCGGCCTGGAGGGCTGGCGAGATCGTGGAGTTTCCCCCGGGCTGTTTCGCGCCGGGGCGCTATCAGCCGCTCAGAAGCTGAGCACGAGCTGCTCCGTCACGCCCTTGCTTGCGGTTCTGCTCACGCTTCGAGCCTCGACCGGGGCGGCGCCCACGGGGAAGTGGGAATCCGCGGCGCCTCTCAGCAACTCGCAGGAGGTGCACCTTCTTGTCGGAGGATCGAGCGATCGCGGCGATTAGGATGACGACCCGGCGCAGGCAGTGGTTCCTTGCCTGCGCCGGGCGATCGTTCAGAAAGTCAGCTTCAAGCCAACCTGTACAAGGGCGAAGTCGATGTCGTCCTGCGCTCCGGAGGAGAGGAGGTGGAAGACCTGAGCGGCTGCCTCGAACTCCAGGTTCGAGGAGATCGGCTTCTGCCACCCCAACCCGCCGCTGGCGCCTTCCGTCGACTGCCCCGGCTGGACGTCGAAGACGCCTGGTCCGAGCTGCCAGAACCAGCGTGGCGCTCCGGCGGCGGCCGAGTAGGCCTTGTAGTAGAAGGAGAGCCCGTCGATGTCGACGTCGACCGCGGAGGGATCGACCTCGAAGGCATACCGACCCAGAACCAGCTCCAGCGACCGGCGGGGCGCGTAGCGCCACTCCAAATCGATGGCAACCGACCCCGTCCCGTCAGCTCCCGCGTCGTCGAAGTCACCCAGCGCGATGGGATAGCCGACGTGCAGCGACAGCGCACGGCTGGCCGCCGGCGGGCTGCCGTCAGGACCCGGCTCCGGCGGCAACGGCGTGCCGAGCTCCAGAGCTTGCGTCACCAGATACGTGTAGGCGAAGCGGCGCTCGCCCGTCACCGCCACGTCGAAGACGCAGTTCGCCCGGCGGTCGGCGTCGATGAGATTGGCACAGGCCTGTTGGGCGGCCTCCGCGTTCAACGGCTTGGCGACCGGCTCTCGCGGCAGCTCACACGGGGCGCTGTCCTTCGGCCAGCTGGCCAGGGTGAAGTCCGCCGTCGAGGTGCCCGGCGCGTAATCGAACAGGCTCGTTGCATCGCTGACCCGCCAGGTGTCGGCGAACGTCTGATAGAGCTGGGTGTAGCGCGCTGCCAGGCTCGACGGCCGAGGGCCAAGGGAGCTGCCGTCCGGCAACGCCGGCAGCCAGCTGCCCGGGGCGAGAACGCCCGTGATTCCCTCGGTCGCCGTCGTGTCGTAGACGTTGACGTTGAGATACCACTTGGCCTGCGAGGCCCACCAACCGGGTGTCACCACCAGACGCGTTTCGTTGGGGAACTCGATCTCGAAGCCACCGCTGGCCGCGGTCTTGCGGATGCGGCCGCCATCACCGAGGTCGATTCCGTCGGCATCCAGAGTCCTCAGCATGCCGTCGACCCGCAGCTGCAGACCACTGGGGTCCGGCACGCCGCTGATGTTCGGCTGATAGGTGATCCGTCGCGAGCCGACTCGAGCGGCTACCGCTGTGTTGAGACTCGCGCACGTGGCAAGACCAGTATATGGATTGGCTCCAGGGAAGAACGAGGTCGCGATCGCGGTCTGACGGGTTTGGATCTCCAGACCGTCGCCACGCAGCGAGACGAACTCCCCGGCACTCTGGAAGTCGTAGTGCACACCGTCCACGGTCTTCATGTGGGGATCGCCCTCCATGGCAGCAGCGCCACCGGAGACGCGGTCGGTATAGGCGTCGAAGTTGAAGGTGGTATTCGGGTTGTCGCCCGTGGAGTTGGAAGTATCTCCCCAGATCGGATGCACCCGACCCTGGAAGTACGCCATCCCCGAGTAGTCGCCGAATTCGACACTAGCCCCGGTGGAGGTCGACGCCCCGTCACTGACCGCCGCGTTGGCCATGAACGTCGGCGCCGCCCCGGCCGGAGTTGCCATCGTGCAGAACTCCTGCATGGCGGTGTTGGTCGCCGAGTTGCGGGCGTCGTGCCAGCAGACTGCGATGTTGCCCGACAACGGGTTGCTGGCGATCCGGGGCAGGAACTGGCTGCGGATCGGTATCGCCGGATCATCGTTCACACGGATCGGCGCACTCCAGGCAGCGCCGTCGTTGTCCGAGAAGCGCACCATGATGTCGGTGTCGTTGTTCTCGAGGGCGGTCTCCTCGGTGTAGACGAGGTACAGGCGACCGAAATGCGGGCTGCTGGCGAAGCTGTCGTAGGCTAGCCCGGCCTCGGAGTCGATGGTTCGAGCAGCTTGCGGCGGGATCGCGTCGAAGGTACCGAGGTTCGTCGTCGTCGCAACGACCCCAGCACCGAAGTTCCCCGGCCCCAGGCCGTCAGCATCGGTGTGCACCAGAATGTTGGTCGGCCCTGTCGTGTTGCCGTTGCCGGTCTGACAGGTCTGAACGACGACGCCGGACGGTGCGATGGCGACGTCACCATAGGTGCAGTTCAGCGTCCCGGGAACAGTCTGCATCGCGGTGAAGGCGCCGATGGTGCCCAGCCCCGTCACCGGCGCGCCACTGGCTCGCATGGTGCCGCTCTGGTTCCAGACCACCCAGACCGCGACGGGAGAGGTTGCCGCCGCACCGGCGGTGGCGGCCGCGACCACCGTCGGCTGATCAACGCTGCCGGGGAAGGTGGCCAACGTATTCCAGGTCGCCCCGCCGTCGGTGCTGTTGAGCACTACGACATTGGCCCCCGCAGCATCGAGATAGCCGAGGTACAGATTGCCGAACGTGTCCCAGGTCAGGGTGGGATCGCAGCAGGCCGCAGGACCCTGCCCCGCGTCGCCGTCGGCGATCGTCTTGTCCGCCGGGTCCGGATAAGTCCAGGTGTTGCCCAGATCGTCGCTGCGGGCCGCGAAGAGGCCGGCGCCAGCGGTGTTGCACGCAGCGAAGAGTTGCATCTTGTTGGTCGGGTTCTTGGCGATGGCGCATTCGCTGTCCGCCCCCGCTTTCTGCGAGGTGTTGACGTCAACGCCAGCGGTGATCTGAGCTCCGGCCGGGCTGACCGCGCCCAGGCCAAGGACGAGCATGCCTGTGAGCAGGGGAAGTGCCAGTCGAGCGTCAGTTGTCTTGATCATTGCAGAGTCCTCCGTTACTGCTGCTCGGCGGCCCACAGTCCGCGTCGAGCTGTCCTGGCGTCTCGCTCGGCTCTAGTCAGCTCGCCGTACTTGAAGTCGTAATCCTCCTGGCGGCGGGCTAATCCAGCCCTCACCAGCTCGACCGCCACCTCCTTGATGCCGATCACAGGATCGTCGGTGAACAGGCGCACCAACATCACCCCCTCCGGAGTCCTGTACTGGAAGCGCATGCGGGCGCTCTTGCCGAGGACCAAGTTGGAGACGAAGCTCTTCGATTGGGCGGCGAACGCCGCCTCTGTCGGCACCTCAATGCCGATCAACTTGAGCTCCATCTGTCCTTCGCCGTAATCGAGCACGACGACATCGGCCCGCTTCACCTCGGTGATGGTGCCGTAGAGGGAGTCGCCGGCACGGGCCGGGAGCCCGATCGAGAACAGCAGTAGTCCGAAGACCGCTCCCGTCATGTGCGGTTGTCTCATATTCCTCCTCCGTTCCGATGTGGCTACCGCGTTATGCGGCTCTTTCACAAGAGGCGCGCCTGGGGAGGCATTCGTTACCCCAAAGCTTCGTTATCGAGCAGCTCCTCGCCAGAGCCAGGCCACAGAAAGGCATAGCGATTACTCTTAGAGCAAGACCTCGAAGTTGTACATCCCGCAACTCGAGATCTCCCGCTCGCTACCGGCGACAGTGCCGTGTGCCGCTCGAGTCCACCGTGATCGTCGGCGCGCACGCTGACCGCATTGTGGACCGGAAACCTTGTGTGACCCCAACTTGAGGTGCCCCAACTTGAGGTGCCATAGGAATCCTGCAAGAAACCCCGGCCGGCTTCCGTCTCCTCTTGCATGGGACGCAAGCTGCGCTACCTGCCCGACGACAACCATCTAGTCGAGATCACCTGCCGCGTCATCCAGCGGCGCTTCCTGCTGCGGCCCTCTCCTCAGCTCAAGGCCATCATCGAGGGGACCCTGGCCTACTTCCAGAAGCGCCACGGCATGCGAATCTGCGGCTTCGTCTACCTCAGCAATCACGCCCACCTGCTGCTGCGACCCGAGAGCGTCGAGCAGCTCGCCGGCTTCATGCGCGACGTCAACTCTGCTCGCCGCCAGGAGTCGCATGGAGGCTCAGGAAGTGAACCTCAAGAAGGGGCCCGATCCGGCTCGCGGTCAGGCGAGCTGAGGGGCTACATCTCCTCGAACACGTACTCGTGCTGGGAGTCGCGCAGGGTGAGGGTGCGCTCGTCCCCGGTGCCGATCACGAGCTCGGCGCCGATGAAACCGGGGGTGATGGTGATGAAGGAGATCGTCTCGTCCGGGTTCACGCGGGTGGCCACCTCGCTCTGCCACTCGCCGAAGTCGAAGTAGGTGGTCTCTCCATCTCGCACCACGGTGACCTCTCCCAGGGCGTCGTTGGCATACTTCGCCGCCAGGCCGTCGACCGCCGCCGGGTCGGCGGGTCGATCGAGGAGCTCGCGGTCGGCGGCCATGTTCTCGAAGTAGCGCTCGGCGTCGGACGCCAGGTCCTTGTCCGCCAGGGGCTCGCCGTCGAAGAGCACCTCCAGGAGCTTGCGCTGGAAGCGGCTCCGGATGTACCAGCCCGGGTCACCGTTGGTCAGCACGACGGCGCCCACGTCGTGTTCGGGCAGCCACATCATGTCGCTGTGGTAGCCGATCATGTCACCCCCGTGGTGGACGACCGCAGTGCCGTAGGTGGTGTCGACCATCAGGCCCATGCCGTAGCTCGCGTCGTTGCCGACGGCGACCTTGGGCTCGCGCCGCTCGAAGAGCGCCTCCTTCGAGATGTACCGGCCGCCATCCGGAAGGGCGCCCTCGGCCAGCTCCATGGCGACGTACTTGAGCATGTCGTTGACATTGCTCCAGCCAGCGCCGGCTGGGCGCAGAGGAATGACCGAGCGATTGATCTCGAAGATGGCGTGGGCCGGGTTGCCGTCGATGTCGGGCGCATGGGCCATCGCCACGTTTCCAGCCAGAGCCCTCTCGTAGTCGAAGGTCGTCTCCGTCATCCCGAGGGGGTCGAACACCTGGCTCTGCATCGCCTTGTCATAGGCGGCCCCCAACTCCATGTCGGGGAACATCAGGTAACCGCCGACGAACCCGGCGGCCCCGGCCAGCATGTTGGAGTACTGGAAGAGGGCGCCGAAGTCGCTGGTGGGCTCCATGGTCGCGAGCAGCTCCATCGCCCCCTCGGGTGTCACCCCTCCGTATTCGAGGAGCCACTCCATGTCCTGTCGCGGCATGCCGGTGCAGGCACAGACGAGATGCTCCACCAGCACCCTGCTCGTCGTCTCGGGATCGGCCACCGCGAACGACGGCATGACATCGATGGCCGGGGTCTTCCAGGTGAGCTTGCCCTCGTCCACCAGCTTGGCCAGCATCAAGGTGCTCAAGCCCTTGGTGTTCGAGGCGATCATGTAGAGGGTGTCGCCGTCGGGAGGCGTCGGGTCGCCGAGCTTGCGGACTCCAAAGCCACCCGAGAAGACCACCTCACCATCCTGCACGATGCCGTAGGAGACACCCGGTACCCCCGTGGCCTCCATTCCGTCCCGGACGAACCGGGCAATCTCGGCCAGCCGCGCTTCATCCAGCTCGTTCGCGGTCTTGCCGGCAAACGACTCCCGCGAGTAGCCCTTGGGAAGCAGCCGGTCGAAGACCATCGACACCTGCCCTCCGCGCTTCTCCCCCACGTCGTGGGCCATGTCGTAGATCCAGACGGTCCAGGCGTCCTTTGCGTAGAGAGTCCCGGCCAGGACCGTGCGTCGCTCGTTGGGTGAGGTCTGGTATTCGTACCGGCGCCTTCTCGACCAGCCATCCTTGTCCGGTGACTCGGTGGTGACCTTGAGCGGCCACGCGAGCTCCTTGTACGCGGCCCAGGCGGCGTCGACCGCCTCGTCGGCGTCTTCCGCCTCCAGATCCACCAAGGCAATCCACGAGCCCCCCTCCGGTGGCTCCAGAATCGTCGCCGGGCCCCGTACCTCGACCGTCCACCCCTCGGGGGCCACGAAGGTGTTGCCTTTGACGGTGGTTGCCGGGGTGTCGGCGGCGACAGTCCCGGTAACCTGAGTCTCCGCAGCTCCAGACTCGCCTGGCGCCGAGGCAAGGTCTCCTCGCTGGCAGGCCAGGAAGGTCAGACTCGTTATCAGACAGATTACGGTGGAGTAGACAGATCTACGCATCATGGGTTTCTCCCTCCCGTCCCCTCCAGATCTGAGAACCGATGGTCAGGCCCACGTCATCCGCCAGATAGCGATCCGTCCGGAACGAGGACAAGGGTATTGCAGCCAGCCGATGGGTGCCAACCCAGCGGAACGCGAGTTGGCCGCCCAGATTGGTGCGAGGCCCCCACAGTTATCCTTTGTTCCCCAACTTGAAGTGCCCCAAAGCAGGTCGTCCGTTCTCTGTAGAATCGAGCGAGGGCAAGGATCCGACAACGGGAGGTCCGCAAGATGTTTCCGAGGTCGCGTGCAGGCATGGCCGTCGCTTGGCTGCTGCTGGCGCCGTGGGGCCTCGCCGCGGCCGCGGGGCCGCCCGCGGCGACGCGATCCCCGACGGCCGGGCCCCATCCGGCGGCGCCGGAAGAGACCGCCCAGTTCGGTTTTCTGATCGGCGAGAAGCGCTGCACGACCCGCAACATGCAGCCCGACGGCACCTACGCCGACGCCGGCGAGGCCGAGTGGAACGGGCGCTACATCCTCGACGGCTGGGCGATCGAGGACGAGTGGATCAAGACCCTGCCGGACGGCACGGTCTTTCGCGGCATCAACATCCGTTCCTTCAACCCCGAGACGAGGAAGTGGGACAACCGCTGGCTGGCCACGGGCAGCCTGCAGTGGAAGTACTTCGAGGCGGAACAGGTCGGCGACACGATGGTCATGATCGGCGGCGAGGGCGAGGACTTCCGCGGCCCCTTCGTCGACCGCAATACGTTCTCCGAGATCCGCGAGGGCGGCTTCGACTGGCGCAAGGACCGCTCGTGGGACGGCGGCGAGAGCTGGATCGAGGGCGTCGCCCGTATCGAGTGCCGCTCGCCCACCGCGGGGTAGGCCGGCCGCCGGGGAAGATCAGGGCACGGTGGCCGACCAGGCCGAGGTGTCTCCGCTCTCGAAACCGTCGGCGAAGACGTCCGCCTCACCCCGGATCACGATCGCGTTCGGATTCAGCAGGTTCCCGGCGCCGCTCTGGACGAAGTCCTCGAGGTAGTTGCCGTCGGCGTCGAAGCGCTTGACGGAGCTGTCCGATCCGTTACCGACGAGCAGATCGCCGCCCAAGAAGAAGGCCACGCCCTCCGGGCTGCCGAGACCCGTGATGAAGTCGCCGAGGTAGTTGCCCGCGGCGTCGAAGCGCCGGACGGCGCCGCCGTCGTAGTCGGAGACCAGCAGGTCGCCGGCCTCGTCGAACCAGATGTTGGTGGGCCCGACCAGGTCGGAATCGACGAAGAGCCCCAGGTCGACGCCCGAGGGGTCGAACCGGCGCACCGAATCGGCCGTGTAGGAGGACACGTACAGGTTGCCCGCGCCGTCCCAATCGATTCCGATGCTCTGCGGCACCCCGACGGTGGTGAACTCGCCGAGGAAGGTGCCGTCCACGTCGTAGCGCAGCACCCTGCCGTTGCCGGACCACTGCAGGACGTAGATCGCGCCGTCCGGCCCGATCTTCATCCGCGTCGGGCCGCCGACGCCGGTGGCGAAGTCGGAGAGGAAGGCGCCGGTGGCGGCGTCGTGCCGGGTGATCCTGCCGCTGCCCAGGTTCGAGATCAGGACGGTGCCGAACGCGTCCAGGAAGAGGATGTCCTGCGGCCAATCGAGCGGATCGCCGATGAAGACGGTCGGGTTTTCGCCCTGGTCGTCGAACCGGAGGATCTGCCACGGCGGGTTGTCGAAGTTGCCGGCGTCGCTGACGTAGACCTCGAACGCCGGCGCGGGTGCGACGGCCGCGAAGAGCGCGAGGAGAGATACCAGGGTCGCTTTCATGTCCACTCCCGGAGGCGGCGCCGGCCGAGGACTCGGCATGGCGCGGGTTCTTGCGTGGCGGTCTGTCGAACCGAACGGGAGACGGGCACGCGGTATTCCAGCACGACGGCGGCCGCCGCGCTCGGACCCGGGCGGCGGCAGCCCAGCGCCGCGCTTCCACGCCGCGGACCCTCAGGTGCGAAGAGCTCTCGAGTGGGGCTACCGGCTGTTGCGCATCGCCTACCGGCAGGCCTCCGAGGCGTCGCGCGCCAGCCGGAAGCCGAGGCTCGGACCCTCGTCCGTCGGAGCGTGGGTGTAGCGCAGGCCGCAGCGGGCGCTGTCGGCGCCGTAGTGCCAGCTGCCGCCGCGGATCACCTTGCGACCGGAGGCGCAGCGAGCGAGCGGACCGCGGGCGTCGCCGGGGTAGGGACAGTGATCGTCGGCCGTCCACTCCCAGACGTTGCCGTGCAGGTCGTGGAGCCCCCAGCGATTGGGGGCGAACGACCCCGCCGGCATCGTGGCGCCGAGCGGCTCCCCCGCCGCCGCGCCCGGCTCGGGCACCGAGTCGTCGAAGTTGGCCTGCACGGTGGACAGCGTCTCGCCGAAGGCGAACGCGGTCGAGGTTCCCGCCCGGCAGGCGTACTCCCACTCGGCCTCAGTCGGCAGCCGCAGACGGTGGCCACCGAGCGCTTCCAGCCGCTCGAGAAAGCGCTCGACGTCGAGATAGCTCACCGTCTCCACCGGACAGTCGCCGCCACAGTCGGCGAACCGGCTCGGATTCGACCCCATCACCGCCTGCCACTGGGCCTGCGTGACCTCGAATCGCCCCATGTAGAACGGCCGGCCGAGCTCGACCCGATGGAGCACCTCCCCCGCCTCGCGCCCGACCTCGCCCGCCGGCGTTCCCATCGCGAAGCTCCCGGCGTCGAGGAGCACGAGCTCCATGCCCGTCACCGGCTCCGACCACGCGCGCGGCAGCGAAGGCGACTGCTCCGCGCCGCGGCAGCCCGCGAGCAAGGCCAAGACCACCACGGTCGCCGCCCGGAGGACCGCAGACCCGCTCAAGGCAGCAACACCCCGCCACCGCCTCTACCCATCGCTCCCGGTCTCCCGACCCTCCTCGGCCTCCCCTTCACCCCTAGGATGCTCCCACAGCCCGCCTGCCCCAGCTCGAGCTCCACCAACGCGACAGCGACCCCCGCCCGTTCCGGTGAGCTGCCGGAAACAAGGGCTCACCGGCCGGCGCAGCCGGACAGCCGGCCGCAGGCCGGGCCCATCGAATCCCGCCCCTTCCGCCATGGTTGGGCATTGAGTCGGGGCGACTCACCCCTCGTGGGGAAACCGGTGACAGGGTACTCATTTCACAACCCTGTTTGGTGAACGCCGACGAGGAATGGGTATCCTGTCACCCGTTTTCCGCAAATACCCAGCGCTAACCGCAGTAGGCGAGGGGTTCTGATTTGATCCTGTCCCCCTTTCCCCCTTTCCGTAGTATCCACAGCGTAGATCACGCGTCCTACATGCGGGCGGTCCTCGGTCCGGCCGGGGGGAATCAATACCCCGGGTTCTCGACCGATCCGCTGGATGCTTTTCGCCATCTTGCCCACGATCTCGAGAGCTACTGCGACGCGTTCCTCGGCAACTCCGATTCCGAGTTCGAGGCGACCGTGCGAAAGGCCGCCGCGGAGGCCAGGCCGCCAGGCGTCCGGCGGTTACCATGAAGGAGCGCCACGAGGCGCCGGCCTGGTGATCGCCAGGGAGAGGATACGATGGCGACGATGCACGACGATCAACACCACCTGACCGCGTCCGAGCTCGCGTCGGTGCTGTTGAAGATCCTGGGCATCTACTGGATCGTCTCTGCGGTGTTGATGGTTCCCAACGTGCTCGCCCTTCGCAGCATGACGGGCGAGCAGTACGACGGGGTGCCAGGCTCTGAGACCGTCTTTACGACGCAGCTGCTCACCGCCGTCTTCGTGTTTGGGGTGGGCGCGTCCTTGCTGCTGGCGACCCGCTCCGTCGTGCGAGCGTTGTTCTCGGGGCCACGAGAGCCGGCCCCTCCGATCGGTTCTTCGAGTCTCCAGGCCGTCGGCTTCTCCTTGATCGGAGTCTGGCTTCTCGCGTACGCCCTCCCGACACTCGCGTCGAACGGCGTCGTCCTGCTGGCTCTCTCCAAAGGCGGGCGCGAGCTCGAGCGCGCAGGGTACCTCGAGGCGAACTGGACCTCGTTGCTGCCGCCGTTCTTCGAAGCGGCCATCGGCCTGTGGCTGCTCCTCGGCGCGAGGCGCCTCTCCGCGGCCTGGCACGGGCGAGGCTCCGGCGAGGGTGATGACGCCACGTCTTGACCGGCCGTCCAACTCCGGCTCCTCATCAGGCGCCCTCGGCGTGCTGCTTCTCTGCTCGGCGGCGGTCGCCGCGGCCGCCGTGCTCCATCGGTTCGGGAGCCAGGCGTTCGTCCCGTACTTCGGGGACGCCAACCCGATCCTCGTCACCGCGTTCCTCTCGCTGGTTGGAGGCGTCTCGCTGGGGATCCTCCAGAGATACTCCTGGTTCGCGACCCGCGGTCGGGGTCGCGAAGGTCTGGCGGTGGCCGCGCTCGTCGGAGTCGCCCTGACGATACCGGTGATCGTCGTCGACGCTCTGGGCGGCTTCGAGGAAGGCATCAACGTGCGTGCGCCGGAGTCCCTCCTCTTCTATCCCGCGATCGCGGTCGTAGCGGAGATCGTCTTCCATGTAGCACCGCTTGCGGTGCTCGCCGCCCTGGCGACCCGTACCCGCCTGGGGCGCGAGCGCGCCCGCGCGTACTGTATGGTCGCCGTGTCGCTTCTGGAGCCCACGATCCAGGTGGTGTGGGGCTCTGCTCATTCACCGCTGTGGGCGAACATCTACGTGGGCGCGCACATCCTGATCTTCAATCTCATCGGGCTTCACCTCTTCAAGCGCTACGGTTTTCTGGAGATGTACTCCTTCCGGGCCGTGTACTACCTCATCTGGCACGTCGGGTGGGGGATCGCGCGGCTGGAGCTCCTCTTCGGGGGGTGAGGGACTGTCGCATTCGCTGGTTCTTCGAGCTGCCGAGCCGACCTTCGACGAAGGTCTGGCCTTCGCCCGCTATCTCGACGAGGCCGCCGAGGGCTTCTTCCGTTTCCTGCTCGGTCGCCGAGCCGCGGAAGTCGTGGCCAGGGCGTACCTCGAGGCCGACAACGACTACTCCTTCCAGAACGTGACCTTCGCCGAGCAGGGCCGAGCCATCGTAGGCATGGCCTCGGGCTTCACCGCCGAGCAGCGGCGGGGTTTCTCCGACCGCCCGCTGACGCCGGCCGCGGGATTCCCCGCCTTCCGATTGGCGGCGCTTCGACTCCTTTGCGCACCGCTCTTCCGGATTCTCGAGACCCTCGCCGAGGGCGACTTCTACCTCCTGGCGATCGCCGTCGACCCGGAGGTCCGCGGCGCCGGCGTGGGCTCCGTCCTGATGGACCTCATGGAAGATCGTGCCCGCTCCGGCGGCTCGACTCGACTGTCCTTGGACGTTGCCGCCAAGAACGAGCGCGCTCGCAGGCTCTACGAGCGCCGCGGGATGTCGGTGGAGTCGAAGTGGCCAAGGCCGCCGTTCCTGCCGGCCTTGTTCGTCCGGATGGCGAAGCCACTCTGAGCTGCCCCATTTGGTTCCGTGGTGACCTCGAAATACGGTGACAGGATACTCATTCAAGGTCGTGGCAGAGGGCAATGAGTATCCTGTCACAGCCATTTCCGGTCTCTCGCCCCACGGGAACGCCCGCGCCGATTCATGCACCGCGTCCATCTCAACCCCGAGAACGTCCCTGCCGGGCTCCGGCATCTGATCCCGCTGGCGGAGCGCTTCGGAATTCTCGACGACCTGGACCGAGAGAACCTGGTGATGTCCTGTGCTCCCAAGGAGCTGGAGGAGCTGAAGAAGGCCATCGAGATGCATGACGACCTCTTGGACCTCTGGCTTGCCGGAAGAGAGGCCGCTGGTCCCGAGTGGTCCGAGGAGTACCTCTCCTTCAGCGCCATGAGGCTGGCCGCCGATCTCGCATGACGGATGGACTTGGGGTGCCGATCCCCTCGCCGAACCTCCGTGGGCCCGGGAGTGAACCACGACCTGCCGGATCCGGCAGCAGCGTCCGACGACTGGTCCGACGACGTCGAGGAGATCGCCCGCTCCGTCGGCAAGCTGGCTTCCACGTCCGGGAGGGAGTTCGTCATCGGCATCAACGACGCCGACACCGGCAGCTCCGAGGACCTGCACTCTATTCTCGGCACGGAAGTAGATCTCCTTCGACTACGTGCCATGATCGGCGCGGAGCTCCCGACTCCTCGGCGGCGGAGCGTATGAGAGCACGCACTGACACACTTCTGCTTCTGCTCGGGCTCGCCGCGGTCGCCTGCACGGATCGTCAGAAGCTCAGCACGGAGGGTCACATGGCAGAGGAAGAGAAGATCTTGTCCCGACAAACCAGGTCCCTGGACACGCCCGAGGGGCCACTCGAGCTCAGGGTCGAGCAGGTCGAACCGACTCCCCAGCAGGTGGTGACATTGACGCCCCGGCAGGAGCGCCAGGTGAAGGCCTCTGCCCAGGGTCTGGAGTCCCTCCTCTCCCGGTATGGAGGGAGCGCCGGTTCGACCTCCTGGGACCTGGAGGCGCTCGACTTCTGCTTCCGGCGATGGCTGGACGATCCCGAACCCGACCGACCCGGCGACCAGCGGGTCATTGAGGTCCTCGGCTCTGCGTTCGGCGAGTACCTCGTGCAACATCTCGACATGAACTGGGTTCTCGTCACCGACGAGTACGGAACCGACTTCGCCGTACGCGGCTCCCTGACCGACACCATGACGTTCCCCTATTCGGTCGTGTCGAAGCGCGTCGAGGCCCGAGAGCACACCTTCTTTGTTCCCGTCTACCGGGCGATCGAAGATACGCTCGAGCAACGCGGCGACCAGACCACCGGCGTCACCAACTAGCAGAGACAGGCACTTCGTGGCCGGCATCGCAGCCGAACCCGGAAGCCGATAGACGCCCAGTACAGTGGATCCGCTATTCGTAGCCTCACCATCCGAAGCTCAGGTGACCGCAGCGCTCGCGCTCTGGCCGGAGCTCGCGGGCCTGAGACTTCGCCCATTGCTCGTCACCGCATTCGGCGACATCTACGTTGAATCTGCTGCGGGAGAGATCCTCGTCGTAGACACGATTGCTTTGGGGTGCGAGCAGGCAGCTCACTCCGTGGCGGAGCTCGAATCGCTGTTTCGCTGCCCGCAATGGTCCGAGGAGCGTCTGCTCACGGAGTTGGCGCTCCTGGCCCGCGACCGAGGGATCTCGCGTGAGCCCTACCAGGTCTTCGCTCTCGCCCCACACCCATGTCTTTCCGGCGAGATTCGAGTCGAGCAGATCATGCCCATGGACCTCGTTGCCTGGCATCACATCTGTCGCCAACACCGCAGCTCCTGACTCAGCGGCTCCAGCCGAGCGAGCGCGCGGCCCTCTCCCACCGGGGCGAGCCGATGCCCGCAGATCTGCGACTCCTCGACGAGCCGCTCGAAGCGGGACAGCAAGGGACGGGAAAGAAGGGGAGAGAAGAAGGGGGGAGAAGAAGGGGAAGAAGGGGGACAGGTTCAAAGAAGAAGGGGGACGGGTTCAAATACCCAGCGCTAGCCGCAGTAGGCGAGGGGTTCTGATTTGATCCTGTCCCCTTTTCCCCCTTTTCCCGACGGATGCCCCCTGCGCCGACCAAGCCGAGCCTTCTGAGCTTGTGGCGAACGGCCTGCCGTGACAGACTCCTCTGACTCATCCAAAGGAGCAAGCACATGTCTCTCCTACCGAATCGACCGGCGCCGATGGTTTCTGAACCCACCGGGTCGCGGGCACTGTGGTATGCCGTGGCGTTCTTGCCAGCCCTCCTTGCGCCAGGGTGCGCAAACTTCGAGCAAGCCGTGGTCGGACCTCTGCCTGTGACCATTGGAACCATCCTCACGCTGGCTCCCGAGACGGGGAATCTGCCGCCCCAATCCTGTGAGGAAGCGGCGACTGGAGTGAGTTGGACATTCACACAGATCGTCGGTGTTGGCGCTGGCTTGGAGAAGAACGTGCACCCCAATGAAGTGTCCTTCAGTCCGGGCGGCTTCGATGACGACGAGGCCCAGACCCCTCTCCCGGGCACGTGCGTCTTCCGGAGTGCCACGACCCTGCCGCACGGCACCTGGGCCGTCCAGGCTCATCTGACCTTTCAGGGGACCGCCTGGTCGGAGAGCTGCACGATCGGGCCGGTGGAGAACTTCGAGCCGTGTGAGGCACCGGATTGGGTCGGCTTTAGAGCTCCGGGTTTCACCCCAGACGGCCCGGGATGCGTCTTTGTCGTGGGCGACGCCGAACAATGCGGCCCTGACGGCCCCTTGGACGGTCAAGTTGATGCGTTCCCCAATCCGGGCTAGCTGTCCCCCGGCCCGCGTCAAGATCGGTGATCTCCGTGTTCCAGAGGAAGGCGTCCCGCCATCTAAGTAGAGTTTCTCAGATAGTCAGACGAGGGCGATCAGAGAGAATCAACGCTCCCTGCCAGGGGCGAGCAAAAACCGAGCAAACGTCGGGGTTGTAACTTGGCGCAGTCTGGCGTGGTCACGCCAGCACCGGCGTGGGACGCCTCTCGGCAGTGCGCGCAGATCTGCGACTCCTCGACGAGCCGCTCGAAGCGGGACAGCAAGGGACGGGTGGCCCGTCAGGCGCCGCACGGCCTGGAGCCGACCTTCACTCGCTTCCTCGAGGCGAGTCGGCTTCATGCCGTTCGCTCGCCTCCGGATCGCCCTGGTCGTTCCAGTACTGCCAGGTTCCTGTCTCGACGCCGTCTGCGTAGTGCCCGCGGGCTGCCAAGGTGCCGTTCTCGTGATAGCTGGACCAGAGTCCCTGCTCGAGGCCGTGAACGTACTCGCCCTCCGAGGCTATCGTTCCATCTCGATGGTAGGCGACAAAGAGGCCGTGGCGCACCCACTTGGCGCCGTCCGGCGCGAGATAGCGAGCGTAGCGGAATCTGATCTGCCCAGATTCGTATGGAATCTCCGCGACAAACAGCGTCCTGGACTGGCTATCGAACGCCATGGCGTATCACGTTCCCCAACAGAGAGTCGCTCAGCGACGGAACGAGTGGCTCGTCTCAGGTTTCTGGTGGCGTCCCTTCGGGCTCTCGAACTGCCTCCGAATTGAGATAGCGGCGCAGTCGTTCCGGCTCGCCGGCGAGGTCCTTGACGGAGTCATGGATGATCTCCAGTGCAAGAAGACCGCGCCGCGAAGTGATGAATAGCCGTTCCGCCGCCACGAGGTCGCGCCCGAGAATGCCCCGGCAATCTCTGATGATCGTGCCGTGCCAGCGCTCGACCGGGCGTTCGTCGTCCATGGCGGCCTGAGAGCCGAGGTCACCCGTCGAGATTCTCGGCCTTCCAGGTCATGGCCATGTGGATGCGGCTGCGGCCGCTGGGATGGTCGAAGAGGAGCCACTCCTCGAGGGGCCCGGGATCGAGCTTGCGGTACTCGCCCAGCTTGAGGGCCACCTCGGCGGCGCCGTCGGGCTCGCCGGCGGCGTGGAGGGCGAAGAGGTCGGCCTCGGCCTCGTTGGTCCGGATGATGGTGTTCATCACCGGAGTCATGACGAAGAAGTAGGCGGCGAGCAGGACCACGAGCAGCGGCATCCCCGCGAGGTCGCCGATCCCCGACACCGACCACTTCTCGCCCCAGCGAGCCCGCACGCGCTCGAAAGACCAGCGCACGAACGCGAAGGCGCCGACCAGGACGACGCCGAAGGAGACGAGCATCTCGTAGACGTGGTTGAGCACGTAGTGGCCGATCTCGTGCGCCATCACCTCCCTGATCTCGGCCAGCGAGCAGCGCTCGAGCAGGTTGTCGTTGAGCCGGATGGCCATGGTGCCGAGAAAGCCGCTGACGTTGGCGCTCACCCGCGTCGTCTGCCGCGAAGCGTCGAACTGGTAGACGTGGTCCACCTCGATGCCGTTGGCCCGGGCCATGGAGAGGATCGGATCCCTGACGGCCGGGTCCTCGAGCGGCGTGTAGGTGTTGAACAAGGGGTCGACGTAGACCGGGCCGACGAGGAGCATGAACATCAGGAAGACCAGCCCCACGGCGCCGCCCCAGATCCACCAGGTGCGCGGCAGCTTGCGAAAGACGCCGTAGAGCACCATGAAGAACAGCGCCAGGAGAACGGCGCTCACCCCCAGCGCCACCGCCCAGTCGCGCAGCCACTGCGGGAAGGTCTGGGTCGCCAGATCGTACTGGTGCTCGCGAAAGAAGCCCTGATAGACGGTCAGGGGAAAGAACGCGAGCGTCGTCACGAGCACGTACCCGACCGTGTAGAGGGCGGTCTGCAGGGGACGCCGCCGGAAGACCCGCTCCGCGAGATCCCTCATCCTCGCCGACAGCCCGCTTCCCAGCAGCAGCCAGGCCACGCCCACGGTGTAGAGAAAGCCCCAGAGCTGCAGCCAGTAGCCGCCTTCGAAGTAGGCGTCGGAGCGGGCCTTCTCCTCGGGTGACTGCTTCGCCAGATAGGCCTCGACCGCCGCGTCGACGTCGAACGGCACCGACGGAGCAGGCGTAGCGTCCACGGCGGCCTGCACCGCCGGCTCACCTGGCGGCGAGGTCGGCTCCTCCTGGGCGACCAGACCCGAGGCGATCGCCAGAAAGAGAACGGCCGGCAGCAGGCAGAATCGATTCCTCGCTCTCATTGCACTCCCTTTCGAGATCTTCGGATGACACTCTCGGCATCCGTCCGAGTGTACGTGCAGTCGCGCCTGGGCGGCCACTAGCCGAGGCCGCCTTCCCTCTCTCCGACGACGCAGACCGAAGGCCGGAAGTTCCACCTCCGTCGAAGCACCCAGCCGCACGGCCGCCGGTGGAAGGCCGCCGCTCGTCAGACGGCCACCGGCGTCTGCGCCGGAAGCACGCAGCAGAACCGGGCGCCTCCTCGAGGAGGTTCCTCGACCCAGACGCGACCTCCCGCCTTGCTCACCAGGCTCTGAACGATCGCGAGGCCGATCCCGGTACTCCCGGCGTTTCCGCGCCCACCGGTGAAATGCCGGTCGAAGATCTCCTCCCGAATTCCTGCCGGCACGCCAGGACCTTGATCCTCGATCTCCAGAAGCAGGGCTGCGTCGCGCCTACTCGCGCGCACGGTGATCCGCCCGCCTTCGGGCGAGAACTTGATGGCGTTCTCCAACAGCCCGAACACGATGCGCTCGAGCCTGCCCTGTTCGATCGGAAGCGCCGGCAGAGGCGCCGCCTCCTCGACGTCCACGGCGAGCGACCGGCGCTCGAGGAGCGGCGCACAGCGGCCGATGACTCCGCGCACGATGGGCCCGGGCTCCAGTGGCCCGGGCTCCAGTGGCTCGGGCTCCATCGGTCCGGCGACGTCGCTCCGCTCGAGATCCAGCAGGCCGGCGACGAGCCGCTCCAGGCGCTCCGACTCCGTCCGGATGTTGACCAGGAACCGCGCCCGATCCTCGGCCTGCGGTCGGGATTCGGCGAGAATGTCAGCCGCTCCTCGAATCGCAGCCAAGGGCGTACGCAGCTCGTGACTCAGGTTGGTGGCGAACTGCAACGCTCTCTCGGCGCGCTTCTCCATCGCCGGAATGCTGCGATCCAGGGCGCGTGCCAGGTCGCCGATCTCGTCCGGCCGGGAACGTTCCGGTGGCGGCTGCCAGCCCTCCGACTCCACGTCCCGGGCGCGCTTGGCCAGGCTGTCCAGCGGGTCGACGAGAATCCGCTTCAGGTAGACGACGACCGCGCCCAGCACGAGGACACTTGCGCCGAGCGTGAGTGCCAGCTTGAAACGAATCTCGCTCTGAACGGTCTCCATGACCCGGTTCGCCTCGCGTGGCAACTCGCGGGTGAACTCTCGTGAAGTCAGCTCTCCGAGGAAGTACCAACCCGAGATCGGCACGATCATCACGACGAACAGCGCCACCATCAGTCTTCGATTGATGGGGCGCCACGGTCCTGTAGGCAACGTCAAGCCATCCCCCGCACCCGGTAGCCGACGCCGTGCACCGTCTCGATCGGGTCCGCCCGCGGATCCACCGACTGGAACTTCCTGCGGATGCCCTTGACGTGGGAGTCGATGGCGCGATCGGACAGGAAGGTCTCGCCCGAGTAGGCCCTCTCGATGAGCTGCGCCCGCGGAAACACCCGGCGGGGCGAGGAGGCGAGGACCAGGAGGACCTCGAACTCCGTCGGCGTCAGGTGGATCTCCGTTTCGTCGAGGAGCACCCGGTGTTCGGCACGGTCGATCGTGAGGCGACCCATCTCCACTGCACGGGCCTCCTCGGTCGCGGGGCTGGCTTCTGCTCTCCTGAGAATGCTGCGAACCCTCGCCGCCAGCTCTCGCGGGGAGAACGGCTTGACGACGTAATCGTCGGCGCCGATCTCGAGGCCCAGGACACGGTCGATCTCGCCGTCCCGGCAGGTGAGCATCAGAACAGGAAGTCGAGACGAGTGCCGTAGCTCGCGACAGAATTCGAGACCATCGCCGTCCGGCAGGCCGAGATCGAGGATCAGAAGATCGACGGGCTGCTGCCGAAGGTGCCTCTTTCCTGCCGCGAGCGTTCCGGCGACGTGCACGTCGAAGCCGGCCTCGCGCAGGGCGAAAACCGCGACGTCGGCGACCGCGGGCTCGTCATCGATGAGAAGGATGCTCTTCATGACGGTCCTGGCGAGGCAGCCATCCAAGACGATTGTGGAGAATCTCCTCCGCGGCGATCGCAACGAGCGCGGCCACCGCGTTGATCGCGACGTCACGCAGATCGTAGACCCGATCCGGCAGCACGCCCTGGATGAGCTCGTCGGCCCATCCTGCCATGGCGGCGATGACGAAGGCGCCCAGGTACTGGCGTGGGGGGCTCACATGCCAGGCGAGAGCCCGCCGGGCGAGCACGGCCAGCAGGCCGTACTGCACGAAGTGGACCCTCTCCTCCGGGATCGACAGCCCCAGGATCAACGCACCCGTCATTGCCGCCAGGAGAACGAGTGCGAAGTAGGCGATCCGGTCCGACAGACGCACGTCGAAGACGACATGGTAGACGACCGCGACCGCGGCCAGAAAGTAGAGCAGCGTCACCGCTCCTCCCAGAAGGTGCTGCTGGCGCAATGCGATCACGACGCCCCGCACCACGGGGAGAGAGGCGAACAGCAGGAGGATGTAGCCGGCGAGGAGTGCCCAACTGCGCGCCGGCGACCCGAGCTCCTGCCTCACCGCGGGTGGCGAGCTCATGGCTCGAGGGGCTCGATCCGCATGAGCAGAGTTCCCTGAGTCTCTTGATTCGGTCGCAGTGCTTCGCGAGCCACCCGGTTGTCGGGCTCGAGAGCGAGGGCGGTCCGCAGGGCTGCACGCCCCTCCTCGCGCCTGCCCGACCATTCTAGAGCGAGCCCCCGCAGGATCAGAGCCCCGACTAGGCTTCCATCGAGGGCCAGGGCCTGATCCGCGAACTTCAAGGCTCCTTCCAGGTCGCCGCGCGCCAGGTGACGGCGCCCTTCCGATTCGAGGATCTCGCCGCGCCGCGGATCGTCCGGGAAGCTGGCCAGGAACTGCCGGTCGAGCCGGGCCAGGTCCGCCTTCCTGCCCTCCAGGACCAGCCGGCGGCGGCGGACGAGATCGGCGAGAGGAGAACGCGCCTCGGCGACGAGGCTGTCGATCCGGCTCACGAAGCCCCGATCTTCGGACTCCAGCGCCCTTGCGGCCAGCTCTCGCACGAGCACGTCCTCTTCCAGGTCGGGAGCGGAAGGCAGCCTCTCCAACCAGGAGAGCGCCGCTGCCGCCTCGTCGCCCTCGAGAAGCCTCTTTGCCAGCCTGCGAACCCAGGAATCGGGCAAGCCATCGACGTTCTCCGGGCCTGCCTTGCGCTGGACGACGACGTCGGAGAGCGTCTGGAACGTCGCTTCCTCCGCTTCGCCGATCCGGGCGAGAGACGTCGCCAGCCGTCCCCCCTCGCGCACTCGGCCACAGCGCATCAGGAGGCGAGCTCTGAGATTGACCCAGCGCGGCTCGTAGCTCTCCTCGGGGAACCCCTCCACGAGTCGCAGCGCCTGTTGGTAGGCTCCGCTCTCCTCGTAGACCCGGGCCAGACGAGCGACGATCAGCTGATCGCGCGGATCGAAGCCGTGCGCGCTGCGCAGGATCTCCTCGGCGCGATCGAAGTCTCCGTTGGCGGCCGCTTCCTCGGTCCTGCGCAGACTCTCCGCCCTCCGGCTGTCGGGAGATGCGCACGCGGCGACCACGAGCGCTGAAGACAGAGCGAGGAGAAGCAGCACCCACCTGGGGACCATGGTCATGCCCCCAGCATGCGCAGGACATGCGCGAAGATGTTGCCCTCCAGGTTCCGGAAGAGCTCGAAGCCCAGGGACGGCGACCCGATGAACGGGCGCAGCACCCAGGCCAGCTGGGAGCCCACGCAGCCGAAGACGAGAAGGTAGAGAAACAAGGGCAGCCTCAGGCGATGCCCTGATTCGCCACCGCTCAGCCGAAGATAGCCATTCGTCAAGCGGTGCCAGCCGACCACGCCGCCGATTGCCCCCACCGCCAGAGCGAGGAACTGCGTCAGCGTGTAGTGGCCGGTCGTGCTCACGAGAAAGAACAGGGGTAGCGAGAGCGCGGCCCAGATCATGGCCGTCGTCGACAGTGCCGTCGCCTGAAGGGCTGCCGACTGCACGAAGCTCATCGGCTCCGATGCCTTGACGGCCTGGAACACGTAGAACGCCGGGAAGCAGAGAGCGCCCGTCCCGAGGAGGAGCAAAGGCACCTTGACCGCGGAAACGACCATCTGCGCCGCCGACATCCCGTAGCTGCCCAGAGCGACCCCGAAGACGGCCGCCCCCACCAGAGCCGCCAGCAGGGAGTGGCGGAGCGCCGCGGGCTGATTCGGTGCTTCACGGAGCTGCGCCAGGAGCTCCTTCTCGCTGCAGAGAGCTCCCGAGAGTGGACGGGTCCAAGGCATCGCTGCATCGCTCATGTCGTTCCTCCTTGTCTGACTTCCGGAAGGAACGCTAGCGATGCGATGTGGAGATCGTGAGGAGGGGACCAGGGGATTGCGAGGAGGGATGAGCTCCCTTCCGGCGGTCCCCGCTGGCAGGCTGGACGGCCGAAGCGTCGTCAGGGCTCCCGCGTCCCGTACGCGCGCGGGTGCTCCGGACGGACCGCGGGCGCCAGCCGGTCGGCGAGGCTACTCGCGCGCGGCGACGGCCGCGATTCCGAGGGTCTCGTCGAAGCAGGAGAGCTCGACGGAGCCGTCGGGAACGCGCGAGCAAAGGGCGAGGTAGCAGGCGAGGTGCAGGCTGTCGAGCCCGCGCAGCGAGTGCCGCTCCGCCAGCTCGCCGGCGTGGCGGGCGATGGTGCCGTTGACGTCCATCCGCAGCAGGTGGGGCCAATCGAGGTCGAAGTCCGACTTCACCCGGTCGTGCTCGGCGCGCGTGAGGGACCCTTCCCGGCAGCGCCGGGCGAAGGCGCCGCGCGCCTCCGGGTAGGCGATGACGGACGTGGCCACCGTGGACGCGCTCTCGACCAGGCCGCGGACCGCGGACGATCCGTCTTCTTCGACGTACAGCTTCACGAGGCTGCTGGTGTCGAGGTAGAGGATCACCGGCAGATCACCGCCGGTCCTCGAGGACCGCGTCGGCGACGGAGCCCTCGCGTGGACGTGGCGGCCTGCCCGATCCCACCGGCTTGCCGCCGTTCCAGTTCGCAAGTCCCTGGCTGACCAGGTTCCACGCCGACTGCGCCTCGACGCCTTCGTCGAGAGCCGTGATGGCGGCGACCGGGCGCCCGCGATCGGTGACGACCACGCGCTCGCCGCGGCGCACCCGTTGCAGGTAGTCGCTCAGGTGGTCTCTCAGGTCCTTGACACCGACGGTGGTCACTCGCAACCCCCTCCAAAGTCGCCACCATTCTACCACGGAAGTGGCCACCTCCTGAGCCACCCTGCCGCGCCGCGGCTCGCCGGGCACCTCGACACCCGGCCGTTCGGCGCCGCGCGACCGGGGAGCCGTGAGGTGCAGGAGGCCGTAAGCCGCGCCCTTCCACCCTTGGCGTCCGCCAAGCTGCCTATACTCGTCGCGATGAGCGCGCGACGGAAGCTGACCGCCTCCGACGGCGTCGATCTCGCCTACTGGCTCTGGCGCGCGGCGGGGAGCGACGACCGCCTCCTGGTTCTTCTCCACGGCGCCGCCAGCAACCACACCCGCTGGTCCGAGCTCGTCGAGCACACCTCGCTCGCCCGGTCGTGGAGCATCCTCGCGCCCGACTTGCGGGGCAACGGAAAGTCCATGGTCCGCGGCGGCCAGCGGTGCTCGCTGTGGTCGCGCGATCTCGTCGAGATGCTGGACGCCGAGGGCTTCCCGACCGCCGTCCTCGTCGGTCACAGCCTCGGCGCCCAGATCGCGATGCACATGGCTCACCACCACCCGCAGCGGGTCCGCGGTCTCGTGCTCATCGATCCCGTGTTCCCGCGCGGCGTCCAGGGCAAGCAGCGGCGCCTCGTGCAGCTGCGCTGGCTGGTCCATGCCGTACGCGCCGCGGTCCGCGCCCTCAACGCCCTCGGCCTGCGGCGGCGGGCGATTCCCAATCGCGACATCCGCCGGCTCGACGAGGAGACCCGCGAGGCGCTGCGAGGCGCGGAGTCCTTCGAGGCCATCGCCCGCAGGTACACCTCGCTCCGCCCCATCCTGAGCTCGCTGCCCACGGCCAACTACCTCGGCCAGATGATCGCGACGGTGGCCCCGCTGCCGCCCCTCGGCGAGATCGAGGTTCCGGTCGCCGTGCTCCTTTCGGGCGAGTCGACTCTCGCCGACACCGACGTCAACCGGGAAGAGGCCGCCCGGTTCCCGCGCAGCGAGGTGATCACCCTCCACGCCAATCACTGGCCCCTGACCGAGGCGCCCGACGAGACGCGGGAAGCGATCGAAGGCTGGATCGAGCGGACGTTCGCGTGACGAGGGCCTTGAAGCCTGGATCTCGCCTGGCGCAGACCCGAGGGGAGCGACGCTGAACGGGGCCGCGCTCGGCGCGGTCGACTTCGAGCGAGCGGGCTAGTAGACCGGCATCGAGGGATCGACGGCCTGGCTCCAGCCGACGATCCCGCCGGCGAGGTTCCTGGCCTTGGCGAAGCCCATCCGGTGCAGCAGGTCCACGGCCCGGGCCGAGCGGACGCCGCTGCGGCAGTAGACGACGAGATCGTCGGCCGTGTCCAGCTCGCCCAGCCGGTCGGGGAGCTGCGGCAGCGGGATCAGCCTGGCGCCGGGCAGGGCGCAGATCTCGTACTCCTCCGGCGAGCGGACGTCCAGCAGGGTCGCCGACCGGCCGCTCCCGAGCCAGCTCTCCAGCTCCCGCGCCGACAGGTCGAAGTCCGTCGCCAGCACCTCGGGCTCGCCGAGGCCGCAGAAACCCTGGTAGTCGATGAGCTCGGTCTGGCGCGGATTCTCCGCACAGACCGGGCAGTCCGGGTTCTTGCGCAGCCGCATCTCCCGGAATCGCATCGTCAGGCCGTCGAACAGCAGCAGCCGTCCGATCAGCGGCTCGCCGATGCCCAGGATCAGCTTGATCACCTCGTTGGCCTGCAGGGTCCCGATGATCCCCGGCAGCACTCCCAGCACCCCACCCTCCGCACACGACGGCACGAGGCCGGGCGGCGGCGGCTCGGGAAACAGACACCGGTAGCAGGGACCCTGCGAGCTCTCGAACACCGACACCTGTCCCTCGAAGCGGAAGATCGAGCCGTAGACGTCGGGCTTGCCGAGAAGGACGCAGGCGTCGTTGACGAGATAGCGGGTGGGGAAATTGTCGGTCCCGTCGACGACGACGTCGTAGTCCGCGAGGACCTGCAGGGCGTTCGAGGAGTCGAGACGGAGGTCGTGGGGCACCACCTCGATGTGGGGATTGACCTGCCGCAGGCGGGCGGCGGCGACGCTCGACTTCCTGCGCCCGACGTCGGCGTCGCCGTAGAGCGGCTGGCGGTGGAGGTTCGAGGTCTCGACGCGATCGAAGTCGACGACTCCGAGGGAGCCGACGCCGGCCGCGGCCAGGTAGATCCCCAGCGGTGAGCCCAGGCCGCCGGCACCGACGACGAGGACGCGGGCCGACTTGAGGCGCCGCTGTCCCGCCACGCCCACGTCGGGCATGACGAGGTGGCGGCTGTAGCGCAGGATCTCCTCTCTCGACAGCTCTTCCGGAGCGTCGCCGGGGCGGTCGGTCTCCGTCGCGCTCAGGGTCGGCCTCCGGCGATCGAGCGAATCAGGTGCCGATAGACCATGATTCCGGACCGCATGGCATGCACTCATTAGCACGCGGCGCACACCGCGTCAATTCCGCGAGTCCGGATCCTCACGAGCCGGCCACGGGCTCTCTCGGGCGCCTCGGGAGGCGCCAGGGGCCTTGCCACAGGGCTTGCTGGCGCCGCGCCTGGCTTGACGGCTGGGGCAAATGGCGCTATCGTACGTGCCAGATGGCAAGAACGCGGACGAGCAAGACGACCACCATGCTGCCGACCGTGTTGCGGATCCTGGGCGTGCGGGAGGCGCTCGCGAGAGAGCTGCGCTCGAGCTCCGACCTGCGTGGCCGCATCCTCGAAGGCCTGCCGTACGCGGCCGCCGAATCGGTGATGCTGGAGCTCGACCTCGACAGCGTCGAGATGTCCGAAGCCCTCAACGTGTCGCGCCGGACGCTGAGCCGCCGCAAGGACGAGAAGCGCCTCCATCCCGACGAGTCCGACCGGCTCTACCGCGTGGCCCGCATCGCGGCGCGGGCGGAGGAGGTCTTCGGCGGCAAGGAGAAGGCGGCGGCCTGGCTGCGCCGCGCCAACCGGGCGCTGGGCGGAGATCAGCCCCTGGCGCTGGTGCGGACGGATCTCGGCGCCCTCCAGGTCGAGGAGGTGCTCGGCCGCATCGAGCACGGCGTCGCCAGTTGAGCGCCGCCGCGGTCCCGACCGGCAGCGGGCCGACGACGACGCCGCTCGCCGCCTGGAGGATCTGCAAGCGGCGGCACGCCGAGCTCGACGGCGAAGGCGCGCGGCTCTACGGCGGCCGCTGGAATCGCCCCGGGACCCGCGTCGTCTACACCTCCGGCAGCCTGTCGCTCGCCGCGCTCGAGCACTTCGTCAACCTGGACACGGATCTGGCGCCGGACGACCTGGTCTCGGTGCGGGTGGAGATCCCCGCCGACCTCGGCATGGAGATCGTCCAGCGCCGGAGCCTGCCGGCCGACTGGCGGTCCTACCCCGCTCCGCTGGCCCTGCAGGCTCTCGGCACGGAGTGGGCCGAGCGGCGAGAGACGGCGATCCTGGCGGTTCCCTCCGCGGTCGTCCCCGAGGAGTGGAACTACCTCCTGAACCCGGCCCACGCCGACTTCCCGCAAGTCGCGGCCGGCGACCCCGACCCCTTCTCGTTCGACCCGCGGATGTGGAAGTAGCGCGCGGCCCCGGAGCCGGCGCTTTACAGCTCCTCCAGGGACGTCCATCCCTCCGTTTCGCCGCGTGCGCGGCTGGCGTCGAAGAGCTTCCAGAACCGCCGGTTCTGCGACAGGGCGACGACCTCCAGGTCGGTGTCTTCGGTCACCGGCATCAGGACGGCGCAAGGCCGGCCGTTCTTGGTGATGATCACCGAGCCCTCCTCGGGGAGATCCCGGACGATACGGCTCAGCTTCTCCTTGACCTCTCGGATGTTCTGGATCTTCACAGTACGAACCTTTCTCCGCCGATGATGAGCTCGTTGCCGCGTCTCTTCCCGAGCAGGACCACCTCGACTCGATCTCCGGTGACCCGGTAGAAGGCCCTCAGGTCGCCCACCCGGAGCTCGAAGTCGGCCGCCTCCGAGGGTCTTCGGAGCCGAAACCGCCTGCGGGTCTCCTCGGTGGCGTCCTCCTCTGCAAGGTGCAGGTGGAAGGCATCTCGCAGGGTGCTTCGGTCATGGGCACGCAGTCGCTGAAACTGCCGGACATCGTCCGGCGACAGCACCACCTTGCGCACGAGCCCATTGTAGTCTCAATCCAGACCACAAGCAAGGGCGGGCCCTGGATCACGTTCGGAACTGCGTCCCCGCTTCGAGCGCCCGAGGCTGGCGATGAAGTCGTGGATGGCGGCGAGGTCACTGATCGCCGGCTCGGACCAGGTGAGCCTCACGCCCCGGAAGAAGCGCTTCTTGACCCGCGCAGCAGACGGGAATCGAACCCGCGACCGACGGCTTGGAAGGCCGTCAGTCCCCGGCCAGGCGGTCGAGGCCTTGGGTGGCCAGGTCGCGGATCTCGGGGCTCGGGTCGAGCTCGAGGCAGCGG
>Ga0224512_10001130_pt1 | contig 26540 bp, 21 predicted proteins | sample SF_May12_sed_USG_4_FD_169103 | JGI IMG/M metagenome (GOLD analysis project Ga0224512, IMG submission 169103) | Sediment microbial communities from San Francisco Bay, California, United States - SF_May12_sed_USGS_13 | ecosystem: Environmental > Aquatic > Marine > Sediment | place: USA... | reverse complement strand
ATCGCAAAATAGGAAACCACGATCACCAGCAACGAGAAGAACAATGCCGGCCCGACCTCACGCGCTGCGTTACCGATGGCATGCCAACGTTCCTGCGAAGTGAGCTCCCTTTCCATTGCCTCGCGTACGCGCGCGAGGTGTTTATGCGCATTTTCCGTCAATACGATGGGACCATCGACCATCGCACCGATGGCTATCGCGATACCGCCGAGTGACATGATGTTCGCATTGATCCCCTGCAAGCGCATCGCAATAAAGGCGATCAAGACACCGATCGGCAGTGCAATGATAGTGACCAGTGCTGAACGAAAATGCAGAAGGAACAAGGCACACACGAGCGCCACCAGGACGAACTCGATCAACAGCGTCTCGGAAAGGTTATTGACTGCGCGCTCGATAAGAGCGCCGCGATCATAAACCGGCACAATCTCGACGCCGTCCGGGAGGCCACCCTTGAGCTCGTCGAGCTTCTCCCTGACGCGCTGAATCGTCGCCAGTGCATTTTCGCCGTAGCGCATGATGACGACACCACCGGCGACTTCACCGGTACCATCCAGTTCGACGAGGCCGCGGCGCAGTTCCGGGCCAACCTGTATATTGGCAACATCTTTGAGGCGAATCGGCGTGCCGCGAGCATCCACGCCTACGGTGACGCTTTCCAGGTCCTGGAGAGACTGAATGTAACCAAGCCCACGCACCATGTACTCGGTTTCCGCCATTTCAATCAGCCGCCCACCGACGTCGTTGTTCGATCGCTTAATCGCGTGCGCGACCTTACTGAGCGGAATGTTGTAGGCCACCAGCATGTTGGGATCGACCTCGACCTGGTACTGCTTGACATAGCCGCCAACGGAAGCCACTTCGGCAACACCTTGCACAGTCTGTAGCGGGTAGCGCAGGTACCAGTCCTGAATCGAGCGAAGCTCGGCCAAATCATGCTGGCCGCTGCGGTCGACGAGCGCATACTCGTAGACCCAGCCCACTCCGGTGGCGTCTGGTCCGAGGCTTGGTGTCACGCCGTCCGGTAAACGGCCACCGACGAAATTAAGGTATTCGAGCACCCGCGATCGCGCCCAGTACATGTCCGTGCCGTCCTCAAAAATGATGTACACAAACGATAAACCAAAGAAGGAATAGCCACGCACGACTTTGGCATAGGGGACGGCCAGCATTGCGGTGGTGAGCGGATACGTGACCTGGTCTTCGACAACCTGCGGCGCCTGCCCGGGATACTCGGTAAAAATTATCACCTGCACGTCCGAAAGATCGGGTATGGCATCGAGCGGTATTGTGCGGACCGCCAAAATCCCGGCCGCCAGCAGCAGGAAGGTCACGATGATCACCAGAAAACGATTTTTCAGGCAAGCATCGATGATCAGTCTAATCATGATTGACCTCCTGCATCTTGGCTGCCGCTTCACGGAGTTTTGACTCCGAGTCAATCAGAAACTGCGCGGAAACGACAACCTCCTCGCCTGGCGCAACACCCTCGCGAATTTGCGTCCAGCCTTGACTGCTCACGCCGAGCACGACCTCCCGCGGCTCAAACTTGCCGGGTGCGCGGCGGATGAAAACCTGCTCCCGCGCACCGGACCGGATAATTGCTTCCGATGGCACGACGATGACATCGGGGATAGCACTCGCATCGATCGTGACATCGGCAAACATATTCGGCTTCAGCAGCAAATCGGCATTGTCGAATTCCATGCGGACCTTGATCGTACGTGTTTTGCTTTCTGCGTAGGGATAGATATAGCTCAGCCTGCCCCGGAAGGTTTGTCCGGGGACCGCCCTGACCTTTATGGTGGCCTGGTCGCCAACGCGGATCCACGGCAATTCGTCCTCGTAGATGTCGACATAGACCCAAACCTTCGAAAGATCCGCGATTGCGTAGAGTTCGGTTGGTGGCGTGACATATTGTCCTTCGCGAGCACCGATATTGATGACGATGCCATTCGCGGGTGAATGAATATGCAGCTGCTTCTTGACCTCCAGTGTATTGGTCAGATCGGCAATCTGGTGATCCGGCACGTCCAGCAGCCGAAGTCGCTCGAGCGTCGTTTCCACGAGTTCCTCCGCACCGCGTCGCACGTCCTCGAATGGGCTTGCGCGCAAGGTTTCGAGATTTCTGAGCGCCAGCACATATTCCTGCTGAGTCGATACAAGTTGCGGCGAATAAAGGCTGAGAAGCATTGCATCTTTCTTAACGGGCGAACCGGTGGTATCCACATAGAGTTTCTCGACCCAGCCTTCAGTCTTCGGATGCAGTTGCACGAGGCGTTGCTCGTCATAATCCACTCGTCCGACCGTTTGGATCGTACGGCCTATTGAGCGGCGCTCGGCCTCCGCCGTTCGAACGCCAATGTTTTGCACGGTGACCGGGTCGATCTGCACGGTGCCTGCCCGGCCGGCACCCTCATCGTCGGCTGCATAGACCGGTATATAGTCCATGCCCATCGCATCTTTCGCGGGTACCGGCGAGGTGACTTCGGGATTCATCGGATTCCGGTAAAACAGTGGTTGCCTTGGACCAGAAGTCGATATCCCGGTATCTCCATCAGGCGTGCTTTTGGTTGTGCCAAGCCAATACCCGCCAGCGGCTGCCACCACGAGAGCGGCAATAATGAGAATCCCGAGCGATTTGCTATTCATAGAGTTTCTCCGATCCAACCGAGGCCGCAAGTTTGGCGAGCGATTGCCTGGCCTTACTCATGGCCTCCCAGTAACTGATTTGTGCGTTGTACAAAGTGATCTGAGCGTTCAGGACGTTCAGAAAATCAACTTCATTGACCTGGTACGCCGATAGCATTGCCGACACGGTTTGCTGTGCCTGTGGAATGATCGCCGTGCCATACAGAGCAACCTGGTCACGCGACGCCTGATATTGCGCAAGGTTTCGAGAAACCGCGGATTGAACCGAACGAAGCGTCTCATTGAACGCGTGTTTGCGCCGAAAATATTCACTGCTGCGTTGGTCGACCGCTTTACTCTGCTTGGATTTGAAATAGATGGGTACATTCACACTGAACATGATCGAGGCGAAGTCGGCCCGCTCACCGCGAACAGGATCGTCACCGTCCCTGAATCCATAGCCTGCGCCCAACTTGAAGTCCGGGTAGTAATCCTTTTTTGCCAGGTCCAGGCGAATTCGAGCGGCCTCCGTCATCTCCCGTTGAACGTCGAGAAGCGGCCGCGTCTCTAAGGCCGTCTTTAGCAACTGAGCTTTCCCTGGTAACTCGGGTAACGATTCATTTTGCGGCTCTTGCGGTAAGCGAATTGCCTGCGTGGCGGGAAGATTGAGCAACGCATTGAGCACTGCCTCTGATGCGCTGCGCATGCCCTGCAACGGCAGCTCACGGTTTACCAGGCGCGAAAGCTCAAGCTGGGCCAACAACACATCCTGCTGCAGGCCGCTGCCAACTTTGTATTTGATTTGCGCGATTTCAACAAAATCGCGCATTAACGACCGGTTTTGATCGACGATCAGCAAGGCCCGGTCGAGATAGAGCAACTCCCACCAAATGCTGCGAACATCCGCGGCAATCTGAAGTTGCGTATCCAGAACTTGTGCCATCGCCGCAGCGGCTTCATATTGCGCCGCCTCGCGCTTCAGGCCGCGTTTGCCGGGGAATGGGAAGGTCTGGCTAAGCGTGACCTGCAGCTGCGTCATGGGTTCCTGATCACGATCGAACGTGTCCGTCGGAAAATTCAAGGCATTCAAGCCCAGTGCAGGGTCCGGTAAGGCGCCAGCCTGCAATGGCACTGCGCCTAGTGCCTCGGCCAGGAATCGCAGTTCGGCAAGACGTTGATTGTCCGTGAGCGCAATCTCCACAGCATCGCGCAGGGTAAGCATTTGGTAAACGGCGTCATCAGCGCTTTCAGCCGGGATATCAAATCCCGCTGCTGTGTTCGAAGTTGGTTCCACAGAAAAAACGTTACCAGCAAGCAGCAGCAGTGCCGTCAACAGACATAGGGTTTTTTGCAACATGTTTTTTCCTTTTGCAGTCCTCTGAAAAGCTTTTCGCAGACGATGTGCGTCGCAAAGCTACCGCGGAGACTCACGATGTGCAGGCGCCAATCCGCGATCAGTTTCCGGCCTGATGTGGCGCCAGCTCAGAGAAATATTCGGGGCATCGGCCTGAACAGGCCATTCGCGGCAGGGCCGCTAATTCAGAAATACACAGAAGCGCAGATTAAGAGGCAAAACGGGCGGAAGATCGGCCACCTCGGTCGCCTCCACACCAACAGCAGACAAACCGAACGGCGGGTCAGTTGCTATCGGCGGACTGGCATAAACGATGGGACGATAGGTGGTGTCAAGCACCTCAGCTGATGGCTTGCTGGTTACGGCGTCGGCAGTGGTGCAAGGATCGACACAGGCGACTGGCGGGTGTTGGGGGCAGTCTATACAAATAGCGTAGGCGGCCGCACAGGCAAATGCGGCTACATTGCTGAGCAACAGCGCGACCAGCAGCGCGACCAGCCTATTCATTCGGTGCTGCTGTTGCATCCCATACACTTGGAAGCACCTATAAAAGCCACAACCGGATAGCAGTCTAAGTTATCACGCACGAGCATGCCATATGGAATCATACCTATGCCTGCTATTCGCGTGGTTTTTTCCAGCTCGTTTTTCCATCACTTGAGCCTCGACGACAAACGCCGAGCGTTAGTGGAGCTGTTTCGCGTCCTGAAGCCCGATGGCGAACTTCATGTACCTGATTGGGACCGGCCCAACGGACTCGGGATGCGCCTTGCTTTTTGTCTCGTCCGGATACTCGACGGTATTGATAACACTCGGGACACTGCGCTGGGCAGGCTGCCGGAACAAATCGGCGAGGCCAGATTTCAGAGCGTTCGGCTGCGCAATGAAATTAATACAATCTTCGGCACCCCATCCTTGATTGCAGCGCACAGATGAGCGCCCAACTCATCCCCGTTACGCCGGCATCTTAACGATGGGTCACTGCATATATTGGTATGACAGACCCACGATCCATTCCGCCTCCATCTGGTAACGATTGAGATCCTGGTATACGGGAACGCCTACTTCCAATCCTATTGAATGGCCGGCGCCGAAGAATCCATTCAGGCCCACACTCAAGTCAAGGCGCTGTCCACCTGTCGCGTTGGGATCTGTCACGGGTGATAGCTCCGGATTAAGCTCCGGGTCCTGGCCATCTATGCGGCGCCAGTTTTTGTAAGTTGCCTTTCCGGAGACCAGCAGATTCGAACTGATAACGTACTTTGCCCAGCCGAACACCTCGGCCACATTACCCAGTGAATAGTCATTGTCGTTCTCGCCGAGACGCTCGGTATAACTGGCTTGAAAACCCCAACCAAGATTGTCGGTAGCGTCCGAATACGTGATACCCGGGATCAGGTCGAACGTGCCGGAACCCAACTGCATCGGGTAACCCGCCTTGACATTGGTATTGGTCATCGACACCGGCATGCCGGTCACAGGATCGATCCCGGTAAACACCACATCGAAGCGCTGATCGATATCACCGAACGGGAGGCTAATGCTCACGCTCGCGGTCCAGCGAGGATTGATTTTGGTCATGATGCCGACCAGGGCATCGCCTAAGCCGTCGGTTTTCGTGGTGGCGAACCTGTCCGCCATCGGCGTGTGCATGACGATGTCCATCTCGTTGTCACGGTAGCTTGCCATGGCCATCAGTGACGTACTTTCGGTGAGGCCGTACATCAGCATCAGCATGTGCATGTCCATGGTCATATCGACCGGCGCCAGGCGATATTGCTTGGATGGATCCTTCATTGGGGGCATGCCCGGTATCACGCCGGAGATATCTTTGGTATTGACCGTGTCAGTGCCATCAAGCAGGTCACCCATACTCATGCGCATGAAGCGATACTCGACCATCCAATCACCATCTCCGTGGCTGTGATGAATGTGCGCGGCTGCGCCGGTGTGCGCAGAGTGCGTGGTCATGTCATGGTCGCTGTGGTCCATCTCCTCGGCCAACGCCGGCCTGGCCATGAGCATGACTGACAGGACCCAAGGGAGAACTGCCAATAACCCCCGGCAGAGCTGCGCGGATCCTGGCGAGAATACACGGGGCCCGCAGCCGCGCTGTGATAAATCTTGTGTCGCTATTGTCAGCACTGAATGCAACATGACTGCATACCCCTTTTTTTGATTGTAGTTATTGCGCTTGCGTTATGCTGTCTAATACCTCGACTGTTCGGGTGTTTGCATCAGGGAATACCCGTATTGCTGAGCCGGAACATACCTATCGCCCGATGATCTTGCGAACGCTCCGCGCCACGAAGATTGCCATCGATACAAAAAAAAGACGACGAGTAGCCCGACTCAGAAGTCTTGGCAAGACCGTCGGTAATGCCCGAAGCAGGGGAGGCCCGATGATGACCTACCGCTATTTCTTCTTGCCTTTACTATTTTTCTGCGGCTTGTTGTCTTTCTGCTTACCGTCTTTCTGACTGTCTGCCTTCTCTTTTCCTGCCTCTTGCTTGTCCCGCTGCTGCTCTTTTTCTCGCTCCTGCTCTTTTTCTAGCTCCTGCTCTTTTTCTAGCTCCTGCTCTTTTTCTAGCTGCGGTTCTTGACGGACTTCGGCAGCACGATCCTGCCCGCGCGTCGCGCCCTCGGACCATTGCGCGTTGGAGCTTTGCGTGCCTTGCTCACTGCGCTGTTCCGCGGCCTTTAGCGAATCACCATTCTCGACTCGATCCGCTTTCTGAGCGATGGCCTGGGAAACCAATAATACAGAGACGAGAAAGCCCTGCAAAAAAACTTTGCTAATCGACATGCCATTATTCCTTCGCAATCGCGACATCGGCAGATTGTACGTCAAATCAGGCGAGATCTTGAGGTCGCAAGCAATCCTTTTTTCACGGCGATTCGCGCATCATGAACGATCACCCCGATGAGCGCCGCTGCGAATATCCCCGTCAGGTACGGTAATTCTGCCGGTGCCGCTTGACCATCGCATAAATGCCTTTCACCAAGGTCGGCAGGTAATAGACGCTAGCGACGACAACGATTGCGATTAATACATCCATTTACGGGATTCTCATACTGACACGCTTGCTCGCCGGTCAGCCGGGGCAAGAGTCAGATATATTGCTGATTTGATTAGATATACTTTGGAAATACGGGTTTGGATTTCACATCTACATGCATCCGTTCGGCGCGTGACCGGATTGCACGGCCGGAAAATAATCTTTCCGACGGTTCTCGTCAAGCCAGGCGGGCGGTCAGCCCAAATTTGAGTAATTTCAAATAATGGATCGAGGTCTTAACTGCTGGACCCGATATCTCGAAAGCAGATCACCACGGCAGCACTTTGCCGGTCCATTCGTAATAGACACCCGAGTCCTCGAGCGTCAGGCGATCGATCAGCGCAATCATGCCATTGATGGCGGTTCGCGCTGAATCCGAACATCCAGCGGCGCGCTCTGGTCCAGGTGCACATCGCGCTGCGGGAAGGCGACCACGATTCCGGCTGCGTTGAGTTTGTCATTAATAGCCAGGTTTATGTCGCTATTCGTCTCGCGGCGCTTCTTCGGGGCGCTGATAAAGTATCTTGCCGTGATGTTCAGAGAATTGTCACCGAACTCCTCGAAGGTCACCAACGGCTCCGGATCTTTTAGAACGAGCGCGTGCTGCACTACCGCTTCTTTGACCAGTTCGAGCGCTTTGCGTATGTCACTGCCGTAAGCTACGCCTACCTGCGACTTAAGACGCAATACCTCGTCGGACAAAGACCAGTTCAGCACTCTTCCGGTGATGAATTCCTTATTCGGCACCAGCAACTCCTGCCGATTGAAGTTGGTCACCGTCGTCGCACGAATCTGCAGTCGACTGACGGTGCCACTGGTCTCCCCGACAGTGACCAGATCGCCGACCCTGATCGGCCGCTCCACCAAAATGATTAACCCGCTAATGAAATTGGCAACGATTTCCTGCAACCCAAAACCAATGCCGACACCAAGAGCCGCTACCAGCCACTGGATCCGGCCCCAGTTAAATCCAACATTGCCCGCTATCAGGGACAGGCCCACCAGCACGATGGCGTAGCGCGCCAAAGTGGCGAACGCAAGACGAGTACCGGGCGTAATAGAATCACGCTGGCGCAGAATGGCCTCAAGCACCGACGGCACAGTGCGCACGGCAATGATAGTGATGAAGATATACACCAGCGCCAGTATGAAATCACCGAGGGTCACCGGCACAAGTTGCTGCTCGGCACCCGCGCCTTCGAAGTATTCCCACAAGATGATTCGATTGAATATTGCGAACGCCGGCAACACGCTCGACCAGATACCACCGAGGCCGATAAACCCCGCCAAGAACAACGCCACATTCAGCAGCTTGCGTGTATCCGCATCGAGACTGGCCACATCGAGTTCCGGTTCTTCGACGGGCATTGGCAAGTCCTCGCCAGCCGTCGCATCGGACTGCTGCTTTTCACGCTCGACCCGCGCCGCTTCGCGACGCTCCACCGCGGCTTTCGCCAGCAGCCGCCCACGTACCACCAGAAGCCAGCGCGCTACCAGTTCGTGAGCAATCAACAAGCCAAAGACCAACCAGAGCGAATTTATCAGCCCGGCCATCAGCGTAATGGCCGAGTACACGTAGCCGCTCAGGGAGACTATCGCGAGACCAGCCGGAATCGCTGCACCGAGCGCGAGCCAGAGCCAGGAAATTGCTTCCGTATGACCCTGCGAGCGGCGGATGCCGGCCAGTATGCCGGTGTTCGGGTGCAGCAACCGGATCAGAAACGCCACAATTCCGGCGGTCGCAATTACGAATGCAATTCGCCCCAATTCACCGCCGAATTCGGCCGTGTAGCGCGTAGACGTCGTCACCACAACGAAGGCCGGCAGCAAAAAAGTCAGCAACAGTTGATCCAGCTGCAGACGCAGCCTGCGGGCGACCGAAGCGGGCCAGCGGAAGTGGGCGGCCGCCACGCCACCGGCGATGCACAAGATGCGGAATGCACGCAGGAAAAACAATGCGCGGGTGATGCGCAACAAGCCGGCGCCGATGGCCTTCGCCGCATCGGAGGCATCCAGTGACTGACTGAGCTCCCAGCCGGCCACCAGTGTCAGCAGGGGCCATGGCAGAATCAGCAGAATACTGATCCCGAGGGCCCGGACAGTGCAAGAAAAGTTGTCTAAAGTCCGTTTACCGACCGGTTTGGCCGTGTCGCGCAGGGCCGCGAGGAGCGCGCCTGATCGCCACAGCAGCAAGCCTGAGATCAGGATAGCCAAAACCAGCCACGGCGCCTCAATCAACCGGGCCAGCAATACCTGAAGCCCTTCCAGCCATGGACGCGGCGCCAGAAAATCAATTACCTCACCGGGCAGCGCCAGCAAGGACTTCCATCCAACCGCACCCTTTCCGCGCACCCATAGCAAACGTTCAACCAGAAACGCATCGAATTCAGCGGCAGTGACCTGGAGCTGATTTTCCTGGAAATCCAGATCGCCGAGCGCACGCAGGTATCGATTATTAGCCGCCATCGTGTTTTTCAGCAGCGCCCGGCGACTGGTCACAAGCCTTTGCAAGGGTTCAGATAATTTTTCCTGTTCGGCGGCAGGAATGTCTTGCATTAACGTTTCGATGTAGCCGGCGACATCCTCGGATTCACGCCGCTCGGCTTCCAGTTGGATATCCCGCAATCCCGTTTCGACAATAGTCCGCTCGCGTTGTCGAGCCCGACTGCGATATTGGCGCACGTCCGGCAGATCACGGCGCTGATCATGCAATACCTGGCCCAGTGCCGGACTCAATCCGGCAACGTCGAGCCGTTGACGGGCTATCTGAAAACTGTCCTGAATTTCCCGGAGCTTGTCGGCCGCAGTGCTGCTGTCGGCTGACACAGCCTCCAACTTATCATTCAGGGTCTGCAGTTCGTCACCCAGTGCGCGGTTGGCGTCTACAAGTTCCCGCACCAATGGATAATCTGCGACTTCACCCAAGGCTGCGGCATCGGACTCGGCGATCACCTGTTCGGTCTCGGTGCGCCGTTGCCCGGCAAGCAATTCTTCAAGCATCGCCAGGCGGATTTCGATGCGCCCCAGTGATCGCGCTGCCGAGTCTCGTTGCGCCCGCAGCAGATCGACACGCATGCCCTGACTGAGTAACTCCTGATCCAGCATGCCGATCTCAGCGGTCGTCGCGGCGGCCAGGGTCGACAGGGACCAGCGCCGCGCCTCGGTCACCAGCGCAAGCTCATCGGCCGGTGGCGTAAGCTGCAGGTCTGCGGCCAGTTTGTCGGTGAGCTGACTGGCTTCCACGAGGCGTTGTCGCACGATCGCCGGCCGATTGCTTTGCGCGGCCAGTTGTTGGTCGAGATTTCCAAGCTTGGCTGCCACCGCGGCCTGGTTCGCCCGCTCTAATTGCAGTCGTTGTTCGATTTCTCGCGCCGCCGCGTCATCGGCCAGATCCAGCTCTACCTCGGGGGAATCCGCCTGCGCTCGCTCCAGGTCGTTACGAATTCGCTGTGTTTCTGCGGGCGCTGATTCGCGCGCCTGCGCATATGCATCTGCGGCGGCTGAATTAGAGCGCGCCGCCTCCATGAATCCCAGCGTGCGACGATAACTCTCAAGCAACCCTGCACGAGTTTCCTCGTCCAGATTGTCCGAGGACTCTACCTCCTCGATACGCGTTTCGACGACCTGCCGGGAAACCTCGGCACCGTTGATGAGTTCCTGGGTCAGCGCCTTGAAAGGCAACCCGGCAAGACCAACCAGGGCCAGCACGACAGGGACCGAAATATGGCGTAACCGTTTATGCATGTGGGCCTCGGACAGCCGATTGAAGCGTTGCGGGCAATTGTTTTGGAGACTCTTGTGATAGAGGAGTTTCGCAAGATTGGCGGCAGAGCGCCAGAGAGAAAAATTCCCAGAATAAATTTTTTGCTGTAGCAGAAACGGATTCATCGAGCACACCTTGACGCGCTGAAATTTGCGCTCGCCTGTAAGCGAAAATTGGAGCCTGACCTGAGTCTCGCCTTGCGGCTTGGTGCATCGAATAACGCTATTAAATGCAGGGCCTGATGCGGGTTCACTTAGTTTTGATGCGATCGCAACGCTAATCGAGGTCGAGCCAGTCCGGCAACACGAGTCCTTGCTGTGCAAGGTATGCGCGGTTGAACAGCCGTGCCCGGTAACGCATGGCCGAGTCGCAGAGGAGGGTCACGATGACGTGACCCGGACCGAGTTCCCTGGCGATTCTGATCGCTCCCGCGACGTTCACGCCGGTGGAACCGCCAACCGACAAGCCTTCGTCGCGGATCAGATCGTAAACCAGCGGAATCGATTCCTGATCGGGGATCTGGTACGGCATATCGATCGGTGTATCGGCAAGGTTATCCGTGATGCGGCTGTTGCCGATGCCTTCGGAGATCGAACTGCCTTCAGCCTTTAGTTCGCCGTGCGCGTAATAGTTATAGAGTGCCGAACCGGTCGGGTCGGCCAGGCCGATCCGCACCGTCTCGTTGCGGGCTCTTAGCGCTCGGCCAACACCAGCCAGCGTACCACCGGTGCCGACCGAGCAGATGAAGGCATCCACCTCGCCACCGGTCTGTTCCCAGATCTCGACACCGGTGGTCTTCTCGTGGAAGTCGCGGTTCGCCGTGTTATTAAACTGGTTGGCCCAGATCGCGCCATTCGCGGCTGTCTCATTCAGTTCCGCAGCGAGGCGCTCGGATTGATGCGTAAAATGATTCGGGTTCTTCAACGGCACGGCCGGAACCAGGTGCAGGGTCACGCCATACGACTTCAGGGTGTCGATTTTGTCCTGGCTCTGATTGTCGGGCATGACGATAACGGTTTCATAGCCCAGCGCATTGCCGACCACGGCCAGACCAATACCGGTGTTGCCCGCGGTGCCTTCGACGATGATGCCGCCCGGTCGCAATTCGCCTTTTGCTTCGGCGTCACGAACAATGCCCAGAGCGGCACGATCCTTGATTGAGCCGCCGGGATTCATGAACTCGGCTTTACCGAGAATCTCGCACTTCGTCGCGTCGGACACGCGATTCAGGCGAATCAATGGCGTGTTACCGATGTAATCGATCGTCGATTTATATTTCTTGCCCGGCATTAGGTTAGGTTTCCAGCGTGGCTAGCTGGTCGGCCTGATGCTCGTTGTTCAGTGGTTCGATCAGATGAGTCAGATTGCCCATCAGGATTTCATCCAGTTTGTACAGCGTCAAGCCGATCCGGTGATCGGTGACGCGCCCCTGCGGATAGTTGTAAGTGCGGATGCGTTCGGAACGATCGCCGGACCCGACCAGGCTCTTGCGCTGTGCCGCCTGCTCCTGGTCCTGCGCTTTTTGTTTCTCGGCCATCATGCGCGCCTGCAGCAACGACATCGCCCGGGCACGGTTTTTATGCTGGGAACGTTCGTCCTGGCACTCGACGACGATCCCGGTCGGGATATGCGTCAGGCGCACGGCCGAGTCCGTTTTGTTGACGTGCTGTCCGCCGGCGCCGGACGAGCGGTAGGTATCGACCCGCAAATCCGCGGGATTGACTTCCGTTGCTTCGATCTCTGCCGCCTCCGGCAGCACGGCGACCGTGCAGGCTGAAGTATGAATGCGCCCTTGCGTCTCGGTTTCCGGCACCCGCTGAACACGGTGGGCACCCGATTCGAACTTCAACTTTGAATAGGCACCACGCCCGATGATACGGCTGATGATTTCCTTGAAGCCGCCGTGCTCGCCTTCATTCTGATTTAATGTCTCCAACTTCCAGCCCTGCGCGTCTGCATATTTGACGTACATCTTGAACAGATCGCCGGCAAAAATAGCCGCTTCATCGCCGCCGGTGCCGGCGCGGATTTCCAGGAATAGATTGCTGTCGTCGTGGGGGTCCTTGGGAATCAACTCCTTTTTAACCTGCTGTTCCAGTTTTTCCAGGCGGGCCTGCACATCCGTCAACTCTTCCTGGCCCATCTGACGAATCTCCGGATCCGTATCACCGAGCATTTCCTCGGCGGCGACCCGCTCGTCCTCGGCTTGCTGATAGGCCCGGAATAGCGACACCACCGGCTCCAGTTGTGCATACTCCCTGGACAGATCGCGAAAGCGATTCTGATCACCGATGACTTCGGGATCGGACAACAATCCACCCAATTCCTCGGAGCGGCCTGTCAACTGGTGTAATTTGTCTATTAAGCTCTGCTTCACAAGAGCTATTATCTCTATATATGTGTGCTGGAACTCACCGTCCGAGAGGACCTCATCTGCTGGTGCAAATCCTGCTGCTGACAGTGGCGGCCGCGGCCGTGTCGGGCTGCGCCAGCACAATGCGCGAGGCGGCTCCGGGTGTCAATTACATTCCGGACGCCAGTTATTACCTGATGATGGCGGAGATTGCACTGCAGGAAAAACAATATCGGACGGTGGCGAAAGAATACCTGAATGCGGCCCAGCAAAGCAGCGATTCTGAAATCGCCAGTCGCTCGACGCAGTTCGCATTTGAATACGGCTTCGATTCATATGCCTTGAGCAGCGCACAGCGCTGGCTTGCCCTGGAACCTGACAACCCGGCCGCGCATGAATACGCCGCGCGCCTGTACCTGAGACGGCATCAAATCGACCGGGCGCTCGACCACTGGCGGCAAAGCCTCGGTCCGGGCGATGAGCATTCCGACGAACAATACCTGGCGCTGGGCGCCAGTCTTGCCGAGGAAGACAATGCGGCGGGCGCCACCCGCGTGCTGATACAACTCAGCATAGAAGCGCCGGATTCAGACGGCTTGCGCCTGGCCCTGGCGCAAGCCGCACTGCGCTCCGGGGCCTACGATCTGGCGCTGCACTCCGCGCGGAAGGTGGCACAGTCGGACCCCGAATCGTTGCCACCGCAGTTCGTCATTGCCCAGGCATTGCTGTCATCGGGCGCTGAAGCTGAAGCAATGCAGCATATGCAGGGGCTTATCGAGCGCAGCCCTAACCTGCTGGTGGAACTGGAATATGTGCGCATGCTGTCAGCATCCGACCGGGTGGCGAACGCGAACGAAGAGCTGCGTCGTATTGCGCAAAAATACGGCGGGCACGCCGAAATCGCGCGCATGCATGCGCTGCTCAGCTTGATCTCCGGCGATCTGGACAGTGCCGAACGCGATTTCTCGCAATTGCTCGCCAACAGCAGCAGTGTTTACGAAAGTTACTTTTATCTCGGCCAGATCGCGTCCCTGCGGCAGAATTATTCTGAAGCAATCAAGTTTTTCGGCCGCATCAGCGGCGGCGAGCGACTCGTACCCGCGCAGATCGGTATCAGTCAGGCCTATTTTCAGCTGGGTGAACCGCAGACCGCCCTTACTCAGCTCGAGACATTTATCGAGAACTACCCGCACCATGCCTTCGATATTGTCATGACCCAGACTTCATTGTTGCATTCGATGGGGCGAGACGAGGAAGCGCTGGAAATTTACGATGACGCACTGCTGTATAAACCGGATTCGATAGATCTGCTGCTTGCCAGGGCGACGTTGCTCGACCAGATGAATCGCGTCGACGCGGCGCTCGAAGCGATGGAATATGCCGTGGCGCTGGCGCCCATGAATGCAAATGCGTTGAATACGCTGGGCTACACCCTGACCAATAAGACCGATCGCCACGCGGAAGCGTATCGTCATATCCGCATTGCGCTGGAACTTGAGCCTTACAGTCCCGCCGTCATCGACAGCATGGGCTGGGTCCTGTACCGGCAGGGCCGGCTCGAAGAAGCGCGCAGTTACCTCGAGCAGGCTTACTCGATGCTCGATGATCCGGAACTCGTGGCGCATCTCGGCGAGGTCTGGTGGGTGACCGGTGAGCAGGACCGGGCTCGCGAACTCTGGGATATTTCCCTGAAGTCGAATCCGGATAGCAAACCGCTGCTCGATGTGCGGACCAAATATCTGCCGTGAAGCACGGCCCATATGCTCTGCCTGCCCTGAACACCCCGGCTGGTTTTTTAAACCGCGATCCGGCGACGCGAGCGCCCGCCGGGGCACTGATCTTTATATCGCTGATACTGCTGATACTGGCGAGCGGTTGTGCCATGCGTCCCAAGATACCCGGCACCGGGCTTGATTGGGATCAACGTGAAGTGGCCCTGGGGCAACTGGCAAACTGGCAGGCCCATGGCCGCATTGCCGTGAAGGCGGATGACGGCGGCGGACAGGGCAAGCTGCATTGGTATCAAACGAATGCCCAGGCGCGCATTCAACTCAGCGGGCCTTTCGGCGTTGGCGCCTATGAGCTTGCCTGGGACAGTGATTCGCTGGTCGTAAGCACCAAGGCCGGAGAAGTCACGGCAGCCTATGCCGGGCCGCAGGCGGCTGAGCAATTTCTCGTCGATCAGCTTGGCTGGTCGTTTCCGGCCATCAGCATTCGCTATTGGATCCTCGGCATCGTGGATCCGCAGTTCACCAGTGCGCGGCAATTTGATCGTGACGGTTGGCTGATCGGCATTGAGCAGAATGACTGGTCGATCGCCTATGACGGTTTTTTATTCCACCAGGATCAATGGCTGCCACACAAAATCGTCATGCAGAACAACAACGCCCGGGTCAAGCTGATCGTCGATCAATGGGGGCTCTGAAAACCCCCAAAACAGGGGTTTTGCGTCACACCGGTGCACAGTCGATTCGGGTGTTTGACAGGTTTAACGCGCCAACCCACAATACCCGCGCCCGCAGACGGTGGGACCGTTGAAGCGGAGGACGGGTTGAGCCGCTGGGGCGTAGCCAAGTGGTAAGGCATCGGGTTTTGATCCCGTGTACCGCAGGTTCGAATCCTGCCGCCCCAGCCATTCATTTACTGTCGAATCGGACCCAGCATGTATAGGTTTCTCAGGTGAATACTAAGAATTCGCTCGTCATCCCGAATATCTCGATATTTACCGGGAACGCCAACCCGCAGCTGGCACATCGTATTGCCCGCCATCTGACGATGCCCCTGAGCAAGATGCAGGTCAATAAGTTCAGTGACGGTGAGGTTGCGATCGAGATCCTGGAAAACGTCAGGGGCCGGGACACTTACATCGTGCAATCGACCTGCCCGCCGGTGAACGACAATCTCATGGAATTGCTGGTCATGGCGGATGCCTTGCGGCGCGCGTCGGTAGCGCGCGTCACGGCGGTGATTCCGTATTTCGGTTACGCGCGCCAGGACCGACGGCCGCGCGCCGCGCGCGTGCCGATCACTGCACGCCTCGTGGCCGGTATGATTGCCACGGCCGGCATCGATCGCGTATTGACGTTAGATCTGCACGCCGACCAGATCCAGGGGTTCTTCTCCATGCCGCTGGACAATGTTTATGGCTCCCCGGTGCTGCTCGGCGATCTTTACAAGCAGAAGATCAATGACCCGGTGGTCGTCTCACCGGACATCGGCGGCGTGGTGCGCGCACGCGCTTTCGCCAAGCGCATGGACGATGCGGACCTGGCAATCATCGACAAGCGGCGGCCGCAGCCAAATGAAGCCCAGGTCATGAACATCATCGGTCAGGTGGCCGGCAAAACCTGCGTACTGATCGACGACATGGTGGATACGGCGGGCACACTATGCCAGGCCGCCACAGCTCTGAAGAAAGCAGGCGCGAACCGGGTCGTCGCGTACCTTACGCACGCGGTTTTGTCCGGTCCGGCGGTGCAGCGTATCAGCGATTCGGAACTCGACGAGGTCGTGGTCACGGACACGATCCCGTTGTCCGAGGAAGCCCGCCACTGTGACAGAATCCGTCAGCTCGGCGTTGCCGAATTGCTCGCTGAAACCATGCGGCGCATGAGCCTTGATGAGTCAGTCAGTTCGCTGTATCTGGATTGATTGGGGAATTAGAGCGAATAATGGGGACTGGAATAATGGGGACAGTCCCCATTATTCGCACAGATCTGACGTTTCACAATTAGGCAGCCGGCGCTCTTACGCGCGGCTGCTGGTGGCCCCGGGTCGATTGCGGTATGATCGCGGGCCCGTAAAAAACACTGCTGTCGCCTGGTCGCAGGGCCGACAGCCGATCAGAACATTCCAGACAACAGGAGCCCGATAATGGCTAAGGAATTCGATCTGATCGCGGAAGTCCGTGAAGTCTCAGGGAAAGGTGCGAGCCGCCGCCTGCGTCGGTCCGGAAAGGTACCCGCGATCATCTATGGCGCCGGCAAAGCGCCAACCGCGATTACGTTTGAAACGAATCAACTGCTCCGAAAAATGGAGCAAGAGGCCTTTTTTTCCAGTGTGCTGACCGTAAAAGTCGGTCGCAAATCGCAGCAGGTCATTCTGAAGGATGTGCAGGCGCATCCGGCGAAGCGCATGGTGCTGCATGTCGATCTGCAGAGGATTGTTGCGGATGAGAAGATCCGCATGACCGTGCCGATTCATTTTTTGAACGAAGACGTCGCCCCGGGCGTGAAGGCTGGCGGCAGCATCTCGCACATGATGACCGAGGTTGATATTACCTGCCTGCCGGCCGATCTTCCCGGGTTTCTTGACCTTGATGTCGGGGAAGTCGAACTCGATGAATTACTGCGTCTGTCGGATATTCCGCTGCCGTCCGGCGTGGAGATCCCCGATCTGGCGCTCGACAACGACCGTGATGTCGTCTCGATCCACATCATCAAGGAAGTCGTCGAAGAAGTGGAGGAAGCAGAGGTACCGGAAGGCGAAGCAGCCGCACCGGAAGAAGGCGAGGCGCCTGCCGGCGAAGAGCCCAAGGAGGACGAAGGCGACTCATAACCGCTATTCTCCAGGTCAGTGCCGTTGGAAAAAAGCCGCGCATCTGCGCGGCTTTTTTTTCGGCGAACATGTAATAATCAGATCATGGTCACGATGATCCGCATGCAATTGATATGAGTGTTGCGCCTTCGATTATTGTTGGTCTCGGTAACCCGGGCAGCGAGCACGCGGGTGATCGACACAACGTTGGCTACTGGCTCGTCGATGATATTGCGTCGGACCTCGGTGCACGCTTCAGCAGCGACCAGAAACTGCTCGGTGAAACCTGCCAGGTAAGTCTGCAGCAGATTCCGCTTCGCCTGCTTAAACCCGCAACATTCATGAACCGCAGTGGTCAGTCCGTACGACAGGCGATGGATTACTACAAGGTACCGCTCGAACGACTGTTGATTGTCCACGATGATCTGGATTTACCGGCGGGCACAGCGCGTTTGAAAAGTGGCGGCGGTCACGGTGGGCACAATGGACTGCGGGACATCATTGCCCATTGTGGCAAGGATTTCCTGCGCCTGAGAATCGGCATTGGGCATCCGGGCCGCAAGGAACAGGTGGTGGGCTATGTGCTGCGTCCACCGGGCAAGGACGAGTTGCCGGATATTCGCCACGCGCTCGATGAGGCGAGACGGGCCATCGACATGCTGTTTGCATACGGCCTGGAACGGGCCACGACCTACCTGCACACCGCCACACCGAGTAAGGACATCACCGAGGACCTTGGCCCGGCGGGCTGACAGGGGACTGGCTCCTTTTTTCGCGGCGCTTTTCCGCGTCCCGCTGGTCATCACAAAAAAGGTGCCTGTCCCCGCTCCTCTCCGTTCTTCGGGAACATTCCTCACTTTCTTAACGGACTGAAAGGGGACTGGCTCCTTTTTATACAGGTGCTCGACAACATCCCACTTATCGCGGAAAAAGGTGCCTGTCCCCGAACACTGGGCAGCACCGGGGACAGGCACCTTTTTCCCAATCACCCGCTAAATGCGCTACAACGACTCTAGAAAAAGGAGCCAGTCCCCTTCCCTAATCACCAGCCCGATGCGCTACGACAGCTCTCGAAAAAGGAGCCATTCGCCTCTATTCTCAAAACGGGAATCCCACCACCATGACTGAACAACGGGGACACCTTAAATAAGCGCGTGTAAACGCTTAAACGCGACATTCGCTGCGATAGTGGCAGGAACAATTTACGAGAAAGACAACCGTTGTTGGCTCAGGTACAGGCCGATCAGCAGATACGCGAAGTTGGCCCGCTGCGGTTGACTCATTTATCAGGATTTACGTTGCGGCGATTAGGCGCGAATCGCCAGGTGCCGTCTTCCGCTTTACAGAGTCGATAATTCCCGCCGCCCGTGCGACCGGCCGCCCGCGAGCGCGTGCGAATCGACCGGCAGGTCGTGCCGTAGTCTTCATGCGTGTCGACCAGCATGATCGTGCCGCCATGCTCAGTATCAGGGTTGGTCCATTCGACGCTTTCTCCATCGGCACGATTGTTCAATGCATCGGCAACTGCTTCCCTGAGGATCGCTTTATCGGCGTCATTCATATGCGCGACCGGACCTCTTGTCAGGAAATTAATATTCTGCGCCATGACGATCGGCACGGTCAGCAGCAGCGAAATGCCGAATAGCGCTGTTATTTTTTTCATAGCAGAATAGTCTCCGTAGTGCCTGGTTAATAATAACGCAGGCCGGCACATCTGGCGAAAGCCGGCACAGCAGCCAGATGATGGCACCGGGCGTTCAAGTAATGCCGGCTACCCGCCCAGCAAGGCCACCACCCAACCGAACCCGATAAACGTGCCAATGGTGCTGCCAAGGTTCGCCAGCACCACGACCAGCAGGATTTTGATGACCCGGTTACCCCAGATGCCGCGCAGCGTCGTCATGTCATCGGCAATTTTTTCCAGGTCCAGGACCCGCGGCTTGCGCAGATAAGCCTCCACGAGGCCGCAGACCCAGCCGGCGGCAATCGTCGGATTTAGCGAGGTGAGCGGTGCGGCAACAAACGCGGTCAGGATCGTCAATGGGTGAGCCAGTGCGATGAGCGTGCCAATCGATGCGGCAATCCCGTTCGCGAGAACCCAGGCAACAATCATTTGCTCGCTGGTTTCACGTCCCGACGTGACAAAGCCGGCGATAATCAGGCCGGCTATGACAAGCGGAATGCCCCAGCCGATAATCTTGAACACCTTTTTTGGTGGCGGTAATACTTCGAGTAATTCAATATCGACTGGCGTGCCGAATAGCCGCTTGATGCCGGGGACATGCGCCGCGCCAACGACCGCCACCACAGTCTGCCCGGGCGATGCCTGGATCTTGCTGGACAGATAGGCATCCCGCTCGTCGATCAGTGCCGTCTTGATGCCCGGCAGGGCGCCGGAGAACTGATCGATAAGCAGCGTCAGTTCATCGCTTTGCTTGAGCTTTTCGATATCCTGTTGGGTGATTTCCTTGGCGCTGAACATCGACATGATCACCGAGAAAAACATCTTGGTTAACGACCAGAACCCGGCCTTGGCCCAGGCGCGCTTAAGGGTGATGCGTATGTCGCGGTCGACCAGCGAAATCTCGGTGCTGGTTTCTTTGCAAACCGCCATGGCCCGGTGCATTTCCTCACCCGGGCGGATGCGAAACTCCTCGGCAAGCTGCCTTTGAAACGCCGACAGCGCCAGTTGCGCCATCAGCACATAGGCGCGCCCGGACTTGATGACCGAAAAAATATCCGTCTGTTTCCAGCGCTCCGGGTTCGACAGCGTTTCATGGCGTGACTGGCAGAGTTCGAGGCAAACGGTATCGGGGCTTTTCTCACGAATCGTCTTCTCGACAAGATCCGCGCTATGTTCACTGACGTGCGCGGTGCCGACGATATAGAACGACCTGCCATCGGCTTCGATCAGGTCGACATTGGGTTCGATTTCGGATATTTCCGGCATGGGGCGGCATTCTGCGTGCCCCGCTGGGCATAAGCAAGACGGCGGCCAGAGGCCGGTATCAGGGTCGAGTCAGTGACGAATTGCAGAAGCGGCTGTACGGCGCGATGCTCAGAGGCTGTCGCGGACCAGCGTTGCACCCGCTGCCAGGCTCTTGAGTTTGCCCAGCGCAATATCGTAAGGAATCGGCGTCATGCCGCAGTTCGTGCATGGCAGGATCCGTTCGGGATCGACAAATTCCATGGCCGAGCGAATCGTTGCGGCGACTTCTTCGGGCGTTTCAACCCGGTCGGGCGTGACGGCTACCGCACCGACCATGACGATTTTGTCTTTCAATATCCCCATCACCGAGTGCGGCACGTGAGAGCTCGCGCATTCGAGTGAGATTTGATCGATGCGACTCGCATTCAGTGCCGGAAATATTTTTTCATACTGGCGCCACTCGTCGCCGAGTGTTTCCTTCCAGCGAATATTCTCCTCGATACCATAACCGTAACAAATGTGTACGGCCGTCGTGCAGTCGAGACCTTCGCTGGCGCGATGCAGCGTGTCGATGCCCCATTCATTGACATCGTCGAAAAAAACATTGAAAGCCGGTTCATCGAACTGGATGATATCGGCGCCGGCAGCGACCAGCTCGCGGGCTTCCTGGTTCAGCAATTCCGCGAAGGCCATCGCCATATCGGCGCGCCGGCCATAATGCGCATCGGCAATCGTGTCGCAAATCGTCATCGGACCGGGCAGGGTAAATTTCAGCGTGTGGTTCGTCAGGCCGCGAACATATTTGAATTCATCGACGTGCACCGGCTTGGGCCGCGACACGGGGCCGGTGACCGTCGGCACTTCGAGGTCATAGCGGTTATCGCGAATGCCCATGACCGTTTTGACGTTTTGATCGATGCCGTCGATGTGCTCGAGGAACGAATGCACAAAATGGGTGCGAAACTGTTCGCCGTCGGTCAGGATATCGATGCCGGCGTCTTCCTGGTGTTTGATCCACTCCGCGGCGGCGCGGCGTTTACCATCTTCGAGGTCCGCACCGCTGAGCTTCCATGCGCCCTTCAGGGCTTCCGGCTCGGCCAGCCAGGCGGGGCGCGGCAGACTGCCGGCGATCGTGGTTTCCAACATATACTTACTCCTAAATTAAGGGGGCAATTAAGGGGACAGTGACCCTAATTCGTTTGGCTTCTTTAAGGGGGCCTGCTATTGATCTGAATTAGGGTCACTGTCCCCTTAATTCGTCGCCCCCTTAATTCCCTGTCCCCAAAATTGAAACATCTATACACTTCCCGCCCTTATGGCTATTCGATGCGGAATCGTGGGCCTGCCGAACGTCGGCAAATCCACCCTGTTCAATGCACTCACGGCGGCGGAAATCGCCGCCGAGAACTACCCATTTTGCACTATAGATCCGAACGTGGGTATCGTCCCGGTGCCCGACGCCCGCCTTGGCCAGTTAACGGCGATCGTCAAGCCGCAAAAGACCATCCCGACAACCGTCGAATTCGTCGACATCGCAGGCTTGGTCGCAGGCGCATCCAGGGGCGAGGGACTCGGCAACAAATTTCTCGCCAACATCCGCGAAACGCATGCGATTGCCCACGTGGTGCGCTGTTTCGAAGATCCGGATGTCGTGCATGTGGCCGGTGCGGTGGACCCGCTGCATGACATCGGCGTCATCAATACCGAGCTGGTGCTGGCGGATATCGAGACGGTCGACCGCGCCCTGCAACGCGCGGAAAAACAGGCCAAGACGGCGCGCAAGGAAGACGTCGCCTGGCGCGACCTGCTGCTGCGCATGTCCGAACACCTGAATCGTGAACAGCCGGCGCGGGCTTTTCCTTACGAGGAAACCGAACGGGCGGCGTTGAAAGAGTTATGCCTGCTCACCGACAAACCGGTCATGTACGTTGCCAATGTTGACGAGGCCGGCCTTGCCGGCGAGTCAGCGCAGGTCGCCCAAGTCAAGGCGCTGGCGGCTGCGGAGCAGGCGATCGTCGTCGTCATCTGCGCGGCGGTGGAAGCGGAAATCGCGGTGCTCGACGAGCAGGATCAGCAGGAATTCGTGAAAGAACTGGGCCTGGCCGAACCGGGCCTGCATCGCGTCATCCGGGCGGCTTACCAATTGCTGGGTTTGCAGACATTCTTCACCTCCAGTGAAAAGGAAGTGCGTGCCTGGACAGTGAAGATCGGCGCAACCGCGCCGCAGGCAGCCGGCGAAATCCATACGGATTTTCAGAAAGGCTTCATTCGCGCCGAAACGATTGCCTATGAAGACTATATCAACGGCCATGGTGAACAGGGCGCGCGCGAAGCCGGCCGGCTCAGGGCCGAGGGCAAGCATTATGTTATGCAAGAAGGCGACGTCGTGCACTTCCTGTTCAATGTCTGAACAGGCTTGGCGCTCTTATATATAAGCGCAAAATCCGGTCGCAATTTTGCACTATTCGTGATGTGATTAGCTGGAGGCCATGGATATTTCCACTCTCGTTGTCATCTGTGCAGATGGCGATACAGGTTATCGCCTGACTCAGCTCGCGCGGCGCGCTGGGGTCGGTGTCATTGCCGTCATTCACCACTGGGCCGACCCCACGCCCTACAAGCGGATCGGCGCCGAAATCGCGATTGCCGAGGCAGCCGATCGCGAGTCGGTGGCGGCCATCTTTGCCGGCCGCAATACTGAAGGCCTCGGCGTGGCCTGCATGGTCGGCGGCACGCCCGTGCTAAACAGCCAGGGCAACATCAACGTGATCAATTCAGCCGTGGATGCCGGTATCCGCCGCTTCCTGATGGTCACATCGATTGGCTGCGGCGACAGCGCCGATGCGGTTGACCCGTTCGTCAAGGCATTTGTCGGCAAGGCGCTGCGCGCCAAGACCTGGGCGGAAAAACATCTGCAGGCAACAGACCTGGACTGGACGATTATTCGCGCCGGCGCCATGATGCGCAGGCCGTTCAAGGGCGGGCCGATACTCGTCGAGAGCCCGCATGTGACCGGCTATATCAATCCAACCGATCTCGGCGATGCCCTGTTCAAAGCGCTGCAAAGCCCGAACACGACCGGCCGGATCCTGGCCGCCGTGGACGCCGACAAAGCGATCGATACCAAAGGTGAACCACTGGTGGTTGCCAAGCTGTAGCCGGGCGGATTTCTTGACAAGGTTCGAAGCTGCACAGAAAATGCCGGTCCCTTCCCGTGGTGATGTAGCTCAGCTGGTTAGAGCACGGCACTCATAACGCCGGGGTCGGTGGTTCAAGTCCACCCATCACCACCAATCTTATCAACTAGTTAACCTTCCGTTGTCCGGTACGCTGGATTTCTTTCGGGGGTTTTGCGGGAGTAACCCGAGCACAGCATTTGTGCTGCTGTTCCGGCCTCGACCGCAGCATCACCAATGCCGGGGTCGGTGGTTAGCCTCGCAAACCCTGTGGTTTTGCTTGGCACAAATTCCGCCTTCTGAACCGAAACCCGCCGCGTTGAAAGTCGCGCAAGCTGCCGCTTACATTGGCGTCAGCAGCCAGTATTTCAACAAGCACCGCCACCTTGACCGCAAGCGAATCCGTGCCGGACTCGATCCCGAGGGGCCTCGCTGGCTCGAGCTGGGCGACAAGACACGCCCAAACATCCGCTATCTGCGCAGTGAACTTGATGCTTTCCTGGCTGGCCAAAGCGCAGAAACCGAGGCCCGTTTGAGTCCCGGTGCTGAGTCCCAGCGGGCCACCGCAGCCTGAAACCCACACGAGCCAAGGGGGTCAGGCAAATGGACTCTGCCTACACAAGGCATTTGAGCGTTTCTAAATAGTTGTTTTCAAAAGGCATACTGGAGACGCTCGCGGATGTATGTTCGCAACCAGTTATAACGGTTCCGGACCGATCCCGGTAATTTCCCGGCACGCAATAATCGGAGATTAGCCTTGCGGCGCCCCCGTTTTGAACCAGCACAAAGTCTCACTGTCGCGGTTTACTCGGTAACTCAACACAAATATGTCCAAAATTGGAATTCGCCCCCAGTAGGTCGGTGCCAAGAAAAGCCTAGCAACAGCCGAGAACGATTGGTAGCATATGAAAGGCGGCAGCTGGTGTGCGGCTGCGGAAGGGAGGACCGGTCTAGATGGCTGTTACCGGAGTCAAGGGGATCGGGCGTACCGAGCCTCACGTGCAGTTGTTCAACTTCTCTTCGGAATTCCTCTGCTTGCTTCGACATGATGGGATCATGGCGATCCGCAACAAGGCGTGGGACCGCTTCCTGGGCTACCCCCCGGAGGAGTTCGGTTCATTGTCCTTTTTCGACCTTCTCCATCCGGATGACCGAGAGCGCTTCATGCCCGAAGGCGATTGGTCCAGCGAGGGATCCTTGACCCCTGACCGTACAGGCCGGGTGCGGTGTACGGACGGTGTCTACAGGGTGGTGGCGTGGAGTTTCCTCCGCACCGCCGAGCCCGGCTTCATGTACGTGCGGGGACGCCCAGATCCTGATGTCGATTCGCAGGATGCTCTAGCATCCCAGATCCAGCAGCTAAAGTCGGACGTCGAGACTCTGGGGGAGATCCGCGCCAACCTCGACATGTGCCTGACGATGGAGGAGGCGCGCGAGGTGATCCGCCGCTTCTGCGCCGATGCGATTAATGGGTGGCCGGGTGAGGTGTGGGTCTTCAACGCCTCCAGGAACCTCTTGGAGCTGGTTGCCAGGTGGGGTGACAGCGTCAAGGTCCCGGTGAAGACGATGGAGCCCATGGATTGCTGGGGGCTCCGAGGAGGTCGGACGCATGCATCTGACCCGACAACCTCCGGGCTGCCGTGCAAACACCACCATGTCCCACCAGCGCAATCGATGTGCATCCCGCTTAAGGGATCGAACGAAGTAATCGGGTTGCTGACGACGTGGCTGGCTTCACCGGACGATGACGACCCGATGTGGCACTCCTACCTGCTGCGAATCGCCGCCATCGCTGAGGTCATGGCGGTGGGGCTGGCCAATCTCGATCTTCGGGAGTCGCTGCGATCCCAATCGATCCGCGATCCACTGACGACCCTGTTCAATCGGCGATACCTGGAGGAGACGTTGGACCGGGAACTGGCGCGGGCCATACGGCACGAGTCCACCGTCGGGCTGATCGTCCTCGATATCGACAACTTCAAGCGCTTCAACAATCAATTCGGTCACGGTGCTGGCGACGCCGCTCTCATCCAGGTGGGCGCCTTGCTGCAGAAGATCACCCGGGCCGAGGACATTGTCTGCCGCCACGGCGGCGAGGAGTTCACGGTGATCCTGCCCGGCGCTCCGCTGGAGGCGACGATACGGCGAGCGAACGGCATCGTCGATGCGATCAGGGAGGTCGTCGTGCACTCGAACGACGGCAAGCCCCTGGGCTCGCTCACTGTGTCCATCGGCGTCTCCGCATTTCCGGATCACGGCGAAACCCGCGAAACCCTCGTCGAAGCAGCCGACAACGCCCTGTATGAGGCCAAGCACGCTGGGCGCGACGGCGTGCGGGTGGCCCCGGCAGTCGGTTCTTCTCCTGGGACGCATGCGTCTAGGAGTGAGCGGCGCGAAACTGACCTTTTTCAAGATTGACTGAGCGATGAGAGCTCGCACGAAGCGCATGCAGCTGAGCTCTGAATTGATAAAGTGACGTATGGTCAGTGTGCATCGCTTCCCGTTTATCGGGCTTGCGGGCTGACACAGCCCAAATCCTCCTTTCTCGGATCCCGCCATTTGGGAGGTCTTATGAGCACGAAGCTCCACACCGGTATATCTGTGGTTCCTGTTTATTCATCCGAGCCCTTCAGGCTGCCATCCGCACGTACTCGTGATGGAGGCCGCCGACTCGATCGAGCTCCATCACTCTCCCCTGCTCCGGTGGCTGCCTCGATCTTCTTTTGGGCGCGTCCTTAT
>Ga0224512_10001129_pt1 | contig 26554 bp, 22 predicted proteins | sample SF_May12_sed_USG_4_FD_169103 | JGI IMG/M metagenome (GOLD analysis project Ga0224512, IMG submission 169103) | Sediment microbial communities from San Francisco Bay, California, United States - SF_May12_sed_USGS_13 | ecosystem: Environmental > Aquatic > Marine > Sediment | place: USA... | reverse complement strand
CATTAGTAGTAGCCTCAGTGATGGTTATCGCAACATATTTTGGTTATCTAAGTAATTTGGGTTTTGAACAAAATTGGTACAGATTACCAATAGTTTTAGGAGTTTTAGTTGGAACTCAGTTGCTAGATACTAGATTTTCAAAGAAAAAAGAATATTCAAAATCACTACATTCGTCACTTTTTGGAAACATGTTGTGGACAGTAACAATTTTGATGGGAATACTTTCAAGTGTAGTTTTAGCAAAAGAGATAGAATTATTCTTTATAGTTTTTGGAATATTGCTTTTTGCTAGTTTTAGAATAGGGATTTACACTACAACGCTTGGAGCAAGTCTCAAAAAAGCTTGGGCAATTTGTTTTATTCAGCCATTAGCAATGTATTTTGCGTTAATTCCACAAGATATGTGGCTTTCAGTACTTTATGAGCCGATAGGATTAGGATATGGCATATCGTTTATGATAATTGCAAGTATTTGGTCAGTTCTCACTGACAGGGCGGGCAGACCAGGAATGGAAAGTACACACAAAACAATTCAGGCATACCTTGCATCGCAAGGAAATGATTTTGAAGATGCTGAAAAACTAATGGAGCAGCGCTCAAGTGAAACCAAAGTAACTACATCACAACTAAGACTATCATCAGCTAATGGTAAAACAGATTTTAGAATGGTCTTACCAGAAATTCATCCAGGGCCATACCATCCAGTAGGTGGAAGTAACATCCCATATCTGATTTACAAAAATTTATCATCATCAGCAATGGTCATGCATAGTATATCTGATCATTCTTTGAATCTTCCATCAAGAAATGAAGTAGAAAACTATCTGAAAAAAATAGAAGACAGCGACATCAAAGAAGAAGGGCTGCAATGTACAGAACCAGTTACAGTTCAAATAAATAAAGCAAGAGTAACAGGATTACTTTTTGGGAATAATCCACTGTTATTTTTGTCCTTATCTCCTCACGGTATGGAAGATATTCCAAGTTACATGAAAACAGAGATTGAGCAGTACGCAAGGAATAGAAATTATGCAAGAACGATGACAATTGATTGTCATAATGCCATGGGCGAGGAGATTTCAAAAGAAGATGGAGAAGACATGTTAAAGGCCGCAAAATCTTGTTTGGATACTCTAATTACAAAAGATAATTATTCAATAGAATTTGGCTATGCCAATTCTGATGACATGGATGTATGGACAGAAGATTTGGGAATGGGTGGATTAGGAATTGTTTGTCTTGTGATTAATGATAAAAAATATTTTCTGGGTTGGGCAGATGCAAACAACATGGAAAATGGAGTTAGAGAAAAAATCATAGATAATTTCTCAAAGAGAAATTACAACCTGCTAGAAATTTGTACATCAGACACACACTATGCCCCAGTTAAAGCTAGAAACAGAAATGGGTATTATCAATTAGGATTGATAACAAGTGCAGACAAACTTTCGAAATGGTTTTTAGAAATTGCTAAAAATGCAGAGTCAGATACGGCATCTGCAAAATTTGAAATTTTAGAAAATAATGCAAATGTCAAAGTCATGGGGAAGGGAATATACGAAGACTATTCCAAGGCTCTAGATAATTCACTAAAAATCACAAAAGCATTTGTGATAGGAGGTGTGTTGTTTTTTATCACTAGTTTGTTTCTATAGCATTCATCTGATCAATATTTCCGTAAAATTCATCAATGAATGAGGATAATTGAAAAATTGGGACAATTGGAACGTTTTCAATAAAATTCATCTTGTCTTGATATAATGTTACAATTACAGGCACGGCCATTGCGCCAGGAGTTTTTTCCACATAGTGTTTCGTCCTCTCAATTTGTTTTTTGACGGCATTTTTCAATGCCGATGTGCCATATCTTTTCCAATGTTTACAATCAATCAAAATTGCAATTCCTAGTCTGATGCCAATAACATCGATTTCCATGCGGGGTTTTGTGAGAATCATATTTTTTATAACTGCGAAATTTTTTGAGGACAAGATTTCTCCGGTCAACCCTTCAAAATCTTTCCAATCAAGTGCTATCGAAATTTCATCTATAGAATAACCTTGTTCAAGTAACTTAATTGCAATTTTTAACTTGTCTCCATCTTCAAAATAATAATTATCATCTTGTTTTGAACCAATATTATTTTTGAGAAATTCTTCAAGAATTATTTCAGAGTCAACAACGTTCATTTTTGTAACAGCAGAAAAATCTTTAATTGATACACCGCCTTGAATAATTCCACGTAATCCAATAATCATCTTAGGATTAATTTTCAACTTTATTTTTTGATTCACGGGTAGATATAGGTTTTAAGAACTATTAAGCAGGAGTTATTACGATATAGATTTTATTACAAGTTTTTAAAACTATGAATATGGAAAAATTGCTAGTAATACTGCTAGCTTTTTTAATTGTAAATTTTATGTATAATGAATCATTTGCAGAAAAAAATACATTTTTTGATTCAGTTAAATTCATTCAATATTTAGATGAGAACATAGCATTAGAAGAAGTAAGGAATGGAAACTTAGATGCATATTATTATAGAATTTCATCAGATAGACTAGAAAATCTTCAATCAAGAGAAGGATTACAGGTTTTTGATTCCACAGGAGGAACATACAGTATTCTTGTAAATCCAGCAGAATCTGAAAAATTCAATCCATTTGTAAATAGAGACATCAGATTTGCCCTGAATTATTTAGTAGATAGAAAGTTAATCATCAATGAATTGATGAGAGGATATGGTACACCAATCATTTCTTACTACAGTCCATCAGATCCAGAATATCTTACAATAATCAAACAGTTAGAGTCATTTAATTTCAAGTACAATCCTTCCCTTGCAAACAAAATAATCACTAAAGGGTTAGAAGAGGCAGGGGCAATCAAGATTGATGGAAAATGGCAGTTTGAAAACAATCCAATAGAAATAACAATTTTCATCAGAAGTGACGATCCAGTTAGAAAATCAATTGGAGAAATTTTATCAGTCGAACTTGAAAAAGCAGGATTTACTGTCAAAAAAGATTTTGGGGATCTTAACAAAGCATTTGTTGTAGTATATGGTTCAAACCCTTCAGACTTGAAATGGAGTTTATACACTGAAGGATGGGGACGCTCAGCATTTGTCAGATATGATTCAATAGGATTGGGGCAGATGTATTCTCCTTGGTTTTCAAACATGCCAGGATTTAATGATCCATCATATTGGAATTATAAAAATGACAAATTAGATTCATTGACTCAAAAAATTTACACGGGGAATTTTGAATCATTAGAAAAAAGATCAGAGTTAATTCAGGAGGCAGTCGTCGAGGGAATTAATGAATCAGTTAGAATTTTTTTGGCAAGTAAAGTTGATCAATATATCGTAAATGAAAAGGTAAGTGGGATTGTAAATGACTTTGGTTCAGGAGTGCCAAGTAGGTTTACACCAATTAATGCTAAAAGTGAAAGTAATGAGTTTGTGATTGGAGTTAAACAAATCTATCAAGGAGCATGGAATCCAGTCATGGGATTAACTGACAATTATAGCAGACATATTTGGGGCATTATATCAGATCCTGGAACATTCAAACATCCATTCACAGGTCAGACAATTCCGGTTAGAGCAAATTGGGAAGTTGAAACCGCAGGGCCCAATGAGAAGATAAAAATTCCAACAGAGTCAAAGATGTGGAATCCAACGTTGCAAAAATGGACCAATGTTGAGATAGATTCACGTGCAACAAGCAAAGTCACATTTGATTTTGAATTTAGTAACTGGCATAATGGGCAAAAAATGGATATGAATGATATTCTTTACTCGTTGTATTTTACAATAGAATGGGGAACACAGACGAATGAAAATGACAGGACTTTTGATACAGAATTCACGCCAAGAGCTGCTCAGAGTATTCAGACAATTATCGGAGTAAACCCAATTGATGAGGATACAATAGAAGTGTATGTGGACTATTGGCATTTTGACGAGGGAGAAATTGCCGAATGGGCGTTGCTCTGGAATACTATGCCATGGGAAATTTCAGCGGCTATGGAGAGAGCAGTGATTGATGGAAAAGCATCGTTTTCAAGATCAGGGGCTACAAGCAAAAATGTAAATTGGCTTTCATTGATTATTCCAAATGATGCAAATACAATCAAGAGTTATTTGCAAGAGTTCAAAGATACAAACTACATTCCAGATGCACTAAAAGATACCAGGAATTCAAAATATTTTCAAGACAGATATGGTTCATCAATTGGATGGATTAAAGTCAACAATCATGCAGTGATTAGTAATGGCCCGTTTTATCTTGAATCATACTCTCCAGAATCAAGAACAATAACGGTTAGAGAATTCGGAGATAATTCATATCCATTCAAAATTGGGAAGTGGGAACAATTTGAAAAAGCAAAACTTCCAGAAATAAAGAAAATAGATATCAAAAGTACTTTGCAAAGAGGAACAGAATTCAATGTCGGGATAGAAACAGAGAATTCAGACAATATACTTTACTTTTTAATAAATAGCAATGGAGATGTGATATCATCAAATACTATCAAATTAGATAAAAACAACATTACAATTGATATTCCTTCTGAGATTACAAAAGATTTAGGAGTTGGAGCAAGTAACATCAAAGTATTTGCAATTTCAAATTCAGTGTTAAAGCCAGATTTTTATGAATCAAGTTTCATAGTAACCGAAAATGATGAAGGGTTGCCAACAAGCATTAATAGATACACAAACTTTTCAGAAAGCAAATCAGAAATTTGGTCATGGGCAATTCCGTTAGTAATAATTGTTGGGATAATAATTATTTTAAAAAAGAGACATTATGCCAGACCATAATCTTTTAGAATCAATTCTATTTGCTCTTCATTTTCAAGTTTTGAATACTCTTCAAAGAGATTTTGATTGAGTTCATAAAACGTATGACCCCATTTGAATTTATCAAGCAATTCCAAACCTTGGTCTTCATAGCCCAGAATTATCAATGATGCAGATAATGCTTCAGCAGTAGTGAGTTTATTGAGTTTAGAGTAATTTACGGGATTTCCAGCAAGTAACGGAGGAAGTTTTCTTTTTATTCCATTGAATTTTTTTGAGAAAGCTTGATTTACAAGATTCCAAGAGCAATCAATTCCGACAACAGAGTTTACTAAAAATCTATCTTTGGGCAGTAGAGTTTTTTTAGAGAAAGGATCTAAGACCAACCCATTGCTTCCAATTTTTGCTATATTTTGAGCAAGACCGAATTTTACCATTTTAGCAGCTGTGCATTTCTTTGGATCATCTTGATAAAACATTAAAACTTGTAATTTCACTCTAAAAATAACAAATTCAAGAGAGTATTTTGAATTTACTCTATTGTTTTGTATGTGATTTTGTAATAGAGTCGTGAAACTTGTTCATCTTTGATAACCTCAACATTCCAATTAGCATCAGGCAAAAATGTATCTAATGATTCAGGCAAAATATTGAATTTTTCCAATCTTGTGTCGGGGCCACTATATCTTACATTCAAAGAAATCCCATCAACTTCAACAATATCATAGATTTGGCCAGGCTTTCGAGTGGATTCACTCACCAGACAATCAACATCAGGTCCTATTATACAGATTCCAGTTTCACTTGAAACTTTAAGATTAACACTTGATTCATCGCCTCGTGAAGTTATCAAAGAACCAGAAATCACTCTTGGTTCAACATTTACATCATTAACAGTTTTTTTTGCAGTAACAATAGAAATAGCATCTTCAGAAATTCTATTTTCTTTCTCAATTACCGTGTCAAATTTTGGAGTTTTTGGTTTTTCAATTACATTGAATTTGATGGATTTTGTTTCAAAATCTGCATCAACAGTTACTTCGTATGACCCAATTGAAGATGCAGAGGTTGGAATTTGGAATTGATAAGTAAAAGAACCTGAAGAGCTAGGACGGATGGCGGTCACAGGGCCAGTGTTTTTACCACAAATAAAAGAGCCACAAGTTATTTCATTACCTGTTTTTTTAGCAATGCTTACTTCAAACTGTTCTAGATAAATTAACTTGTTTGGCTTTCCAGTAACAATTACAACATCACCTGGATAATACTCAGATTTATCAGTTGACACTAAAAGAGACAATGGCTGATCACCACCAAAGATAAAATCATTCACCACACTAAAGTCAGCAGTAGTTTTTGTGTTCCCATAAAATGCTTTTACTGTATAACTTCCCTCAGTAAATATTGTTGGAGGTAATTCAAACAAACTGGAAAAATCACCACCTTGTGTAGGATAAACAGATGATTCATGAATCTGTTTGTACGGGAATTTGCCATCAAGAACTTCAATTGTTACTCGCTGTGGGACTACTAGACCTTCACTGCCTTGTTGGCGTTTGATAACGTTTCCAACAACTTTTAGTTTTTCACCTGCCTTGTATAATGATTTTTCAGTTGTTACAAAGATAGGTGTTTTAGAAAGAGAATCATTTTCTGGATCTGAGGATACTTTGAAGAATAGATCCGTATTGTATGAAGGAATAGATACTTGTATTTTGTAGACACCAGTATTAGATTTTATCACATCTCGTCCGTCGTCAGTTTTTATATTTTGGTGTCTTTCAGAGACAGGTGTAGTCCAAGTCCAAGAGAATTGTTGGTTTTCAATTGAAGTGCCAAAATTACTTTTGGTACCATCAGGTCTAGTTACGGAGATGTCAACGGTATTATCACCTGTTGGGGAAACGACTCCAGTGAGATGAACTGTTTCACCAAAACCGTAGACTTCTTTGTTAAGAGAAATTATTGAACCGCCTTTTAGATCAAGTGGATTGATAATAGAGAAATTTTTTGTTGTAGTATTACCAAGATACGTAGATTTAAGAACATAGTTCCCTTCAGTGAAAATATTCTTGGAAATGTCAATTTGCAGTAAATATTGACCAGAAGTTTCAGGAATTGCTGTAAAGTCATACTCAATTGGAATTCCACTTGTAGATAATCTTCCAGAATCAGTTGAGGCAATAATTTCCAGAGGAGTTCCATCTTCATGAGAAATGGAAATTTTCACAGGAGTGCCAGATGAATAACTTGAACTACTATAGAGATCTTTGATAAATCCACTAACAGTTATTTTCTCACCTAGTTCATAGACATCCTTATCGGTTTCCACAGTTAATGGCAGATTTGATACAACAAATTCATCAGGATTTGTGGCCACATGGATAACCGTTGAAGTAGACCCTATATCCTTTGAAACATCAATTTTGTAATCACCTAGTCTTTGGGAACTATCTGGAATCTTGAATTTGTATGAAAAAGTTCCATCACCTAAAATTCTTACACCGTCTTGGATTTTAAATCCAGAACTGCTTCCCGATGTATCTTTGAGTGCAGATTGCTTTGTCTGTATTATTTCCAAATCCAAATAGCCAATCCAAACTTGATTCAGCCTACCTGAAATTGTCACTTCATCACCCAACCCATAAACGGTTTTATCAGTCCAAAGTGAAATTGGTACATCTTCTTTGATGTCTTCAAGTACCTCAAAAGTTGTCAGTGTTGATTTATCAGAATACTCAGCATGCACATCATATATTCCAAATACAGGTTTTACAGTTGTCAAGAACAAGCTAGTTGAAAATTTCTCTTTAGTGGGAAATAAGTTGCCACTTAGAACAACTTTACCTTGAGGATCTTTTATTGTTAATTTCATTCCCTCAAAAGGAATTATTTCAGAAGCAAATCCAGTAATGGAAACTTGCTGTCCTGGAATATATTGAGATTTATCAGTGATTATACTTATAGACGAATCCTCTTTTGCTTTTTGCTCAAATAATTTGCTACCTACAGAAAAATCAGCAAATGCATTTGCGCCAGCATAAGAAACTAATACAGTGTATTGGCCTTCTTTGATTCCCAGAACCTGGTGTAAGTTGAGTGTTGTTTTGTAATTAAGATTAAGATCAGGATATAAATTTACGGATTGGAAATAGTTTGGGCCAGAAATATCCAATTTGATTGGTTGTGACTGGAAAAATGGCTTTACAATAAAAACTTCTTCAGACACCTTTCCCTTAATTGTTACAGTTTGGCCAAACAAATAGGATAATTTATCTGTAGAAACAGTGACAGTGACTTCATCAGATGATTGCTCTTCTACAAGTTTTCCATTGGATGAGCCCGCAGTTGATGTTACAAACTTCCAATCACTTAAACTGTCATTATCAAAACCATCATAGATTCTCTGCCAAGATTTAAAGTCATTTTGAATATCAGCAATTAATGGAGTTTTATCAATCACGACTCCATTGTTATTTCTTAGTTCGACTGATTCATTTGAGTCAGTAAACCAAACACTTTGGTAAGAATATGTCAGGAATTGTCCAGGTTTGATTATAGTACCATCAGGTATTGTCATGGTTTTTTTAAGGACAGTAGTTGACGCAATTTCCCATCCACCTAAATCAACATTAGAGTTTGTGGGATTGTAAATCTCCACCCATTCAGATATGGATGTTGCGTCGTTCCCAGGGGGATTTACATCCACCTCATTTATCACCACATGATCAGCTGTTTGGGCATATGCCGGGACTATAATTCCAGCAAGAATGAATAAGGACAATACTAAGAGTAGATTACGGTTCATTGTTGCTTCCTGATTTGGTTTGTTATAGGACTCTTTTTAGAATGGAATTGAGGAAAAGTTGAGCTAGTTGTTAAAGTTGACCTCAGTTGCTTGATGTTTTGCAGGTTTTTCAATACATGAATTGTCATTTTTTGATATTTAGATAAGACGTAGGATTGATCCTAATGAATAAGAGAAAACACCAATTTACCTAAAATTCCGGAAATGGCGGGTGAAATAAGAAAGATTAACTAGCAGGTTTTTTACATCATGCAAAATAGAATTAGGGAACTTCAACAGATAAAGTTCAAATTCGACTAAGAGCACGACGTGTATGGGGATATAGTTAGTGTTGTTGAATTTAGTGCCCATGTGTAATGATTAATCTTTTGAATAGTCACATCTTAGGCATTTTTTATTAAGAATTCTCGAACCACATTCCATACAGATTCCCTCACCCACGTCTTTTTGAATTAATTGCTTTCTTTTTCCGACATAAACCTTGATTCCAAAATACATCACAATCACAATAATAGCAGCATACATTGGAGCCATAAAGGGAATCAGACCTATCATGAAGAGTAAAAGCCCTGCAATCAACAAGATATCACGTCTCTCAAATTTCAATAAAAATAACATCTCAAAGAATTCATAAAAACATGCCGGAGCTCAGAGCCATTTAGTTTACTTCATTTCAAAGTCAATTCTCTAACTCTTCCTCATTGCTCGGCAAGAAAGATAGGTATTGATTTGATAATAAGATAATGGTATGGTGGGATCGGAGAGATTTGAACACTCGACCTCTGCGTCCCAAACGCAGAATCATACCAAGCTAGACCACGATCCCAGCAGATTTTGAAAATAGCCCAATTTAAGCTTCACAGATATCAAAATTTAGTGTAAAACCATCCTCAGATTAATTTACATATACATCAAGAAATGAACTTGAAGAGAAAAGAGGTCGTTTTTTATTTATGTTAGAAATGATTTCAATTTGTGTGACGTATTTACCAAAAAAAAATTGCCAGTTTTTGGTCATCTAGATACAATATGAAATACAATAATTCAATCCAACATCCAGTAACGTCACACATCATTTTCAAAATTCATGATTTAAGATAATCATTTTAAAGGTAGCCCAATGAAGAAAAATGTGCAACTAGACGAATACATCAAAGCAGGCAAAATTGCTGCAGAAGTAAGAGAAATTGTCAGAGTAAAAGATTGGATTGGAAAATCAGTTTATGATATTTGTGAAGAAGTTGAAGGGGAAATCAAAAAAAGAGGTGCAAAATGCGCATTTCCAGTAAATGCCAGTATTAATGAGATCGCAGCACACTATACTGCAGAGCCTAATGATCCGATCACAATCAAAGATACAGACATGGTAAAAATTGATCTTGGCGCTCAAATTAATGGATACATCGCAGATACTGCAGTAACTGTTTGCTATGACGCACAATTTGATGGATTGGTACAAGCTGCAGAAGAAGCATTAGGGAATGCAATGTCCATGATAAAAGCAGGAGTAAAAGCAAGCGATATCGGACGTACAATTGAGACCACAATAAAGCAAAGAGGATACAAACCGATTGCAAATCTTAGCGGACACTCATTAGACCAATATACCATTCATGCAGGAAAATCCATTCCAAACATTTGGTCAATTGGCGGATTTTCACTTTCTGAAAATTCTGCATATGCGTGTGAGCCATTTGTCACGACAGAACAAGGAGGAGGATTTGTCAGAAACGGACAAATTAAAAATATTTTTGCAATGAATTCACGAAAGAAAACAAAAAATCCAGAAGCAGACAGACTACTTGATTTCATCTGGGAGAAATTTAACATGTTGCCATTTGCATTAAGATGGATAACAAAAGAATGGGATGAAAAACAAGCAAAAGAATTGCTGGATGTTTTAATTAAAAAGAAAGCAATTCAGGCATATCCAGTTCTAATTGAAGTGAATGAGCAAAGAGTATCTCAGGCAGAACACACGTTTATTCCGTTAGAAGATGGGGTTACAGTAACTACAAAAGCACCATGAATGAAATTGAGTGAAGAAGTAAGGCCATGCCCCAAGTGTGGCAGATTTATGTTCAAAGAGCAAGGAGAGACAGCATCATGGTTTTGTCCATCATGTAATCTAAAATTTAGAACAGAGTAATTAAGAATTATCATTCTAGTGTTTCACCAAAAATTTTCTCAATAAAATAAACCCCATCACAAGAATCACATTTTGAGCATTCAGAAAACAAGACATCACCATCAGAAAATTTTCTTTTTCTTTGCATTCCACATTTGGAACATTTTTCAACAGTATAATCCAAAGTAATTTTTTTCTTAGAGAAAATCATTGTGGCACCCCAGCAGAATTACCCACACCGATTATAACAATGGATTGACCATGAGTAGTGTTTTCCTGAATCATTTCATAAACTTGGGTGCGCACATCATCTGCCTTGTCTGCAATTTCTTTAGTCATCAATGTAATTGCTTCTTTAACTGATTGCTTGATAACTATTGAAAATATTGGAATGTTTTTAGATGTTGCAATTGCTTCAATTTCGAATTTTTCAGTTCCTATTCCACCAATTGCAGCACCAAATCCACGTGTCACAGTTGCAGAATCTTCACCTTCCATCTTCAATGCCGCATCAATCATGATTATTGCATCAATTTTATTTTCAGAGACAATTTTTTCTAAACCATCAGCAGGTCTCCCAACAGTGGATCCTGGACCTTCAGCCTTTAAAAGAAACAGTTCTCTTCCCTCAAATTCAGATTTTGCAAGAACAGTTTGAAACGCAACTGTTTCTTTTTGATGCTTTAACATCATTTTTCCAACAATCATTGGACCGATTCCATCACCAACTGGTTGCCCTTTTTTAAATACAGGAATTGCTTCTTTCATTGCTTCGGATTGTTCCATGATAAAAGGAAGAATCATTTGCAAGGGTAAAATTAATGGATAGTTGTTTTGTTTTTTTGCAGTCAGGAACATATGATTAATTATTTTGTAAATCATTTGTAGTGAAGATGCAATTTCAAGTAAAGTCTGAATTTTGGTCAATTCAAGATCACTCATTTGAGGAGAAAGAGTTCGTACATGCTCTCTAGTATAATCTTCTCGTGACCTGACAATATGTCTGACTTTGTCAACTATTCCATTAGGATCCATATCAACAGGCATTATTGTAAAATAATCTATAAAGCGATCAATTTTGTGAACTGGATCATCACTAGGTTTCAAATTTTTCTTCACATAGTTAATCAATTCATCTCTAGATTCATTTCTAAAACTATCAAGCTTGGCAATTCCTTTTTTAATTTCACCTGAAGTAACGTAGAGTTGAATTCGTTGTCCATAAAATACAAAAAAGAAAATAGGGAGTATCCAAATTAGCATCATTATAGGATTTGTGTCATCACTCATTGCAAAAAGCTGATCAAAATCAAAATTTGTAAAATTCACTAAACTCATCGATCGCCAAATCTAAATTAAATCATTCGTCCTAAGGAAAAGATATCTCAAATTAAAAAAGGTCACGCGACAAAAATTAGCAAGAGCCTGTATCATAGTTAATAAACTATTTTTATGTTTCAAGTATGTGTTGATCTCATGCTATATCTACTACTCTTCAACCAAACAATGAATACACATCTTCTTGTTTTGGATGGTAAACCATGCAAAATTATGAACAAATCCTTTTTTACAGTCAGTCAAGAATCAATGTAATCATGATTGATGATTTGAAGTAACAAAGCTTGACACAGTGTCGATCCATGTCAACAATAGTGTCGATCCCTGAAATTATGCCTATTCCAAGCTAAACAGACGTCATAAGGATCATGCTAAAGATTCCATTACCTCAGTATGCATTTCATAAGATAGATCAAAATCAAAGATCATGATTACTAGGATTTCCAACCAGATGTCAACAACTCGGGATTCAGAGTCGATGAGAAGATTTCAGAAAATATCCAGCATTATATCATCGCAAATAGGAGCAGAAAGAGACATTCTCCACCATAGTTTGTTCAATGTAGTGGTAAAAAGGAAAAATATTCAGACAGCCATGAATGACACGATTTTTCAATCAGCAAGAAAAACAAGAAAGACATCCATCCAAAAAAGGACAGGAGTGACAATAATCATGTTTTTTTCTGCAATTGTGTTCTATTCATCAGTCATTTCTCCCGAAACAGATGAAAAGATACTATACGGTAAAAATCCGCCTGGTAAGAGTGCAACAAACCTAGAATACAGTGAAATTATTCTCTCAGGTAATTATGTGTGTATGGAATCTGCATCATCAAAAGCAAATGGAAATCTGCCTAATTTTGTGAAAGAATTTAACAAATGCAATGCACAATGAGAATCATAACATCCAAGAAAAATTAGGTTGGAGAAAAGTAAAGTTTTGAGCTAGACAAGGAAAAATCGTCATAGAAAATAAATAATGAGATCAATGTGAGATCTCAACGGCGCATTGTGTTGAGCATGTTCGGACATTGAACAGATCCTCATACTCTTGATCGCAATGAATGCATTTTCTAAATGACATCAGAGGTAATGAGTATAAAAATAATTTAAGTAATTTGTTGAGAATCAGGTTGAGAAATAAACAATAAATTATTTCGCCTCGAACGCCGACAGCTAAACACATACCAGAGCCGAGCTTGCGGTGCCAATACTGGAGATTGAGAGAGATTTAGCTGAACTACGTATGAAAAAGGGAACCCTAGCGCCAAATGACTCGAGGGTAAGACCGCAAAGAAAGTTTCAGATCAAGTCGGCATGTCAACTAAGACCCTGGAGCGGCCAAGAAAGAACAAGTAGTAATGCTAAAGTAAAAGTGATTTTGGATCATAATATTGAATAAAATTTTATTTCTAATTCCTTTTCTAGCACTTTCTGTACCTTTTGCCTTTGCGGATACAACAATTGATGTTGTGAAGGGATCAGGAGCTCCAGGATGTGAAATGACAGAATGTTATTCACCATGGCATGCAAAAACGACAGTCGGTGAAAAAGTAATATGGAAAAATACCGATACTGCAGCCCATACCGTTACCAGTGGAAACCCGGGCGATGGTCCTGATGGGAAATTTGACAGTTCATTGTTCATGGCAGGAAATTCATTTGTTCATAAATTTGAAAATGCCGGAACTTTTGATTACTTCTGTATGGTCCATCCTTGGATGATTGGAAGTATTATGGTAGAAACTGATGGAAATTATGATGACCGGCCAAAACCTCCAACTACTCCATCCAAACATGATGACGATTCATTGAAAGCAGAAAATCAAAAAATAAAGGAACAGATAAGGGATTTAAAATTGGAAAACAAGCAGCTTAAAAACAGAATTGATTCATTAAATTCCGAGATTGAATCTCTCAAAGAACAGATTGTCTCAATGTCTGGAGAGTTTGTAAAGATGATAACGCAACTTAATGAATGGTTTAGAAGTCAACTAAACTGAAATTGAAAAAATATCAGTTAGAAAATAGATTTTCCAGATAAAAGACAAGGATAAATTCTATTATTTAGTGCCAAGTTCATGACTCATTATCTCATAGAATTTCGATTTTCAGGCTACGCAAAGCAATCAATCAAGGAATTAAAATCCAACATCACAAAAAATTTTGGCGTAACGAGAAGAAAGATAGTTCCACACATTACGCTTGCTGGACCAGTTTACACAAGACATGAAAAAAGACTAGTCAAGGAAATTGTAGATATTTGCAAAAAATATGATTTGGTCAAATTCAAAATAGATGGATTTGATAATTTTGAGAACAGAGTAATTTATGTCCGAATAAACCCTTCTGAAGAGCTTGAAAGGCTCAGACTAGAGATAGCAGAACGACTTTACAAATTCTGCGATACGACCAAGTTTGACAATGATGAGAAATTTACTTTTCATGCCACTCTTGTTCTGAAAGATATTCAAAGAAAATTCAATAGAATTTGGGATTATTTACAGACTTGGAGGATACCCGAGATGGAACAATATGTCTTGAGGATAACAATAATCAAAAATCAAAGAATTTTAGCAGAATATGATCTAATATTAAAAAAATTGCTGAATCGTGCAGAGTCTCTAGATAAAGACATTCACAAAAAAACCATAAAAAAATTAGATTCATTGCGTGAGCATCTTGATAGAAAATTTGAAGATGTTACAAACCAAAAAGTTCATTTTATAAGTGACACACATTTTGATCACAGAAATATTCTCAGATACTGTAACAGGCCATTTAACTCAATAAGACAGATGAATCAAACATTAGTTGAAAATTGGTGCAATTCAGTACGAAAGAATGAAAAAGTGTTCTTTTTAGGAGACATGTCTTATGGAAAAGACAGAAGGCCGATAGATTATTGGTTAGGTAAACTAACTGGAAAAATATCATACATTAGAGGGAATCATGATAAGGACATCATTAATCATGCCACAGTAATTCATTCGCATTATGGCATCAAATACAACAATTATCAATTTCTGTTAATGCATGACCCTCACAGACCAAATGGGTATGACGGCTGGATTATTCACGGTGACAAGCATAACAATAATCTTAAAGACTATCCATTCGTCAACCAAAAAAATAAGACAGTTAATGTTTGTGCTGAACTTGTAGATTATGTTCCAATTTCTCTGGATAGAATAATAGAATTAATTGAGACTGGGAGAAAATACAATACATCCAATGGATGAGTATAGCATATTTGGAATCAAATCTTCAGATCAATATCTCAGTGCAATACTATCAATTCTATGAGATATTAGGGAATTATTGATTTGAGGCCTGCCAAAAACAGATCAATACAGTATTCCAACGGATCAGTTACATCTGTCATTTACTTAAAGTACAGTATCAGTCTTTTTATTATAGTTCAAATACAAAAAACCTGAATATGCCGCAAACAAAACCAATTGTAAGCGTGGAAAACGTCGTAGCCTCAGCTTCTGTAGATCAGAAAATGGACTTAAATGAAATCACCAAAACATTTCCAGACGTAGAATATCACCCAGATCAATTTCCAGGTCTAGTTTTTAGATTAAAGACACCAAAGACAGCCACATTAATTTTCACTTCAGGTAAAATGGTGTGTACGGGTTCCAAATCAGAAGAAATGGCTAGAAAGGCAGTAAAGACAGTTGTGCAAAAACTTCGAAAAGGAGGAATTAAAGTAAAAAAGGATGCCACAGTACAAATTCAAAATATTGTTGCATCTATTAATCTAGGCGGAAAAATCCATCTAGAGCAAGCAGCCAGAACGTTACCTAGAAGCATGTACGAACCAGAGCAATTTCCAGGACTTATCCACAGAATGCTAGATCCGAAGACAGTGATTTTGTTATTTTCATCAGGAAAACTTGTCTGTACAGGAGCAAAACAAGAGCCTGATGTGTACAGATCTGTTAACAACTTGCACGCATTGCTAGAAGAAAAAGACCTAATGATTTATGATTAGTCATAAATCAAATCTATTTTCATTAATTTCTTCAATTTGTTAATTCATATAATTATTATCATTACAAATTTAGAAATACTGATCAAAATAATCTCAACAAAAAAATTCCCAAAGAGCATAATTTGAAAATAGAATAAAGATATTTTTGATTTTCTCAAAAATTAAAAAATTATTTTATTGAACTACCTAATGGAACATCTTCATTAACTGTCAGCCAATATGGTTTATCATCAACATCAGCTGCTAACAGCATTGCGTTTGATTCAACACCAGCCATTTTTTTTGGTTCCAAATTTGCAATAACAATCACAATCTTCCCTACAATATCTTCAGGTCGATAATATTGGGCACCGCCAATTATAACGTCTCGTTTATCATCATTTCCCAAATCAATTTTTCCTTTAATGATTTTGGATTTGCCCTCAATAGGTTCAGTTGAAATAATTTTTGCAACTCTAATGTCTAGTTTTGTAAAATCATTATAGGATATATTTGACATAATGAATCCTAAATTTCCCGGTTAAAATAAATTCGCATTTACTGTAATTCCTTTTTGTCTACACCACTAGTTTCAATTTCATATCTTAGAGCAGCAGGAAGTTCCATGTACTTTTTGTTAACTAGTTCAATGATTTGATCTTCAGGAACATTTACTTTTTTTAACAATTTGCCACGCTGATGAGCATAAGCATTCTTCCAAAAACCAGCACCATCTAGTGTTCCAATTTTTGGCATGTATTTCGAGGGTTTCATTTTTTCAAATTTAAGTGACTGTGACGGAAGAATGGCAAACGCCATTGGAACTGGAGTTACTGTTCCGGATTTTAGGCATGTTGCCCATCACAGTCTGTTTGTAATATAGTTGAAATCTAATATATGTTAAATGGAAAATATTATTCACATTAAATTCATACCTAATTCTTCATCATTTCCTTAATGTCATCTATCTTACCCATGACGTATGGTGTCAAATATCCAACAATAAAACAGAACCCTATGAAGAGAAATATCGGTACGATTGTTTCCAAATCATCCATTGTTGTACCTCCTGATGAATTCCCAATTATCTTCTGAGGATATGTTGAAATGTTCTAGTATTTCATCCCCTCTATTCTTTTGTTTCATGGTTATAGTTGTAGATAATCGGATTTATTCTCTGTGTTAATATTATTAACTTTGATAACAACAATTGATTTTTTCATCCAGTTCCTCATCAGTGTACTTGTTAGTGTTTGGCACGATTCCTTTCATGTCTGCAACATGTTTAGTTTGTATATTCTTAAGCTTGTTCCATATCTTCGTTCTTGCTACTTTTGACTTGCAATCAAATTGTTATCAGATAACATTTGAATGAATGTATAAATTTCTACAATAATCCTTGATTTCACTGTTCACAACTAATCTAAAATTTATTTCAAGAAATAACTAATCGAACTATAAAATATTACTGATATTACTTGGAAACCAAAGACCTAATACTAGACATATTTCTGTAGTTTTCATCTTTTCCCATATGATTTTCTTTAATTTTTTTCTTTACTGATTTTTCTATTGAAGTTTTTAGCGCTCATTGTTCTTTTCAGAACATTATCAATTTCTTGGTATGATTTTTTGGGTCTTGTAATCTAGTTTTTGAACCTGTTCAAAAACAGGATAAATCCAATTATCTCTAAACTTATTCCTGTTAGATTTAAAATATTTTCATCATTAATTATCTCATGTATTTATCATCAATATAAAATACCACAAATAATTTTTCTCATCTACGCATATATTAGATTATGATTCCCCAATACCTGTTTCCAGAATACTTTACCGCCACAACAATAACAATTCAATGTTGCTACCACATACATCATGGTTTACAAATGATCAGATAGATTTCTGATTTTATCTAGAAAGTTTTTCTGGTTTTTCCTTTTCGTATCAAAAATAGCATATTCTCGTGCGTGTTTATAATGGGGGCAAACGTCGACATTTTATATGTAATATGCAAGAAATAATTTGTACATGGCTATAATCGAAGTCGAAGTTGAGATTAATGCTTCAGTTGACAAAGTTTGGGATATTGTTTCAGATATTGACAATGAACCAAAATTTTGGAAGGGAACAAAACAAGTCAAGAACTTGTTAAAAGAAGAAGACATCATCACCAGGGAAATAACAATAGCATTCAGAGATCAAAAATGCCTTCAAAAAGTGAAACTTGAACCTAAGAAGAGAATAAAAGCCAAGTTCATAAAAGGCATTATTAATGGTGAAAAAATAATATCAATCATTCCAAACCAGGAAAAAACTATTCTCCGAACAGTTTGGGACATAAAACTAACTGGCATGATGGGAATGTTTACAGGAATGATTAAAAATCACATCAAAAGTGGAACAGAGCAAGCTATGCAGAGTATCAAAGAAACGATAGAGCAAAATTCACGGAATTGATTTTAGAGATTTTCAACTATTCATTAACTGCAATTCTAATTGGAATTTGTGGTGCATGGATATTTCTTATCAAATCAATTATTGATTCATTTAGATTAACACCATATCTAGACAAATTTGAAAACACGACAGAATCCAATCCCAAAGTATCAGTAATCCTTCCAGCAAGAAATGAAGAAGAGTTCATCAACAAATGTCTAGATTCATTAATTGATCAAGATTATAAGAATTATGAAATTATAGTAATAGATGATTCGTCAGAGGATGACACACAAAAAATTATTTTTCAATATGCAGAGAAACATTCCAAAGTAATTCCAGTAATTGCAAGACCCAAGCCAGTAGGATGGATGGGGAAAAATTGGGCATGCATGGAAGGATATAAAAAAGCAACAGGGGATCTTTTACTATTCACAGATGCAGACACAAAGCATTCTAAAAATGTAATATCACTTGCAGTTGGACATTTAGTTTCATCTAATCTGGATGCATTGTCTGCAATTCCCAAGATGATAACATTTGATTTTTGGACAAAAATTACACTACCAATGATTTCTACATTTTTGCATAGTAGATTTTCTGCATTGAATGTAAACAATCCAGCAAAAAAAACAGGCTATTTTTTTGGTAGTTTTTTCATTATAAAAAATGAAGCATATCAAAATGTAGGTATGCATGAAGGAGTTAAACATGAAATCATTGAGGATGGAGCATTAGGTAAAAAAGTCAAGGATGCAGGGCACAAAATGAAGATGGTCAGAGGAGAACATCTAATTGATGCAGTATGGGCAAGGGACAGAACCACCTTATGGAATGCACTAAAAAGACTAATGATTCCACTATATCTTCAGAGTGGAAAAATTGCAATCGGGATTTTCTTTGCAGTGATATTTTTACTATTTGTGCCATTTCCAATTTTTGCATTATCAGCTTCCATACAATCTGAAGAAATGTCTGCAAAAATACTTTGTATTTCTGCAGCAATCGCATCACTGCTAATCTATACAGGAGCAATCATCGAAGCAAAGATAGGACTACATCTTAGATTGATTCATGCATTGTTTGCACCATTAGGCAGTTTAGTGGTAGTCTTAGGATTTCTAAGTGGATTATTACAGGCAAAAAGAAATGAGTCAGTTATGTGGAGAGGTAGAACCTATTCTATGAAAGATCACACTCAAAACTCTATCAGCATATAGCAAGCCTTTTAGATACAAAACAGAGAATCAAGGACTTATGGACAAATCAGGAATTATTGTAGGGAGTGTAATTGGAGCAGTAATTGTACTAGTATTATTTACAGTGTTATTCATTTCACCTCCAGAATCAAAACCTGAAAGTATAGTTGACAACGAACACTCTTCAAATACAGTTGGAGAAGTAACACCTGTTTATTCAAAAAAATTATCATTAGTTGAAATTTTTGGAAAATCAGAACCAGGAGTAGTAAGAGTCAACGTGCAAAGAAATGAATCCGCAGATATTGCAAATGGAGTAGGATCAGGGTTTGTTTTTGACAAAATGGGACATATTATTACAAACGCACATGTTGTAAATGATGCAAACAAAGTAGTCATTACATTTCTTGATGGAAGATCATACAACGCAGAAATTATAGGAACAGATGAATTTACAGATATTGCAACTGTCAAAGTTAATGCAGACCTGGAACTTTTACACCCATTGTCACTTGGAGACTCTTCTAATCTCAAAGTAGGAGAACAAATAGCTGCAATTGGAAATCCATTTGGATTATCAGGTTCAATGACATCAGGGATTGTTAGTCAATTAGGGCGATTACTGCCATCAGATAATGGATTTTCCATTCCAGATGTGATTCAAACAGATGCAGCAATCAATCCAGGAAATTCTGGCGGGCCGCTACTGAATATGCGTGGAGAGATAGTTGGAATAAACACAGCCATTCAGTCAACCACAGGAGAATTTACAGGAGTGGGATTTGCAATACCTTCACAGACCATAGCAAAGATTGTCCCTATTCTTATTGAGAAAGGAGAATACAGACACCCATGGATTGGAATTTCAGGAAGAGATATTGATCCGGACTTGGCAAAAATTTTGGAGTTAAAGGATGCAGTGGGATTCATGGTAGTCACAGTAGTAACGGACAGTCCTGCATCAAAGGCAGGCTTGATTGGCTCAGATAAAACAATCGAAGTGAATGGAGGGAATTACGCCGTTGGCGGAGACATCATATTAGCAGTGGATGGAAAAGAGGTTAGAAAAATTGACGATATTTTGATACATCTTCAGAGGGCAAAAAATATTGGAGATGAAATGGTTTTAGAGATTTTAAGGGATGGTAGAACAACGAATGTAACAATTGTTCTTGAAGAAAGACCAAACGGTAATTAACATAATACAAGAATAAATACTTCTGGTCAGGAATGATTCTGTTGAACAAGCTTGTCTTAAACTCTGAAAGTTTAAACAGAGTTTTAGAGAGAGAAACTATATCTCGTGAAGACATTTCTGAAATTTATCAAAATGCCAAAAGGGATCCTACCGAGCTTTTCTCGGCAGCTCAGAATCTAAGAAAGAAATTCAAAAAAAACACGGTAACATTTTCCAAAAAAGCATTTTTCAATATTGTTAATCTGTGTAAAGATACTTGCTCTTATTGCACATACAAAGCAGAGCCGGGTGAAGAGAAACTATCATTAATGTCAAAACAACAAATTCTAGAATTATTACAGCTTGCAAAAAAATACAGATGTGTTGAAACGCTTTTTGTTACTGGAGAGCAACCAGAAAAAAAATATCAAGAAGCACGTGATTGGCTAAAAGAAAACGGATTCAAATCAACTGCAGAATATCTAATTTATTCATCAGAAAAGGCACTGGAACTAGGACTATTCCCACATACGAATGCAGGCAATCTTAATTTTGAGGAGATGAAAGAATTGAAAAAAACAAATGTGTCAATGGGGATTATGCTTGAAAACATTAGCGAAAGACTAACAGAGAGAGGAATGCCACATAATATGGCAGCAAGTAAGAGACCAAAGGCAAGATTACAAGTATTAGCCAATTCTGGAAAACTAGGCATTCCAATGACCACAGGAATTCTTGTGGGAATAGGAGAAACCATCGAAGAGGTAATTGACTCAATTTTAGCAATTAGAGAACTGCATGAAAAATATGGAAACATTCAAGAGGTAATTTTACAAAATTTTCAACCAAAGCCAGACACAGCTATGAGAAATCAACCATCAACTGACGAAAATTATTTCAAAACAATTGTTGCGTTATCAAGAGTAATAATGCCTGAGATGAACATACAGATTCCACCGAATCTATCTCCCAAATCATATCAAAGTTTCTTATCAGTTGGAATAAATGACTGGGGGGGAATATCACCACTTACCCCCGATTTTGTCAATCCAGAATTTGCGTGGCCTAAGATCAATAAAGTCGATAGTGATTCTAAAGAAGCAGGATTTGAATTAAAGTGCAGGTTTCCAGTATACCCAGAATTTGTTTCTTTTCTTAGCAAAGAGTTAAGAGATAAGATGGCAGTGATTGAAAACGAAGAAGGATTGATAAAAGAGGAGTATTGGAGATAGTAATGAACATAGATTCACTTTTAAAAAATGCAGATCCAGTCATATCAGATATTTTAAACAATGCGTTATCAGACAAGGAAATTTCAGCTGGTGACGGATTAGAACTATACAAAACAACTGGGACTGATTTTCATCTGGTAGGTCTTATTGCCGATGAAATTAGAAGAAGAAGAGTTGGGGACATAGTCTCATATGTAGTTAATAGAAACATAAATTTTACAAATGTCTGCATTAAACAATGTGGATTTTGTGCATTCAGTAGAGATTTTCGAGAAGAGGAAGGATATTTTCTTCCAACTGAAGAAATAGTTAGAAGGGCAAAAGAGGCACATCAGTTGGGAGCAACCGAAGTCTGTATTCAAGCAGGGCTTCCGCCAGACATGAAAGGAGATCTTTATGAGAACATATGCAAAGAAATCAAAAGAGAGATTCCGGACATACACATACATGGATTTTCGCCTGAAGAAATTCTTTATGGTGCAGCAAGATCCGAAGTTTCAGTAGACGAATTTCTAAAAAGAATGAAAGAGGCAGGAGTTGATACTCTTCCAGGCACATCAGCTGAGATTCTTGATCAAAAATTAAGAGATGTGATCTCCCCAGGAAGAATAAGTGTAGAGGATTGGGAAAAAATAATTAAAAAGGCTCACAAAATGGGGATTAACACCACATCAACTATGATGTTTGGGCATTTAGAAACACTTGAGCAAAGGGTAAACCACATTGTAAAATTAAGAGAGATACAAAAGGAGACATGTGGATTTACTGAATTTGTTCCTCTGAATTTCATCCACACAGAAGCGCCAATGTATAAACACCAATTACATGAAGGAATAAGACAGGGTGGAAGTGGAAACGATGTCTTACTAACACATGCAGTTGCAAGAATTATGTTGAACAAGTCAATTGACAACATACAGATGTCATGGGTCAAGGAAGGACAGAAGATATCGCAGTTATTACTAATGTGGGGCGCAAATGATTTTGGCGGTACGCTCATCAATGAAAGCATTTCAACGTCAGCAGGTTCTGAGCACGGACAATTATTAAGACCAAAAGAGATAAGAAGAATGGTAAAAGAAATTGGAAGAATACCAGCAGAGAGAAACACCAACTATAAAATTCTAAAAAAGTTCGATACCGACGATGAAATAACTGAGGAGCTAGATAGAGTATCAGATGCATCTCAGTTTGGGTCGTATGTAGAATTAATAAAAATTGACAAATTCAAATACAAAAATCCAAGAGAAAAATAAATGTCTGCCTTAGAAAAGGCATTAAATCATTCAAAGAATATTGGAATCGATGAATGCGAAGTAGTTGTTCTGAAAAAAAAGATCACAACTGTTAGAATAACGGATTCAAAAATTACAGAAACCAAACAAAACTTTGATGAAAGTTATGGCATTAGACTAATTCACAATAAGAAAATTGCGTCAATTCAAACAACAAATCAGCATGAAATTAAAGATGCAATCAATGATTCACTTAATACCTTATCAAACCTCAAACCAAAGAAATTTTGGAAAGGATTGCCATACAAAGGAAAATCAAGGCAATTAGAGGGTACATACGATGAGAAGCTTGAAGAGATTTCAGGATCGCATGCAATGGATATTGCCGAATCTATGATAAATACGGCTAATAACGACAAAGTAAATACGATAACAGGCTCATTAAATATTGTCACAGATAGTTTTGAACTTGAAAATTCTAGTGGACTCCGTCTCAAAGAGAAGGCCACATACATTTCAGGGATAATTAATGCAGAATCTGAACTTGGGACACTACCAGTATCTGGAATAGGGCACGATTGCTGTAGGACATTGTCACATTTTTTACCAGAAAAAATTGGAAGTGATGCAAAAAAAATGTGTTTAGAATCAATAAACCCGAAAAAAATCGATTCGGATGTATATTCAGTTATTTTTGAGCCGTACTCAGTAGGGGAGATACTAGCATTTGTTGTGGCACCGAATTTTAATTTCAAGACATTTGTAGAAAAGAAGAGCTGCTTTTCAAGTAATTTTGAAAAAGAGATTGCAACAGAGCAATTCAGTCTTATTGATGATCCCCATACTGCGCAAGGCATAGGAACAAAATCAATTGATGATGAAGGAATTGAAACTAAAAAACAGAGTCTGATAGATAATGGAATTTTCAAGAATACATTCTCAAATCTTTTTGACAGTTACAAAGAAGAGACGGAGTCTTCTGGAAATGGACTACGTGCAGGATCTCCCATGGGAAAAAGTTCAGAGCCAATTCCTGTTTCAGCACCACATAATCTAAAAATTAATTCAGGAAAAAGTTCTCAAGAAGATATGATTAAAGACACTAAACATGGATTACTAGTTGGAAGATTATGGTACACATATGCAGTAAACCCAATCAAGGGAGATTTTTCATGTACTGCAAGAAGTGGCATAAAAATAATTGAAAATGGAGAGATTAAAAGCCCAGGAAAATCAGTTAGAATAATTCACAACATTGCAACAATGTTAAAGAATATCACAGAAGTTGGAAGTAATCAAAGAAACGTCATTCAGTGGGCATCGCTTCCATCGATTACACCATCAATAAAGGCAGAGAACATTTCAGTGAAATCCATCTAAAGGGAAACTCAAGAATTAATTAAAAAATGTGAAAACCAGATAAGCCACATAACCTATAGCAATACATGCACCCATGATACGATTGACTGTTCCAGTTTTCAGTGCAATCAGCAATGAAACACTAAAGACAATCATGATCGCATAATCAATGAAAACATCGGAGGATACCATCACACCGCCAAGTGCTGCACCTACACCCATAATCATCAAAATGTTGTAGATATTACTTCCAATGATATTGCCAACACCAATATCTCCATGTCCTTTTCTTATTGCAATGATTGAAGTGATTAGTTCCGGAAGTGATGTTCCAATTGCAATTACAGTCAAACCAATGATTTTTTCTGACAAGCCAAACTCTTGAGCCAAAATGACGGCATTATCAACTGTAAGAATTGCGCCAACATACAAAAGGACAACACCCAATCCAATTAATCCAAAAGACTTTAGATAGATGTTATTTTTGTTTTGCTCAATATTTTCCTTATTTTCTTCCCTATGTTTCATTGCATCCTTGAACGTATAATATCCGAAAACGCCCAATCCTGTAAGTAGTAAAACGCCATCATATACAGAGAGTTCACCATCAATTGAAATCAAAACCAAAAGGAAAGAAACTCCCAGCATTATTGGAATTTCTTTTCGTAAAACAGATTTACTCACTGCAAGTGGGACAAGAATTGCAGCAATTCCTATAACCATTCCAACATTTGCAATATTACTTCCAATTATATTTCCCAAAATTATTGCGCCGTGATTACCAGCTGCTGCAACACTTGCTGCAAGTTCAGGAGTCGAAGTACCATATGCAACAATAGTCATTCCGATTATCAGATTGCTAATTCTAAACTTTCTTGCAATGGCAACACCACCACTAACTAGCCAATTTCCACCAAAACATAGCATGACTAGTCCCACTATAGTCAACACTGCATTGATTGTTACATCCACAGTTGGATTTCCAAAGATGCAGGGTTTAAATTCAATGATTTACCATGATTTCACAATTCGAGCAAGAAAGGTTGTATGTAATTTACAATTTTACAAGAGTTTTTTGGGATTTATTTTGTAGGTTCGTCCAAAGATCAGGATCGGCATTTTCACCTTTTTGCCTAATAAACTCCTCAGTGTTACTCATTATTTGACCCAATACTTTTTTTGTGATCTCCATGTCTTTTTTTGAGATTTTGTTTAGCCCCATGTTTCTTATCTCCAAGATACAGTCAATAATCGGATCTACGATATCTTTGGATTTTTTAGTCATAAAAATCAGATTGTTTCTGCGATCCTTTGGATCGGATTGTCTTGTAAGATATCCGTCTTTTTCCATCATGTCAATTACAGGCACAAGTGTAGGCGCCTCGACAAAGGCCATGTCTGCCATATGTTTTTGAGTAATTCCTTCCTTTATTGAGAGTACAACAAGTATCTTCCATTTGATACCAGTAAGGCCAAAACGTTCTCGCAATTCAATATCGGCTGCCTTTTCCCATGCCTTGGCAGAAGTTTTTAGCATTAATCCTATGCTCTCCTTAAGATCTAGGGTCTTTATTTCAGATTACCTTCCGTTTTCTCTTTTTATCAAGACATATAATAAATTAATTGACGTTATATTTATTAAATTTTTAACAATTTAGAATATAATCATTAGTATACTAACCTTTATTATTTACAGCCTTGTTGTCAAAATAATGATTTTAATTACCCAGATCAGAATGAATTCAGAAAAATTATCAAAAATCAATACAACAATGTTTCATTTTCTCATTGCATGCATCATTTCAATTTCTCTCATCCAAGCCAGTTATGCACAGACTCAATT
>Ga0224512_10001128_pt1 | contig 26558 bp, 35 predicted proteins | sample SF_May12_sed_USG_4_FD_169103 | JGI IMG/M metagenome (GOLD analysis project Ga0224512, IMG submission 169103) | Sediment microbial communities from San Francisco Bay, California, United States - SF_May12_sed_USGS_13 | ecosystem: Environmental > Aquatic > Marine > Sediment | place: USA... | reverse complement strand
AAAAAGTTCAAAACTTGATCAAGACATTACAAAATTAATCGAACTTGTTGTTGATGAAGTCTACAAGTTAAATGAAATCATTAGAAGCCTCAACACAAATACTGCAAATGCAATTGAATTAGCTCAAGAAACACAGACAATTGAAAGAGAAATTGACATAAAATATAGAGATGCAACAATTAAACTTCTAAACGAGGTAACATCCACAAAAGAATTGATGTTAATTAAAGACGTGATAGAAGGAATTGAAGAGATGTCAGACAAGTGTCAAAGAGTGTCAGATTCTTTCATATTACTGGCATTGAGCTTATAACCAATTCATTCTAAATTTTTACTTTATTTTTAATATTTTAAAAAAATGTTCAGATAAACTAGAGAATTCATATACACAAAATATTTTAAAAAACCAATGAAAAGCGAATTAATAGAAAATAGAATCATTATTTGGGATATTGAGAATTCTCGTAAACTTTTCAGTCAAGGATATTATGGAAAACCAATCGGAATTCCAAAACCAAAAATTGAAGAAATTGATGCGCCACTAATTTTGGATCTAATTGAAGGTCTGTATCTCTTAGAAAATAAAAAAATTACAATTACAAAATCAAAACAAAAAATTGCTGTAGAGGAGTTAATTGAGATTTGTAAAAAAGAAGTTCATGAATTTGATAAAAAATATTTGGTTTACAAAAATTTTCGAGATAAAGGATACATCATCAACCCAGGAATAAAATTTGGTTGTGATTTTGCTGTTTATGAGAAAGGTCCTGGAATTGATCATGCACCATTTTTAATTCAAGTTTATACTAGAAATGAATCTATTTCAACAACAGGAATTGTTCTTGCAGGACGACTCGCAACAACAGTTAGAAAACAATTCATTTTAGCAATCCCAAAAGGAAAAGACAAAGTTGATTTTCTCGCGTTGGATTGGTGGAAGGCCTAAACAGATTTTATATGACCAGCGATTCGGTCATAAATGTCAAAAAGTTCTTTTGTGATTCCAAAAGCCAGATGATTATTCCATTTATTTCTAATTCGAATTGCACCATCAGTAGGTTCAACGTAGATTGTTGCATCCTTAACTGATTGTTTAGCAATCATCTCATTTAGTTCATCATCTGCATTGAGTTTTGATGCTAAGCTTCCAGCCCCAATCCATTCAACTTTTTGAACAGTCTTTGCTGCAAAATGACCTTTTGTTAAAAGTTTTGTTTTTGCAACATAGTTTGCAACAGCAATGCCAGAGTCTTTTTTTACAATGAAATGTGCTTGAAATCTATCTAAGGCACCCCAAGGAAGTGGATCTGGATCTTGCATTTTTATCCCTTTTGAATAATCTGTATTGTGTCAATATTTGAATTCTTGACATCAAGACATCCCCTATTAGTTATCATTCTTGCAGTATGAGCAAAATATCTACTATAGTAATCACCTTTTTCAACAGCATCTGTACCAATTTCTTTAGGTTCGGAATCAATCCCAATCTCTTTTAGCATATTACAAAATTTCTCAGGCCATGTTTGATAAACAAATGTATCTGGTTCTGTATCATGCATCAAAAATCATGAACCATACCCACAAATAAAGATATCAAGAAAAAAGACAGAGATCAATCAAATTAAATATCACAGAATGTTTGAATCTTTAACTATGTTAAAATTCCAAAATAAAATTGCCCTAGTCACAGGAAGTGGAACTGGAATAGGCAAAGCCATTGCTACAAAATTCATTGAAGAAGGAGCAAGCGTGATAATTCTTGGAAGAAGAAAAGAGCCATTAGAAGAAGCAGCAAAGGAACTTGAAGAGAAAATTCCTCAAGGCACAAATGCGTCGGTTAGAATTTTTGCAGGAGTTGATGTTGCCGATGAAACAGCAATGAACAACATGTTTGACATACTAAAAAAGGATAACGTAACTTTAGATTATATTATTAATAATGCAGGAGTTTCAGGTCCTGTTACTTGTTTTGCAAATGCTCCACTTGATGAGTTTAAAAGTACAATCGGAATTCATCTAACCGGGACATTTTGGGGCTCTGTTCAGGCATTAAAAGTAATGAAAGAAGGTGGAAAAATAATTACAATTTCAACATTTTTTACAGAAGAAAGACCGTTAGAACAAAGACCTTACAGATTTAGAAGTCCATATACAGCATCTCAAGGTGCAAAAAATAGATTAGCAGAATTAATGTCATGGGAATTAACAGATAAGGGAATCATTTCGATTGCAACAAATCCAGGGCCAGTGCATTCGGACAGAATTTACAAAACAGTTTACCCAAAAGCTGCTGCAGAATTTATGAGAGTTAGTGGATTTGAAGATTTAATTCCAACAGAAGTAGATGAAGCAAATAAAGAATTGCTCCCATTATTAGGAGAAGACGAAAACGTTGTCAAAGAAGGAATTGTAAAAGCAGCAACAAAACTTGCAAACGGCAAAGACGTTTCAAAATTAGCTGAGACATTTACAAATCTACTAAATAAAATACAAACCATAGCAGAAAAAGTTCAAAACAACACATCACACATGATTGCAAACAAGGAATTCCTATCACAAAGCCAAGTCGCAGAATCAGTACTCAATCTTTGTGATGATGAAATTGCAAAAATAATTAATGGTAAAGTAATTCCAGGAGACAGAGTATTTTATCCAGTAAAACCACATATTGGAACCACTACACCGGGAGTTCATCAACCAGATTTTACAGGAAAAGCAGTTGTTTTTACAATTGATGCAACAGACAAAGACGATGCTGAACGAGTTGAGTTTTTGGCACAACATGTCGAGAAAAATGGAGGAAAAGTAGCATGTTTCATATCTCAATCAACATCGGTAGAATTACAAGAACATATCAGTAGTAAATTTCACTCTCATGTAATTGACATAAAGAATCCTGAGGAAATTGCAAGATGGTTAAACACTGCAAAAACCAACATTGGGGATATCCTAGGAGTTATTCATGTAACTGGAAAACTACCAGATATATCAAAATTAACAGAATTATCAAGAAGTGATTGGGAAGCATTAACTGAAAAATTCATCTCAACTCCAGCCATAGTTGCACAAAGAGCACTTGAGCAATTTGTTCCAGGAGGAAGTAAAGACCCACGTCTTTACAAAGATGCAAAAGGAGCAATCATGATAATTGGACCAGACTTGCCAATTGGAAAGAAAGTTACGGGTACGCAAAGAGCACAAGTGGAAGTTTTCAGAGGAGCGCTAAGGCCATTTACAACTACAGTTAATCAAGAATTAAGTGACGTTCTCAGTTCAAAAATCAGAATGTTTACAATTTTCCCAGGTTCTGTAACTGGTTCAGCTCCAAACAATCAAAGAATTGTAGACGCATTTAATTTTCTAGTATCAGATAATGCAGTTTCATCATCAGAGATAGTTTTCTGTGTTGATGAATCAAGATAAGAATGAAAAAATTTTCAGAATTTAGAGTAGGTGATTCATTTTATTCCACATGTAGTATTTCAGATAAAGAATTAGAAGAGTACCTAAATTTTTCAAGAGTCAGAAATGCATTCTTAGAGGACAGAAAAAAAGAAGAAGAAAAAATAGTTTCAGGCAGAGCAATCCTATCAAGAATGGAAGGAGAGTTTACAAGACTGAGTCAAATTTATGGAAATCATATTGTTTTTATTGGAACAGATGGAGATCCAGAATGGGAATATAGAAACACCAGATTTCTAAAGACATTGTATACTAATCAAATTTTGAAATTAAAGTTTACAGTATCACAAAAAGACAACATTGACGATGAATTTGGAAAGATTGGAATTGATTATGAAGGAACTAATCAAGACGATGAAATAATTGTTCTTTCAAAAAGAAACATTTACAGAATAAAGAAAGAACCGCCAAGGTAAATTAAATACCAAAAAGGTAACTAGATCTCATCGATTCTCAGATCAGTTGAACAGTTTAGTAAAACAAGTATGAAACTATAAGAATTAGTTAATCTAAAATCCAAAAAATTCAGCATTACCTATTACTGAATCAAAAAAAAGTTTCCCTGCAGCAACCAAAATTACAACAGAAACAATAATCTGCAAATATCTTTCTTTGATATCAATAGACAACCGTGCACCAATCAATCCTCCAGCAAAAGAACCAATTGCCAGGAATCCTGCTTGAGTGAAATCAGGATGGCCAAGAAGACTATGCGAAATAACTCCAGATAATGAGGAAAATAACAATATCAATTGAGACGTAGGAGCTGCTCTTTTCATAGTCATTCCCATTCCAACAACCATTAAAGGAACAAAGATAATGCCTCCACCTATTCCAAAAAATGCAGAAATGATTCCTGCAAAAAAGCTTGCACCTATTGCAAAAATCATTATTTGTTTAGACAATATTTTTTCTTTAGTTTCAATTTTTTTTTTCAAAAAAATGTAAGCTGCTGAAGCTATCAAGACAAAACCAAATAAAATTTTAAAAACATCAGGTGCAACATCAGTTGAAATTATTGCACCCAAAATAGTACCAGGGATTGAAAGTAATCCAAGTTTCAATCCCAGAGAGAGTTCAATTCTTTTTTGTTTAGAATATGAAATAGTAGATGCAATAGCATTACTCAACGCAGCAAAAAGACTGTTACTCGCAGCAGCTGTGGGAGAAAACCCAAGAAATGTCAACACAGGAACCACGACGATTCCCCCACCAAGACCAATCATTGAACCCAAAATTCCAGCTGCAAATCCTAAAAGAATCAACCATAATTGTTCAATCATTGTAATCGTCAATCAAAAAATATTGCCGTATATAATCAGACTAGTTAAGAACAATTAATGTCCATAAATAAGACTCACCAGTAGAGGTAATCTCCAAGATCAAACTCTTGTTCTCTAAACCCGTAATTTCAGATTTGAGTGTGGTTTGTAAGGACATATTATATTTTTCTTCAGCAGCGTCAAGCCAAGATTGGATGGATTCAAAACCTCCTGGACGATGCATCTCCCAGCAATCACAAATTAATGTCTGAATCATGGTCTGAAAAACAATATTGATCTCATCCTTTTTTGAATTCAATGATGGTGAAGCATCAATTATTGCAAGTGCCATAATAGGTTCATCAGACGTTCCACCCATGTTTAGATTTCCAATAGTTTTTCCATCAGAGTTTAAGAGTGCAGTAGTAGTACAATAATCTACAGTCCGCATATTGTTTGTAGAATCAAAGTAGGTACAATATTGATCTATTGTTTGATCAGTTATTACGACAGAGGAAGACACAAAAATATTTTGTGTCGTAAGAGATTTTTTTATTTTTTCTATATCATGAAATGTGAAATTATTTTTATAATTAGAATTTGAAATATTAGATTCTAAAGAATTTTCGGAAATTAAAATAAATGAAAGAGTACCAACAATTCCAAAACTAATCAAGATTGGAATTAACATTATTTTATTCATTACAACCATTTTAAAATTGTCTCACATAAGGATTTTTAAAATCAAATAGAAATAATATTCAATACAGAATCTTTTGTGATGTTGTTTTGTTCAACAAACCCAGATGTGACTTCAAGGATATATACTGCTTCGCCATCAGGCACAATACTTTGACAAGTTGTGATTTCTAATGGACTTTTACATGGAAGAATATTTTTTTCAATATGTACAACTTTACCGTCTGCATCAAACCAAATCATATCAAGTGAGAATTGCATATTAAGCATCCAAAGAGAATAAAGACCGGATTGTTCAAACACAAAGATCATTCCTTGATCATATGGTAATTCATCTTGGAACATTAAACCACGAACACGTCTTGGCTCCGTGTCTGCAATCTGTACCTGTAAAGGAACATCATCAACCTTTATGGTACCTCTAGGAAATTCAACAGATTCTAATTTACTTTCACTTGGAATAGACATCAAACCAACTGCACCAATAATCACAGCAGCAATAAAAATAGGAATCAATACCTGTGATCTTGTAGTCATGAATAGATTTCTTTTAATCCTTTTAAAAACTAAAGGTGTTACATTATAGAATTCTTAAACTCACTAATTGATGAAAGTGTATTTTTTGTTTCATGACCAATATCATGAATAGTTGAGCCATTGTATTTCTTGTCAAGATATCTACCTGCAACAATCATTGGACCTCCAACAGCACAAGTTACACCAGTTGGTTCTGGAATCCATAACATCAAAAATCCAATTTTTTGGAGTTTTTTACCAGGTGCTGGAGCCTTCTGAAGAGCACCCAACGAGGCATGGGTATGTTTACGGTCAATTTTAGCAATATCAGCATACAAATTGGCTCTTCGTTTAGCTGAATCAGAGATTTTTTGTAAATTTGCTAGTCGTTCCTTTAGTAGATCTGCCATACCATTACATATTTTATAAAAAATAGTTAACATTCAAAGATCAACTAGCATCACATTCAAGTCAACAAAGAGTAACCAAGTTTATACAAAAGACACTCAATTATACTGGATTCAAATTAGATACAAAGAACACATGAAATCTAAAAATTCTAAGAGATTAGATTCAATAAAAGCTGCCCACGAAACTGAAAGAACACGTTCAAGTACCAGAATGGAGGATTATTTAGAAATAATAGCAGAGCTTGTCGAATTAAAAGGATATGCAACCACATTGGATATTTCAAGATACATGAACGTAAGTGCACCTAGCGTAACTAAGATGCTTCAAAGATTAGATGAGGGGGAATTTTTAGAATATGAAAAGTATCACGGAATTAATCTTACAAGTAAAGGGAAGCAAATAGCCGAAGGTATAAGACAAAATCATGGAATTTTATTAGAATTCTTAGAAATTTTGGGAGTAGGATATGATACTGCCAATCAAGATACAGAAGGAATTGAACATCATCTTAATCCAAAAACAATAAAACAATTAAGAAAATTCATTACTTTTCTAAAAGCAAATCCTAAGATTATTGAAAATTTTAAAAATCTTTAAAATATAATTTTATGTCGTTTTGTGAAGATATAACATCAATTAGATTTCTAGCAGTGTCAGAGCGTTTTGGAATTTTTATTTGTCCCTTTTTACCAATTCTTACAGATGCTAGAAAGGTATCATTTACATAGATATCAGCATGCATGGATGTGTATTCTCTGCTAACAGTTAGAAGTAACGCAGTTTTTGATTCTGAAAATGTAAAAGGAAGATCATTGGATGATAACGATAGATTTTCGGAATTTTTTGCCACCACATCAATATGGACCTGAAGTGATTTTTCAATTTCATTAATGTTAGAACCGCCTCTTCCAATGATAGATGGAATATATTGTTCATTTACAAGTACTTTTACTCTATTATCAGATAAAATTTCAACTTGTGCATTAGGATCATATCTTTTGAAAGTATCTTTTATTTTATCTTCAGCAAGCTTTTCAATTCCAACTTTTTGAACTCTCTTTGCAACAGGGACAATCACATTCTCTTCTCCAAATGTGTATATTTCATGTTCTAAGACATTATCTTGAAAATTTTTCACCTCAATTACAGGTCTTGCAAGATCAGATTCAGTCATACCTGAAGGTACTTTTACTTTTAATTCTAGATCATATACTTTTTCGATTCTTCCATCATTTACAAAAATCACAGTGTCCAAGATATTTGGGATGATTCCTAATTCGATCTTTCCAATAAAACGTTGAATTGCATCCAGTGGAGAGTTTGCATGTACAACTCCTACCATTCCAACTCCAGTTAATCGTAAATCAGCAAATGTTCTAAAATCTTCCCGTCTTCTTACTTCATCAAAAATAGTATAATCAGGACGAACTAAAAGTAAAATATCTGCAGTGTTATCAAAACTTCCATCTAATTTTCCATATTGTGTGATACCAGAATCAACTTGCAAGTCCCGAGGAGATTCAAACGTTTTAACAATTTTCCCTTTTTTCTGATAAAAATTTGCCAGTCCAGACGCAAGTGTACTTTTTCCAGAACCAGGAGCACCTGAAATTACAATTCCTTCGGCTCTATCAGACAATCGTTCCATTAACTCATCAGAAATTTCATAATCCTCCAAAGACAGTTTGATGATTGGGTGAACAATGGTTATTTCGTAAGATTCAGAAAATGGAGGGTATGTAATGGCAATTCTATAATCATTATGTTGGATTACAGATGCACCTGTCTTAGATATTTCAACAGTACTTGAATCAGATACACTTGCAACATCAAATATTTGTGATGAAATCATCTGCAGATAAGATTTTGTAAGAATCTTATTGCTAATAGGAGTTAACGAAAAAGCGCCAGGCATTCCTTTTTTTGCCAGTGGAAATTGATTTTCCTTAAGATGAATACTCATAGTTTCAGAATCAAAAAATTTTAAAAATTCTAATTTTTCATCTTTAATTTTGGTTTTAAGAAATACAGTCTCAATACCTTCAGCCTGTGCGACTAGATGTTGTACATTATCTGAAGTGTAAAGAACAGCATCATTTTGTTTTGCCATATCAGATATTAGTGCATCAATTCTACCACTAGTAGCAAATTTGATATCATCTGTAGAAGGATGAGGGCCCGTAATAACAATCTCCAATCCAAAACTTTTAGACAGTTCGTTGAGTTTTCTGATTTTTTCTAAACCAATAAATCCCTGTTCTTTTTTATTTGAAGCCTGAGATTGTAACTCATCAAGTACGGCTTGAGGAATAATTATTTGATGGTTTCTAATTGTGCCAGTTTCGATCTGGGCAATTAATTCACCATTAATTATTATGCTAGTATCAGCTACTATTTTTGACAAGTTTTCTAATCATTTCTTCTAGACTTATACCCTAAATTACTTTCTAAAATTCCTTTAATGGAATCTAAAACAGAATTAAAATCAAAGGAATTTGAAATATAAAAGATGCAACCTCATTAACACGATTCGGAAGTATTTTTTTAATCAGAACTAGCAGTAATTAAAATTATTTTTGTATTAAGACTATATGACATAGTTCTTTTGTTATAGAAAAACTATCTTTTTTGAAGGTATTACTAGTACATACCATTTACGAATGGATTATAGTTAATTATTTGAGAAAGATTATGTGCAAAGTGAAATTAGTAGAGAAGAATTTCCACTTCTTTTAGAATCAATCAATATCATAAAATCAGGAAAAATACCTACTTAAAGAAAACAAACTCTGAGAGTTAAAATTCCTCACTCTCTAAAAAAAATGTATATTTTTAAAAAATAGTCATGGAACAAGGACAAAAAAACGATGAATTTTATAAAAATTGTATCGAGTATTTTGAATTTTTACGAAAGAAAGGCACTGTAGATTATGAGTTTGAGGACGAGTATTATTTCACCATGCCTGCAATTTCAAATCACTAAACACATAAGATTTACGAGGTTCTTTAATTCTAATTAATTATGAATACAGTATTGCAAGATCTAGCAGACAGCGGGATCAAGTATGCTATTCAGACTGGAGTACAATATTGTGATATAAGGGCCGAACAACAAGAAAAAAAATCAGTACATATAGAAAATAAGGAAATAGAAGATGTCAAAACATCTACGGATTCTGGTTTAGGAATAAGATTAATCAAAGAAGGAGCATGGAGTTTTTGTTCAATTACAGATCCAAAATCATTTGACGAAGTTAAAGAAAAAATTAATCAGGCAATAAAAAACTCGTCTTACCATACAAAAAATAAAAAGAAAATAGATCAGTATCCAAATCCAACAAACAGCATCAAAATTGATTTTCCAGTTTTAAAAAAACCATTGATTGATGAATTAATTACAATTGGATTAGAATGTAGCAAAATTATTTTAGATACACCACGAATCGTCAAATCAATTATCAATCCGTGGTACACAGTGAACTCAAAATATTTTGTAAATAGTGAAGGCTCTAAAATTGAACAGAATTTTACAGATGTTGCAACAGATATGATTGCACTTGCACATGAATCAGGAATTACTCAATCAATAAACGTTACAGAAGGAGGAAGAGGAGGATTAGAACAAATTACAAATAAAGACAAAATTCAACAGAAAGCTAAAGATATTTCCCAAAAAGCATCAGAATTGATTTTAGCAAAATCTGTCAAAGAAAAACACACAACAGTTGTGATGAATCCAGATTTTGTATCATTGCTTACACATGAAATACTAGGTCACCCATCAGAAGCAGACAGAGTATTAGGAAAAGAAATGGCATGGGCCGGAGGTGCTTGGTGGAAAGGAAAAATTGGAGAAAAAATAGGATCAGAGAATCTAAACGTGTTTGATGATCCCACCATCAAAGAAAGTTTAGGATGGTACTATTTTGATGATGAGGGAACTGAAAGTAAAAAAACCACACTTGTTGAAAATGGAATTTTGAAAAACCACATGCAAAACAGAGAAACTGCTCAAATTTTCAACACCATACCTACTGGGAATATGAGAGCTACAAACTATCGATTCATGCCTTTGATTCGCATGGCATGTACATGTATCGGAAATGGGGATAGAAATGTAAATGAAATAATCAAAGAAGTGAAAAATGGATACCTAATTTCAAATATGAAAATTCCATCAATAGATATGAAACGATACAATTGGAGTATTTCGTGTCAATACGCACAAAAAATTGAAAATGGTGAAATTACGGATTTGTTAAGAGATGTTATTGTGATTGGAACAGCACCAGAGTTTTTTGAGTCAATCGATGCTTGCGGAAATGACTTTACAGTTAGACCGATAACCAATTGTGGGAAAGGAGATCCTATGCAATCAATGATTATGGGAAATGGAGGACCAACAATTCGTGGTGTTGCAACAGTGAAGAGTGTAAACTAAAATGAAACAAGAATTAGAAATAATAAAACAAAATGTCATAAATTGTACAAAGTGTGATCTTTGTAAGACTAGAACCAATTCGGTTCCAGGAAAAGGAAATTTTCAATCAGATGTAATTTTTGTTGGTGAGGCACCCGGTAGAAACGAAGATAAAAATGGCGAACCATTTATCGGAATTGCAGGAAAAAGACTATCAATAGCACTTGATGAAGCAGGAGTTTCTAGAGAATCAATATACATTACAAATGTTGTAAAATGCAGACCTCCAAAAAATAGAGTTCCAAATACTGTTGAGAGAAACACATGTCAAGAATATCTAAAACAAGAAATTTTAATAATCAAACCAAAGATAATTTGTATTTTAGGAAATACCGCATTTAGTTCAATTTTAGGAGGTTCTGAAATAACAAAATTCAGAGGAAAAATAGTAAGAAAAGACAATCAATTGTATTTTCTCACCATCCATCCAGCAGCAACAATCTACAATCAAGAACTAATTGATGTATTAAAAAAAGACATTGTAAAACTGTTTGAAAACATAATAGAATTAAAAAATGGTAACAAAATTAGTATAGATATAGAATATGCTTCCTAGGGAATTTTACAATAAAGATACAGTAATAGTCGCAAGAAACATTTTAGGAAAAAGAATAATTAGAAAAATTAGAGGCACAGTGATAACAGGAATTATTATTGAAACTGAAGCATATAGACATTCAGATGACCCTGCGAGTCATGCATTTGTTAAGCAGACAGAAAGAAACAAGGCAATGTTTGAGGAAGTGGGACATGCATATGTCTATTTTACATATGGAATGCATTATTGCTTTAATGTAGTTGCAAGACATCCAAAAAGCAAAGCAGGTGCAGTTCTAATTCGTGCGATAGAGCCTGAAAAAGGAATCAAGAGAATCCAAAAAAACAGAGGAATGACAAACTTGAAAAATCTTACTAATGGGCCTGCTAAATTGACACAGGGACTAGAGATAACAAAAGAGTGTTATGGTACAGATTTAACTAAAGATTTGAAATTATGCATTGAAGATGGAATTAAACCAAGAAAGATCTATGAATCTCCAAGAATAGGAATTAAGAAAGCAACTGACAAGTTATGGAATTTTAAAATAAACCTTAAAAAAAATTAGTCTTTATTATTTTCATCCAAAGTCCATGGTGCAAATTTCCCAAGAATTCTTACCCAATCCAATCTTAAAAGCAAAATTACCACAGATGTCATCATAACTCCAAAAATTATAATTCCAATGTAAATAGGAGTAGCATCATCCATGTTTTCAAGGAAAGGTTCTACAAGAGACAAACCAAGATAATGCGAAATAAATACAATGGAATAACTAAGGACAATCTTTCCAGTTAGAGTTGCAATAAAGAATCGTTTTGGATTATATTTTGCCAATCCTAATGGTACATAGACTAGATCATCCGGGATAGGAGTTGCTGCAGCAAAAAATGCGGCACCAGCACCATATCTTTTTACCAATCTTTCAAAAGGTCGCATTCTTTTTCTAGTCTTTTCATTGATGATTTTTCTTCCACCATAACTTACATAGAAAATGATTTGCTTTGCAGCAGTGGCAGTAATAGCAGATAGTAAAGCTAAAACATGCAGATCAAATTGATCACCTACTGCCATAGTAGCAAGGAGTAAAAATCCAGGTAGCGGTACAAAAGGAACAAGAGAACCAAAGAAGTTGACAAGTGATAAACTTAGGTATCCTACTTCCGGAGCAAATGGAAATAGGTCAACAAAATCCACAAATCAAACTGTTTTTGGGCTTTATTTAATTAAAACTAGAAGAGTTGCTCACAATAATCATTAAAATAACATCTTTTCAAAGAAAAATCAGATGCTAAAAAAAGACTTTGAAACAATATGCAACACCATAGCAAAAATAAGCCCATACATTAGATTTGTAGGCGTAATTGGTGAAAGGGGAGAATTATTAGCATATAGAAGAAGACCAGATTTAATTCCTCTTTTAGATGAAAAAAATACGCAATATCAATTTTCACATATTGCCATGAAAACAGATCTTGAAGGATTTTTTGATAAAAATCTAGGGGAGATTGAATTTTCTTGGGAAGAAAGAAAAAAAGTTCAGACAATTTCATTTGCAATAAAAAAAAATAGAGTATGGATATCAATTGATAAAAAAGTAATTAGATCTGAGGTATTACGAATAATTGATTCATGTTTTCCAATTGTTAAGAAATATTCAAATGCTTGAATTATTTTGAAGTGTCCCTACTGCAGTATTGATTTAGATTCATTAAGCATGACGGACGGATTAAAACATATCTTAGAGCATAAAAAGGAAAGTCAAAAATAAAAATTTAAAATTAATATCAATATACAAAATATTGTACAAGCATGGATGAGATTGAAAAAATAATAGATGAAATTAGTTTTAGGAAATCAAAATCCAAAGATTATGAAAAAATGCAAGTAGAGGAAATTAGTAAAGAGCTACATGACATAATGAGATTTGAGCAAGAATCATTGAAAAAAATTGAAGAGTTTGAAAAAATGCAAAAAAATCAAGACGTTGTAAATTATCTTAAAATGATTTCAAAGAATACAACGCATAGAGAAATTACAGAAATTCAGGAAATTTATTTAAAAAAAATTGATAATGAGTATATAAATTCAAAATAAAAATATCATTCAGATTCATAAAGCCAACATCGAACATATCCAGTTTTAGTTTTAAGTTTAGGAGGAAGTTCTTTACATTTTTCAATTGCTAAAGGACATCTTTCCAAAAATCTGCATTCGGTAGGAGCGTCAAGCAAACTTGGAGGGATTCCTTTGATGTATTTTGGAGGGCCTCCCTTTAACGTAGGAATGGATTCCAATAGTCCTTTTGTGTAAGGATGTTTTGGATTTTTGTAAATTTCTTCTGAAGATCCAAATTCAACAATTTGCCCACCATACATTATTCCAATCTTTTCTGTAATTTCAGATAACACTGCTAAATCATGGGTGATTAACAAAAAAGACATTCCTTCCTTTTTGAGTGCTTTAAGTAAATTGATGATTTGAGCCTGAATCAATACATCAAGTGCAGTGGTAGGCTCATCTGCAATGACAAATTTTGGTTTTAATAGTAAAGCCATAGCAATGACTACTCTTTGTTTCATACCTCCACTTAATTCATGAGGATATTTTTTTAAAACATTCTCATCTAAACTTACAGAATTCATAGTATCTAAAATTAATTGGTCTGAATTTCCATCAAAATTATATTGTTTTAGAATTTCAAGAAACTGTTCATTTATTGTAAAAACAGGATCTAGTGCATTCATTGCACCCTGAAAAATCATTGAGATTTTTTTCCACCTATATTTTGTATTAAAATCAGAATCGCTCAAGTCCAAAAGAGAGTCACCTTGAAAGGAAATATTACCTTGAACATTTCCTCCAGAAAGCATTCTAATTATTGATAATCCCAATGTACTTTTCCCACATGCACTCTCACCTGCGATTCCGATTGATTCTCCATCTTCCAAATGAATATCAACATCATCTACTGCATAAACTGGGCCAGAAGAGGACAGATATTTTACAGATAATCCATTAATGTCTAAAAAAACCATACCTCTGTTTGATCCAAACTAGAATTTTTGTTTTGCACTAAGGGATATAAACAACATTATGAAAAGAAAAAAATCGATTCAAATGATGCTTCCAATTTGTGGTTTTGACGCAAAAAATGCAGTGCTCTGTCCAAAATGTGAGGGAAAAGTAGAATCAGGGGAACTTACAAAGGCAGATGTAGATGCATCGATCATTCTTGCAAATAGTGCAAAATCAAATAAAGAGATCGAGAATTTTACACTTTATTCTTGTAAAGAATTTGATGGAAATTTTGTTTTATCATTAGCAAAAAATGACATCATGATAATTAGACAAAGTCGAACACTCTATAGAATACTCCAAGATCAATTCAAAGGGAAGATTTGGCTTGTAGAAGCAGATGAGAATGATAAAAAATTCATCGAAGATTTGTTTTTTCCTACCAAAATCTTATCAATTAATGTAGTTTGGGCACCCGGCGGAATTCAAAAGACAAAGGCTGTAGTATCAGGTAAATGGACGCCAAAGTTTCCAATAGACACTGAAAAAGTTATACAAATCGTAAGAAATGCCCGAAACCTTGACATTGAGATAGAATTTGAGGATAAAAGATAGGCATGGTTTTTGTAAAAACGCACGATATTAATGAATTAACTACTCAGTTGATTGGAACACAAGTGATTCTTGGTGGGTGGGTAGAAGATTTTAGAAAGCTCGGTAAAATGTCATTTATCACTTTACGTGATGTCACAGGAATTTCTCAAGTAATTGTTAAAGGGGAATTAAATGATAATCTAGGAGAGATTAATCGTCAAAGTGTAGTTTCTGTAAAGGGGATTGTGCAAGAAACTAAAGCTCGGGATTTTGCATTTGAAATCAAAGCAGATGAAATTGAAGTATTAGGCAAAGCAATTCATCCATTACCAGTTGATCCTATTGGCAGAGTTGAAAGCAATATCGATACCAGATTAAATCATCGTGCATTAGATATGAGAAACCAAAGAACAGCTTCAGTTTTTAAGCTTCGACATTATGTTTTGCAGTCACTACGAAAAACATTAACTGAAAAAAAATTCATAGAGATTACAACACCTAAAATTATTGGCAGTGCAAGTGAAGGTGGTGCAAATTTATTTTCTCTAGATTATTTTGGAAAGACGGCATATTTGGCTCAGAGCCCACAATTGTATAAAGAACAGATGACTATTGGTCTAGAGCGAGTATTTGAAATTTCAAATTTCTATCGTGCAGAAAATTCCCATACAGGTAGACATCTCTCTGAATTTACCAGCATAGACATTGAGGCAGCATTCATGGATTACAATGATGTAATGGATATCTTAGAATTTCTAGTGATGGAAGTCTACAAGCATACTTCAGAAAATTGTAAAAAAGAACAAGAGACGATTGGTCACACAATAGAGGTTCCAAAATCACCCTTTGAGAGAATAACATATTCTCAATGTGTTGAAGAACTACAAAAAGCAGGAGAAAAAATAGAGTTTGGAGAGGATTTGCTCGACTCCCATCTCAGAAAAATTGGAGATAATCATCCAGGATTTTTCTTCCTAATTGACTGGCCAATGAAACTAAAACCATTCTACATCAGAGAAAAAGATGAAGATGCCACATTATCACGTTCATTTGACTTGCAATTTGGATATCTAGAATTATCCTCTGGAGGAACCAGATTGCATAATCCTGAGATATTAAAGGCAAGACTCAAAGAACAGGGTTTAGATCCTATGCAATTCCAAGATCATCTAAAGACGTTTGATTGGGGAATGCCGCCACATTCTGGTTGGGGTATGGGATTAGATAGGCTGATGACCACATTGATTGGAATCGATAATGTTCGGGAAGTTGTTTTGTATCCAAGGGATCCAGATAGACTCAGCCCATAATTTGTTCAGATTTTTATTGTATTGGAATAACAAGAATCCATGATTGAATCTCAAGATGCAAAAAAAGTGGTTGAAGTAATTGGAAATAATTTGATAGGAGTATCGCATGATTCAAACAATTTTGTCAAGCTTCCAGATTCTTTTTGGGGGTATTTTGCAAGAGGTCATGACAAAAAAGGAACATTTGGAGTGATCATAACATATTCTGAAGAAGGAAAGGATGTAGACGAATTGATAACCATGTATGAGAAATGGGCTGAGAAAAATAAAACTAAAACAGAATAACTATTTGGTTTCTTTTAGAAGTTTTCTATAACCCTGACACTCTTTGCAGATGGGTTTACCTTTGTATTTTGGATTTCCATCAGTGATTTTTAGTGTACCCTCGACCAATTTGCAAATACAGCATTTTGCCATTTATGATGTACTGAAAAATGTGACTAATAAAAATTAGTAATTTTTGAAAAAGAGATAAATTCAAAGAAAGGGATCTTAATTAGTGCACCAATGTGATTACTGTGGATCTGCATTTGGAGATAGAATATGTTATTTTTGTGAAAAAACTTGTTGCACATCATGTATGGTAGATGACAAAACACGTTGCAAAGATTGTTACATTCAGAAACGTCGTCTTGGATGTAAGAAATTAATCAAAAAAAATAAAGTTATTCTAATATTTGTTGCATTTTTGTGGCTATACGCAGTATTTCCAGGACCATTCATTCCAGGACTAGATCCAACTTTTTACACAATCTCACTTGTTGCAGCTTTGCTAATTATGATTCCAATAGGATTTGCATTATTCTTTTGGTCGTTGAATCCACCAAAATCAGACGTGAAGAAAAGAAAAGATTAGTTTGTACGGTTATAAATTAACTAAAAACAGGCTCTCACATCATTTAAGATAAGAGAGGATTCTTATGCCAGTACTGAATAAACAATTTCTTTTCAATGATATGACAATAATCATTTTCAGAATCAACAATCGTCTTTTGAATTAAATAGTAAACATATCTTTCAATCTTGTATGAATAAAACAATCATGGTTTGTTTAGATGGTTCAAAAAATTCTCTACGTGGTTTAGATAAGGCAATTTTGTTTGCAAAACAATCAGATGCCAAAATTATTGGCATTCACAGTGATACAAGTTTTAGTGCATTTTCTGCTGTTCGTGCCCCCATACTCCCCGAGAAAAAGTGGAAAACGAAAATAAGAGAATTAATGCATGTTGCAAAGAAAAAAGCAGAAAAAAATAAAATTAAATTTGAAGGAATTGTTATTGGAGGTCATACTTCCGGTATTGATTTAGTCACATTTGCTAATAACTCTGCAAACAAGATTGATCAAATTGTTATAGGATCCAGAGGAATGGGATTTCCAAAGGAAATATTTTTTGGAAGTACATCAAACTTTGTCTTGCATAAAGCAAAGGCTCCAGTGACTATAGTGAAATAATTATTCTAGAGTCATAATTTGGGTCTTCAATCGGCTTTTGCACGGACAATTTGGGTTAGTATTATTGTTAATGGTATTGATAACATTTCATGTCTTGACAAGAGATAATTGAACATTCTGTTTTACTTATGATATACTACAATAAATAATCTGAGAGTAGTTTCTAATCCGTTTTCTCATCACACTTGGGAAATTATTTATCAAACAACCTTGTTTTTACCATTAAATAAAAAGAAAAGGTGGTTATTGACCACAATTACAATGAGAGCCACACATACATGGTCCATCTACTCCTGAACAGTTGCATACGCCATCTGCACTACAGTTACAATCACCAGAACATTGACAAGTTCCGTCTTTTATGGTTCCACTATTATCCATTGTTACTATAGAATAACTTACTGTAAATGGATCTGAATTCATTGTATGAACTGCAATGCAATTCAAATATCAAGAAGGACAGAAGCGTTGTAGTTTTTGCGGGATCTTCATGGATTGTGAAGGTGCAAGATTCCCATGTTGTCACATAATACTAAGAACAAAATCTAGAAACAAACTTTCAAAAATAAAAAGACAAAAATCAAATTACCAGTAGGCACTGGTTCCCATGCCTTCATTCTCTACAATTTGCACATCTAATTCTTCCAAACCAAATATCACATAAATGGATTTTAGCCTGTTTTGATAAAGATAGTATTTTTTTCCATCATCAGTAACGATTGCTCCCGTAACTTTTAGAATTTTATTTTCTTCTAGCTCATGAACGCGTCTATACGCAGTAGTCATTGGAATCTCACACCCTTTTACAATATCTACAACAGATTTTGGCTGTTCTATGGTAAAATTCATGATAGTTCTGGAATATTCATCAGAAAGTGCTTTTAGAATTGCTTGTCTGAGATTTGAATCCCTTCCTAAAATTTTAAAATCAGCCATTAATTAATCTCTAATTTACCATACAATATAATCTTGATTTAGAAAAATGAGAAAAACAAGGAATTTACATCCCTGATTCAATTTGCAAGTTCCAGGTTTTCATTCCACCTTCTAGAACTTGAAAGTCAATTCCTTCCTGTGCAAGTGCATATGTGGCAATAGTTGCACGATTTCCAGAACCACAAATAACCACTACTGGTTTATCAGTTGGGATTGAATCCATTCGATCTGGTTGAAATATTTCTGCCAGAGGGATATTTACTGCTCCACCAATTTTGGATTCGAGTAACTCATCAGGTTCTCTTACATCAAGTAAGAATAAATCCTCATTTGCAGCCAGTTTTTTCATTAATTCTTCTGAACCTATAACAGTTTGAGAGCTGGAAACAAGATCCTCAGACAAATTACTCATGCCACCATCAAGATAGAATGTCTGGATTCCCAAATCAGACATGGTTTGAGAAGCTTTTTTCGCATGTGTTCCATCATTGTCAATTAAGACAAAATTGTATTTTGCTGCCACATCAGATAATCTATTTTGGATTGTTTTTGCCCTTTTTTCCAGAGTTACAGAATCCATAACATCATGTGATGCCCCGGCTAAATGTCCGGATTGATATTCTTCGGCAGTTCTAATATCTACAACTAAAACACGTTCCTTGTTTTCAAGTAAGACATTAAGGGTTTCAGAACTTACGGCATATTTTTCAACACTGTCTTGTGTTGAATTTTGTTCCAGAGTTATTATACCAATTATAACAATTCCAATTATTATTGATACAGTAATTCCAATATTTTTTAATTGCATGAACATGTTTCCTTAGATATTGTTATTATACCAAAATACATTTTCCATTGATAACTGTCAGATGTGGAAATCGTATTTCTCTAATATATGATTAAAACAAGGAACAGGAATAATGAATTTTACACACAGTCAAGACCGAAAAAAGCATTAATAATGCAATTACTGATCTTACCAAAAATCTCAAGGAAATTGGATTTGGAGTACTAGAAACACTAGATTTCAAAAAGATTTTAACAGAAAAAGGATTAGAATTTGCAGACAATTACAAACTGATGGAAGTATGCAATCCACATCTTGCTAAACAAGTGTTAGAGTCTAATCCTGATCTTGGATTGTTATTGCCATGTACTATTGCTGTTTACCAAAAAGATAATGAAAATTTTATCAGTTTAGCAAAACCAACATCTTTACTTTCAATGGTATCAGATAAGAATCTAAAATTTTCAGGAGAAGAGATTGAAAATGGTCTAATCAAAATAATAGATAAAGCAAAATAACGACAAAAGATAATGAAAATATGTCATTTTTTAAAACTGTTGAGAAGAGACGCTCGATTAGATCATTTTCAAACAAACCTGTAGAAAAATCAAAGATTCAGAAAATCCTGAAAATATCGTTGATGAGTCCTTCAGCAAAAGGACTACAGAATTATCAAATTTTAGTGGTTGAAGATCAAAAGAAAAAAGACAAACTAGTAGATGCTACACATGGTCAAGAATATGTTAATTCAAGCCTAGTTCTAGTATTTTGTTCGGATCCTAAAAGAATAAAGTTCATGGGAACACGTGGAAAAAATCTCCTTTCAGTCCAAGACGCCACCATTGCAGCGTCATATGCCCAATTATCAGCTACTGCATTAGGGTTATCGAGTGTATGGATTGGACATTTTAAAGAAAAAACAGTGGCTGAAATTCTCAAAACAAAACTTAGACCGGTAGTAATTTTACCAATAGGATACGCAAATGAAAAACCTGTATCAAAAAAATCTCAAAACATGAAGAGTATGATTAAACGAATTTAGTTTTTGAAAATAAAAAATTATGGTGAGAAACCTGAACCGATAACGTTTCTATCCCATTCATCTACCATTGGGTTTTGTCTTCTTTCAAGTTCTTGCCAGTATCCATTTAATTTTCCAGAAGGGACATTAAATGTTGCAGATACTGTCTCACCAACTTTTGCACTGCATTCAGACACAACCACGCTGAGTCCATATTGTGACTCTCCAACACAGCCATATTCTGTAATTGCTATTACAATGACATCTTCAGTGACTTCTGTAGGAACATAGTTCCATGGAGTCACTGTAAAAACTACAGCAATTGCAATTCCTGCAACCATTACAGAAAAAAGCATACGTCGTGATAGTCTACCTTCTGTTTGTTTTTGTTTGTACATTTTCCTCATTTGTTATAAACAAGAACACAATATAATATCCAAAAACAATTACCACATACAGTTTTCACATGTGAAAGCTACCCATGGAAAACGTATTCATAGTTTATTATCAATTTGTAGTAAAGAAATCCATGTCTGCAATAAATAATCGCTCTGATAAAAAATCAAGTAAAAACACCACTTTTATCATAGCAGGAGTAATTGTGCTAGGAGCAGGTCTACTTTTTGCATATTTGATGTTCTACACTGCACCAGCAGAAACAATGGAACTGGTCAAGATAATAGCAGTTACAAATGAAGGATGTATTGCTGAAACCTTAGATGGTTATTCAGTAAATATTGGGGATTGTAATGGACAGCCAGGACAGTATGTTGATGCTTTAGTTGATCAAAAAACAAAAGAGCGTGCTGCCTTGATGAATCCAACAAATTAATTTTTTATTGTTTTTTTATTTTTTAATAATAGTGATAATACCACCTCTAAAAATAGGTGATTTTATGAATGATAGCAACATCATTTGACTCCAAATTGGAAGAGATAAAAAAGGACCAGATTATTTTTAATTATGGGACAAAAATATATCAAGTAATAAAAAATGTCCAATATGATTAAAAATATAGCAGTTGCAATTATCACACCAACGCATACCAAAAAGTCATTTGAGATGGGTCTTCAACTTGCAAAAAAATTTGATGCCGAATTGACAATAGTTGAATGCGTTTACAAAATACCACCAAAATTGTATTTTTTTGAGACAAAATTAGACAAAAAAATTGCCCAATCTCAAATTTCTAAAATAAAGGCAGAATTAGATAACTGGAAAAAAATTGCCCAAGAAGAAGGTATTAAAATAAAAACAAAGTTTGCATTAACTGACTCTATAGCACATTGGGTAATTGATTATGTAAAAGAGCATAAAATTGATTTGTTAGTTGTTGACTATCCGAAACTGTCGATGGTTGAGGCAACTCTGTATGACGATATCATCAATACAATTCATCACAAATCCCATTGTCCACTTTTGACTATGAAGTAATGACAATTAATTATTTCATTTCAGACAATATTGGTTTTTAAAACTAGATGTTTGATTCACTATCTTCGAGATTTTGTCAGGTGTAATAAGGACAATTATTTTTATAGATTGTCTGTAATTTGTTTCGTAAATTCAGAAGTAGACATGTTTCCACCAATATCTTTAGTTTTAACACCAGATTTCACTAAATCAAAAATTGTCGATTCTAATTTTTGCCCAACTTCAATACATTTTGAATCATTGTGTTTATTTCCCAACCAATCCAACATCATTTTAATCGATAGTAAAAATGACGAAGGATTTGCAATATTTTTTCCCGCAATATCAAATGCAGCTCCATGAACAGGTTCAAACAATGCAAAATCATCACCAATATTTGCAGCTGGTGCCATTCCTAATCCCCCAACAACTTGAGATGATTCATCAGATAAAATATCTCCAAATAAATTGGTGGTGACTATAACATCAAATTTTTCAGGTTGGCGAATTAAATTCATAGCACATGCATCTACATACATCTCTTCAAATATAATGTCAGGATAATCTTTTGAGACTTCAGTGCATGATTTTGCAAATAATCCATCAGTAATTCGCATAACGTTTGATTTATGAACACAGGTAACTTTTTTCATAGCATCTCGTTGTGTGGCAATTTCAAATGCATATTTTGCAATACGTTTTGATGCATTTTCTGAAATTATTCTCAATGCAATAGCAGAATTTCCCAAACTGAATTCTTTACCGGTATAAAGATCTTCAGTGTTTTCTCGAACAATCACCATATCAATATCGTCACGTAATGCAGGCATGTGTGGATATGATTTTGCAGGTCGGATATTTGCATAAAGATCAAGCATTCGCCTCAACACTACAATCACATCAGCTGCACTCTCACCAACAGGTGCTTTCATACACACGTCAGATTGTTTAATTGCATCAATTGTCTCATCAGGTAACGCATTGCCAGTTTCTGCAATGGCCTTATCTCCAGCAGATAATTTTAGGATTTCAAATTTTAAGTCAAATTTATCATTAATTGTGTTTATTATTGAAACTGCAGACTCGGATAATTCAGGCCCAATTCCATCACCAGTGATTAACGAGATTTTATACATAATACTTCATTAAAAGAAGGGAATTTTAGGATTTAGTTGACTTGTTTTTCTTGAAGCATTTTTTTGAGCATAATTCTATTGATGGCATCAATTACTGCTTTAACTGAAGTAGTTACAATATCTTCGCCAACTGATTTTGCAGACACCTTATTTCCTAGTGCATCTTCAACCTTTACTGTAACTTCACATAATGCAGAAGAACCACCAGAAATAGAAGCTAATCCATAATCTTTGATTCTAATTTCTGAAATCTTTCCAGTAATCTTTTGAATTGCATTAAGTGCAGCATCTACTGGACCTACCCCATAATCAGTTCCAATATGATCTTGTCCGTCAATGTTTAGTTTTACAAATGCGTAGGGCATTGTTCCAATACCTGTTGACACTGAGAATCCAGTTAATTGAACAATTCTTTTGAGTTCCTTTTCTCCCAGGACATCACTTGCAATAGAAAGTAGTTCTACATCAGTAATTTGTTTTCCTTGATCACCTAACACTTTAACTTTATCTAAGATTTGTTTTGATTGCTCTTCAGTAGGTTTAACTCCATATTCTGCGAGCATTGCATTCATTCCATGAACTCCAGCATGTTTTCCAACTTGAAGCCATCTTTTTCTTCCAACTAATTCAGGACTGATAGGTTCGTATGTGAGAGGATTACTTAAGACCCCATGTGTATGAATACCTGACTCATGACCAAATGCATTGGCACCAACAATTGCTTTGTTTGGCTGAACCATAATACCAACAGTCTTTGAGATAAATCTAGATGTGTCATAAATTAATTCAGATTTAATATTAGTTTCGTATTTTTGATCATATGGCAAACATTTCAATGCCATGGAAAGTTCTTCTAGCGATGCATTTCCTGCACGTTCACCAATACCATTTATTGTGACATGTGCACACGATGCCCCTGCATGAATTCCAGATAATGAGTTTGCAACTGCTAATCCAAAATCATTATGACAGTGAACACTTACTGGAAGTTTTGTGGCTTCTACTGCATCTCTAGTTATTTCTGCCATGTATTCAGGAGTACAATATCCTACAGTATCAGGAATGTTAACTCGGTCAGCTCCTGCTATTGCCACTTCACCAAATACTTTTTTCAAGAATTCTCTGTCAGTTCTCGTAGCATCTTCAGCTGAGAATTCGACTTGTAATCCATGAGATTTTCCATATTCAACTGCCTCAATTGCTTTTTCAAGTGCTTGATCTCTAGTCATTTGGAGTTTGTACTCTAAATGAATGTCAGATGTTGCAATGAATGTATGAATATAATTTAATCCAGCACCAATTGCAGCATCAATGTCTTTCTTGATAGTTCTTGTTAATCCTGCAATCTCGCAAGATAGTCCTTCATCAGTAATCATCTTAACCGCTTTGAATTCACCTTCTGAAATTACTGGAAAACCAGCTTCAATTGCATCAACACCTAATTCATCAAGTTTTTTTGCTATTGTTAATTTTTGATCTGGAGACAAAGACACGCCAATGGTTTGCTCTCCATCCCTTAATGTTGTATCAAATATTCTAACGTTCATGATCCACCCCTTTGTAAAGCAGCAACACCAGTTCGTGCCATATCAATGATTCCAAGGGGTTTTGCTAATTCCTCAAATGCCTGAATTTGATCAGGAGTGGCAGTTAATTCAACCATAATCGAATCCTTTTTTACATCATGAACTTTACCGCCGTAAGCATTTGCTAATTTGTTAATTTCCATGCTGTCATTAGCATTACTGAGTTTTATCTTAAAAAGGCAAAGCTCTCGATATACTGTTTTGTGTTCATCCAATTGTTCAACTTTTACTGTATCGATCATTTTGTCTAGTTGCTTTACGATTTGCTCTACTTGTTTTTCGTCACCATATGTGGTTATAGTCATCTTAGAATAATCAGGATTATCAGTCACGCCTACAGAAATGCTATCAATATTAAAATTTCTAGATCGGAAAAGATGAGTCACCTTAAATAAGATTCCAGGTTTGTTTTGAACTAAAATAGAAAGAATTGCCCACATGGTAAATCACTATGATGGTAAAATCATTTCCGAAAGCGAAGTTCCAGGAGCTACAAATGGCAATACATCTTCTTCAGGATCAATTGGAATATCGATGACTGTTGCAATATCACTACTCAAAGCAGTTTTGATTGCCCTATCAAGTTCATCCATTGATTGTGCTCGGATTCCCTGTGCACCATAAGATTCTGCTAATTTAACATAATCAGGGCAATGACCTTGATCAACTCCATTCATTCTTCTATTATAGAATGTTCTCTGCCATTGAGCAACCATTCCCAATGTAGAGTTGTTTAAGAGAAACACAATCACAGGAATGTCTTCTAACACAGCAGTTGCAAGAGAATTTTCAGTCATACTAAAACTACCATCCCCTGCAATGTCAACTACAGGAACATCAGGTTTTGCTACTTTTGCACCAATAGCTGCGGGAAATCCCCAACCCATCGTACCAAGACCAGTAGAGCTAAAAAAAGTTCCAGGTTGAATTACATCATAAAATAATGATGCCCACATTTGGTGTTGACCTACTTCAGTAGTAACAATAGATTCTGAAGGTAACAATTCACGGAGTTTACGTAAAATTTTAGCAGCACCCATTTCACCAGGATGAAGTTTCAAGTTTTCCTTCCAGTATGCCTTAGTCTCTTTAACGTGTTTAATCCAAGGAGTTTCTTCTGTTTTTTTGATAGTTCTCTGTAAAAGTAATTTTACCATGATTCTAAGAGACGCTCTAACATCTCCAACAACGGCTATTTGTGCAGTTTGATTCTTTCCAATTTCTGCAGGATCTACATCCATATGAATAATTTTTAATCTCTTTTCAAATGCCTCAAATGTCCCCACGGATCTATCTGAGAATCTTGTTCCTATTGCCAACACACAATCAGATTCAGCCATCATTTTGTTTGCCTCTGCGTGGCCATGCATTCCAATTGGACCTAATGATAAAGGATGATTTTCAGGAAACGCACCTTTACCTTTGAAAGTAGTCACTACAGGAAGCATCAAGGTTTCAGCAATTGCCTGTAATTCAGCAAAAGCTGATGAAATAATTGTTCCACCACCAGCTAAGATGATGGGTTTTTCCGAATGAAGTAACATATCAATTGCTTTTTCGACATTCGTAATATCAGGATCAGCCCAAGGATGATATCCTTGAATTTTAAATTCATCAGGAAATATCATCTCCGCTTCATTTATCTGAACATCTTTTGGAATGTCAATTAATACAGGTCCTGGTCTTCCAGTTTCTGCAATGAAAAATCCTTTTTTCACAGCTTCTGGAACTTCAGCAGCTGTTCTTGGTTGGAATGCATATTTGACAACAGGATTTGCCATTCCAATAATATCACTTTCCTGAAATGCATCTCGTCCAATCATAGCTACAGGGACTTGTCCTGTTACTGCAATCATAGGTGCAGAATCTGCCTGAGCTGTTGCAATTCCAGTTAAAATGTTTGTAGCACCAGGTCCAGATGTCGCAAAACAA
>Ga0224512_10001127_pt1 | contig 26579 bp, 20 predicted proteins | sample SF_May12_sed_USG_4_FD_169103 | JGI IMG/M metagenome (GOLD analysis project Ga0224512, IMG submission 169103) | Sediment microbial communities from San Francisco Bay, California, United States - SF_May12_sed_USGS_13 | ecosystem: Environmental > Aquatic > Marine > Sediment | place: USA... | reverse complement strand
TTCTCGGGCACGAGCTACTGGGCGGTGTTCGCGGTCTTCTTCCCCGCAGCCACCGGAATCCTCGTCGGGGCGAACATGTCCGGCGAGCTCGCGAACCCGCGAAAGAGCATACCCATCGGAACGCTCTCGGCGATCGGCCTGAGCTCGGCCATTTATGTGGCGCTCGCGTTCTGGGCCGCCAAAGCGGCGACGCCGGATGAGCTCGTCTCCGACTACACGATCATGATCGAACGCTCGCTCTGGGGGCCGGCGGTGTTGGCGGGCCTCCTCGGCGCGACGTTCTCGTCTGCCCTTTCGTCTCTCGTCGCAGCGCCGCGCATCCTCCAGGCTCTCGCGCGTGACCGACTCGTTCCCGCCGGTCCGTGGCTGGCGAAGCGCTCGGAGGGTGAGCCTCGCCGGGCGATGCTCGTAACCGGGGTGATCGCGCTCTCGGCGCTCATGGTGCGGGACCTGAACGTCGTCGCACCGCTCATCACGATGTTCTTCTTGATTACCTATGCCGTCGTCAACCTGGTGATGCTCGCGGAAAGCAGCCTCGGCCTCATGAGCTTCCGACCCACGCTCGCGATCCCTCGGGTCGTGCCGGCGCTCGGTACCCTCGGCTGCGTCTTCGCCATGTTCATCGTGAATCCGACCTTCTCGCTCTTCGCGGTGGGCATCGTAGGCGGGATCTACATGTGGCTGAGCTGGCGCGGCCGGGCTCCGCTCACCGGTACGGTCCGTAGCGGCATCTTCGTCGCGTTCGCCGAGTGGGCAGCCGCGAAGGTCATCGAGCACGACCTCACCACCGCGCGCGCCTGGAAGCCCAGCCTCGTCGTTCCCATCCGGGACCCCACCCGCCTGCGGGGGGAGTTCCGGATCCTCGTCGACATCTGCAAGCCCGAAGGGGCAATGAAGATCCTCGGAATCGCGACCAACGAGACGGTCGGGGATCTTACGCCGCGGGTGGAGAACCTGACGCGCTCGTTTCAGAAGGCGGGGGTCATGACCACCGCCTCGATCATCGACTCCGCCGACTTCACTCTTGGCATCGTCACGGGGCTCCAGGCGCTCAGGAGCGCGTTCTTTCGTCCGAACGTGCTCTTCCTGAAGCTGCCCGCCGAGCCAGAGCGTCACGCGGAGATCACCCAGCTCATGCGTGAAGCCAAGCGCCTCAGGATTGGCACCATGCTTCTCGGTTACCACGGAACGGCCGGCTTCGGACGCCAGCGGGTCGTCAATCTCTGGCTGTCACCGCGCTCGGCCAGGCAGACGGTGAGGCAGTACCTGGATCGGACCAACCAGAACCTCGCCATCATCACCGCGTTGCGCGTCACGCGCGCGTGGGCCGGTGAGCTGAATCTGATCACGGTCGTCTCCGCCGACGCGGAGGTGGCCGAGGCTCGCCGAGCGCTCGAGGAGGTCGTGGATTTGTGTCGCATCCCGGGCGGAGCGCGCGTGCATGTCATGGTGGGCGACTTCGGGTCGGCGCTGGCCCTTGCCACGCAGGCGGATCTGGAGCTATTCGGGTCCAGCCACGAACGTCCCCTCGAGTTCATGGCGGGACTCGTACGCGAGACGCGCGCGACCTGCATGTTCCTCGCTGATTCGGGGGAAGAGGACGCGCTGGCCTGAGGCGCAACAATTGCCGCGACTGGCAACGAATGTTGCACCTTCCCCCCCGCCAGACCCGAGGCAGATTGCCCGTTCGCCGTGTCCTGCGGGGCTTCCGATCATTTTGGTACGCCCCGGCATGCCCGTTGCGACCGATGCGGTCCCACACGGTAGCGGTGGCGTAGAGCCGCAGGAGACCGGGGGGCGCCGACACAATGGTGAAGGCTGCTTTCCCGCCTGGGTGAAGCGTCGGCCCCGCAGTCAAAACGGGGTCCCATCCGCGGTCTTTCACGTTCACGTTCGCGGCCCGTCGGGCCGGGGGGGAATCATGCAGTCACTATTGACGCGCTTCTGGCACGATGAATCGGGCCAGGGGCTGACCGAGTACGCGCTGATCCTGGCGCTGATCTCGATCGGTCTCATCGCGGTCCTGGTTATTTTCCGGGACGCGATCGGGCAGATCTTCGACCGGATCGCACAGGTCCTCGAAGGGGCGCCCTCTGAAGGGTACTCGCCGGGCAGCTGAATCTGGCCCGGTATCGGTTTCGCCTTCAGGCGTCGGGTGACGGACTCGTTTCGTTGCCCGGCGCCCGTCGGCGGCTCCGCCGCGGCCCGGTTCACACCGGACACGTATCATGCTTTCGCACGCACTCGCCCCCTCAGGCCCCCTTTCGGTCGTTCTGATTGCGGTCCTCGTCCTCTCCGTCTGGTTCGACGTGAGCGCGCAGAGGATTCCCAATTGGCTCACGGCCGGTGGGCTGATCGGCGCTCTCGCTTTGAGAGCGGCCGTCGGGCCCGAGGCTTTAGGCGTCGGCGTCCTCGGGGGCGCCCTCGGGTTCGCCTTGGGCATCCTCCTCTTCGCCGCCGGCGCCATGGGAGCGGGAGACGGAAAGCTGCTGGCCACTGTCGGCGCGTTCCTCGGGCTGGACGCCTTCATCCGCTGTCTCCCCTTGATCGGGGCATTCGGCGGATTGCTCGCCCTCGCCATGACATTCCGCGGCGGGACGATCATCCCTACGCTCATCCGATTCCGCGAACTCCTCTTCTATGTGGTCACGTTCGGCCGAATCGGAGAGCGGCGGACACTCGCCACGCCAGGCGCCGTGACGGTGCCGTACGGCGTGGCCGTTGCAGCCGGAGCCGTCACGGTCTGGCTGGGATGGGGTCTGACGCTATGAGCACCCGCTCGTCGCTCATGCGGTCCGAAGACGGCCAGGCGCTCGTCGAGTTCGCCCTCGTGATCCCCGTGTTGCTGCTGCTCATGCTAGGGCTCGTCGAGTTCTCGCGTGCGTGGAACGCTCAACAGGTGCTCACCGACGTGGCTCGCGAGTCGCTGCGGAATTCGGTCGTCGCGAACGGTGAATTCACTTACGACGAAATGCGTCGCCAGATCGACAATGCGCTGGTCCGGGCATCCCTCGATCCAGCCCTCGCGGACGTGACGGTCGACGGATGGAAGACCGGCACCGGAACACCGGCTCGAATCCGGATCGACTACGAATTCGAGTTCTCCTTCATCGCACCTCTCATCGGCTGGGCCTCCGACGATCGGAGCCTGGTCCTCTCCACCTCCTTCGTCATGCGAAACGAGTGATCGTGCTATGAACATCTCTCGCTACTGGTGGATGCTCTTGGGTGCCACGGCGTCTGGCCTCCTGGCCGGATATGTCGCCCTGGTCTACGTCAGTAAAGAGCCGGCTCCGCTGCAAGCGGCCGTACCCACCCAGACCATCGTGGTGGCAGCCCGGGATCTCCCGGCCGGAGCCATCGTCCGCCGTGAGGACGTCGAAACCGTGGATTGGCCTGGTTCGGCGCTCCCCGAGGGGGTCGCGACTCAGGCCGGGGAGGTCGTCGGCCGAGGCTTGATCACGGAGATCAAGAAGAACGAGGCTCTGCTCGACGCGAAGCTCGCTCAAAAGGAGGCGGGCGGCGGGATGTCGATCACGATTCCCGAGGGTATGCGCGCCGTCTCGGTGGAGGTCGACGAGGTCATCGGCGTGGCAGGCTTCGTTCTGCCGGGCACCCGGGTCGACGTACTGGTCACGGTTATGCCGGGCAACGATCGGTCGCGGACCACGACACGGATCATCCTGCAGAACATCCGCGCCATCGCCGCCGATCAGAAGTACCAGCAGGACGTCGACGGCGAGCCACAGTACGTGACGGTCGTGACGCTCCTGGTGAGCCCTCAGCAGGCCGAGGAGCTCACGCTCGCCGCGACGGAGGGTCGGATCCAGCTCGCGCTGCGCAACACGCTCGACTCAGAGGTCGTGGACACCCAGGGCCGTCGCATCACCTCGCTGATCGCAGGGGGGAGCGCCGCACAGACGGGGACCACGTCCTCGAGCGCGGCCACCCCGGTCGCTCCCGAGCGGACGATCGAAAGCTACGAGGGTGGTCGTCGAACACTACTGAAGTTCGGACGAGGAGGAGGCGGACAATGAGGGCACGTGAAAGCTGGACGGGTCGGCCCTGGGGTCGACTCCGTAGACGCGGGTTCTCGGCACTCTTCCTCGGGGCCGCGCTGGCGGTCGCTGCCCCCGCTTCGGCGCAGCGGTTCATCACCGAGCCCGAAGGGGCCGTGAGCCTGGCTCGTGGCACTTCGGCCGTTCTGGTCAGCCCAGTCGAGTTCGATCGGGTGTCCATGGCCGATCCGGAAATCGCCGAGGCCGTCGTGGTGTCACCGAACGAGGTGCTCATCAACGGAAGGAGCCTTGGCACCACCACGTTCGTGGTCTGGGACATTGCCGGTGTGCGCCGCATCTATGGCGTCGAGGTGACTGCCGACGCCGCGGCCTTGGAGCGTCACCTCACGACACTCTTTCCCGACGAAGACATCGAAGTCACCGCGCGGGGAAACACGCTGATTCTCTCGGGGAGAGTCAGCACGGCGTTCGTCGCCGGACGCGCGCTCGAGCTCGCCGAGAGCAGCGGCGCGGTGCTCATCGACAATCTCCAGACGCCCGCACCCAGCCAGATTCTGTTGCAGGTACGTTTCGCGGAGGTCAGCCGGAGCGCGTTGAAGAGCCTGGGCAACCAGATCATCGACGTCTTGAACCCACACCAAACCACCACGGGTGGTGACTGGCGCGGCAGGTCGGATTCGGACGGGCTCGTCGAGCTCTCTCTGATCAACAGCGACTCCCACCTCCGCGCTGTCATCAAGGCGCTCGAGGAGACGGGGGATTTCCGGAGCCTCGCCGAGCCGACGCTTCTCGCGCTCGATGGCCAGAACGCGTCCTTCTTGGCGGGTGGGGAGTTCCCCTTCCCGACCGTCCAGGGCGCCGCGACGAGCAACGCCGTGAGCATCGAATGGAGGGAGTTCGGTGTGCGGCTGAACTTCACGCCGCACGTCACCAACATCGGCAACATCCGCCTCGACCTGGCGCCGGAAGTGTCGTCGCTCGACTTCGCGGGGGGACTCACGATCTCTGGATTCCAGATGCCGACGATCCTGTCGCGAAGGGCCGAGACGCAGGTCGAGCTGCGGCAAGGACAGCATCTGGCGATTGCCGGGCTGCTCGACCGATCGATCCAGGAAAGCATCCGCAAACTGCCGATTCTCGGCTCCATCCCGATTCTCGGTGCGCTCTTCAGCTCGAAAGACGAGCGGCAGCAGCTCACCGAGCTCCTGGTCATCGTGAGCCCGCGGATCGTCGAGCCCTCGGACGAGCCCCTCAGGGTGCCGACCGGCGAGCCCGAGAGCTGGGAGTGGAAGGACCAAATGGCGCGACCGGACACGCTCGGCGTGGGTCCCGGGCGCTGACCGACGATCACGAGGGGGCGATTTCATGAATGCGAGAACGAGCACCGGGACCGAGCAACACCCCATGCACAGGGCATCGAGACGATGGGCCTGGGCCTCGAACGAGCGTGGCTCGGTCACGGTCATGGTGGCCATATCGATGACCGCCCTCGTCGCACTGCTGGCGCTCGGCATCGACCTCGGAGCCCTCTTCAACGCTCGTTCCGAGGCTCAGCGGGCCGCCGATGCGGCAGCCTTGGCCGGAGCGAGCGCGTTCCTGGAGTATCAGGAGGCGCGGGCCCGGTCCGAGGCCGTCGGGAGGGCCACGGAGTACGCGACGAACAACGTGATCCGGAGCGAGCCGATCGACGCCGGTGACGTCTCGGTCTGGGTCGACCTCGACGCCGCGACCGTCCGTGCCGCGGTGCGCAGGAACGGCGTTCCCACGTGGTTTGCCCGGCTCGTCGGCATCGACGCCGTCGACATCGGCGCCGAAGCCATGGCGTGGGCCGGTGAGGCGGGTGCCGCGCAGTGTGTGAAGCCGTTCGCCGTCCCGGACCTTTGGGAGGAATCCGCCGACGACCTGAACGGGAACCGGATCTGGGACGAGGGGGAGCGATGGAATTACGACCCCGCCAGCGGTGACCGATACGCCGGATACAGCGGTGCCGGAGGCGACCGAGACGAGACCGGATACGGGAGCGGCTGGAGAAACGGAAGCATCGACGGTGAGGGGCGTCGCTTCGAGCGGGACTACGGGCGGCGGATCGTAATCAAAGTCACGAATCCGAAAGACGCGTTCGTCCCGTCGTTCTTCTACCCATGGGTGCTGCCCGAGGACGCTGGTCAGTCCGAGTGTGGCTCCGAGCTGCGCCCGCCAGGCGGTGGGGGCGAGGGTGAGGGTGGAGGTCGTCCGGAGGAGCTTCCGGAGGACGCGGGGGGCGGTCGCGGATGGCTGAAGTGGTCCGAGAAGAGGGGAGATTTGGGTGTTTCGCCAGGCGGGGGGCCGGGTGGTGGTCGAGGCGGTGGGCCCTCCGGCGGCGGCTCGGACGTCGAGGTGACGCGAGACGATGGAGGAGGCCGGGGTGCGGCGAACTACCGTCGCAACATCTGCTCGTGTAATCGCTCGATCATCGACCTCGATACCGAGTACCTGATCGAGCCCGGAAACATGGTCGGTCCGACCTTCCAGGGCGTGGAGCGCCTGATCGCCGAGGACCCCGATGCGTACTGGGACGACCTCTCGAACACGATCGTGAGCCGGTACGGAATGGACAGTCCGCGTCTGGTCACGGTCGCGCTCTTCGACCCGGCCGAGATCGACAAGCCCGGCCGCCAGCATATCCGGTTCAACAACTTCGCGCGCGTCTTCATCGAGGAGCAGGCGGATCGACGTGACCCGGTCACCGGTCGCTTCCTCTACTACGTGCCTGGAGCCGGCCTGGGAGCGAGTGGCAGCACCACAGGATCGCTCGTACGTGTCCTGCAACTGATCAAGTGAGAACCGACATGAGCACACCGGCGATGGACGGCGCCCCCCAAGGCGAGGGCGGGAGGCCTGCGGGCGAGCAGCGTAAGCTCCGCGCCGCGTTGATCTCGGCCGACGATCAGCTTCGGGGCGTCGTGTTCGAGACCATCCGAGACGCGGGGTTGCCGATCGGCGTGGACCTCGATATCGCGGCCTCCGCCGAATTCCTGGCCCCCGAGCACATGGAGCGACTCCGCGCCACGGAGCCCCACTTGGTCATTCTGGACATGACCGACGACCCGGAGCGGGCGATCCGCTCCGCGGGTGCCATTGCCGCGAGTCATCCTCGGGCTGCGCTCGTGGGTGTTGGCCCGGAGCTCGATGCGTCGGGTCTGCTGGACGCCATGCGGGCGGGGCTGGTCGAGTACGTGCCGCGCCCGGTCGAGACTACGGCCGTGCGCGAAGCGCTCGGACGCGTCATGCGGAAGCAGGGGTGGGCCGAGGCGGGTGGCAGCACCAGCAAAGGACAGCTGCTCGCCTTCTTCTCGCCGAAGGGCGGTTCGGGATCGACCTCCGTCGTGACGAACGTCGGGATCGAGCTGCACCGCCTCACTGGACGAAAGACACTGCTGGTCGATCTCGACCTGGAGCTCGGTGAGATCGCTTCGCTTCTGGGGGTGCGGCCCCGCTTCCACTTCGTGGACCTCATCCGGAATTTCCACCGCATGGATGCCGATCTCCTGGCCTCGTACATCGAGAGCCACGAATCCGGCGTGCACGTTCTGTCGGCTCCGTTCGAGCCGGAAATCGGCGAACAAGTCAGCGGTGAGCAGATCTCGCGGATCCTCGGCTTCCTTCGGGATCACTACGACTACGTCTTGATCGACACCTCGAAGTCGCTGGCTCCTCCGGCTCTGGCCGCGCTTCAGGCCGCCGACTCGATCTTCCTGGTGACGAACATGGACGTTCCGTCGCTACGAAACCTCAAGCGGTGTCTACCCACGTTGGATCGGGTCACCGCAGGGGATCCCGGGCGTCTGCGCCTGGTGGTGAATCGCTTCAATCCCAAGAGCCTCGTCGGACTTCAGGATCTCGAGGAGACGTTGGGAATCGAGGTCTATCGGACGCTGACCAACGACTACGAGACGGTCATTCAGTCCATCAGCACGGGGCGACCCCTCGTTCTTCACGGCAGCTCGGATTATGCGCGACAACTCAAGGACCTGGCCCGCGACATCGTGGGTGGCTCGGCCGGGGCGAAGGCACAGAAGTCGTCCTTGATGGGGCGCTTGAGATCGCGTTTTCGGTCGAAGTCGAACCGGTCCCGGTCGACGCTGACGGCGGCCCCGCTGGAGGCGACGAGTCATGGATGAGCGAAGAGGGGGAGACGGCCGCATGCGTGAGCGCGAAAACGGTATGCGCGAAAAGGCGAGCTGGGGCATCGGCAATGGGTCGGGTGTGGACGGACCGGGCGGTAGCGCGGCGAGTCATGGCACCAACGGGGCGACCAGAACCGACCTCCTGACCGTCAAGAGCCATATTCATCGCCAGCTTCTCGAGCGACTGAATCTGTCGAACCTCGATCGGCTCGATCGCGACGAGGTCATGGACACCATTCGTGGTCTGGTTCGTGAGCTCCTCGCTGCCGAGTCGATTCCGCTGAACTTGGAAGAGCGCGACGAGCTCATCCGTCAGGTGCTCGACGAGATCTTCGGACTGGGGCCGCTCCAGCCGCTCATGGACGACCCCACCATCGACGACATCCTCGTGAATACGTTCGACCGGATCTACGTGGAGCGAAACGGTCGCCTGGAGCCCACCGATGTGCGTTTCCACGACGACCGGCACCTCTTCCAGGTCATCGATCGGATCGTCTCGTCCGTGGGTCGCCGGATCGACGACGCTTCGCCCATGGTGGATGCGCGTTTGCCCGACGGCTCACGCGTGAACGCCATCATTCCTCCTCTGGCCATCGACGGCCCGCACCTATCGATCCGCAAGTTCGCGGACGACGGCATCTCCGCGGAGGAACTGGTCAAAAGTGGGTCGCTCAGTGAGCCGATGATCCGACTTCTGGAAGGTGTCGTCCGCGCCCGCCTGAACGTGCTCATCTCCGGTGGTACGGGTGCGGGTAAGACGACGCTACTCAACGTCCTCTCGGGCTTCATCCCGGAGAACGAACGGATCGTGACGGTTGAGGACTCGGCCGAGCTGCGGCTGCGTCAGCCGCACGTGGTCCGACTCGAGACGAGGCCCGCGAACGTGGAGGGCACCGGTGCGATTCCTCAGCGCCTCCTCGTCGTGAACGCTCTGCGAATGCGACCCGACCGAATCATCGTGGGCGAGGTCCGCAGCGCCGAAGCCATCGACATGCTCCAGTCCATGAACACCGGGCATGACGGTTCGATGACGACGCTGCACGCCAACACGCCCCGTGATGCACTCAGCAGGCTCGAGACCATGGTCGCGATGGCCGATCTGAAGCTGCCGGACCGCGCGGTCCGAACGCAGATCGCAAGCGCCGTCGACATCATCGTACAGGTCAGTCGGCTGTCCGACGGGAGTCGTCGTGTTCGTCAGATCACCGAAGTCGTCGGCATGGAGGGTGATGTCATCACCATGCAGGACATCTTCACGTTCGAGCAGACGGGGATCGAGGACGACGGGCGAGTGCTGGGACGACTTCGTCCCACCGGCATACGCCCCAAGTGCATGGAGCGACTCAAGGCGCACGGCTTCGAGATGACCTCCGAGGCGTTCACCGACATGTCGCCGCGAATGTCCGAAGCGCAAACGGTCTGAGAGGGAGCCGCCGATGCCTCGCCCCGACCCTTGGCTGTTCGCCGCCGCCGCAGCCCTGAGCGCCGTGCTCGCGGTGTTCGTGGTCTTCCAGGCCGCGATCGCGCTCCGCGAATGGCGTGTGCGCAGGGCCGCGCTCGACTCGCTCAAGGACGGAAGCGGCCGGAATCTGCAGGAAGGTCGTCAGTCACAGGCGTCCGTGGTCCGGGCCCGCGCCGATGTGGACGACGACGTGATGCGGGTCCTCGCCGAGTGGATTCCGCGGCTCTGGGACCTGCACCACCTCTTGGCCCAGTCGGGCCTGAAGTGGACACTCGGTGGCTTTTTCCTGCGGGTCGGGGCCTCCGGGGCCTTTGCCGCGCTGCTGACTGTCTTGACGTTCGATCGTGCGTGGATCGGGGCGATCGCCTTCCTGCTGGCTGCCCCCGGACCCTACGCCTACGTCAAATGGCAGAAGGCGAGGCGCATTCTTCGGCTGGAGAGTCTACTTCCGGACGCGATCGACCTGATCGCGCGTGCGGTGCGGGCGGGTCATCCGCTTTCGGAGGGTCTGCGGATGGCGTCCCAAGAGGCATCGGAGCCACTCGCGTCGGAGTTCCGAATCACGTTCGAGGAGCAGAAGTTCGGACTGCCTTTCGAAGATGCGCTGATGGGTCTGGGTGACCGAGTCGAGGTCGTCGACATGCGCATTCTGATCACCGCGATTCTCGTGCAACGAGAGGTGGGCGGAAATCTGTCGGAGATCCTCGAGCAGATCGCGGAGACGATGCGCGAGCGCTTCTCCTTGAAAAGGCAGGTGCGCGTCTATACCGCGCAGGGCCGAATGAGCGGATATACGCTCGCTGCGCTTCCCATCGTCGTGGGGTCCTTGATCTCTCTGATCAATCCTCCCTACATGAGCACCCTCTACAAGGACCCGCTTGGTCAGGCGCTGCTCGCATCCGCGGCCGTCCTGCAGATCATCGGTTTCCTCTGGATTCGGCACATCGTCGATGTAAGGTATTGAGGAGAGCGACTCATGATCTACCTCGTCGGCGTCTTCGCTGGTTTGTGCGTGACCATGCTCATGGTCGCAGCCTACGAGTTGTCCACCGCACCGACCCGTGCCGTGGCCCGCGAGCTCGAGGAAATCAAGAACATCGGTCCGAGTCCGTTCGGTTCGGTGTCCCGACGGCGTCGTCAATCGAGCAAGCAAAAGCTCGGGGACGTCGTCCGCATGCTCGGCGAGCATGTGGAGCGCGGCGGCCTCGACGTGGGAGGGTGGGGCAGGCGTCTCGTGCAGGCCGGGTATTGGAACCCCGACGCGCCCCGGGTCTTCTTCGGCACCCGCGTAGCGTTGATGGCGAGCCTCGTAGCCGCCGGACTCACGGTCGGTGTCATGCTCGACGCTCGCCTCCTCGCCACGCTGGTCCTCGGCTTCTGGCTGGGTGGAATGGGTTGGGTCGTGCCGAGCTGGTACGTGCTTCGTCGGCGTACGCTCAGGCGAAACGAGGTCCGGCAGGCCCTGGCCGATGCCCTGGATCTGCTCGTGGCCTGCGTGGAGGCCGGGATGGGACTGAACCAGGCCATGATCCGGGTCGCCGAGGAGATACGGAACGTCAGCGCGGCATTGGCCGAGGAGCTGACGATGGTCAACCTCGAGATCAGGGCGGGCACGCCGCGTGCGGAGGCGCTGAGAAACCTGTCGGAGCGCACGGGACTCGACGATGTCGAGGCGCTCGTCTCGACGCTCGTTCAGACGGAGCGTTTCGGAACGTCCGTGGGTCGGGCGCTCCGGGTGCAGGCGAATACGCTGCGCCAGAAACGTCGCCAACGCGCCGAGGAAGCAGCCGCGAAGACGACGATCAAACTCGTCTTCCCTCTGGTTCTCTTCGTATTCCCCGCTCTCTTCGTCGTGATCCTGGGGCCGGCCGTGATTCAGGTCGTCCAGGCGCTGGTGAACATGTGATGGAGACTGTCAGCGTGGTGCACCAGAGCTCTGGCGTGGGGATCGGCTCGAGCGTCGCGGTGGCCGCCTCTTGGTGGCAACGGCTGCGGGGCCTCCTGGCTCGTCCCCGGCTCGCAAGGGGAGAGGGGCTCCTCCTTCTCGAGTGCGATTCGGTGCACACGGTGGGCATGGCCTACCCGATCGACGTCGCCTTTCTGGACGCCGACGGCCGGGTCGTACGCAGCATCGAGGGGCTCGCGCCTTGGCGCCTCGGCCTCGGTGGCGCCGAGGCCGTCCATACGCTGGAACTGCCGCCAGGTCGCCTGGAAGAAACCGGAACGGTGCCGGGCACCCGCCTCATCTGGAGCTGAGTCATGGACGAGACGCTGACAATCGAGCCTCCTGTAGTGGTGATGGAGGAACCCGCCGCGGTTCCGCGGCCTCCCGAGTCGTTGTCCGATGCCGGGCTCTCCGAGGAGCTCGTCGCCGGATTGGTCCTCAAGGCCCTGCACGTGCGCGGCTCGGCGCTGGGCCTCGACCTCTTCGACCTGCTCGCGTTGCCCATGGCGATTCTGGATGAGGTCCTCCAAGGGCTCCAGGAGCGACGCTTTGTCGAGGTCCACTCCACCCAGGGGCCAAGGCGCGGTGAATACGTCTTCAGGCTGACCGATGCGGGGAGGCGGAGGGCGACGGAGGAGATGGAAGCGTGTCGATACGTAGGGCCTGCTCCCGTGCCATTCGCGGACTTCTGCGAGTGGGTGGAGCGTCAGGCCGTCGAGCAGGTGTCTATCTCGGAGGAGGAGCTCCGGGCAGCCCTGGACGGCATCGTGCTCCCCGATTCGCTTCTCGAACAGTTGGGTCCAGCGATCAATTCGGGCCGCTCCCTCTTCCTCCATGGTGGGCCGGGCAACGGCAAGACGCTCTTGGCCGAGCGGATCGCCCGGCTGTTCGGCGATCGGTACTTCGTGCCGTACAGCGTCATGGTGGACGGTAGCGTGATGATCATGCATGACCCCGTGCATCACCGTGTCGAGCGCTCGGGAGACGAAGCGCGGGATTCGAGCGCTCCGACGATGGACGTCATGGTATCGGCGAATGGTTCGTCACCGACCTCCGCCGAAGCGGTCGCGATGGCGCGTCGGGAGATCGTGCGGGAGCTCCCCGAGCACGATCGGCGATATGCCGCGGCCTACCGTCCGGTCGTGGTGACCGGGGGCGAGCTCACGCTGGACCAACTGGATCTCCAGTGGGACCCGTCCGGCCGGATGTATCAGGCGCCGCCCCAACTGAAAGCGGCTGGCGGCGTGCTCGTCGTCGACGATCTCGGACGGCAGAGGGTGCCGGTGCGCGACCTCCTCAACCGATGGGTCGTGCCTCTCGAACAGGGCCGGGATTACCTCACGCCTCGGAGTGGGCGGAAGATCGTCGTTCCGTTCGATTGCTTCGTGATCTTCTCGACGAACCTCGAGCCGCGATCGCTCGCCGACGAGGCTTTCCTGAGGAGGATCCACTACAAGATCAAGTTGCCGGGTCCGTGCAGGGACGAGTACGAGAAGATTTTTCGTGCCCTATGCGACGAGCGCGGCATCGCGTTCGACGAAGCCGCGCTGGACTACCTCTTCGGCGAGGTTTACGCGGACGAGACCATCGAACCGCGAAGGTGCCATCCCCGGGACGTCCTGGATCACCTCGGTGATCTGGCGAGATACCGTGACGAGCCCATCCACTTGAATGCGGACCTGCTGGAGCAGGCGTGCCGCAGCTACTTCCTGCCCTCGGGCTCAGCCCCACGGACGGAGATCTGAACCATGAATTATTCGATGCGAGGAGCGGGTCCCGCCGCCGTGGCCGATGTGGACAGCGGGGCCGAATACCGGATCCGCGAGGTCGAGGCGCGCCTCGATCGCAGGCTCGCGGCCGTCGAGGTCCAACGTGCGCGGGCGAGTTGGGCGGCTCGGCTCATGGGCATCGGTTTTGTCGTGACCCTGGGGGCGCTGGCTTTTGTGGTCACCAGCGTCGTGCCGCGAGACGGGGCCTGGGACGTAAGCAGTCTATCCGCCGACGAGGTCGTGCTCCGCGGTGCAGACGGGATCGCCCGTGGCCGACTCGCCACCGATGCCGACGGCCGCGCGCAGTTTTCGCTGTCGGACCAGGATGGACGGGAGCGCATCCGACTCACGGTGCTCGCCGACGGCTCACCGGGCGTGACCATCAGTGACCGGGACGCCCGCCCGAGGGCCGTGCTCGGGTATCTGCCCGACGGTACGACGAACCTCGTCTTCGCGGACGATCGCGGCGTCAGCCGTGCCGTTCTCGGAATCGATCCGGATGGATCGAGTCAGGCGCTCTTCACCGACGCCTACGGAGCGATCCGCACCATCGTGGGCGTGGGAGCGGACGGCGAGCCGTCGGTCTCGATCGTCGAGGTGGCTGCCGCTGGAAGCCGCCCGTAAACCCGAGCCATCGCGCCCACAAACAACCATCGCTGTTCGCAAGACATTCGGTCCCGGGGGGGAAACATGTCGACCCTGAAATCTGCCAAACACCGCATTGTCCTCGTCGCCGCGGCGTGCACGTTGAACGCATGCGCCGACGGTCCGCTGGAGCCCGACATCGAAGCGTGGTCGGACTCGGAGTTCGACTTCGTCGGCGATCTCATCGCCTTCGAAAGCCAACGTGACGGAAACCGGGAGATCTACGTCATGACCGCCGATGCCTCGGACGGGATCAACGTGACGAATCATCCGGCTGCGGACGGTGACGCTTCCTGGTCACCCGATGGGTCGAAGATCGCGTTCGCGTCCACGCGTGACGGGAATACCGAGATCTACGTCATGAACGCCGACGGGTCGGACGTCACGCGGTTGACCGACAACCCCGCGATCGATCGGTTTCCGAGTTGGTCTCCGGACGGGGGGCGACTGGCCTTCTCCACGGACCGAGACGGCAACGCCGAGATCTACCTGATGGCTTCCGATGGGTCGAACCTCGTGCGGGTCACGGACGATCCTGCCGAGGATTCGGAGCCTGCGTGGCTCAGCGACGGATCCAGGCTGGTCTTCTTCTCCACCCGATCCGGGAACGGTGACATTTGGAGCATGAATCCCGACGGCACCGCTCTCGACAACCTCACGGACGACCCTTCGTTCGACTCGGCACCCGCCACTGTGGCCCGAGCGCAGGGCGACCCGGGAAGAATCTCCTTCGTGAGCGACCGCGCGGGGGGGAACCTGGACATCTACACGATGGACATGGACGGCTCCAACCTGATCCGCGTCACGACGGACAGTGACGACGACTTCGACTCCTCGTGGACCAGCGACGGCGCCCGGCTCGTGTTCGACAGCTACAGAAACGGCAACTGGGACATCTACGTCATCGAGTCCGCGGGAACGAATACCATCCGTCTCACCTTCGACGCGGCGGACGACGAATCCCCCGCCTGGAGACCCTGAAGAGGGACCCTGAGGGGGGCGAGGGCGCGCCACACGGCCGGTTCCAGGGTCGCACGGCACTCCGTTCCGGACCCGGCAAAGTGTAGTTCGGGTGGAGCGCCCGACGTCCCGGAAACGCCTAGATCTGGGGCTTGTCGGAATGGCACGCTTGTTGTTCAAGAAGTCGTGGTACATCAATGGGGAACGCGCCGCACCGTCGGCGCCCAATGGAACCGACCATGAATCAGTCGAGAGAAGTGAGAGGGAATCTCCCGAGTGGAGGTGGGCGACGAGGGCGCCGAGGATGGGTTGCCCTCGCGATGCTGAGCGCGTTCGGTATTGCGGCGTGTGGCGACAACGACTCGCAGATCGTGGGGCCCGAGATACCCGGCTCCATCGACCTGACGATCGTGACGTCCGGCTTTCTCAAAGACGACAGCTACGAGCTGATCGTGAATGGCGAGCCCATGGGCACGATCGCCGCGAGCGTGCAGATGACGCTCAGTGAGCTCGAGCCCGCCACGTACGAGTTCGAGCTGGGGGACGTCGCGGAGAACTGCACCACTGAAGCCACCTCCGTCGTCGTGGCCTCCAACGAAACCGCCGCCGTCACGATTGCGGTCGCTTGTCTGCCTTCGGCTCCGAGCGCCATGGTGGTGCGTGCCAGTCGGGATCGGCCCGACCTCGACACGGGCGACGTCATCGTGTGCACGTTCGGCATTTGTCCGTCGGACGACGCATGGGATTTCTTCGTTCAGTTCGATTCACAGAGCGATCCCCAAGCCATCGTTCGCCAAAACACGACCATCGGTGTGGAGATCGCGCACGTCGCCGGCGTCACCTTGGCTGATCTGACGGACGCTGACTACGAGGGTGCGACCTTCATGACGGAGTTGGTCGACGATGCGTTCGATGCCCAGAGCGTCGTCCTGATCCGTACCGACGCGGGTCGAGTCTATGCGCTCGGGAACCCGGTCGAGCAGACGCTGACGCTGCAGCTCACCTGTGACGTGGTCCTGATCGACGCGCCGTAAGCGATCGGAGCCCGCGGGGAACGCCCTGGCGCTCCCCGCGGGTCGTCGCACCACGTCGCACCACGTCGCGCGCGCCCCGACACGGCGGCGTGCTCGAGATGATGTTGGACTGGTTCGCAGGCGGTCTGCGGACGAGGGAGAGGTGACCAGAGTTCGCGCCTTGCCGGCCGTATCGCGGACGCCCATCCTGCCCCGCCTCCCTCGCTCGAGCCCCGAACTCCCGTGCGCAAATCTGCTGAACTGTCCGGCATTCGCTTCGCGGCCCCGCTCGCGGCGCTCACGCTCACGCTCGCGCTGCTCGCTTCGCCGTCCCACGCCCAGATCCCGACGCCCGAATCGGTACTCGGGTTCATCCCGGGCGCGGACTTCCAGCTCGCGACGTATGAGCGGTCCATCGACTACTTCCAACGCCTCGATGCCGCCTCCGACCGGATCACGATGCTTCGCGTCGGCCGCACCTCGGAGGGTCGTGACTGGTGGGTGGCGCTCGTCTCCACGCCTGAGAACTTGGCCGGCGTGGAGCGGTACCGGGGTATCGCGGACGCGCTCGCCCATCCGGCAGACCTGACGGACGCTGGTGCCCGGGATCTGGCTCTCCAGGGAAAGGCGATCGTCGACATCAGCGGTGGCCTGCACGCGAGCGAGGTAGCCGGCGCGCAGCACATGATTGGGCTCGCCTACGAGCTCGTAGCGAGCGAGGACCCTCGGATCGCTTCGATTCGAGAGAACGTGATCTCGGTGCTCTGGCCGTCGCTCAATCCGGACGGCCAGACGATGATCGCCGATTGGTATCTCTCGAACGTGGGGACGCCCTACGAGGTCGCACCCATGCCGTGGCTGTACCAGAAGTACATCGGCCACGACAACAATCGTGACGGATACATGCTGAACATGGTCGAGTCACGGGTGCTCGCCCGAGTCTGGCAGGAGTGGGATCCGCAGATCATTCACGTCCACCACCAGAGCTCGCCCTTTCCCACTCGCATCTGGCTTCCACCCTTCGCCGAACCCATCGCGACGCAGGCCCCGCCACTCATGTCGCGCACGGTCAACACGATCGGGATGACGATCGCGCAGATGCTCGAGGCGCGTGGGTTGCCAGGCGCCGTGCACATGGGCACCGGATTCGACGCGTGGTATCCCGGATACGTCGACTACCTGCCACTCATGCAGAACCAGGCGGCGTTTTGGACGGAGACCGCCTTGTACCGCTACGCGACACCGCACTTCTACACGATCCAGGACTTCCCCGAGGGTCGACGCGATCTGCGTGCGGAATCCCTCTACCCGAGCCCATGGCAGGGTGGCTGGTGGCGGCTCGCCGACGCGGTCGAGTACATGCACGTCTCGTCGATCGCCGTGCTCGACTACGCCGCGAAGTACCGCGAGGACCTCCTTTACAACCGATACCAGTCGGGGAGAGACCAGATCGCGAAGTACACTGCCTCTCCACCCTACGCCTACTTCGTCCCGCAGGATCAACGTGATCCCGTCGCCCCGGCGCAGATGCTCCGTCGCCTGGCGTTCAACGGCATTCGCGTGCACCAACTGACGGGGGCGGTCAGGCACCAGGGACTCGTTCACCCGGCCGGCACGTGGGTCATTCCGATGGACCAGGAGTTTGCGGAGCTGGCGAGGCAGGTTCTCGGCGTGCAGAGCTACCCGGACTTGCGCGAATATCCCGAAGGGCCGCCCGAGCAGCCGTACGACGCCGCCGGCTGGACGCTCCCGTACCAGATGGGCATACGCCTGATCGAGGCGACCGAGCCCCTCGATCAGGCGGCCCGTGCCTCGATGCGTCCGGTCGAAGGCCAGGCACTCCCGTGGGATGCAGACGTGGCCGATGCCTCACCCTTCGACCGCGTAGACGGGGTCGGGTTCGATTCACATCCGGTGGCGGCGGCCATCGTACCACCTCCCGGGCGTGTCACGGGCACGGGGTCGATGCTCGTCTTGGATCCGGCACAGAACAATACGTTCCGGGCACTCAACGAAGCGTGGGACGCGGGTGCGGCCGTCAGGTTCGCGGGGGGGATGTACGGGGTCACGGGGCTATCCGGTGCGGCACGCGAGCGGATGGTACGCGACTACGCGCTCCAGGCGACGGCCGGCGCGCCTGGGGGAATCGCCGTGAGTCGGCCACGTCTCGGCCTTTACCGGCCCTGGTCACCCAGCATGGACGAGGGCTGGACCCGTTGGCTCCTCGAGCAATACCGCTTCGCGTTCACCAACCTTCGCGACGCGGACGTTCATGCGGGTAGCCTGCACTCTCGCTATGACGTCATCGTGCTTCCGTCCGAGCGTGCCACCGGTCTCATGAACGGCTTCGCGAAGGGATCGGTCCCGGCGCGCTACGAGGGCGGGCTTGGGGAAGAGGGGATTCGTGCACTCGACGCGTTCGTGCGGGAGGGTGGGACCCTCGTCTGTATGGGCGCATCGAGCGACCTCTGCATCGACGAGCTGCACCTGCCGGTCGAGAACGTCGTGGGCGACCTCGGGCGCGACGAGTTCTTCTCCGCCGGGTCGATCCTGGCGGTACGCACTGACGGCGCCCACCCGCTCATGGCGGGCATGCCGGAGCGCGCGATGATCTTCTTCGACCGGAGTCCGGTGTTCACCACGACCGAGGGCTTCGCGGGGGCGGTGCTTGCCGCGTACGACGCGGAGGGGTCCCCGCTACTTTCGGGCTACCTGCTCGGAGAGGACGCACTTCAAGGACAGGCCGCAGCGGTCGATGTCCGTCACGGCGCGGGACGGGTCGTCCTCTTGGGCTTCAGACCTCAGTGGCGCGGGCAGCCGGCGGGCACGTTCCGGGCGCTGTTCAACGCGACGCTGTTTCACGGGGTGCTGGCGTCCGAGGCTCGTGGTACCGAGGGATTCTGGTCGAGGCCCGAGCAAGATCAGGGGTGAGTCGGGGAACCCCCTCTTGTGCACCTGTCTGACCGGCTCCACTGTGAAGTGGCATGAAAGATACCACTTATCTCCAACGGAACGGGTGACCTCGGAATGCGTGATGTGTGCATCGTGATCGTGGCGCTGATGGCTGCCGTGCCCCAGGTGGTCGGCGCGCAGTCGAGCTCGGAGGACCGGGCCGAGTTCGGACTGCTGACGATCGCCGCGCACGATACCGTGGACCGCGTCGATCCGGCCGCGGCTCTGCAAGCGCGCCTCGACTCCGGGGAAGCTGAGCTGACGCGCGATCCAGTCTTCGGCTACCTACCGGCTGTCCTCGAGGCACTCGACGTCCCGGTGTCGTCTCAGTCGCTCATCTTCTCCCGGACCAGCCTTCAGGTCGACATGATCGCGCCGTGGGCTCCGCGGGCGCTGTACTTCAACGACGACGTGTATGTCGGCTACACGGTGGATGGTTTGGTCCTCGAGGTCGCCGCGGTGGACCCTGACGGCGGATCCGTCTTCTATACCGTCGATCAGACGCGCCAGGACGGTGCGGACTTCCGACGCGACGAGCTTACCTGCAAGGGGTGTCACAAGACCGGCCTCACCGGCGGCGTGCCCGGCGTGCTCATGCGCTCGTATCTGACCGACAGGATGGGCAACACCGTCACGCCGATCGACGAGCGACCGACCGATGATCGGACGCCGATGGAGGTACGGTTCGGCGGCTGGTACGTAACCGGATCACACTCCTTGCCACACGCCGGCAACACACGAGCCGAAGAGCTGACGCACGAGATCGACCAACCCGACCGCTACCTGGAGGGGTTCGACGCGGCGGCGGGCGGCAACCTCCAGACGCTCGAGGGCCGCTTCGATCCGTCGTTTTACCTCACAGAGGGGAGCGACATCGTCGCGTTACTCGTGCTCGCCCACCAGACGCGTGTACACAACCTCATCACGATCACCGCCCAGACCGCCGCCGAGGCACTCGAAGAACAAGGGTTCCTGCGTCTCACCCGCGGCGTTGACATCGGGCCGGACGAGCTCACCGAGACGGCCGCCAATCGTATCGACTCGGCGGTCGAGGCTCTCGTGCGCGGCATGTTGTTCTATCGCGCCGAGCCCATCGGCGAGGTCGCGGGCACGAGCTCGTTCTCGGACGACTTCGAAGCGCGAGGTCCACGAGATTCGCTCGGTCGGAGCCTACGCGACTTCTCGCTCGACGGCGGCCTGTTCGAGTATCCACTCAGCTTCCTCGTGTACTCCGACGCTTGGGACGCGTTGCCTGCCGTGGCTCGCGGGCGGGCGTGGACGAGGATCCGAGAGATCCTGTCCGGTGAGGACGATCCCGAGTTTCCGCTGCTCACGGCTCCTCGGCGCGAGGCGATTCTGGAGATTCTGCGGGACACGAAGCCTGAGTTCGCGGCGTTCGAATCGACAGGTCTCGGCGGGGGCTAGCTGTCGGTGTATCTCGTCGTGCACAGTGACTCGTGACCCTTCAACGGCCGCGGTGATCAGACCATGCAGCTCAACGACCACACAGACTTCGGCCTCCGCCTCCTGATCACCCTCGGTGCGTCGGAGCCGAGGCGGTGGCGGACCAAGGAGTTGGCTTCGGCACACGGGCTTTCGTTCAACCATGTGCAGAAGGTGGTGCAGAGCCTGGAGGCTGCCGGCCTCGTCGAGACCTTCCGGGGACGGGGCGGTGGGGTCACGCTCGCCCGGAGCCCCGAAACCGTGACCGTCGGCGATGTCGTGCGAAGCCTCGAGCCCCACATGCACCTGGTCCGGTGCTTCAGACCGGGGGAAAGTGGATGCGCGCTCGACGGTGGCTGTGCGCTCAAGCGGCTTCTCTACCGAGCGCGGGACGCCTTCCTCGCCGAGCTCGATGGAGTGACCCTCCAGGTTGTCATCGATGGGACATCCGTCGCGAGCGTCGTCGGGTCGTAGCGTATCAGATCCCGCAATCGGACGCGGCTCTTCACAGCGCGAACAGCTTCGTCACCTTGAGCGTGAGTCCGCGCTCGATCACGGCGGACGCTGCGCCGAGCACCCTGCGCTCCGTGTAGACGAGAAAGATGTCCGACAACGGTGCGTGGATGATGTTGACGCGCGCGTTGGTGATGAGCTCGTCATCGAGCTCGTTGTACTGGACGAAGAGCAGAAAGAAGCTGCGGGTGTCGCGTGCGAGCCGCAGACGAAGATTGTACAGGTCGGCTGTACGCCGACTTCCACCGAGTCTCAGGTCGTTGTGATCGAGGCCGGCTTCCAGCTCGACATGTGGGTTGGGCCGCACACGCACGGTGCTGGATATGGAGGTCCGCGTTCCTCCGTAGAAGTCGCCCATCGCGAGCGCCACCGAGCCCGACAGAGCCCTGCTCCCCGCCGACCGGAAGCTCAGGGACGGCTCACCCCATTCGTACGTCCCGGCAGGCACGAGGGCACCGGCGATCGGGGTGTCGACGAAGAGCCGCTCATGGCGGTCGTCGTACGTGAGTCCGAGCGTGCTCCCGTCGTTCATCAAGAGCTCGAGCCCTCCGGTCAGCGTCCGCGTCTCGAGCGCTCCGTCCAAGTTCGTGAAGACGTCCACGTCGATATGTGGGTTTACCTCCAGGATGCCGGCCCGTCGGATCTTCGGGTGGCCCCCGAGGGTCACGAAGTAGCGGCGCACCGCAGAGCGATCCACGAAGCCGACCCCGGGATTGAAGCCGTCGCCGATCTGCTTGTAGAGTGTCGAGACGTCGAGCACCGCACTCCGCCAGGCGGCCTGGACCATGCCGGCGTTTCGATCGGACCCGAGTGGGATGCGCTCGTCGGTGCGCGCCAGATAGCTGGACAGAGCGAGATCGCCGAAGAGGTAGAGCTGGGCGTCCACACCGTAGGCCCGGTTGTACTCTGAGGGCCCGACCCCGACACCGGTCTCCTGTCGATTCACGAACATCGCACCCACCGACGAGCCCCCGGAGAGCTGCGCCTTCACGCGCCCGACGGCGAAATTCTCCGAGGCCCGCGCGGTCCCGTTTACGGAGCGCGTCTGGGTATCGAGGAAGCCGACTTCGAAACGGTCACCGACTCGACCGGTGAGGCGGGCGCCGCCCAGAATCGGAATCGGCTCGCGACTTTCGGAGAGCCCGATGCGGCGGGAGTGGAAGAGACGGAAGCTCCGAGGCGAGCTCCCCGTCCTGAAGTTCCGGAGCCCGACGTCCTGAAACGCGAAGGTCCCTTCGTTCTCCAAGAAGAAGTCGCGCTTCTCGGGAAAGAAGAGACTGAAGCGCGTGAGGTTGACCTGCTCGGCGTCCACCTCGACTTGGCTGAAGTCGGTGTTCGCCGTCAGGTCGAGCGTCATTCGGGACGTCAGCCCCCACTTCACGTCGAGGCCGACGTCGCCCGAACTGCCTGGGTCGGCGGCGCTCACGCCCGAGAGGCGCTCCCCGAGCGCGTACGGCTTGATCCACAGATTGCGACTGCGCGGCAGATCCGTGAGCCCTTCGAGGGTACCGGCGAGGGAGAAGCGATAGACACGGTACTGCTGCGGCACCGGCGCCCACATCGAATCTTCGTTCCTGCGCCGCAGGCGACGGGTGAAGTTGATCCCCCACACCTGTTCGCCGGCCACGGGCTTAAACCTCAAAGTGGCGAAGGGGATCTCGGCCTCGACGATCCAACTCGAGTCGTTGACCGAGGTCCGGATGTCGACGATGCCCTCCCATGCCGGGACGATGTCACGTGAATCGTTGAAGGTCTGCGCGTCCCAGACCGCGCCGGCTGGGTTGATCGCGAAGACGAATCCGTTCTGACGGTCGTGGTAACTGTCGATCGCGATCCCGAACATGTCCGAGCTCGGCGTGTCGAAGTCCTGCTCTAGGCCGGGGATGCTCAAGTGCTCGGGATCCGAGTCGTAGAGGACCGCCCCGATGTAGAGTCGTGTGTCGTCGTAGAGGACGCGGACCACGGTATGCTCGGTCGCGGGCATGCCTGGGTCGGGCGTGATCTGGATCCACCTGCGCTCCGTCGGCTCGACGGACGCCCACGCCCCTTCATCCAGATGTCCATCGACCGCGATGGGCTCGACGATGCGCAGCGCGCGCAGCGAAGGCCGGGGCACCGAGAGCGGGTCGATCGGAGCGGCCTGCACGACGCCGACGTCAGTCCGGTCTCGGGCTTGCGCCGCGACCGGAAGGGCGCTCGCGAGGAGCAGTACGGCGACGCATGGACCGACGAGGAAGGGTGGATTCATGGCGGGCGAACTTGGGTGCACGTCTCGGGAACGGCCAGTCGGCCCGGCTGGATGTCAGGAGCCGCGAGCCCCGAAGCTTGCGGCCTCATTGAGCAGGTGAGACCATCCACCCCTTCCTCAGTTGGGCGGGAACCCCGGAGACACCATGATTTCGAGACGCCATTTCCTCGGTACCTCCACGGCCGCCGCCGCGGGTCTGACTGTAAGCGGGTGCCAGCCGACCACGGCCTCGGCCGAGGAGCTACCCCCCTCCATCGAGCGCCTGGAGTCGTGGGCCGATCGGGCGCGCCCGATCACCACCGAAGAGCGCGCCGCCCGGGTCGAGAACGCGAAGCGGTTGATGCGCGCGCACGACCTCGATGCGATCGCCTTCTGCGGCGGGACCTCGATGGTCTACTTCACGAACGTGAGCTGGGGCGGCGGTGAGCGCCTCTTCTCCGTCGTGGTTCCGGTCCAGGGCGATGCCTTCGTGGTATGCCCGGCCTTCGAAGAGGACCGGGCTCGGGAGCAGCTCGCGCTCGGTCCGCTGGGTGGCTCCCAGGTCTATACGTGGGAGGAGCACGAGAGTCCGTACGAACGGGTGGCACAGGGACTGCGTGACCGAGGGATCTCGACCGGCAGGCTCGGCGCGGAAGAGACGATGCAGTTCCGCTTCAGCAACGGGATCGCGCTCGCGGCCCCCGCGATCGACGTGGTGGACGCGACGCCTGTCACCGCCGGATGCCGAGGCGTGAAAGACGATCACGAGATCGAGCTCATGAAGCTGGCCAATGAAGTCACGCTCACGGCGTACAAGGCCGCCTACCTCGCGATGGAAGAAGGGATGACGCAGGGCGACGTGGGCGGCTTGATCAGCATGGCCCACCAGCGACTGGGCTTCTCCGGCGGCGCGAGCGTACAGACCGGGGAGTGGTCCGCACTCCCGCACGGCTCGATCACGCCACAGATCATCCGGGAGGGGACGATCCTCCTGATCGACGGTGGCTGCGGGGTCGAGGGCTACCGCTCGGACATGAGCCGGACGTTCGTGCTCGGTCAGCCGACCGACATCATGCGTGAACGCTTCGAGATCGAGCTCGAGGCGCAAACCGCGGCGCACCGTGCGGCGGCTCCCGGAGTACTCCCGGAGGAGGTCGACGCGGCAGCGCGTCGGGTCATCGAGGACGCGGGCTACGGCCCCGGTTACACGTACTTCACGCACAGGGTGGGCCACGGGATCGGCATGGACGGACACGAGTGGCCGTACCTCGTGAAGGGCAATACGACGCCCCTAGTGCCGGGCAACACGTTCAGCGATGAGCCAGGGATCTATGTTCCCGGTGAGTTCGGCGTGCGCCTCGAAGACTGCATGTATATCACCGACGATGGGGCGGAGCTGTTTACGCCGCAGAGTCTGTCGCTCGACGACCCATTCGGAAATTGGGAGCATTGAGGCAGGCGCCGGAGGGCGTGCTCGAGGGGCGTCGCATGAGGGTTGGTGGTCAAAGCGCCTTCGTCGCCGTCGTGGCTTGCGTCGCCATGAGCGCGTGCGGTGACGTCGAGCCGACCGAGCCACCACCCAACATCATCTACATGCTCGCCGACGACCTGGGGTACGGTGAGCTCGGCTCCTTCGGGCAGGACAAGATCCGGACGCCCAACCTCGACGCGCTGGCCGAGCAGGGCATTCGATTCACGCAGCACTACTCGGGGAGTCCGGTGTGCGCGCCGTCACGCGCCACGCTGATGACGGGACTCCACACCGGTCACGCTCAAATTCGCGACAACTTCGAAGTCGGCGGTTATCCCGATCCGGACGAACTGGGCCAGATGCCGCTCGATTCGGGGACCTACACGATCGGCACTCTGCTACAGGACGCCGGTTACGTGACCGGAGCGATCGGAAAGTGGGGCTTGGGCGGTCGCGAATCGCTCGGGCAGCCGCATTATCAGGGCTTCGACTACTTCTTCGGATACCTCGACCAGCAGCTCGCGCACAACTTCTACCCGACGCACCTTTGGCGGAACGGCGAGCGGGTCGAGCTCGACAACGAGTACTTCAGCCCGCATCAGCGCTTCGACGGGGACGATGCATCGGACCCGGCCCAGTATCGGAAGTACCAGGGCAACGAATACTCACTCGACGTGATGGCCGACGACGCCCTGCGTTTCCTCGACGAGCATCGGGACGAGCCGTTCCTACTCTACCTTCCCTTCACGATCCCGCACCTCGCGCTGCAGGTACCGGACTCGTCGCTGGTGGAGTACGAAGGTGCGTTCGACGAAGCGCCGTACTTGGGAGACCGATCGTACTTGCCGCACTATCGCCCGTTCTCCGCCTACGCGGGCATGATCACGCGCATGGACGCGCACATCGGCAGGATACTCGCAAAGCTCGACGAATTGGGGCTTTCAGAGAACACACTCGTCATCTTCACGAGCGACAACGGCACTACGTATACCGGTGGGGTGGACGCGGAGTACTTCGAGAGCACCGGGGGACTGCGAGGGCTGAAGGGCTCAGTCTATGAGGGCGGCATCCGAGTGCCCTTCGTGGCACGATGGCCGGGCCGGATCGAGCCGGGCTCCACGAGCGATCACATCTCCGCGTTCTGGGACATGATGCCCACCTTCGCCGAGGTCGCGGGCGTGACCACGCCAGACGGGATCGACGGCGTCTCGATGCTTCCTGCCATGCTGGGTGAGGCGAACGCACCGCGACATGATCATCTGTACTGGGAATACCACGGCCTATGGAATGGAGCTCAGGCGGTGAGAATGGGTCGCTGGAAGAGTGTACGTCTCGGAGGACACGACGATCCGGATGCGCCGATCGAGCTCTACGACCTCGAGGAGGACCCGCGTGAAACCACCGACCTGGCGGCGGAGCATCCGGACGTCGTCGAGCTCGTCCGCGACATCATGTTCTCGAGGACCGAGCCGGTGCTACCCGAGTGGGACTTCGCGAAATGGACTGACCTCTTCAACGGCCGGGATCTGGCCGGCTGGATTCCGAAGATCAGGGGTCATGAGGCGGGCGTGGACCCATACCACACGTTTCGCGTCGAGGAGGGGCTCCTCACCGTGGGCTATGACGGGGCACGGGACGGGGATTCGTACGGAGCCTTCGGTGAACGGTTCGGTCATCTCTTCCATGAGCGACCGTACTCGAGCTACCACCTCCGGGTGGAGTATCGGTTCGTCGGGGCCCAAGCGGAGGAAGGTCCCGACTGGGCCTACCGGAACAGCGGCGTGATGCTCCACGCACAGAGTCCGGGCTCGATGGGCGTGGACCAGGACTTCCCGATCTCGATCGAGGCTCAGTTCTTGGGGGGCGATTCGATCGGGGAGCGGCCGACCGCGAACCTCTGTACGCCCGGCACGCACGTCGAAATCGACGGGGTCCTCACGGAGACGCACTGCATCGAGGCTACCTCGCGCACGTTCCGTGGCGATGAATGGGTG
>Ga0224512_10001126_pt1 | contig 26582 bp, 25 predicted proteins | sample SF_May12_sed_USG_4_FD_169103 | JGI IMG/M metagenome (GOLD analysis project Ga0224512, IMG submission 169103) | Sediment microbial communities from San Francisco Bay, California, United States - SF_May12_sed_USGS_13 | ecosystem: Environmental > Aquatic > Marine > Sediment | place: USA... | reverse complement strand
GCGCACCGTCACTGCTGCAGCCCAACGATAGGACCACGACGATGCAACCCCAATACCGCTTGCACCCCATACTCATTCTGTAGCCGAAAACCTCGCCCGCCTCCAAGCATTCGCAGGCGCTTAAATTGCGCGAGTCGATCGCTCGATGGCTCGCCAGCGAACAGGCGACAGCAAATGTCCCCAGTAGCTCGTTGGAAAATCGGGTAGGCTCTCGATGCCGATCTCCGCGGGCGGCGGGCGATCCTTCGGTAAGAACCGGGATCGAAACACGATGTCCCACCAGATGATGTTCGCGCCGTAGTTGGTGTTCGCCTCTTCGACATGCTTCGAGTGATGCCAGCGGTGGAGCTCCGCCATGCTGAAGAACCAGTTGAGCGGGCCGAGGCGGATGTCGACGTTGCAGTGCTGGAACATTCCGTGAACCGCGGTGAAGAGCGTGTGAAGAGCGATTACGCCCGTGCCCGCACCGAGTAGGACCAAAGGCGTGACCGACAAGAAATACTGCGCGAACAAGTCGAGCGGATGAAACCGCCCCGCGTTGAGCCAATAGAGTCGCGGCGCGCTGTGATGGGGTGCATGAAAGCGCCACAAAAAACGGTTCTCGTGCATCCAGCGATGAATCCAGTAGGTCCCGAGCTCGCCGATCACGAGAGCGAGCAGCAGCTGCGCGATCATCGGCCAGCCGATCGGCCATAGGGTGGCCCCGAGCGTGTCCGAGAGCCAGGAGGCACCCGCCGCGAAAATCCCCACGAACGCCACCGCGTACACTTGGGGAATCGTCGCGTTGACCAGGTTGTGAATCAGGTCGGTGCGAACGTCGCCATGCCCTCCGCGCCACTCCTTTCGGTACGGGTGCACCCATTCGAGGAGCAGCAACGCGACGATGACCGCACCGGTCAACCCCATCGCGGTCAAGACTGGATCCCAACCTTGCGAAACCCCGTAGAGCCCCGTACCCATCGCGCCGCCAAACACCAGGGGGAAGGCGGCATACGTCAGTGCGTCGTCGATGAGCTTGGGCTTCGTCATCGGGGCTCTGTCACCTCTACGCGATCGAAAAGCCTCCGTCGACTGCGCTCGACTCCGATGCCCGAGTAGAGCATGATTCACAGCGGTCGGAGGGATCTCATCATGCGCCGATTCATAACCCTGATCTGTGCCTGGTGCTTCACGCTCGGATGCAGCGATGGTGATTCGGTCTCCGCCATGCAGGACGCTGGGCCTGACGCTGGCCCAGAGTTCGCCGAGTTCGCGTGGCAGGAGGACACCCCGGACCCCGAGACCGATCGCCTTTGCGACGAAGCTACCGCGCCCGATGACGCACCCGACACCACCTTCATCGACTGTGAAATCGAGGGGGCGACTTTTGCGCCACAACCCCCAGAACCCAAAGAAGAGCTTGTGATTCTAGCGTACAACATCCTCCGCGGTTTCGAGGTGGGTGCCCAACTAAACGAGATCACTTCGGGGTCTTCCTTCGCGCAACCCGACATTTTGCTCCTCAGCGAGGTGGATCGCGGCTGTCAGCGGACGAACTTTCGGAACATCGCCCGCGACTACGCCGAACGGCTCGGATACTACTACGTGTACGCGACCGAGTTCGTCGAGCTTCCGAGCAACCGCGGGGCTACTGGTCCCTACGACCCACCCCTATGCGAGCACGGCAACGCGATCGTGTCGAGGTATCCACTCGGGAACGTGCGCCAAATCAGGCACGCCCAAAACCGGAGTTGGTACACTCCGCCCGAGGAGCCCGAGCCGGATGAGCCTCGCCTCGGTGGACGCATCGCGATCGCTGCGGATGCCAAGGTCGGCGATGATCTCGTTCGTATCTACGTCCTCCACCTCGAGTCGACGATATCGGCGGGCGACATTCGCGACGCCCAAGCGGAAGAGATCGCGCTCGATGCCGAATCGGTCGCACACCCGGTGATCGTTGGCGGCGACTTCAACACGTTTGGGTATTTTCAAGACGTGGAAAGCGGCACCGTCAGCCAGCCCGCCGTGAAATCGTTCGTTGACCGCGGCTTTGAAGACGCCCACGACGGCCTGGCACTCGACGCGAGATATACGACCTTCGACCCGTTTCCACTGATCATCGACTTGATCCTGGTCAGGGACATCTCCGTCACCGGTTCCGGTCTGTGCGAACCGGACATTTGCGGCGCGTTCTCCGACCACCTGCCTGTCTGGACCACGGTGTCCAGAGTCGCAGGCCGATGACCGACCTACGCGATCGAAAAACCTCCGTCGACCGCGATGGTCTGCCCCGTGATGAAACGGGCGGCCGAGCTTGCTAAGAACAGAATGACCGGCGCAATGTCGTCGGGGGTACCCCATCGTGCCATTGGAGTGCGGTCGAGAAACGGCTTCTCGAGCGCTTCCACGCCCTTCATCAGCGCGGTCATGTTGCTTTCGATCAAGCCGGGCGCCACCGCGTTCACGCGAATACCCTCCCCAGCCCAGGTCGCTGCTAGATTCTTGGTCATCTGGACGGTGGCTGCCTTGGCGGCGGCATAGCCCGGGACGATCGGCACGGCGAAGAACGCCCCCATCGAGGCCATGTTGATCACGCTGCCACCTCCCTCGAGGCCGCTGGCAGCCAGCATGTCCTTGCACCCAACGGCGAGTCGGTACCCCCCAAACAAATTGATTGCGACCGACTCTTCGAACACGTCGGGCACGGCTTCGTGCCTGCCGCCCGGAAAGTTGCCGCCTGCGTTGTTGACCAATACATCGAGCCGATCGAACGAACCGGCCAGCGCGTCGACCGCATCTTTGTCGGTGAGCTGGAGCTGGCGATACTCGTACGCCGACAAGTCCCCGTCGTACTCATCTGCGGAGCCACGCGTGCCGGTGATCACGACTTCCGCGCCTGCAAATGCAAAGCCCCTTGCGATCGCCGCACCGATCCCATTCGAGCCTCCGGTCACCAGAACATGGGATCCCGAGAAGTCGAAGCTCGTGCCGTTGCCCATCACGCCCCCCCTTCGATGTCGATCATAACCTTGCCTCCCGCATGCGGGTCTCTGGCGATCTCGAACGCTTCGGTGAAACGGTCGAGCGGAAATCGATGTGTGATCATCGGCGAAAGGTCCCACCGACTCAGCAACGCGAGGGTATCGGTATAGTCATCGGGATACTCCATGGCTCCGCGAATGGTGAGCTGTTTCATCATCACCATGAGAAAACTGACATTCACCGATTGCTCGTGGAGTGCGACGACCATCAGGCGCGCTTCGGGTCTTGCGTTTTGGATGACGTCGGTGATCACCTTGGGGGCCCCGGTAGCTTCGATGTACACGTCCGAGCCGACCATCGGCATGCCCATCAGCGGCGCCTCTCCGTGAAGCGCTCGGAGCTCGGGCCAGGGATCGCCTTCGGACGCGTCGATGGTGGCCCGCGCTCCAAGGGCTTTGGCCAGCCCGAGACGCCTTGCTGATAGGTCGATCGCCACCACGTCTGAAACCCCTCGATCTCGAAGGGTGGCAACCACCGCAAGACCGATCGGGCCCGCACCGAAGACGACCACCTTGTCGTCTCGCGTGACGTCGGCTCGATTCACCGCGTTCATCCCGACGCCGAGCGGCTCAGCCAATGCGGCCAAGTACATGGGCAGGTCGTCGGGGACGGGGAAGAGACAGCCACCGTCGGCCGCGTTCTTCACCAGCAGGTGGGGCGCAAACCCTCCTTCGTCGCCTCCGTTGCCGATCATATTGCCGCCGGCCGTCGGGTTCAGCACCACTCGCATGCCCGGCTCGAGGCCCGTGACCTCCGCGCCGACCGCTTCGACGACACCTGAAAGCTCGTGGCCAAGCGCCATCGGCCGGCGCATCCCGCCCATTCGCACGTAGCGAACGTCGGTGCCACAGATCCCGCACGAAGCGACCCGGACCACCGCATCGCGGGGCCCCGCCTCGGGGACATCGATTTCGTCGAGCTCCACCCTTCCCGGCCCATGAATCCTGACCTGCTTCATCCCTCCTCCACCCGGATCGGAAACCGTTCGAAATAGAATCTGAATCGGGCTCGAAGCTCGTCGGGGTTCACGCCAAAGTCCCCTTTGAGGTCGTACACGATGCGGCCGTGCTTGCCGCGCGGGTTTTCTTCCATGTACCGGTCGAGCGAGGCACGGGCCGCAGGAGTCATTCGCAGCCCGGCGACGCCGTAAATCCGCTCCACCATCGCGACATCGTCGGCCATGAACTCGTGGAACAGCACATCGATGCTCTGCGACTTCGGCAGCAAGTCCCGATCTCGGACGCAGGCGCGCAGGAGCCGCTCGACCCGCTCACTCCAATAAGCCGCGACAGCAGGCGGATCTACCTTCGTGCGACGCATGCGGTCACCGTAGGTCAGCATGGTAATCGCGGATGCGATGACCGAGACTGGATCCCGATGGGTGAGCGCAACCGTTGCATCCGGAAACGTCTCGATCAACGGTCCGAGCTGCTCCATGTGCTGAGGGGATTTCAAGATCCATTGCTTCGGTCCGCGCAACCACTGAAGCCCCTTCAATACGTTCTTCATGTACGCGTAGTGCGGCCGCTGGTCGTGCGCGAAGTAGTAGTCGCGCCACCTCGGGACTACTGCTAGCCATTCCGGAAGGAAGGTCGAGAAGTCCAGCGCCTGGAGCTCGATCTCCTCGTGGACGTGGTCGGGTGTCATGTCGTGCATGTTCTTCAGGAGCGGCGCAATTGTGCCAAACATCTGGTACTCGCCGGCGGCCTTGAGGTACCGCGGGTCTTCTTCTTTCGAGCATGCCTTGTGGTCGGCACCTGGGATCGGCTCGAGGCTTTCCCAGTACGGGAGTGAGCGAAGCCGCGTGTCCGCTGCGATCAGGTTCAACAAATGCGTCGTGCCCGACCGCGGGAGACCGGCGATGATGATCGGTCTTTCGATCTCGACGTCGAGGATCTCGGGGTGTCGCTTGATCAGGTCCTGAAACCTCAATCGGTTGGCGGCGTACCGAACCATATCGCCGAAGAGGCGCACGCGGCCCATCGGGCCGAGATCGGTGTCCTCGTCGGCCGCCTGGAGCCACACACCGAGCCGCTCACGAAAGTCGTCCGGTCCAAAATCCGAGAGCCCCGTTCGCTCTTTGGCCTGACCAAGCACCTCGTTTTCGGCAAACTTCACCCTTGCGCCCGCAAACCCATCGATCACCATCTTTTGCATCGGCGTCAGGATCGGGGCCCTGAGGTCGTCGATCCGGATGTCGTTCGAAAGGTCACTCACGACCTGCCCTCTTTTGCGCTCAGGCTCTCGAGGGTCGCCCGGAGGGCGCCGAGCTCTTTGCGCAGCCATTGCGTGAGCCAGAAGTTTTCGCTCTCCAATTCGAGTCGTTCATGCGCGGCGATCATGACCTCCAGCGCGGAGACGTTCTCCGCATCCGCGGTGAGCGCCATCTCGGCCAGGTAAATCGCTTCTACCGGCGCTCCCCCTTGGAGCTTCTGACTCGCTCTCGCGGCAACCTCTTCCGCGCCGCCCGCAAGCTCGACGAGGTCGACGTGCACGGTCGACGGCGGAACGGCATAGAGCTCCGTGGTCGAGCGGTGATGAAACCATCCGGCGTAGTTCTCCCAGATGGCGCGTACGCTCCAAGGCACCCTGCCGTAGCCCTGCCCGACCTCGAGCTCCCGCGGAAGCTCGATTTCCCTCATCAACGTGTAAATGTCTTTCCCGTGGTTCATTCCGCGTACGGTCTCGTCGTGAACGTACTGCACAGCGCCGCGAAGGCGCGTGAGCTCTGCTTGGATCAGGTCTTTGCCGACGACCGGCCCGTGGTGGCCGGTCAGCAACAGCTCGGGCTCGAGCGCGACCACGCGGTTGAGTGACGAGATGAACGAGAGAGCCTCGCGATAGCGGTCCCCGCGCACGGTGACGAGGTTCGGAAAATGCCCAAAGAGAGCGCTGAATAGATTGCCGCAGAAACAGATCCGGTGGTCGGGGAGCCAAACGACAATCGAGTCTGTCGTTTCGCCACCGGGTGTCGACAAGAGCTCTAGTCGAAGCCCGCCAAGCACGAGCTCGTATCGGTCGTCGAACGTGATATCGGGCGTCGGGCGGGACTGAGAGGGAATGCCGCCGCCAGCGTTGTCTTGGATGTACTTCCAGGCGCGCGCGATGGCATCGGCGAACGCAAACGCACTTCGTCGAGCGCGGAAGGCAGCAATCCGAGCGTCGCCCTCTTGATGGGCTTGGTTGTTCGCATGCGCGATGACCTTGGTGTCCTCCTCGCGAAGCAGATCGACCCCGCCGACGTGATCGACGTGACCCTGGGTGAGCAGGATGTAGCGAAGCCGACTTTGGTCCACAGCGTCGAAGTTTCGCTTATGAACCGGAGTCTCGAACCCCATCCCGGTATTGACAACGATTCGACCTTCCGGGGTCGTGATTAGATAGGAGTTGGAGAGCCCCGTGGAGAGATAGATGAAGTCGTTGATCCGCGTCGCCTCGGGCTGGCCGGCCGGCTTGATGTCGAATCCGTTCGGCCGAGCGCGGTAGAGAGGGATCACCGTCATGGTCGTCGAAACCCCTGGCATATGAAGCACGACGGCGCTAGCCTTGCTATTCGCTCGGGGCGCCCAAGATGGCTGAGAGGTACCCGCCGAACCTGATCCGGCTTGCACCGGCGTAGGGAAGCGACCTTTGGCTCCTTCCCTGCGGTAAGGAGTCCGATGACCGATTTCCAAATTCCTGCCCGAGGCGCGCAAAACCCGTCGAGCACCGCCGCGGGTACCACGCCGGGCTCATTCGCAAACGCCGCCGACATCGGGGGACCGAGAGCCTTTTCGTCGCCCGACACTCCCGGCATGCCACAGCCGAGCGACAAGACCGCCTGGGACTTCATGCCCGAGGACTGGAACTTCGACAACGGCAGGTGGCTGGCCCCGGACGGTTTTAAGCCCGTCACACAACTCGATCACGCGCGACTCGGGATCGTCACGCCGGCGATGAAGCGCGTCGCAGAACGCGAGACGCATTTAACGGCACAGCAGGTTTGTGACGAGGTCGCCGCGGGGCGGATGATCATTCCCGCCAACGTCGTACACCTCGGCTACCAGCTCGATCCGATGTGCATCGGCAGGGCCGGCCTCACCAAGATCAACGCCAACATGGGGGCGTCTCCGGTGTCCTCGGGGACGGATGAAGAGGTCGAGAAACTACGATGGGCCGAACGCTGGGGGGCCGACACGGTCATGGACCTGTCGACCGGAGGCGACCTCGATGCCACCCGCGAGGCGATCCTCGGCAACGCGCGAGTGCCGATCGGAACCGTGCCGATCTACTCCATGATCATCGGTCGGAGCATCGAAGAGCTCACCGTCGACGTCATTTTGGAGACGCTGCGGCATCAAGCGCAGCAAGGGATCGACTACTTCACGATCCACGCCGGCGTCGCCCGAGAGCATCTTCCACTCATCCGAAAGCGCCTCATCGGCATCGTGTCCCGGGGTGGCTCCCTGCTCGCCAAATGGATGCTGCATCACGGCCAGGAAAACCCGACGTACACGCATTTCGAGGCGATCTGTGACGTCATGCGCGAGTACGACGTCTCGTTTTCGCTTGGGGACGGCCTACGCCCCGGAGGACTTGCCGACGCGACCGACCCTGCGCAACTCGAAGAGCTAGACCGACTTGCTGAACTGACCGAGCGCGCATGGAAAAAGGGCTGTCAGGTGATGGTCGAAGGCCCGGGCCACGTCCCGCTCGATCAGATCGAGTACAACATGAAGCTCCAGCGACGACTTTGCCATGGCGCGCCGTTCTATGTGCTCGGGCCGTTGGTCACCGATGTCTTCCCTGGCTACGACCACATCACGAGCGCCATCGGAGCCACCTCAGCTGGGTACCACGGGGCGGCGATGCTCTGCTACGTGACCCCGAAAGAGCACCTGGGCCTTCCCAAAAAGGACGACGTCAAGCAGGGTTGCATCGCCTACAAGATCGCGGCCCACGCTGCCGACGTGGCGCTCGGTATTCCCGGCGCGCGAGACTGGGACGACGACCTGACCCGGGCACGGGCCGCCCTCAACTGGGACAAACACTTCGAGCTTGCGTTCGACACCGATACCGCCCGGGCTCTTCACGACGAGGACCTGGACGTCGATACCGATTTTTGCGCGATGTGCGGGCACGACTGGTGTTCGGTTCGCATCTCGAAGGAGATCGTCGAGTTCGAATCGGGCAAAGCGGAAGGTTTCACGAGGGAGCGCGTCGTGAAGTCGCCCGCGCTCACCCCCGAGCAGCAAGAGGTCTTGCGGACCAGGGGCCACCTTTCGCCCGAAGAGATCCATCGGCTCGCCGGCAAGACACGAGACGCTGTCGGCGGAGAGCACAAGGCGTCCTGCCACAGCGACCTCGTGCGCGACGACACCGAGGCTTTTCGGGTTCAGAGCGAAAAGCTGTTAGTCTTGCGCCGCAAGGGGAAAGAAGGGGCGCGGCCGAGCTAGCCAGCCCGCAGGGGGAGGAATCAAGATGGGGAAAACACTGGTCCTGAGTCTCATGGTGGGCATGCTGGCGTTTGCGTCCGCATGCTCGAAGGGTGGAACCACCACAGCGTTGAACGTCGAGGACTTCGACTACCCACTGGCATCGAGAGACGCGGCCGCGGGCGAGCAGGTTTACGAGACGTTCTGCGAAGGCTGTCACCCCGGCGGCATGGAGGGCGATGGCCCCGAGATCGTCGGCGCGATGCTCACCCGAGCGCAGATGCGCTGGCGCGTCCGCAACGGGGGCGACGACATGCCTGCGTTCGATGAGAGCAAGATCAGCAAGACCGAGCTCGACGACCTGCTGGCCTTCACCGCGGGCTTCCAAGCGGTATCCCTCGGCCAATAACGACCGCTGAACGGCCTTGAGGGTTCGGCTTCAAGTGGCTCGGAGACGGTACACCTTGATGTTCCGATCGGTGCGGACCCGGTACGACTTCATCTGGGGAATCGTTGCCGCGATGCGGGGCCAAAGGGCTTCTTTTTCTTCGTCCGGAAGCCTCGTTGCGATGACGTCTCTGGTAGCGGCCCCGATTTGGATCTGGGCGTTTGGATTCGCCTCTAGGTTGTACGACCAGCCCGGATGGTTCTTGCCGCCGAAGTTGCTGGCGACGATCAGGTAGTCCAGCCCATCTTCTGTGAACCCAAGTTGCACACTGCGCTTCCGCCCCGATTTGCGTCCGATCGACGTAAGGACGAGCTGCGGAATGACCTGCGGGCCGACCGTCGTCAGTTTGCCGCCCGTGAGCTTGTACAGCACCGGATCGAGCCGAGCCGCGAGCTGAATCGCAATCCACCGCCCGACCATCGTCGTCGAGAACCAGTTGATGAACCTCCGATACATCGCCGACCTCCGCGCGAGAATAACACAGGCCCGGTGCGCGGGGGTGGCGCTGGCACGGACGCTGCCACTGGCACTGTTCTCGAGGGCGACCGGGGCCCCATCGCGAGCACGCCCGTCGCGTCCGGCCCGAGTCACCGGTTGACGCAGACACGCTGGCACTGGCGCTGCTAGAGCCCGAGCCAGCTTCGCGCGTCGAGATTCTTCGTCCCTCGTCGCACCTCGAAGAACAGAATCGCATCGGGCCCCGTCGCGTCGAGCGTCCCTACCCGCGTGCTCATCCCGACCCAGTCGCCAACCCGGACATCGCTTTGGCCGAGGCCCCCGTACACCGTGTAGAAGCTGTTGCCGTGATCGAGGATCACCATGAGTCCATAGGCGCCGTAGTTCTGCGCAAAGGCCACGCGGCCGTCGGCAGCCGAGTACACGGGCCCGCCCGGACGCCCGTAGAACTCCAATCCCGGAGCCCCCTCTCGCTGTGCGTCGCCAACCCGCAACGAACCCTGCACCGGCAGAGCGAGCTCGCCCCGCATTTGCGCAAAACCGTCACCGAGGTCGTCCATGTCACCCGAGACCCGGATGCGCCCGTACGAGAGCGTCTCTTCAGGGGCTGGCTCGGAACGCTCGCCGCTCAGCGTTTCATGAAACAGTGAAGCGCTTCGTTGGCCCTGCTCGAGCTCCGCCTTTTTCGCCTCCAGGGCGCGCAACATCACCTGGGCCAGCTCGAGCTCATCGGCGAGATCCTTCTTTTCCACTCGAAGCGCCGCGCCGCGCTCCTCGAGAAACTCCATCGTGTCGAGGTCTGTTTTGACCATCCGGGAAAGCCGCTGAACCCTCGCAAGATGCTGCATCAGGGCATCAAAACCACCCGCCACCGGCAACATGCCGGCCCGTCGCACCCGGTAGAGCGCACGAGCCCGCTCGTGCAAGCGGCCCTCCGCCTCGCCGCGCTGGTTCTGGAGTCCCGAAATCTCGGTGTCGATTTGCGCCTGTCGGGTTTGGGCGTGCTCGATCCGAGCAAGCTGCTCGGCGATGGTGCCTTCGATCGCGGCTACGTCGGTGAGCTCAGCAACACCGGGATCGGGCTCCGCGCCAGCCGTAGGCGCGGCCAGCGCGGCTGCGACCAAAACCCAGAATCGGCAATCGATTTTCATGTCACACCGCCAGGTAGCGCCGCACAGACAGGGCGCTGCCGATCGCCCCGATCAGCGCTCCGCCGATCAGCAACAACAGCCACGTCCACACGCCGAGAAAGACCACGCGGCTTCCCGTCAGGGCAGCCAGCGTCGAATCGACCGATTCGTGGAGAGCGAGATACCCCACCAGCAATGCCAAGACCGCTAACAACGCGGACGCAAAGCCCTGAAACATGCCCTCGAGCACGAATGGTCCCCGTACGAAGCCGTTGGTCGCCCCGCAGAGCTTCATCACTTCGATCTCCTGACGGCGACGCGCCACCGCGAGGCGGATCGTGTTCCCGATGACCGCGATCACACAGAACATGACCAGCAACGCCAGCCCTGCGGCGAGCATGCGAGCCCCCCACAACAGGTCGTCGAGCTTTTGGAACCAGCTGCGATAGCTTTCGACGTCACTCACTGCTCGGAACTGGCCGAGCCGGGTGGCGATGGACTCGCTTCGCTCCCGGGTCACTCCATTGACGAGGCTCACCTCGAGCGACGCCGGAAAGACCTCCTTCGGGAGCGAGCTGAGGTCTGCGCCGACATCGGCCTCTTCGAGGAAGGACGCCTTTGCCTGCTCGGGCGTCACGTGGGTGACCTCGCGCACATCGCTGAGTCCCTCGAGCACGACACGGAGCTGCGCGATGTCTTGCGGGTCTGCATCATCCTTGAGGAACAAGGTGATGCGACCGCTTTGCCCCCACCGATCGGCGGCTGCATCGAGATTGGTCACCCCGAGAAGGGTCGCCCCGAGACACAGAAAGGCGACCGCCAAGCTCGAGACCGCGACGATATAGAGTCGGCGCTCCTCGCGAAGCCCGCGCCTCGCACGCGTCATTGCGCTCTTCACTTCCATCGTTTCACCCCACAAGCGTGTGAATGCCACTGCCCGGCCAGTCTTTGAGCCCCTGTCGTGCCTCGACGACACGACCTTCGTCGATCGAGATGAGCCGATGATCGCGCTTGGAAATCAGCGAGTGGTCGTGGGTCGCGAACAATACGGTCGTCCCGGTCGAGTTGATCTCCTCGAACAGCGTGAGGATGTCGATCGCGAGGTGCGGATCGAGGTTCCCGGTCGGCTCGTCCGCTAGAATGAGCGCCGGCTCTGGTACGATCGCGCGCGCAACCGCAACGCGCTGCTTTTCGCCGCCGGAAAGGTTGCTGGTTTGCTCGTCGCCGCGGCCGTTCAGCCCAACGCGCTCGAGCGCCTCGGCGACGCGCGACCGGATCAGCCGTTGCGGCATCGAGAGGATCTCCAAGGCGACGGCAATGTTCTCGAACACCGTCCAGTGATCGATGATCCTGAAATCCTGAAAGACGATCCCGAGGTTGCGTCGTAAGAAAGGAATCGACTTGTCGGTGAGCCGACCGATGTCGCGACCGCAGAAGAGCACTCGCCCCTCGTCGACCATGAGCTCTCGGTAGAGGAGCTTCAACAGCGTGCTCTTCCCCGCGCCGCTCGGGCCGGTGATGAACGCGAACTCCCCTCGCTCGACCTTGAGATTGACGCCCCGCAGCGTCGGCTGGTCAGGTCGGAAGAACTTGTACACGTCCTCCAGCACCAGAATCGGCTTTGCCAGCTGAGGCTGACTCGCCCGGGCCCCGGCGCGAAAGAATGGAAACGGGCGAACGACCTTGGTCCCCTGCATAGAATCCGGCTAACCCGGGGGCTCTCGGGGGGCAAGAAATCGGCGAAGAATCCGAGGTTGCCGCTGGCCCGGCGCCCGCTAGAGTCGGCCCACCATGGGCACGCGGGCGGTCGAGTATGAATCGGCGGACTGGATCGGGATTCTGACCTTAAATCGGCCCGAGCAACGAAACGCCATGAGCCCCGAGCTGCTCGACGCCTTCTCGGAACAGATCGAGCTCGCCCGAAACGACGCAGACATTCGCTGCTTGGTCATCACGGGTAAGGGTCGCTGTTTCAGCGCGGGGGCCGATCTCCGGTCGTCTTTGCAGCGTGACGATCTCAGTAAGCCTTCTCGCGAGGCGTCTTACGCCATGTACGAGCCTTTTCTACAGGTGCTGGATGTCCGAGTCCCGGTGGTCGCCGCGCTCAACGGCCATACGGTCGGGGGCGGCTTCGGGCTGGCCCTTCTCGCCGACATCCGCGTCGCCAACCGCGATTCGAAATATGGTGCCAATTTCGCACGCTTGGGAATCCACTCTGGGCTCGGCATCAGTTATTTGCTCCCCCGGCTCGTAGGCCCCGCCCAAGCCGCCGAGCTTCTGTTCACCGGCTCGCTCATCCAGGGTAGCGAAGCGTTGCGAATCGGGCTGGTGAGTCACGCGGTGGACGCAGACGAAGTGCTGCCGACCGCGTTTCGAATCGCTCGGGCCATCACGGGCTCGGCCCCGCTCGCGGTGCAAACGATGAAGGCCTCGATCCGCCGGGGGCTCGGTTGGGATATTCGACAAGCCGCCATCGAAGAAGCCGGCTTTCAAGCGCAGAGCCTGAATACGGAGGACGCCAAGGAGGGCATCAGTGCGGTCCTACAAAAACGAGAACCTGAGTTCAGAGGCAAATAGGCGCTAAGATCGAACAGGCACGAATGCTGGCCACACCCGAGCTCCCGATCCCATTGGACCAAGTCCCCGAGGCGTTGCGACGCTTCGCCGACCCCAATGGCCCTGCAGCCGCCCGAATGATGGCGGCCAAGGGAATGGTCCCGGTGAAGGGGGCCGACCTGGTGTTGCTGTTGGCTCAGCTCTCTGCCGACGCCGACGCCGGAGTGAGTCAGGCCGCAGCCGAGACGCTCGCGGGGCTGCCGGAAAACGTGTTGCTACCCGCATGCAAGGCCGACCTACCCGCAGGCGTGCTCCACGAGGTTGCCCTTCGGTTCTCCAGAAACGACGAGGTCTTGGCGCGACTCGCCTCGAACCACGCGGCGGCGGACGCGACGATCGCGCGTATTTCGAGTCACTGTGTCGAGCGCATCACCGAAATCATCGCCGTCAACCAGCAACGGCTCCTCGGTGCCCCCGAGATCATCGAGGCGCTCTACAGGAACAAGAACACCCGAATGTCGACGGCCGATCGATTGATCGAGCTCGCGGCGCGACACGATGTCGAGGTCACCGGCATTCCGATGTTCGAGGAGCTCAAGAGGGCGATTCGAGGGCAGCTAATCCCCGAGCCGAGCGAAGAACCGCTCCCAAGCGACCAGCTCTTTGCCAAAGCCCTCGACGAAGACGCCGACCAGGACGCAGTGGCGCGCGACGAGGTCGACGGCACCGAAGAAACCAAAGAAGAATTCATTCCGCTGCAATCCAAGATTCGTGGCATGAACATCGGCGAGAAGATTCGAATGGCGCTACTCGGCAATGCGGCAGCTCGGTCGATCCTTCTGCGCGACCCGAACAAGATAGTAGCCCTGGCAGCGATCTCGTCGCCCGCCACCGGCGAGAGCGAGGCCAAGAACGCCGCGCAAAGCCGAGAGGTCTCCGAAGACATCCTTCGGTACATCGGCAGGAAGCGGGAGTGGCTGCGGAGCTACGAGATCAAACGCCATCTCTGCAACAACCCCAAGACCCCACTCGCGTTGTCGATGGGATTCTTGAGCCACCTCAGGCGCAACGACCTTCGCGCGCTCTCGCGCAGCCGCGGGATTCCGGGACCCCTCAAGCAGGCCGCCAAGCGCCGCTCCAAGCAGTTCAGCGGCTGACCGATGAGCCTATTCAAGAAACTCTTCACGGCCGACCCCGCCGCTCTCGAAAAGAAGGCCGATGCGCTTTTCGCGGCGGGCGACTTCGGACCGGCCAAGCTCGTTTACGAAAAGGCCTTGGACGCGCATACGGACCGCGCTCATGCTTCACTCGTCGACAAGATCCGCCAATGCATCGATGCCATCGCAGAGCAGCGCATCGACGAAGCCAAAAAGTACCTCGCCGACGGGGCGATCGAGCTCGCGACCCACGAGCTCGAGGGTGCGCTCGAAGTTGCGGTCACGGCTACGATTCGTGACGAGGCGCAGCAACTTCTCGATGGGCTCGAGGCCGAGGACGCTCGGGAGCAAGCCGTCTCGCACGAGATGACCGATGAGGAACGGATCGCGCTGATCGCGGGGCAGTGGCAAGACGAACAGGCGGACGAGTACGAGGGCTACGGTGAGCCTCTGTTCGATGCGCTGGTGGCCATGCAGTGCGAGCGGTTTGAAGAGGCGCGTGAGGGCCTCCAAGCGATCGTCGAACGGGCGGCGGAGCCACGATACCTCTGGCTCGAGCTCGGGCGCGCGCGGCTGCTCACCGACGACCTCGCAGGCGGCAAAGACGCGCTCGAGCGCTTTCTCGGCGCGCTCGATACGAAAGAGGGGGGCGAAACCAAGCTCGGTGCGCACCTTGCCCTCGCCCGGCTCGCAGAGGAGGGAGGCGACCTCGACGAGGCCATGTCGCACTTCGAGGGCGCCATCGACGCGATGCCCGAGGACTATCGGCCCTATCTCGCCATGGGAGCGTTTCTCCGTGACAAAGGGCACGCCAACGAGGCCCTCGACGTGCTTCGAACATCCCTCGAGCTCAGCAAGAGCGCGTCGGCAGACTGGCGCCTCCTCGAGGAGCTGGGACTCGCTTACGAGGCTGCCGGCAAAACTGAAGAGGCCAAGAGCTTTTTCGAGCAAGTCATCGAATTTTTTACTCAACGCCAGGTGAGAGACTTCCCGGTCCCCACCGCGACCACCCTTGCGAAGCTCTACGAAGCCGATGACAGACTGGACCGCGCCGCCGACATGTATCGCGCGTTGAGCCAAGGAGGCGACCGAGACCATCACGCCCTCTACCACTACGAGGCGGGCCGGCTCCTGCGGGAGCTCGGTCTCGAAGATGAGGCCCATCGCATGCTGACCCGGGCCGAGGCGCTTGCGGCACAAGACGAAGAGCTACGGGACAAGGTTGCTGCGTTATTGCAGCGGCAATAGCTAAGTCGCCGGCTTCAGATGGGTTTCTAGGGCGATGACGGCGCTGGATTCGGTGCTACATTCATCGGGCGTGGCGGCGTGGACCGGGAATCGACCTGGCCGCGACTTAAGCGAACCAGAACCATGAGCCCAAGAGATCGTGGAGGCACGTCCGAAGAACGGCCGGTCACCGTGCCGGGTCTTCGGCAGATGAAGCGCAAGGGCGAGCGTATCACCATGGTGACCGCCTACGATGCGACCTTCGCGCGACTGTTCGACGATGCGGGAATCGATGTTCTGCTCGTTGGCGATTCGCTCGGGATGGTCGTTCAGGGGCAAACCTCGACCCTGCCGGTCACCGTCGACGAGGTGATCTACCACTGTCGCGCAGTGGCTCGCGGCACACGCCGCGCGCACATCGTCGGCGACATGCCGTTTTTGAGCTGGCAGCTGAGCGAAGAGGAAGCGCTCCGCAATGCCGGTCGTTTCCTCTCGGAGGGCGGCGCCCAGGCGGTGAAGCTCGAAGGTGGAGTCGACGCGGCGCCTACGATCGAGCGGATCGTGCACGCCGGCATCCCGGTCATGGCTCACGTGGGGCTCACTCCGCAAAGCGTTCACGCGATGGGCGGTTTCCGTGTCCAGGGCAAGACCGAGAAGGCCGCGGAACGGGTGCTCGCCGACGCCAGGGCGGTCGCTGACGCAGGCGCTTATTCTCTGGTGCTCGAAGGGATTCCCACGGACCTCGCTCAGCGCATTACCGAGGAAGTGTCGATTCCAACGATCGGGATCGGCGCCGGTCCCCATTGCGATGGGCAAGTCCTCGTATGCTACGACCTTCTAGGCCTGACCCCCGATCTCAAACCCAAGTTCGTGAAGCGCTACGCGGAGTTCTTCGAGCGGGGAGTCGAAGCGGCGCGCCGCTACCGCGACGAAGTTCGGGCAGGGACCTTCCCGAGCGCCGAGTACAGCTTCGGCAATGTGCAGAAGGACGATGCTCCGGGCTCAGGTCTCACCCTGTTGCCAGGGAAGAAGGCCGCATACGGACCACAGGGATGACGACGGTCGTCCGCGAGCCTGCTGAATTTCGGCGGGCCTGCGATGATGCGCGCAGGGCTTCCCGTCGAATCGGTTTGGTGCCGACGATGGGCGCGCTGCATGCCGGACACCTCTCGCTCATCGACGAGGCATCCCGACGCGCGGACTTTCTCGCCGTTACGATTTTCGTCAATCCGCTTCAGTTCGCGCCAGGCGAGGACCTCCAGCGCTACCCGAAGACGCTCGAAGATGATCTCGGTGGCTGCCGGCGGCGCGGGGTCGATGTGGTGTTCGCTCCGGACACGGGCGCCATGTACCCGGAAGGCTTCCAAACACAGGTCAGCGTAGCGGGGGTGACCAAGCCCCTCGAAGGCGTGTTTCGGCCGTCGCACTTCGAAGGTGTCACGACGGTCGTGGCCAAGCTGTTCAATCTTGCGGGCCCCTGCGCGGCAGTGTTCGGTCGAAAGGACTACCAGCAATGGAAAGTCCTGTCGCGGATGGTCGAAGACCTCGACATGCCGATCGAGGTGATCGGGTGCCCGATCGTGCGAGAACCCGACGGGTTGGCGCTCTCGTCCCGTAATCGCTATCTCTCCACAAACGACCGCCACCGGGCTCTCGCCGTCGTTGCGGGACTCCGGGCGGCGCACGACGCGTGGGAACATGGCGAACGGAAACCTGCGGTGCTCGAGAGCGCGGCTGCCGCGCCCGTGGCGGCAACGTTCGATCGGATCGATTACGTCGCTGCTGTCGACCCAGAGACATTCGAGCCACCGGCGACGTCCCCCGAACGACTGCTCATCGCGGCCGCGGCCCACCTCGGCTCGACCCGGTTGATCGACAACGTCGTGTTGGGAGAGGACGAGCGGCCTTAGCGGGTCGGGCACACTATCGCCAAAGCCACCAGCTTCCGAGCCCGGCCAAAAGCAAGCAGGCGCCGGCGGCCCACCAGAGCCACCACCGCCCGGATCGAGCGGACGGGCTCTTCCAACCAGCCACCGTCGGCTCCCCGTCGTCGAGGCTGAAACGGACCGGCACGCTCGAAGGCGTCGGTCGATCGTCGGCCGGGCGAGTGATAACGCGGTCGCGGGTCTTCGGGAGCTCAGCCCGCCCCGGACTGAGCGGCCGCGGTGGCTCGAGATCCACAAGCAAGGCGCGAATCCACGCCTCTGGATGCACCCACGGACGCGCCGCCAGCACCTCGCACAGCGCATCGCCAAAGGCTCCAGCGTCGCTGAAGCGGTCGCTCGGCTCGACTGCGGTCGCACGCGCGACGATCGCGTCGAGCTCGGGGGGAACCTCCGCCCGGATCGATGAAGGTCGGGACACCTCCGCGCGTCGCACGTCATCGAGCAATGCTTGCACGTGGCTCGCTTGGTGGAGGGTCTCTCCAACCAGCAGCTCCCACAACACGACCCCAGCTGAAAAGATGTCGCTGCGGTGATCCAAGGGGTCTCCCCAAGCTTGCTCGGGTGACATGTAGAAGTACTTGCCCTTGATGACCCCGACCTCTGGGTCGCTCACCCGTAACGTAGTCTTGGCGATTCCGAAGTCCGCGATCTTCACTTCGCCAGCGAGGCTCAACAAGATGTTCTGCGGAGACACATCCCGGTGCACGATGTGCAGGGGCCGGCCCCGGTCGTCGACTTGTTGGTGCGCATGGGCGAGTCCGCGGCAGAGCTCGGCCACCACGTGCGCCGCGACTTCCACCGGAACCTTTTCGCCTCGCTCGCGAAGTGCGCGCAGCACCTGAGCGAGATCGTACCCCTCGACATGCTCCATGACGATGAAATAGGAGTCGTCGACGCACCCGAGATCAAAGGTCTGCACGATGTTCTGGTGGCTGAGCGACACCGAGAGCTTGGCCTCTTCGATGAGCATCGAGACGAACCCGTCATCCCGGGACAAGTGGGGATGGATGCGCTTGAGGGCGACGAGCTTCTCGAAACCGGCACTGCCCTTGGCGCGTGCGACGTACACTTCTGCCATCCCACCGACGGCAAGGCGCCGGGTAAGCGTGTAGGGTCCAAACGGTCGAGGCAAATCCAGGCTGGGCACCAATCGTCCTCCGGTGAATCTATCCAATTCGATTCCATGACGTAAGCGAATGGTTCGCGTATGCTGAGGCTATGAGTCGACCACCGACCCCAAAGCTCAAAGCCGACCACCTTGCCGACATCGGTCTCTTTGGCGGGCTCAGCCGGGAAACCTTGGAGATTCTCGCAGAGTCACTCCCGACGAGCCGCGTCGAAGCCGGCGACATGGTGGTCGAAGAGGGCGATCTGTCGACCCAGATGTTCGTGGTCGTGGCCGGCGAGCTCGAGGTGATCAAAAAGGGTGAATCCGGCGGCGACGTCCGAGTCGCGGTGCTCGGCCCGAGCGACTGGTTTGGCGAAATGTCGATCATCGACGTGCAGCCCCGGTCGGCATCGGTCCGGGCGGTCGCGCCGACACTCGTGGTTTCGGTCACGGCCGACCACGTCGAAAATCTGCTCTATCGACGCGACGTCAAGGACTACGCCCTGTTCATCATGAACATCGCTCGCGAGCTCAGTCGCCGCCTCCGAGTCGCCGACGGCATCCTCGCGCAGTTCTACGCAGCCCTCTCCCACCAATACGGCCCAACCCCCCGCTGATCGCAGTGCCAGCGCCAGTGTCAGCGCCCCCTATTCTCGAGGAGGGCCCCATTGCGAGCACGCCCGTCCCGTGCCGCGGTCCGAGTCACCGGTTGACGCAGATCTAGAACACCAGCGGAGGCGGGCTCGTCAGGCCTCGGAGCTCTTCGCGCTCTTTGAGCACCTCGAGAATGATCGTGGCGGTTTCTTCGATCGCGGAGTTGGTGACGTCGACGACCATCCATTCTGGGTTGTTGCGGAAGATCGCGTGCGCGTGTTCGAGCTCCGCCTTGACGTGGTCACGGAGGCCGTAGTTGGCGTCAGGGGGCATGCCGAGCTGCTGGAGACGCTGCTTGCGGATGTCCATCAGCTGTTCGACGTCGATCGTGAGACCGACCACGCGATAACCCGGTAACTGATAGAGCTCTTCAGGCGGCTCCACGCCTAGCACCAAGGGGACGTTGGCGATCTTGAGGCCGCGGCCTGCCAGGTACGTGGAAAGCGGGGTCTTGCTGGTTCGGCTGACGCCAACCAAGACCAGGTCGGCCTTCTTGAGGTTTCGTGGCTCCTTGCCATCGTCGCTCTTCACGGCGAACTCGATCGCCTCGACCCGCCGAAAGTACTCCTTCGACAGCGGCATCTCGGCGGATGGAATGTTTACCGGATCGGCTTCGAGGTAGTACCCGATCTGATTGAGCAGAGCTCCGATCACATCGACGTGCCGTACGCTGAACTCGTTCGCGAGCTCGTGGAAATGCGCCCGGAGCTCGGGCCGCACGAGAGTGAAGACCACCATCGCTTCCTGCTCACTCGCCCTTTCGAGAATGCCGGCTAAGCTACGCCGGTCTCGAACGCGCCGCTCGACTCGGAGCCTGACTTTGTGTTCCGGGAACTGAAGCAGGGTAGCGCGGGTGACGCGTTCGGCCGTCTCACCGGTCGAGTCACTGACGACGTAGATGACCTTCGGGTCCATCGACCGCGGCTAGAGACGACGCCCCAGCTTCCGCCCGTGCATGCGGTTGATGCGGCGGCGGTTCTTCGCCTTGCGCTTCGCATTGCGCCGAACGGCCGTGTTGCGTTTGCGGCGGCGGTCGCTGTTCACGAGATGAAGATACATAGTTTGCTCCTACGGCAGGTCTCTACGGGATGCGCCCGGGATTTGCAACCCGTCAGGGGGCTAGGACACATGCGCCAGTATCGCAGACCTCGCCGCTTCTACATTCCAAGTCGTCGTCGAGACACAACGGAAAGCAAATCGAGAGTGGATCCTCATCGAGGTCGATGCATGCAGAGCCCGCAAGGCAGTCTTCGGCGCTCTCGCAATCTTGGAGACAAAGCGACAGACCTGACGGCAGGCCCACGCAGGTCGCGTTATCTCCACAAACGTCGTTGGGGATCCCGGGCACCCCGCAATCGAGCACGCTGCACCCAAAGCCTGCCGGACACGCTTCGCCCGCCGGTGCCCCGAGAAACGAGCAAGCGAGCTCGGCGTCCGCGCACACGCCTTGACCAAACGGCGAGTAGCACGTGTCATTGGTCATGCAGTCGGCGCCGACGTTGTTCGTGATGACGTCGTTGTAGACGCCTGGAACGCACACGCCGGTGGTGTCGTTTGGGACCCCGCCCCAAAAACACGTGTAGCCCTCGCGGCAGCCCTGAGTGTTGTTCAAGTATGTGTTTGGGTCCCCGGGAGTCGCGCCCGAGCCCACCTGGCAACTCTCAGCGCAGAGTGGCACCCCGAATCCGAGACCCGCACACACCCCAGCTCCCGCGCAATCGTTCCCGTCGAGATCACATCGAATCTTGGAGCAGTACCCACCCGGGAAACCAAAAAGGGCTTCGTCGAGACACGTGCCGTTGGCCTCGCATTGCTGGTCGTCGTCGCACGCAATGCCTGCCTCGGCGCCTGGAGTGCCCGGGTGCTCGCAGCGGTAAGTGGCAGTATTGCATACGAAGGTCGAGTTGGTGTCGTACACCAAACGGTCACCCATCATCGTTTCCGGATCCCAGGGATCGAACATGCCGTTGTCGTTCGAGTCCTCCCGGAAAACGCGGCAGTCGTCGTCGGAGACGCACCCAGTGTCGCAGACCTCGAACAAGAGGTCACACACATATCCATCCCGACACGTGCTGTTCGTGTCCGTCTCCGCACGGCATTGCCTGAGACAGATGTCGGCGTCGATGAAGAACGGCGTGCATGCTCCGCACACTTCGGCGCAGGCGGCGTCATCCTCGACCGTGCACTCGGCCGGTGAAGCGGTCAGCCCCAAGGTGCAATAGTCTCCTGGCAACACCGGGATGTCGAAGCTTTCGTTTTCACCCGGGGGATAGTTGAGGATCGGATCGTTCGGCCCACCGATTGTGAAGAAGTCCTCGCCCAGGCAGACCAAATCGCCGTTGCACTCTGTGGGGACGCCGCCTACGGTGCGGCACTCGCCGCCGAGCTCGCCGGCAAGAACAATCATGTCGAAGCATTCGGCGCTGCCGCCACTACCGCCGCTGCCACCAAGGCCGGCGCCGCCGCCACCGCCTGCGCCTCCGATCGACGCATCACGGCCCTGGTCGTCGCCACCTCCGCAGCCAACCATGCCCACGACCCCCATCAAGCCAATCACCACAAGTCGAATCACGCGTCACTCCAATCGCGTCTCGTCAGCGCTGTCGCCGAGGAACGAGCAGCCAATAATCCAAGTCTAATACAACATTCTCATCATAGACGTCTCGTCCGTCCTTCGACACCTTGAGCGGAAAGCCCGCTTCGGTCGCTGAAACATCTTTTAATCCTACTAAACGCACGCGAAGCGCTCCGCAATCTGTGCGTCCGGGTAGGTCCGCTTTGTCCAAAATCTCACTGTACGCATAGATCGTGTCACCTGCGAAAGTCGGGTTCGCGTGCGCACCTCCGTTCCAGGCGAGGATCCCGAGCGCCTTCTCGAGGCCATTGAAGGAGAGCTCGCGGGCCACGCTGATCACGTGGCCGCCGTACATCAGGCGGCGGCCGAACCGAGTCCCTTTGGTCTGAACGGCATCGAAGTGGACCTTCGCGGTGTTTTGGTAGAGGCGCGTCGCGGTCGCGTGCTCTGCTTCTTCGATCGTCATCCCGTCGATGTGGTCGATCTTCTCGCCCACCTCGTAGTCTTCGAAGTAGGCGCTCCCACCCGCGGGCCATGCTTCGTATTTCGTCAGATCGAGATTCGGTGCGACGACCAGGTTGGCTGGACCTACCTCCTTTGGCATGTCGGGTCGGTCCGCGGCGCCCGTCGGGATCGACGGGTCGCGCTTGTTCACCATCACCCAACGATAGAACTCGAGGACGGGCTCGTCGCGTTGATTGGTACCGACCGTCTTGACCCACACCACGCCGGTCTTGCCACTGCTGTTTTCCTTCTTTCCGAGCACGGTCGAGATCGACCGAAGCGTATCGCCCGGGTAGACGGGCCGGAGGAAGCGCACGCCTGCATAACCGAGGTTCGCGACCGCGTTGAGCGAGACATCGTTCACGGTCTTGCCGAACACGATGTGAAAGACGAGGAGGTCGTTAACCGTCTCTCGTGGGTAACCCAGTGAGCGCGCGAATTCGGCCGAGCAGTGGAGCGGGTAGCGAGATCCGGTAAGCCCGATGTAAACGGCGGCCTCACCCTCGGTGATCGTACGAGGCACCGCATGCACCAGCTCAGCGCCTACCTCGAAATCCTCGAAAAAGTTGCCAGGATTGGTCTTGACCATGGGTTTCCTCGATCGGAGGGTCCGACTCTACGCGGGGCCCGGTCGAACGCAACCCCGTAAAGACGACGCTGTGCGTCGTCCACGGGGCGAGCCCCTCAAGCGAAGCCCCGTGGCGACGCGGTCGCTTTACGTTGGGTTGAATGGTATTAGCGGGCGGTGGATTTCGACAGGGAGCGGGCAAACATGGTCGAGCACCAGCTCCGCCGTCGCGGGATTGCCGACGAGCGCGTGCTCGATGCAATGGGTGAAGTCCCGCGAGAAGAGTTTGTGCCGGAAAACCAAAGACGCGACGCGTATGTGGATGGCGCCCTCCCGCTCTCGCACGGCCAAACCATCTCACAGCCATTGATGGTTGCGATGTCGGTCGAGGCGCTTCGGCTCGAGGGCGATGAGACCGTGCTGGAAGTCGGTGCCGGATCGGGATACCAGGCGGCGATCCTCGGCCGCCTCGCCAAGAAAGTTCATGGCGTGGACATCATCCCCGAGCTCGTCGCCAACGCTCGGCGTGTACTTCAGTCGCTCGGTTTCGACAACGTCGAGATCCATTGCGCCGATGGTCGAAAGGGCTGGCCCGAAGGCGCTCCGTACGACGGCATCATCGTCGCTGCCGCCGCTGACGAGATCCCGCCCGCTTTGGTGGCGCAGCTCAAGGAAGGTGGCCGGCTCGTCATCCCGGTGGGCGGCCGTTGGGGGCAATCCCTGATGGCCATGACAAAGCGAAACGGAAAGCTCGAGGAGGAAGAGCTTTGTCGGTGCGTCTTTGTGCCGTTGGTCTACGGCGGTTAGACTCCGCCCCACTGAGGAATCTCACATGAGCATGATCGTCTTTCGCTACCTTCATTTTCTGGGCATGGCCTTCTGGGTGGGAAGCGCGATCGCTGTCGCCATCGCGGCCGCCACCTCGACTCAATGGGAAAGCGCGGTCGCTCAAGCACTCCGCAAGGTCACCCTTCGCGTGACGACTCCGTCCATGCTGGTCGCGTTCGCAGGTGGCTTTGGCATGCTGATCCCGAGCTTCACTGAGGTTTATGCAAAGGCCGGCTGGATGCATGCAAAGCTCACCCTATTGATCCTTCTAGCCGCCGCCACCGGGGTGTTGACGGGCAAGCTGCGCCGCTGGGCTGGCGGGCAAGAAGTGCAAGCCAAGACCTTCGGACGGCTCGCCTGGGTGATCGGGATCCTCGGCCTGCTGATCGTCACCTTCGCCGTCTTCAGACCGTTTGCCTGACACCAAGACGAGCGCTGGTGGGATGGATACGTCACGCCCAAGCAGCATGTCCTTGATCCGCAAAGACGCGCCGTCATAGAAACCACCCTCCCCTTCGAAAGTCGCGGGATTGCGGTACGTGCCGAAAATCATGTCGATGAACGGCAGGTCGCAGTAGTTGCCCGAATGAACACTACGCTGGTGGTGCACCGCGTGCATCTCCGGTCGAGCGATGAAGTAACCGAGCCAGCGGGGTGTTCGGATGTTGGCGTGCGTGAACACCGCCATGAACGTTGCAGCGATGTTGGCGAGCACTGCAGCCTCGGGAGTCAGACCGACTGCCCAGACTAGCGACAAACTGCCAAGCGCGGTCCAGCCGACCATGTCCAACGGAGAAAAATAGAAAGCCCCTGCCACGTCGATCCGCTCGGCGCTGTGGTGCATTTGGTGAAGCCATCGCCACAAGAAATCGCTGCGATGAAGGGCGCGATGCCACGCGTACATGAACACGTTGACCGACAAGAGGCCGACCGCCGCCCCGCCGTAGGTCCCGAGCGAGGTGGCATCGATGAGCCGGTGTGCGCCGAGCCACGCGTCCCACAGGAACGGGAGCCCGGTCGAGACCCCGGTGTAGAGCACGAACGAAGCGATGCCTCGGAGCACCCAGCCGCGCGACCTCGGGTAGTGTCGGGCCGGTCGCAGCGTGTCGTACGCTAAAAAAGCGAGAAAAAACGCGATGATACCGATCGTGATCACATCCATTGCTGCCTCCTCGAGGGCGACCGGACGCCCCCATCGATCGAGGCGTGATTTCGGAGGGAACATCGTTCCGTGCAGAGTTACGAGGTTGCAGGTTTGGCTGCGTGATAACTTTGGTTGCGAAGTGGTCGAATCATCCCTCGTCGGGCGCCACCAAGAGCTAAGCCGGCTCGCCGCCGCAATCGAAGAGGTCGCTGAAGGCCGTGGTTTCGTTTGCTTTTTAACGGGCGAGGCCGGCATCGGTAAGAGCCGGCTCGCCGAGGAAGCCGCGCGCCTCGCACGCGACCGCGGGATGAGAATCTACTGGGGGCGCTGCTGGGAGGCTGGCGGTGCCCCAGCGTATTGGCCGTGGGTCCAAGTTCTTCGTGCGATCCTTCGCACCGCCGAGCCCGACCAAGTCGACCCGTTTCTCGCCCCACTCGGGCAAATGCTTCCTGAGCTTCGGAGAACCCAAGCGATCCCTGAAGCAACCGAGTTAGGACCGGAGCAAGCACGCTTTCAAGTGATGGATGCGGTGGGCCACTTGCTGGCCGAGACGTCCGAACGCTGTCCGATGGTCATCGTTCTCGAGGACCTTCACGTTGCCGATATCTCGACGGTCTTGCTGTTGGACTTCCTCGCAGCCATCGTGCGCAACCACGCGATCCTGATCATCGGAACGTATCGGGAGGCGGAGCTCGGCGCCGCAGCTGCCGGTCCGCAATTGCTTCGAGCCGCCCAACAAGGTCACCGACTTGCGCTCGACCGGCTGACACACGAAGAGGTCGCGGCATTCCTCGAGACGACGGGCGAGACTGTCGACCCGGACTTCGTGGGCGCGCTTCACCGCATCACCGAGGGTCATCCCCTATTTCTGGTCGAGGTCGCGCGGCTCTGGCGTATGCAAGGAGCGCGAGACCATACAGGGAGACCCGCCATCCCGAAGTCGGTGCGGCAGGCGATTCAAGAACGCTTGCAGGGCCTCAGTCCGGAGTGTGCACTTTCGCTTCGGCGTGGGGCAGTCATTGGTAGGGAGTTCGACACGATCCTTCTCGAAGCCAGCTATCCAAACGATTCATCGGACACCGTCGAGGCGTGTCAGGAGGCGACGGACCACGCGCTGCTGATCGAAGTCGCTCCGCTTCGCTATCGATTCAGCCATTTCCTGATCCGCGAGCTCGTGTACGAATCGATTCCGGATGCCGAGCGGGGAGACGCTCACCGTCGCCTGGCCGAAGTGCTCTTGGAACGACCCGACAACGAGGGGCAACCGCGATGGTCCGAGATCGCGCACCACTTCACTGCGGCAGGCCCGGGCACCGCATCCAAGGCTTCGGAGGCCTACCGACAGGCCAGTGCTCAGGCACTTCGGCAACTCGCTTTCGACGAAGCAGTGATTGCGGCGCACAGGGCCCTCGATGCCTGCGAGAGAGCTCTACCGGTCGATGAGAGGGTGCGGATCGCAATCCTGATCCAACTCGGCCATGCGCAAACGCGCGCAGGCGACATTCAAGCCGGCAAGACTACGTGCGCGAAGGCCGCCGCCCTCGCCCGGGACCTCGGCGATGCAAGCTTGCTTGCCAAGGCTGCCCTCGAGCATGGGTCTGCCCTGATCTTCGCCAACGTCGACGCGGAATTGGTCGCGTTGCTGGAAGAGGCCCTCGAGTTGCTCGAGAGCTCCGACAGCCCGTTGCGCGCGCGGTTGATGGCACGCCTGGCGGCTGCACTCCAACCGGCATTAGACCCGGAGCCGCCGATGGAGTTGGCACGTCAGGCGATCGCCATGGCGAGACGAACCGGCGACAAGCAAACCTTGCTCGACACCCTGCGAGACGGCGGGTCCGCGATGGTC
>Ga0224512_10001125_pt1 | contig 26586 bp, 23 predicted proteins | sample SF_May12_sed_USG_4_FD_169103 | JGI IMG/M metagenome (GOLD analysis project Ga0224512, IMG submission 169103) | Sediment microbial communities from San Francisco Bay, California, United States - SF_May12_sed_USGS_13 | ecosystem: Environmental > Aquatic > Marine > Sediment | place: USA... | reverse complement strand
ATTGCAGGACCTGCCGCTGGCCGCGGTATCGATCGACAATGACAGTAATATCGTCAGCTGGAACAAGCAGCTCAGCAGCCTGACCGGTATCGAGCAACAGCAAGCCGTGGGCGGGTCTGTAGACAAACTCGAGACGCCCTGGCGCGAGTTGCTTGCCGGGTTCATCGCCAGCGACGAGTTCATGATCAGCAAGATCAAGCTCTCGATCGAAGGGCAGACCCGCGTGCTCAACCTGTTCAAGGCGATGGTAAGTACCGACAAGGAAGTGACCGGTGGGATCGCGATACTGATCGAAGACCACAGCGAACGGTACTCGCTGGAGGAAAAGCTCGCGCATAGCGAGCGCCTCGCGTCTATCGGCCAGCTTGCCGCCGGTGTTGCGCATGAAATCGGTAACCCCGTAACCGGCATCGCCTGCCTGGCGCAGGATTTGCGCAGCGACCTGGAGACCACGCCCGGCGCGAGCGAGGGTCTGAACAAGATACTGACCCAGACCGATCGAATCAGCCGCATCGTCGGCTCGCTCTCCAATTACAGTCATGTCGGGGCACCCGACGAATACCCGGCGCAACGCGTTTACCTGTATCGGATCGTCGATGAGGCCATCGAGCTGGTATCGCTGAGTCGCGCCGGCAAGCAAATGCAATACGACAACAACTGCGATACCGCTATCGTGCTGTCCGGCTTTGCGCAGAAACTGATCCAGGTTTTCGTCAATCTGCTGGCCAATGCAACCGACGCCTCGGAGCCTGGACAGGTGATTACGATCGAATCTACGGCAAGCGGAAACCAGGTGCTGATTTCGGTCAGGGATTACGGCAAGGGTATATCCGAGGCCGACCTGCCACGCATTTTCGAACCTTTTTTTACGACCAAGACGGTGGGCGAGGGAACCGGCCTGGGATTATCGCTGACCTATAACATTATCCAGGAACACGGCGGTTCTATTTCCGTTTCCAGCGAGGTGGGCCGTGGATGCCGGTTCGATATCATCCTGCCCGTGAATACCGCGACGATGGTGGCGCAGGCATGAGCAATATCCTGGTCGTCGAGGACGAACCCATAATCCAGGAAAGCCTGGTGCGCCTGTTGCGACGCCAGGGATACGACGTTACCGGCGTTGGCTCGGTTGCCGAAGCCGAGGAAAACTCGATCAACATGTACGACCTGATCATTTCGGATCTGCGCCTGCCGGGCAAGCCAGGAACCGAGCTGATAGCGCGTGCTGCGTCGATCCCCGTGCTGATAATGACCAGCTACTCGACCGTGCAGTCGGCGGTTGAGGCGATGAAACAGGGCGCCGTGGATTACATTTCCAAACCCTTCAACCACGACGAAATGATCCTGACGGTGAAGCGAATACTGGAAAAGTCCAGGGTCGAACAACAAAACTCGATTCTGAAGAAGGAAGTCGCCAGGTATTACCCGATTGACGGCATGATCGCCGCTTGCGAACCGATGCTGGACGCGGTAGACCGCATTCGACGGGTGGCGCCGACCGACACCACGGTGTTGATCAACGGCGAAACCGGCACCGGCAAGGAGCTGGCCGCACGTGCAATTCATTCGCAGAGTAAACGCCGCAAGCATGCCCTGGTCAGCGTCAACTGCGCGGCGTTCGCCGAGAACCAGATCGAATCCGAACTGTTCGGCCACGAACGCGGCGCATTCACCGGCGCGCTGCAAATGAAAAAAGGATTGGTCGAGTCGGCTAACGGCGCGACGCTGTTTCTCGACGAGATCGGCGACTTACCGCTGGCGGCCCAGGGAAGGCTGTTGCGAGTTCTGCAGGACGGTAAAATCAGGCGTGTCGGTTCGAACAAGGAAATCAAGGTTGACGTGCGCGTACTGGCCGCGACCCATAAAAACCTGGCGCGGATGGTCGAGGAAAAAGCTTTTCGCGAGGATCTTTTTTTCAGGCTCAACGTTTACGAGGTCAATTTGCCACCGCTACGGGAACGCGGCGACGACATCAGGCTGCTGGCCGAAACAATCCTGACCCGTATGGCGCAGCGTACCCACCGCAACGCGATGAGTTTCGACGACAGCGCATACCAGCAGATGTTTCGCTACGCGTGGCCAGGCAACGTGCGCGAGCTCGAGAACGTCATCGAACGCGCGGTCATCCTGAAGCAGAACGGTTGTATCGAGGCAGGCGACCTGGCGTTGAACAATGTCGAGACCGGCCACCAGCTGCCGCTTTACGAGCTCGAAAATCGTCTTTCCCTGGACGACTATTTCATCAGTTTCGTCAAGAAGTACCAGCCGCAATATAACGAAACAGAGCTCGCGCGCATGCTCGGAATCAGCCGCAAGAACCTGTGGGAAAAAAGGCAACGCCTTGATATTCCATCTCGCAAGCAACAATAAAACTGGAGCCATCTGATGGATACACCGGTCAAGGGACTGTCGATTCAGATTGCGGCCAGCATCCTGAATGGTTTCAATCGACATTTCATGATATTCAGCAAGATTACCAAGGGCGCAAAGGAACGTTTCGAGAGCGCCGACTGGCACGCCGAGCGGGAAGCTTCACGCGAACGCATCAAGTTTTACGACATCCGGGTCAAGGATGCGATCCGCGACCTGCAGAAACTCTTCGACCTGGAACCTTTCAACAGCCAGCTCTGGTTCGACGTCAAGCGCGAATACGTGCAGTTGATCAGCGACCACCTGCAGCCGGAACTCGCCGAGACCTTTTACAATTCGGTTTTCTGTGCCCTGTTCCATCGCGATTACTTTGGTAACGATTACATTTTCGTGCGCAGCGCGGTTTCGACCGAGTTCATCGATTCCGAAAAGCCTTCCTATCACGTTTACTACCCCGCCAGGCGCGGTTTCCGCGCGTCGATAAAACAGGTCCTGCTCGATGCCAGTATCGATCTGCCTTTCGAGGATATCGGTCGCGACGTGCGCCACATCACCAAGGCCCTGATCAAGCGTACTTTCCCACGCCCGCGGCGCGCTCATCTGAACTTCCAGTTCCAGGTCATCAGCGCCGTATTTTACCGCAACAAGGCCGCCTACATCGTCGGGCGTGCCATCAATTCCAACAAGGCGGTGCCGTTCGCGATTCCGATCCTGCACAGTGGCGAAGGGACGATTTACTGCGATGCGATCATCATCGGCAAGCAGGGACTGAACCGCCTGTTCGAATTTTCCTACGTCTACTTCATGGTCGACCACCCGGTGCCCTCGTCGATCGTTACCTTCCTGCGCCGCCTGATGCCGACGCGCAGCAAGGAATCGTTTTATTCCGCGATCGGGTTTCACAAGCAGGGCAAGACTGTCTTTTACCGCGATTTCCTGCACCACCTGAAGCACTCGGAGGATGAACTGATATTCGCGCCCGGTATCAAGGGCATGGTCATGGCGGTATTCACGCTGCCTTCCTACCCGTACGTGTTCAAGGTGATTCGCGACCGCTTTCCGCCGCCGAAAAAGACCACGCGCCAGGAAGTCCTGGAAACCTACCGGCTGGTCAAGATGCACGACCGGGTTGGGCGGATGTCGGATATTCTCGAATATTCGCACGTTGCGCTGCCGCGTAATCGCTTTGCCGCGGACCTGCTGGAGGAGCTTTACGAAACCTGCGCCAACAGTATCAGCGAGGAAGGAGATCAGGTCGTCATCAAGCACCTTTACATCGAGCGGCGCATGACGCCGCTGAATATAGCGGTGCAACAGGCCGACGATTATTACCTGGACAGGTTGATGAAGGGTTATGGCGAGGCCATCAAGGAACTCGCCGGAGCCAATATCTTCCCCGGAGACCTGCTGTTGAAAAACTTCGGTGTGACCGGACAGGGTCAGGGGCGCGTCGTATTCTACGACTACGATGAGATCTGCTATCTGACCGAGTGCAAATTCCGCAGGATTCCGGAACCGCTTTACCCGGAGGACGAGTTCGCTTCTGAGCCCTGGTACAGCGTTGCGGCCAACGACGTTTTCCCGGAACAATTCGTGACCTTCCTGTTCGCCGACAACCGCGTGCGCCAGGCATTTCTGAAGTACCATCGCGATCTGCTCGATGCCGACTTCTGGACCGGCAAGCAGGAAAATATCAGGGCCGGCATCTACGAGGACGTATTTCCGTACCCGCAGAAGATCCGTTTCGAGCGTTAGAAAAGGCTCGTCGGCGAGAGCAGGATACCGTCCTCGTCGCTGTACAGATATTCACCAGGACGGAATACTGCTGCCAGGAACTCGACTTCGACATTTATCTCACCCCCGCCATCCCTGGCGCCTCGCAGCGGATTAGTCGCCAGCGCCTTGACGCCGATATCCATGCTCGCGACATCCGCGGCATCGCGAATGCAACCGTTGATTACGACGCCCTGCCAGCCATTTTCGCTGGCCGCGGCGGCTAACAGGTCACCGAGCATCGCGCAGGCGAGCGAAGCTTCGTTATCGACCACCAGCACCTTGCCGTTCCCGGGTAACCTGACCTGCTCGCGCACTCGGGAAAAGTCGCCCAGTGCCCTCACCGTGACCATTTCGCCGTGAAACCGCGGCCGACCGCCGAAGTTAATCAGTCCAGGCTGGACAACCTGCACCCTGCCCTCGCTAGCGTCGCAAAGATCCGCCGTCTTGAATGTCATTCTCAGGATTCCGATTTTCGCTACGAATTACGGGGACAGTTTACTTAATTCCCTCGAGAATTAAGTAAACTGTCCCCGGTTTTGCTTTTTTTTAGAACTGTTCTTCCTCGGTCGAGCCCGTCATCGCGGTAACCGATGACATGCCGCCCTGGATGGTCGTGGTCACGTCGTCGAAGTAGCCGGCACCGACTTCCTGCTGGTGCGAAACGAAACTGTAACCCTTGTCGGCCGCGGCGAATTCGGGTTCCTGCACCTTTTCGACATAATGCTTCATACCCTTACCACGCGCGTAGTCGTAAGCCAGATCGAACATGTTGTACCACATGTTGTGAATGCCGGCGAGCGTGATGAACTGGTACTTGTAACCCATTTCGGCAAGCCTGTCCTGAAACTCCGCGATGGTCTTGTCATCGAGGTTTTTCTTCCAGTTGAAGGACGGCGAGCAGTTATAGGCCAGCAGCTTGCCAGGATGCACCGCGCGCACCGCCTCGGCCCATTCACGCGCAAATCCGAGATCCGGCGTACCGGTCTCGCACCATACCATATCGGCATATCTGGCGTAGGATACGCCGCGAGAAATCGACTGCTCCAGGCCGTTCTTGACGAGGTAAAAGCCCTCCGCGGTGCGCTCGCCAGTCAGGAACGGCTTATCGTTATCGTCGACGTCGGAGGTCAGCAGGTTGGCGGCCTCGGCATCGGTACGCGCCAGCACCACGGTGGGCACGCCCATGACGTCTGCGGCGAGGCGTGCGGCGATCAGTTTCTGCACGGCCTCCTGTGTCGGGATCAGAACCTTGCCACCCATGTGACCGCATTTCTTGACCGCGGCCAGCTGATCCTCGAAATGCACCCCGGCGGCGCCGGCGCTGATCATGTTCTTCATCAGTTCGAAAGCGTTGAGAACGCCGCCAAAGCCGGCTTCTGCATCGGCCACGATCGGCAGAAAATAATCGACGTAGTTTTCGTCCTCCGGGTTCACGCCCCGGCTCCACTGGATTTCATCGGCACGGCGGAAAGTATTGTTGATACGACGCACCATGGACGGAACCGAATCATAGGCGTAGAGCGATTGATCGGGATACATGGTTTCCGAAGTATTGCCGTCGGCCGCAACCTGCCATCCAGACAGGTAAATGGCCTCGATGCCGGCTTTGGCCTGCTGCATGGCCTGGCCGGCAGTAACCGCGCCCATGCTGTTTACGTATCCTTTGCTGGCGCCGCCGTTTACAGCAGACCAGAGTTTTTCTGCGCCGAGTCGCGCCAGCGTGTTTTCCGGTTGTATCGAGCCGCGCAGCCGCACCACGTCCGCCGCGCTGTAACCCCGGCTGATGCCGGCCCAACGAGGGTTTTCCTGCCACTCATTTTCAAGTGCGGCAATTTGCTTGTCTCTTGTCATTTCGTCTCAATCTCTCGTAACACGGTTTAACTGAAGTAGTCCTGAAGGAATCGGGTTACCGGGCAATATACCCCTGTCTAATTATTTAAAAACCCAATTTACTCAATCCAGTCTATTGGTTTTTACAATGGAGGCTCTCTTTTCCATTATTCGCCAATTTTGCCTTCGAATCCACCAGCTAACTAGCGACTGGTCGACATATCAGGCTATTCAGCCGACCGTCATGCACGCATTCGCCGGTCGGTCGAGTCCGATATATTGAATTAATGCATCTTGTTTGATTTTTTCATTGAATAGTTAAATAATTGTGGCCTGAGGCGAGACTTATGGCAAACACCTACTACAAGCAGAATCATCTCAAAAAATTACGCGCATTCTGTCAGACCGCAAAACTGGGCAGCATGACCAAGGCCGCAGAATCGTTATTCGCCAGCCAGCCGACCATATCGTTGCAGATTCATGCGCTCGAAGAAGAAATGGATACAACCCTGTTCGAGCGCAACGGGCCCAGGCTCAGCCTGACGACCGAGGGCAGCATACTCTATGATCTGTGCCTGCCGCATGTACAGGGCATCGATCGTCTCAAGGAAACATTCGACGCACACTGCGGTAACCTGACTTCCGGGGAATTGAATATTGCCGCAGGCGAGTCGACTATCCTCTACGTTTTGCCGGAACCGGTCGGTAAATTTTCGCACCAGTACCCCGCGATCAAGCTGCGGCTTGCCAACGAAACCGGCCGCAACGGCATGGAGATGCTGCGCAGCGACAGCGTCGATTTCGCGGTGGGATCGATGCTCGAGGTCCCCGACGACCTGGTCTACGACCCGATCGTAACCTACAACCCGGTCGTCATAACGCCGCCGGATCATCCACTGTCAAAGATGGAAAAAATAACCCTTAGCGACATCGGCCAGTACGGGATGATTCTACCACCCAGGCATTTGAGCACCTGGCATATCGTCAAGATGGTATTCGCGCAGCATAACGTTAATTTCAGGGTTACACTGGAAGCCGGCGGCTGGGAAGTGATCAAGCGTTACGTTAGTCTTGGCCAGGGAATATCGATCGTAACCGATGTCTGCATCACCGAGGAAGACCGCGCCAGGATGTGCGTCATCCCGGTCGACCAGTATTTCCCGAAACGCAGCTACGGTATAGTAACGCGCAAGGGCAAGTTTCTGTCCGCGCCATCGCAACGCTTCATCGAAATCATGAATGAATGTTTTGGCAGGGATAAAAGTTAGTCGTTCCGAGGTTAATCAGAAGATTGTTGACAATTATTTGCTAATCAGCATTGTTTTTCGCAATATAGGGCATTGAGAAACGGGTATTGTCTACAATTCGACTCCGTAATAATATTCGGCAGATGTTAAATGCCAGACAAAAAATCGCAGATCGAGGGGGTAGAACATGTCATATAAAGACGAATACCGGGCATCGATAGACGATCCCGAGTCTTTCTGGGCCGAGAAAGCGCAGCAATTAGACTGGTACAAACCCGCCAGCAAAGTGCTCGGCATCGACGAGCACGGCATCCACCACTGGTTTGCCGATGGCGAGCTTAACACCTGCTACCTCGCGCTCGATTATCACGTTGACAACGGCCGCGGTGACCAGATCGCGCTGATATATGATTCGCCGGTGACCCAGCAACAGCAGAAATTCACCTTTTCAGAGCTGCAGGACGAGGTCGCGCGCTGCGCAGGTATGCTACAGAGCTTCGGCGTGGGCAAGGGCGATCGCGTGGTCATTTACCTGCCCATGATCCCCGAAGCCGCGATTTCGATGCTCGCCTGCGCGCGCCTCGGCGCCGTGCATTCGGTCGTATTCGGCGGTTTCGCACCACCCGAACTCGCGGTGCGCCTCGACGATGCGACGCCGAAAGTGCTGCTGACCGCCTCCTGCGGCATCGAGATCAACCGCGTGATCGAATACAAACCGATCGTAGATGCGGCCATCGCAAGAGCCAGCCACAAGCCGGATACCTGCGTGGTATTGCAGCGCCCGCAGGCCCGGGCCGAATTGCAGGCCGGTCGCGATATCGACTGGCACGAGGCCGTGGCCGCTGCCGAACCGGCAGCCTGCGTGCCGGTCCGGGGCAGCGATCCCCTCTACATTCTTTACACATCCGGCACCACCGGCAAGCCCAAGGGCGTGGTGCGCGAAAACGGCGGTCACGCAGTCGCGATGAAATACAGCATGAGCGCGATCTACGATATCGAGCCCGGCGAGGTATTCTGGGCAGCCTCCGATGTCGGCTGGGTCGTCGGGCATTCCTACATCGTTTACGGCCCGCTGATTCACGGCTGCACCACGGTTCTGTACGAGGGCAAGCCGATCATGACCCCCGACGCCGGCGCTTTCTGGCGAGTTATCTCCGAACACGGCGTCAAGGCGCTGTTTACCGCGCCGACCGCATTTCGCGCAATCAAGAAGGAAGACCCGGAAGGCAAACTGGCGGCAGGCTACGACCTCTCCTGCCTGCAAACCATATTCGCCGCGGGCGAGCGCCTCGACCCCCCGACCTACGAGTGGCTTTCACAGACCTTCAAGGTGCCGGTACTGGACCACTGGTGGCAAACCGAGACCGGCTGGGCGATTGCGGCCAACATGCACGGCCTGGAACCGATGCCGGTCAAGTCAGGCTCGTCGACGGTGCCGGTGCCCGGTTTCAACGTGCAGATACTCGACGAATCGGGCAAGCAACTCGGTCCCAACGAGCAGGGCTTCATCGCGATCAAGCTGCCGCTGCCGCCGAGCTGCCTGACGACCATCTGGGGCGACGTCGAGCGTTTCAAGGAAAACTACCTGCAGGCCTACCCCGGTTACTTCACCACCGGCGATGGCGGTTATTTCGACGATGATGGTTACCTGTTCATCATGGGCCGGGTCGACGACGTCATCAACGTCGCCGGGCATCGGCTGTCCACCGGGGAAATGGAAGAGGTGGTCGGCAAGCACCCGATGGTCGCCGAATGCGCGGTCATCGGACGCCGCGACGAACTGAAGGGACAGATGCCGATGGGCTTTGTCGTGCTGAAAAACGCCGAGGGCGCGAAGCCCGAGCAAATTGTCGAAGAACTGGTGCAGATGGTGCGCCGGGATATCGGCGCGGTCGCCGCTTTCAAGCAGGCTCTCGTGGTTGGACGCTTACCGAAAACCCGCTCCGGCAAGATACTGCGCAAAACCCTGCGCGCGATGGTCGATGGTGACGAATACACGGTGCCGTCGACCATCGAAGATCCGGCGGTCCTCGACGAGATCAAGGTTCTGCTTTGAAGCTCTGGCCGGGGCGAATATCCTGCTCGAGCGCCGTCCCAGTAAATCCTGTCCGCAGTTCCCTCGCGCTGGGCCATTGCGTCAATTTACCGATCTCAATTGATGCAGGTCAACTGTGGCGATTAATTAGATTCATTTAGATTCGAGGAGTTGTTTAAATACCAGGAGCTGAATTCACACGACAAGAAATCTATAGAAAAGGCACTCTACGAACGACTGTCAGGAACGCACAATGGCTATCATCGGCATCGATCTGGGCACTTCCAATTCTGCTGCCGCCGTGTTACGCGGCGGACGCCCGGTAATCATCCCGAGCGCCGAGGGTATAAGTCTTGGCGGCAAGGCATTTCCAAGCTACGTCGCGATTACCGCCGATGGACAAACGCTGGTTGGAGAGCCCGCCCGCCGCCAGCTCGCGACCAATCCGGAAGGAACGGCAACGGCCTTCAAGCGTCTGATGGGGCAGCGCACCGAAGTAAGCTTACGCGACAGAAATTTTTCCCCCGAACAGCTTTCTGCATTCCTGCTGAAAAAAATCAGGGATGATGCCGAGGCCTTTCTCGGCGAACCGGTAACCCAGGCGGTCGTCACCGTACCTGCCTATTTCGACGACAACCAGCGTAGCGCCACCAAGGATGCCTGCCGCATCGCCGGACTTGAAGCCAGGCGCCTGGTCAACGAGCCCACGGCCGCGTCGCTGGCCTATGGGCTGGATCGCGCCGGCGAGGAACTGCGCATCGCCGTTATCGACTTTGGCGGCGGCACCCTGGACGTTACCATCATGGAGTTCGGCAAGGGGGTGTTTGAAGTCAGGGCCACCAGCGGCGATACCCAGCTCGGCGGCACCGACATGGATCAAAACCTCGTCGACTACGTCGCCGAGAGCTTCAAGCGCGATACCGGAATCGATGTGCGCACAGACAAAAAGGCGATAGCGCGTGTCCGGGAAGCGGCAGAAATTGCCAAAATCGAACTCTCTACCAGCACCACAACGCACATCAGCCTGCCTTATATCGCCGCTGTGTCCGGAGAACCGAAACATCTGGAAATGGATCTGACTCGTACCGAACTGGAGCGTAAGGTATACGATGTTGTGCAAAAATGCCGGGGGCCGATCGAGCAGGCACTGCACGACGCCAACATTACCGCGAAGGACATTGATCGAATCATTTTTGTCGGGGGCCCGACGCGCATGCCGGTGGTGCGAAAATTCTTCGAGGACCTGTTCGGTCGTAAGGCTGAAATGGGTGTCGACCCGATGGAATGCGTTGCCTGTGGCGCTGCGATTCAGGCGGGTGTTCTCAGCGGTGAAGTCGGCGATATCGTCCTGGTCGACGTTACCCCGCTAACGCTCGGCGTCGAGACCCTGGGGGGCGTTGCAACCTCGCTTATCGCGCGCAACACGCCTATACCCGTAAAGCATACCGAAACCTTCACCACGGCGGCTGACATGCAAACCGCTGTCACCGTCCATGTCTATCAGGGCGAGAGGCCGATGGCACGAGATAATATCAGTCTCGGCGAATTCAATCTCGAAGGCCTGCCTCCCGCTCCGAGAGGTATCCCGAAGGTGGACGTAACCTTCGATATCGACGCCAACGGTATCCTGAATGTTACCGCCAAGGATCAGGCCACCGGCAAATCCCAGTCGATCAGTATTACCGGATCGACGCGTCTCTCGGAAGACGAAAAGCAGCGCCAGATCGACGAAGCCGAAAAATATGCCGAGGCAGACAAGAAGCGCCGAGACCGGGTAGACAAGCTGAACAATGCGGACAGCACCTGTTACCAGGCGGAAAAGATGCTGGCCGAATTCGCAGACAAGTTGACCGATGAAATTAAAAACCAGCTGGAAAGCGGCATGCGCGAGACCCGTGAGGCGATCGAAAAGGACGATCCCGAGCTTGCCCTCCAGAAGGCAGATGAACTCGAAAAAGTAATCAGGGAGGCTGGTATCGTGATTTATTCGCAGAGTTCCGGGGCACCGAAATCCGGTCCCTATGCGCATCACGCGGCTCCCGATATGGGCGGCGCCGGCGGTGAACCCAAGCCCTCCGGCGCGGGTCCGCGTGGCAAGGTGGTAGACGCCGACTATACCGAAACCAGCTAATCAGTTGATGGCCGCCGGGCAGCGCGATTACTACGAGGTGCTAGGCGTACCGCGCGACGCGGATGCGAGCGCGATTAAAAACGCGTTTCGCGAACTGGCTATGAAGTATCACCCGGATCGCAACAAGGCGCCCGAGGCCGAGGCGCGTTTCAAGGAAATCGCGGAGGCCTACGCGATTTTGTCGGACCCCAGTAAGCGCGCCGATTACGATTCCCGCGGTTTCGCGGGGGTCGCCGATTTCTCCGCGGAAGACCTGTTTTCCAATATCGATTTCGGCGATATTTTCGGCGATACGGGATTCGGTTTCGATTTCAGCGGCGGCGGCCTGTTCGGCAATTTTTTCGGTCGGCATCGCCGGCCCCGGGGACCCGCCAAGGGCAGCGATCTCGAAGTCAGGCTCGAAATTCCACTCGAAAAGGTCAATTCCGGCGGCGAGGAAATCGTGCATTTCAACCGCCCCATGAGCTGCCCGGACTGTAACGGCTCAGGGGCTCAAAAAGGTACCGAACCGCGCCAATGCGGCAGTTGCGGCGGTAGCGGCAAGCAGGTGACGACACGGCAACAGACCAGGGACGAGGGTTCCATCAGTTTTCAACAGATAACGATATGCCCGGTCTGCAACGGCCAGGGTATCTTTATCGATGATCCCTGCAGGCAATGCGGCGGTCGCGGTGAAATCAACCGAGACGACAGGCTGAAAGTCACCATTCCGGAAGGCGTCGATGAGGGCACGGCGTTGCGTATCCCGGGCCACGGCCTGCCAAGCCGCGAAACCGGCGGCGTACCCGGAGACCTCTTCGTCATCGTATACAGCAAGCCCGACCCGAGATTCGAACGTCACGGCGCCGACCTCTGGCGCCGCGAAATCATCGAAATCCCCGATGCCGTGCTCGGCAGCCGGGTTAGCATCCCGACTCTGGATGGGCAGGTGGAAGTCAGCGTGCCGGCCGGTTCGCAACCGGACGAGGTACTGCGCCTCAAAGGCAAGGGCTTGCCGGTGTTCGGTGCACCGATGCGTGGCGACATGAACATCCGCCTGCAGCTGCATGTCCCTGAAAAACCGACCCGGGAGGAGAAAGACCTGTACCTGCAACTGCGTCAAATAAGTGGAAAACGTAACAAGCCCTTCTGGCAATAAGCGGCCGGGCTCTGCTTGCTTTCGCCTGTCATGCTGGACAAGTCTTTCCTGCTTCCTTGATCTGAGTTAAGGCTTCAGGGATTTGTGTTCGACTTATCCTGGTGAGGCTCATCGTTCGGCAACAGAAGCCGAAGAGTTAATGTTGTAGATCACCGGCATTTGCCCTTTCCATTTTCGCCACGTGTCCCGGTCGGTGATCAGGTCGGCGATGAAGTGGCCTACATTGATACGACTGGTCGTGCCCGCGTCGAAAATTGCGCTTCTGGCCGGCGAAGTGTGCGTCTCGTAGGCGGTTACCTCGCACTCGTCGATTAGCGTGTCCGGACGAACCGCGACCCATTCGATCGATTCGTCATGCTGACCGATCTCGGTACGCAGGAAATTCGCCGCATCCTCGTTGTCCGCATGCGGAGGCACCAGCATTCGCAGCAGCCAGATTACGCATTTCTGGCCGAATGATACCGGTTCGTCGAGATCCAGGTTGCGATTGCCCGCGGTGTTCATCAGCACGAACCTGACGGGTATTTTCGGTTTGTTGGCACGGATGGCGCGACATAGACGGCGCGTAGCGTCCGTTACGAGCCTGCGAGGGCGCCCGAAAATACCCCTGAAACTCAAGTTATGTCCCAGGCACGAGACAACCGCGTGGCATCCCCTGACGTGCCCGGCCAGCTCGGAATCGCTGAGATCCAGGATGCTTGCTCGAATCAGCGACATATTTTCATGACTCATGATGCTATCCGGGACATGACTGCCTGGTCGAACCACGATCCTGACGCTTTGTCCGCGATTCAGGAGCTGTTCCACGAGGAGGCGCCCGGTAGCCCCACTGGCGCCGACGACTAGAATCGTCATTTGCTTCTCCTTTAACAAAAATCCCGGACCCAGCGGAGATATCTAGGGTGACCGCCAGCCTGGTTATTCGGACCTGTTTAAACGGTGATTAATTCAACCGTCACCACGAATCTGCGCAGCGGCTTGCGGTTCGCTATGCATGCCCCTGTCGTCAGACGCCCGGGTCTACTTACCGCTTCTTTTCTCATGGCGCGGATTTTGCCTTGGCCTCCCATAGAGATCTCTAAGCTCATCCTTCGCCTGCTCCAAGAGATCTCGCCGCTCTCGGGGTAGATGCCGACCGGCCCGATTGATATAAAATGTCAGCATCGACATCGCGGAACGGAAAGGTTCGGTTTTACGACGCTGGCTGGTGTCCGCCGATTTTTTGAGCGATAGCGCAATTTCCCGAGGACTGGCGAGCGTAAACACACCGGCCCGCAAATCGAGAGCATCGCTTGTCTCGGTTACCCGACCTGACCAATGACCGTCCCCAGCGGACGGTTTCTCAATTTTCTTATGACCTGGCACGTGACGCCTCAGGCTTCACCCGGCGGCATAATACACGCGTAGCGAGATTTTCTACCAACTGCAGCGGCTTAACGGGCTTACCCTTCATACAGTACGTCTAACAGCTTCCTGCCCCGTGATTTCATAGCAGGAGACCCTGATTTCGACAGGTCGTTTATCTGGCGTCGCACCCTGGTCAAATAATATCGGTCCTGCATCGCGATGTCGGTCAATGCCTGCATTGCAAAGGTTTTAACAATACTGCTTTCGTCTTTCAAATAAGATTGCAATATTTCATAAACCTTTTTGCGATCTTTTTTTGTCAGGGGAAGTCTTGGCATTACCTGTGCCGCGTGCCATCTAACCTCTTTTTGATCGATGTTCGCTATTTCATCAATTATCCGATTTTTATAGGGTCCCAACCACTCGGGAAATTCCCGGGTAATCTTTTCCAGCGCATCCGAGGCTCTCATTCTCACACCCGGATTCCCGACGAGTATCGCGCCGACGACTTCGCCAAATAATTCGGGATTCGATTTAACCTGGTTTACTACTTCTGCAGATTTACCAGTGGTTCTCAGGTCCCCGTCGCTTAAGAGTTTCTCAATGCCATTCATACTTGCGGATTATTGGGCGCGAAAATCTGACGCCCTGTATCGGCAGCCAATAAACGGCTGCGTTGTACCGGCCGGGCTGCATACGCCCGTCAGGAGCTCCCCCTGTCCCAGAAACTGTGAAGCACTATGCGAGCGGCGCTCGGGTTATCGCTGGGAGTTTCGAGAATCAAATCGATCAACTTTCTTTCGCCTGGCGAACCCACATAACCCTCGACATCCCTCGTTTGGTAAGCCATCGACCAGTCACCGAACTGGCGGCTCTCGATGGCTTCGCGGGATATCGGGATCAGCCCCTTGTGCTGGCCATCTTCCCGAATAATCTTGTAAATGATATCGAGATTATCCTTAGGACCCTCGATGTACTGCATGAAGTTGCCGCCAATGTAAAGCAGGACACCAGTGATGCCATACTCCTTATTTCGTTCACGTGCTCGTTTTAAAAGGTAGGAGATCTCTTCAAGACTCAGCAGCCTTACTGCCGAAGAAACATAGACGATAGAATCTAGTTCCGACACGGGCATTCCCGCTCCCGACGCCACGCATCTGCCGCAAACTGCGCGCGTAGCGGGCATTGTGCTGGCCGCATGTGCTTGCCCGAGGATTGCCTCATCCCCCGCTCCCGCATACTTGGCATCGATCGCTTTTATGGTTTACATGTTCGGGATCGCCGGGACGCCTTGATGCCATTAGCCAAATCCATCTTGCAGCACAGTTTTGACACCTGATAGCGGAGCAGAGATAGATAAATCCGGATATGCTGAGACCAAAAACCTCTATCGAAAGAGGAAGCAGCAATGAGATAGTTAGCGGCTCTATGAAAAACCCACCCGGCAACAATAATGCAAATCCGGTCATGAGCAGCCCGAGCCCTGTTAAGAGCTTGTTCGTTTGACCCGTTCGAGCTATTAATTGCGTTGCTGGAGACATCTTACTCCCTGAATACTTGCGTCAGCGGCCAAAGCGCGAGCGTTGCGGGTGCTTCGCTTCGACTACATGCGCTTGTTATGCGTAAATTTGAAATCACCAAATGCTCCCTGCCAGATAGATTATCGCGACCGAAACGAATATGGGCGGACAAAGTTTCATCGGTATCAACCTGGTTCGCGCACCCGTGAATAATGACACGACTGCCATTGTTACAAGCATTATCGCCGAGCCCCGTAAAACGATAACAGAGGTTGGATTTTCTATCTCCCCGAATGCCGTAATGAATATCACCAATAATCCAATAAAGGACAAAGCAAGCCCCTCCATGACCCATTCCATCAAAAGAATTCTTTTACTATCTGCGGAAATTGGCCCGAAGCTACCGATAATGCCTTTTGTTGGGATAGCAATATGTGCAACACCCCAGACAACAATTATCGACGAGCCTGAATACAGTAATATTTCCTTCATCACCTGGACCTTGGTACAGTTTTAGTTAAGCATAACAGCTCGTTTAAAGTGCCTTCGGTCTTCTAATATATATTTATCTGGCGCGCCTTGTAACTGGTGAGGCCAACTGAAATACCTGCCGGGTTATGGAAATTCCTGCAAAATTCCACGTCTCTAATCGTTCTTCTGTTAAGCGTGAATTCGTTTCTATAACATATTAACCTCTGTTTCCGGTGGATGCATCGGGCGCTTCCGGCCAATTCGCTTACTCATCGATTATGGCGATCGCGAGATCCATCACATTGGTATTGGTCGGCCCGGTTACGAACAGGCTGTCGTGCCGCTTCAGGTAGCTGCCGGCATCGGCTTTTGCCAGCGCCATCCGCGCCGCCTCGGGGTCGCTCCAGGTGCGGCCGTCGACCAGCCCACCGGCCGCCGAGGTTGGCCCGTCGGTGCCGTCGGTACCGGCGACGAGAATGGAAATGTCGTCGCGTCCGGCGATGTACTCTGCGAGCGCGAGCGCGAGGCTTTGGTTACGGCCTCCCCTGCCCGGACTCACGGGCAGCATGACGGTTGGCTCGCCACCCCAGACATAGACGCCCGGTTTCGCGTCGCGCAGGCGTTCGCCGACGGCCGGCGCCAGTTCGAATACATCGCCATACAGGGTTTCCTCGTTCAGGCGGACGGTCAATCCGAGTTCAGCCGCCCGGCCTGAGGCCTGTTCGCGTGCGATACGGTTAGACGCGATGATTTTCGTGCTGGCCGTGGCAACGGCGCGATGGCAGTCGCCGAGTCCCGAGCCGATGGTAGCGATAGCGTCGCCCTCGACGTCGGAAATCGCGTATACCCTTATCTCGGCGCCGTTGAATGCCGCCACCAGTTTGCCATCCTTGATTAGCGAGGCTTGCTTGCGCCGCGCATTGATCTGACCGATGGTCTTGCCGGTGGCGATCATTTCATCCGTCATCGCGCGCAGGTCCGATAGCGTCATATCGTCCGGCAGAGCTTCGGCAAGCGCCGACGCGCCGCCCGAAACGAGTAGCAATACCCGGCTACCCGGCGGCATGGCCCGCATCCGCTCCAGCAAAGCCCGACCGGCGTCCAGCGAACGCTGATCCGGTATCGGATGCCCGGACTCGATCACGTCGACCGCCGGATGGGCGCGCAATGCGGGGCTGGCGTGATCGTACTTGGTCACGACGAGGGCCTTGCTGTGCGGAAATCGCTCCAGCGCGCCGCTGCACATGCCGTCGGCCGCCTTGCCAACCGCAACAATCAGATCGGGGATAAACGGCTCGTCCGCGGCCAGCGCATTTTTGACCGCCGCGCTGCCGGAAACCGCCGCTATCGCCGCTATCCAGAGTTGTTTCAACATTCGTTCGCGTAATTCCTTACTGGCCATGCAGCCTCCCGACGGGTCGATAGCGCTACTTTGTCGCGTATAAATTGCAAAAACAAGCATAAATCGATCCGTCATAACGTCATCGGGCATTTGGCTCGTGAGAGAAAACAGGCGTATGATGCGCTTCCCGATAGCGAAAATAACCGAGGAGAATCCGCCCATGAGCGCTTCAGTCACCACCAGCTTGAACGATGTCAACATGGACGCCGTCGCCGGCCTGGCCGGCAAGATCCAGCAGGAGCCCGAAGTCGCGGACACCCGGTGGAGCGCGAAGGTCAACTGGAAGGGCGGATTTCGTTCCGAGGCAACAATCCGCGACTTCGACCCGATGGCATCGGACGAACCCGGCGCGCTCGGCGGCACCGATACCGGGCCCAACCCGGTCGAACAGGTACTTGCCGCCCTGGGCAACTGCCTCGCGGTAGGTTACGCCGCGAACGCGACCGCTATGGGAATCGAGCTCAGGGATGTGAATATCGATCTGGAAGGCGATCTCGATCTGCATACCTTCCTCGGCCTGGCGCCGCAGGGTAACGCCGGCTATAACAGCATTTCGGTCAAGGTAAATATCGACAGCGACGCTTGCGCCGAAGACATCAGGACGCTACACGAAAAGGTAGTCGGCACCTCGCCGGTCGGGCACACGCTGAGCCGCGCGGTGCCGGTCAGGATCGACCTGGCCTGAGTCCCACCCCTAGCGGTAAAACACGAACGCGCGGGTTTCGACGCTCTCGCGCGGTTTTGCGTCGGCGGGCGCATTCTGCAGGTGGATCGCGGTGTGAATGCTGCAGGGATGCGTGCCGCCGTCGACCGAGTCGAAGGTCTTGAACATCAGCACCTCGTGGGGACGCATCGACGAGTAGTAATACCAGCGTTGCGCCGAATCGTGCAGCGCAAGCTGGATTTCGCCGACATGGTTGGGCGCGCGGCGCTCGGTATCGACGAGATTGCCTGTGTTAAGGCTGCGGGCATCAACCAGCGCCAGCGGATAGTCTTCGACCGGATCGGTTAGCGGACGCCAGACATTGATGATCTGGAAACGGCCCCGTGCCAGTTCTTCGGCGTCGTCGCCGAGGTTCTCCCGTAAACAGACAAATCCCGATTTCGACGTGTAATCGTTGTGCACCAGCGTCGCCGGTTCGCGCAGGTTTTTCTGCTCGCGCAGTTCCGGGTCGGACGCGCGCACCGTATGGTCGAAAATATGCACGCGGTAACCACCGGTTGTCCTTTTCAGAAAATCGACGATCTCGGGCTCGTAGATCGATTCGATCTGCTTCTGATCGAGAAAATTATCGACCCGGGTTTCGAAGGTAAGCAGGTCGAAGCCCGAGGGATGCTGGCCGAAGGCTCGCGGCGCATCGTCGTCGTCGCGTGCGCGCGCGTCGACGACCTCTACCGACACGATGTTCATCGGCTGATCGATTTGGTGCCTGGCATTGCGCCCGGCGCTGGACGCGTAGTAAATCGGACGCTCGGTTCGCTTCGACAGGAATTCGACTTTTGCCCGTACTGACATATCAACCTCGTTTCAATTCGTCGTGGCGGAAACAGTCGACAACATGGTCGTTGACCAGTCCCGCGGCCTGCATGAAGGCATAACATATGGTGCTGCCGACGAATGTAAAGCCCTTCTTCTTGAGCTCCTTCGACATCGCATCGGATATCGCGGTCGTCGCCGGCACCTGTTTGCTGGTCTTACGCCGATTCTGCAACGGCCTGCCGTCGACGAAACCCCACAGGTATTCGTCCAGCGTGCTGCCCTGCTCCAGCAGTTCGAGACAGGCGCGCGCGTTTTTAACGAAGCCGTTGACCTTGAGGCGGTTACGCACGATACCGGGATCCTGCAGCAACGCCTGGATCTTGCCCTCGGAGTAGCGCGCGATCTTGTGCGCGTCGAAATTATCGAAGGCGCGGCGGTAACTGTCGCGCTTGCGCAGAATCGTAATCCAGCTCAAGCCAGCCTGCGCGCCCTCGAGGCAAAGAAACTCGAACAGGTCGCGTTCGTCGTGTGCCGGCACGCCCCATTCCTCATCGTGGTAGCGCCGGTAGAGTTCGTCGTCTCCGCACCACCAGCAGCGTTTGATTTCGTTTCCGACCATTACAGCGTCTCCAGGAAATCGGCGATACGCAGGCAGGCCTCGCGCAGTTCGTCGTCGCTGACGGTACAGGACACGCGCACGTGACCGGCGGCGCTAGCGCCGAACGCGGTCGCGTCGAGCACCGAGACGCCCGTCGTGTCGTACAGGCGCTGGCAGAATTCGGACACCTCGAGCCCGGTACCACGCACGTCGACCAGCATGAACATGCCCGCGTCCGGGCGGTGCGGCCTGAGCCCCGGCATTGCCGAAAATTCGGTGAAAAGGTAATCGAGCCGCGCGCGGTAAGCATCGCGCATGCGATCCCGCTCGGCCGAGCAATGTCGTAACGCGTGTAGCCCTGCCTGCATGATGAAGCCGGGCAGGCCGTAAAGCATGCACAGCGCCAGCTTCTCCAGGTTGGCGATCATCTCGGTTGGCGCGATCGCCCAGCCCAGGCGCCAGCCCGACATCGCGTACGACTTGGACAAGCTACCGATGGTGACGCAGCGCTCGGCCATACCGGGCTCTGCGGCGACGTGATGGAAATCGCCGTTGAACACGAAATCGGAATAAACCTCGTCGGCGACCACCCACAGGTCGTGCTTGCGCGCCAGTTCGGCGATCATCTGCACCTCTTCGTGATTCAGCGCGATACCCGTAGGATTGCTCGGCGATGCGTAGAAAATGGCGCGCGTGCGCGCGGTGATTGCCGCCTGCAGGCGGTCGGGATCGAGACGAAATTCGGTCCCGGCGTCTAGCACCACGGGAATCAGCTTCGCACCGGGGGCCTGCACCGTCGCCTCGTAGGTCACATACATCGGCTGCAGCACGATGGCCTCGTCGCCGGCGTCGAGCAGGCACAGCGATGTGGCAAACAGCGCGTTTTGCGCGCCAGAAGTCACGATCACGTTGGCGCCGGTGACCGGTTGGCCGCTGCTGCCGCGGTGTTTTTCGGCAATGCACTGGCGCAGCTCGTCGTGGCCGCAGATCTGCGTGTAATGCGTGTCGCCGTCGCGTATCGCCTGCAGCGCCTTTTCGATGATCGGGTTGGGAGTTGCGAAATCGGGATCGCCCACGCTCAGCACAATGACATCGTCGCCGCGGCCGCGCGCCTGCTTGGCGATCGAATGCAGGTCCCATGCGTCGGCCGCGCTGCCTCTTACCCGGTCGGTCAACGAAGAAAATTTCATGTTTACTGCCAGCCGGGTTTCAGTTCATCGAGCAATGGCACGATCCAGGGTTTGTGCGCTTTCAGCTCCGTGCGACTGAGGCCGGTCAGCTCGTAGGGCAGCACCAGCCAGTCGTCTGTTCGGTGCAGATAATAATCGGGTGCTGCTTCGGGATCATCGGATTCGCCGCGATAATACAGCACCGCAACGCGCACGTCCCTTGCCATGTTGCGTTTATTCTTTGCGTGCAGGCGCTCGATCACGGCGCTCACGTTACGCCCGGTTCCGTATACGTCATCGACGATCAGCAGCGAGTCATCGGCATTCAGATTTTCGAACAGGTATTGCAGGCCGTGCACGCGCATCTGGCTGCCGCGCTCGAGCTGCCGGAAGTAATCGTCGCGGCCCCGGTAGGACGTGCGAATCGCGATATGGTCGGTCTCGACGCCGAGGTACTGCAGGCATTCCTGCACGTAGATTCCGACCGTCGAGCCGCCGCGCCAGACGCCGACGATGAAATTCGGGCGGAAACCGCTCTGGTATACCTGCACCGCCAGCCGGTACGAATCCTCGAGTAAATCCTGCTCCTCGATAAAGCGTTTATGCATCGAAACCGCGCCCCCTGTGGCAGCTGTGATATTCTTGCGAAGCCTAGCAAGTGACCCGGACGAATGCACGCAGGATGACGCAAAAACAGTACTTATCGGCGCAGCGATTACTCGAAGATTCATTTCGTCTCGGCGCCAACATCATCGAGGATGGTTTTCGACCGACCATCATGATCGCGATCTGGCGCGGCGGGGTACCGATGGGCATCGCGATTCAGGAGCTACTCGCCTGGTACGGCATCGACACCGACCATATCGCGATCCGGACCTCTTCATACAGCGGGATCGACGGTCAGTCGCACGAAATCCGCATCCACGGCATGAATTACCTGGTCAAGAATTGCAGCCACGACGATAGCCTGTTGATCGTCGATGACGTCTTCGATACCGGGCTGACGATAGACGCCGTCATCGCGCACCTGCGACAAAAAGCCAGGCTCAATACGCCACACGATATCCGCGTCGCGGTGCCCTACTACAAGCCAACTCGCAACCAGACTTCCCGCGTGCCCGATTATTACCTGCACCAAACCGCGCAGTGGCTCAAGTATCCGCATTCGCTGGAAGGGCTCAGCGTCGACGAGGTCGCCGCCAACCGGCCGGAATTATACGAAATCATCAAGAATCAGCTGGGCTCGCGACCTGCGAGATGACGGCATGCCCGGGCGTCGCGGCGCTTTACGCCAGCCCCAGGAACAGACAGATTGATGCCGGGGTCCGCGCCTGCATTCGAAATCCGCGCGTTACCGTCAGCTGATCGATCGCGCTCGACATCGACCTCGGATGCGCTTACGAGATGATGCCAGTATTCAGGCCTGCGGTTCGGCCTCCACCGGCATCGAGGATTCGATTCGAGGATAATAGAATAACAGCGACAGCGCGCGCAACAGCATGAATACCGCAAGCCCCAGGTACAGGCCATGATTCCCGAAGGCCGGTATCAACCACTGCAGCAAGGCCAGGTAGGCCGCCAACGAAACGGCCATGGCGTTGCGCATCTCCCGCGTGTGGCTGGTGCCGATGAAAATGCCGTCGAGCTGATAACACCAGATCGACACGATGGGCATCGCGATCATCCAGGGCAAATAGATCAACGCGGTTTCGACGACGCTGTCGATGCTCGTGAACAGCCTGATCATGGCCTCGTTTCCCAGCAAATATCCGATGCCGGTCATTATCGCGATCACCCCGCCCCAAAGGCTGGTGAGCAGCACCGCGCGCCGAAACGCGCGGCGCCTGCCGGCACCGTAGGCACTACCCGCCAGGGCCTCGACCGCGGTCGCGAAGCCATCGAGACCGTGGGCCATGATGCTTTGCAGGTGCAGCATTATCGCGTTGGCGGCGAGGATCACCTCACCCTGTCGCGCGCTCATCGCGGTGAAATAACCCAACGCGAACAGCAGGGCCAGGGTGCGGATGAAGATATTCGAGTTGGCCTGGAACAGCCTTACCAGCGCCGCCCGGTGCAGCAGGCGCGCCCGGTTACAGGCCTGCAGGGCATTGCGCAGCCGATATCGCAACAGGTAAAAACCGGCCAGCATCGCCAGGTACTCGGCTATCAGCGAAGCCAGGGCGACGCCCTCGACGCCCCAGCCGAAACCGAGTACGAACAGGACATCGAGCAGCATGTTGGCGATATTCAGGATCAACTGCAGCGCAAACGCCGCGCGCATGTTGTGCAAGCCGACGAAAATTCCGGTGAATGCATAAACGCAAAGCACCGCGGGCGCGCTCCAGATGCGGATATGGGCGTAATCCCTTGCCAGCCCTTCGACCGCGGCGCTGCTTTCGAGCAGGTATAAAGCGAACTCGATCAGCGGTCGGGAAATCAGGATCGTAAACAGGCCCAGCACGACCGCCAGCAGCAGCACTCTGATCAGCGTGTGGTGGAGTTCCGGCCAGTCACCGGCGCCGAAGGCCTGCGCCACGAAGCCGGAGGTGCCCATGCGCAGGAAACCGAATCCCCAGTAAAGAAAACTGAAGATCAGGGCACCGAGCGCGACCGCGCCGATGTACCGGGGATCCGGCAAATGCCCGACCACCGCGGTATCGACGGCACCGACCAGCGGCACCGAGATATTGGACAGGATGATCGGTCCGGCCAGTAGCCAGACCTTGCGGTGCGTGACCTCGAGGGCGGCCCGCGGTTCAGTCATCGCGCGACGGGTCTTTCCATTGCACCGCGTCGCTGTCGTCGGCCGACTCGACGTGCTCCGGTTTTGCCTCGTGGGCCGCAAGATAGAGCTGGTTGGATGTCGCCTGCGTCGACGGTACCGCGACGAACGGCTTGCGCTTGCCGGGGCTGCCGACCCGTTGGCGCCGCGTCATGATCGCAAAGGCGCATAGAATGATTTCGATCAGGGCAATGTAAAAGAACAGGCCCTGTGGACCCAGCAGACCCATGAACTGGCCGGCGATAACAGGTCCGATTACGGCGCCGGCGCCGTAGGTAATCAGCAGCGCGCCGGCCACCTGCACGCGTTGCTCGGAGGTCACGTGATCATTGGTGGTCGCCGCCGACAACGAGTACAGCGTAAACACGAAGGCGCCCAGAAATCCGGCGCCGGTGAGCACCAGCAGGAAGCCCTCGACGAACAATTGCCAGATCGCGGCCGCCGCGACGATCAGCGGTATATAAACCAGCAGCGGTCCGCGGCCGATGCGGTCCGATAACAACCCTACCGGCCATTGCAGCAACAGGCCGCTCATGATCATCACCGCCATGAAGGTCGCCAGTTCCTGTTGATCGAACCCGATATTGGTGGCGAATACGGATCCGAGGCCATTGATGCTGGCGTTGACCAGTCCGCAGCAAAAAACCCCGACCACGCCGAGCGGCGCAATCCGGTAAAGTTCCCACAGCTGCATGCGCTCGGTGTAGACCGGAACCGGCGCCCTGGCGCGCGTCAACAATACCGGGACCAGCGACAGCGAGAAGATGATCGACGCCAGGCTGAACAGCTCGAAATCGGAAGGATCGCCGACGGTCAGCAGGAAGTTACCGCAGCCCGCGGCGAAATAGTTGGTGATCATGTAAAACGACAGGATCTTGCCGCGAGTCTTGTTGGTCGCGGTTTCGTTCAGCCAGCTCTCGGTCACCATGATCATGCCCGCCATGCAAAACCCGGCGACCAGGCGAAACCCCATCCACGCGTAGCCCTCGACGAAAATGGGATGCATCAGCGCCGACGCCGACATCAGCGACGCAAACGCGGCAAATGATCGAATATGTCCAACCCGCGTTACCACCCGCGCCGCGAACATACCGCCGAGCAGCAGACCGCTGAAATAAGCGGCGACGATGAAACCGACGAGATTCGGGGAAAAACCCTCGACCTGGGTACGCACCCCGAGCAGCGTCGCAAACAGCCCGTTGGCGAGCAGCAACAGGCCGTAGCTGAACAGGATCGAGGTGATGGTGGGGAGCGTTCTGAGCAATTATTTTCAGCCGGCGCCAGGGCGGGTTTTCGCCTACTCTAGCGAAATATCGAACCGATATCACCTGTTGCTGGAAAATGATAAGAAATCAGCCGTTTTAAGGTTTTTGACAATGTTTTGGGCTGCCATTACTCTATGCCGGCACAAACTGCGGCATATTCGTCACCCCGGAATCGATCCGGGCAATAAGACATGAACCGGAATTAGGGCTCTGTTCATCGAATTACCGACAGAATAACGAGAAACACCCAACCCGAGGAGTGAATCATGAAAGACCCCAAATCAACCAGGCCCGGACTCGATTACCGGGATTTGACCCAGTCCGACAAGGATCTCGTAGATAAAATGGTAAAAGGCGGCAGTGGCAAGGTCACCCGGCGCGACGCGCTCAAGCTGGCCATGGTCACCGGCGTATCGCTGACCGTCGCGGAACACCTGCTGACCGACGGCAAGGCGGTGCTCGCCGCAACCCCCAAAAAGGGCGGATCGCTGCGTATGGCGTCCAACCTGCACGGCCCGAACGATACGCTCGATCCGATCGTGTTCACCTCGACCATCGATTACACGCGCGGCCGCGTTACCTATAACAGCCTGTGCCAGATCGGCGAAGGCCTGGTGCCCAACCCGGATCTGGCGGAGTCCTTCGAGCCCAACCAGAACGCCACCGAGTGGACCTTCAAGATCCGCGACGGCGTCACCTTTCACGATGGCAAGAAGTTGACCGCGGACGACGTGGTTTACAGCATGAAGCGCCACCAGGGCGAGGGTTCGACATCAGTTATCAAGTCGTTGCTCGAATCGGTCTCGGAGTGGAAAAAAACCGGCCCGCTGGAAGTCAAGGCAATCTTGAGTTCGCCGAATGCCGATTTGCCGGTGCTCATGGGCCTGTACCAGGCCAAGATCGTGCAGGAAGGTTCCACCGGTGGCGGTATCGGCACCGGCCCGTTTGTGATGGAATCTTTCCAGCCCGGGGTGAAGTCGGTACATGTCAGGAACAAAAATTACTTCCGCGACGGACCCAATCTCGATGCGGTCGAAATTACCGCGATCACCGACCCGGTGGCGCGCGTCAATGCACTGCTTGCCGGCGATATGCAAATCGTCGCGAATGTCGAACCCCAGGCGTTCCGCCAGATCGAAAGCTCAAGCACTGCCAAGCTGCTGTCGGTTCCGGCGGGACTGCAAATGGGCATCTGCTGCCTGAAGAACTCCGAGCCGGGCAGCAACGATGATTTCGTCCTCGGCATGAAGTACATCCAGGACCGGGAACGCATCGTCAAACGCATCCTCAAGGGCAAGGGCACCATCGGTAACGACCATCCGATCGCGATCGCGCACGGCGCCGATTATTGCAGCGAACTGCCGATTCGCCCATACGACCCGGACAAGGCCAAGTTTCATTTCAAGAAGTCGGGTTACAGTTCCGCCGAGCTTTTCGTCGCGCCGGTCCTGTCCGGAATCGAGGATGCCTGCCTGACCGCGCAGGCGAACTGCGCCAAGATCGGCTTCGACCTCAAACTGAAGAAGGTACCGACCGACGGTTACTGGGGCGCGGTCTGGATGAAGGAGCCACTCAACGTGGTCTCGTGGAACATGCGACCCACTGCAAATATTCAGTTGGGGATCCAGTTCGCGCCGGGCGCCCCGTGGAACGATACCTACTGGAACAATGAACGCATGGGTGAGTTGCTGAAACTGTCGCTCGCGGAAACCGACCCGGTAAAACGTCACCAGCTGTACTGCGAAATGGAAACACTGGTCCACAATGAAAGCGGCATGGTGATTCCGGCGTTTTCCAACGTCAACGACGGTCTCGCCAACAACGTCATGGGCATTCCGAATGTACCAACGGGACAGGTCGGCGGGTCTGAATGGCCCGAGTATGTCTGGCTGGCATAACCGTAAATTGCAATAGCCATCCTGAAAAGGCCTGTATAACTCGTGTATACAGGCCTTATTTTTTGCTTGGCAAAAATTTTCAGATGCCGATCGTAGCCGTAAAAACCGGCATCATCGTATTAAGGAT
>Ga0224512_10001124_pt1 | contig 26599 bp, 18 predicted proteins | sample SF_May12_sed_USG_4_FD_169103 | JGI IMG/M metagenome (GOLD analysis project Ga0224512, IMG submission 169103) | Sediment microbial communities from San Francisco Bay, California, United States - SF_May12_sed_USGS_13 | ecosystem: Environmental > Aquatic > Marine > Sediment | place: USA... | reverse complement strand
GCTGTTGCTGTGGCTGCTGTCCGAGCTGTTCGAAAACCTGCCGGAAATCGGCGATCCCGACAAACCGAAACTGGTCCTGTTCTTCGACGAGGCGCACCTGATGTTCAAGGATACGCCGAAGGCACTGGTCGAAAAAGTCGAACAGGTCGTGCGCCTGATTCGCTCGAAGGGCGTCGGCGTATATTTCATCACCCAGAGCCCTGGGGATATTCCGGACTCGGTACTGGCGCAACTGGCAAACCGCGTGCAGCATGCGCTGCGCGCTTTTACGCCGAAAGAGCAAAAGGCGGTCAGGGTCGCCGCGCAGACCTTTCGCAGCGACGACAGCTTTTCGGTGCAGGATGCGATCGGCGAAATGGGCGTGGGCGAAGCGCTGGTTTCGACGCTGATGGCCAACGGCGCGCCTTCGATGGTAAAACGAACCATGGTAAAACCCCCGGTTTCACGCATCGGTGCCGCCAGCAAGGCCGAAGTTTATGAGATCCTGATGGAGAGCCCGCTCGCGGAAAAATACGCCACCACGGTAGATCGTGAATCCGCGTTCGAAAAGCTGGCGCAGCGCGCCGAGGCCGCGGCCCAGGCCGCTGCGGAGAAAAAGCCGCCCCCGAAACAGGCGCACGCGGCCCCGAAACCGCGCGGGCGAACGCGCCAGGGCATCGCCGAAACCTTTGCCAAGAGCGTGGTGCGTAGTCTCGGCGGCTCGGCTGGACGGGCGCTGGTGCGCGGTATCCTGGGTTCCCTGTTCAAGGGATCCTGAGTCGGGGAAAAGAATATCCCGCGGTCCTTCGGACCACCGGATTTGTTATTCGGTGAGACGGCAGGAATGTACTCGCGGCCATCCCTGGCCGCGACCCTGCGGGCGCGGCGCGGTACAAATTGCTCCGGGCAATTTGTGAACCCGCAACGTGGATTCGCATCCACACAGTCTCCACCAATAAAAAACCCCCCGTACTGCGTACGGAGGGTTGTTTATTGGTGGAGACGGCGGGAATTGAACCCGCGTCCGCAAGCCCTCTGCCATCGGCTCTACATGCTTGTTCCGACATTTGATTTAACTGGCTGCTACCCGCCGGACAGGGAAAACAGACAGCGATTTCGGTACTTGTTTAGTGCTTCAGCCCCGAACGAGCATCCATCACGATTCTATGAGAGCGATGCCGGAATGTTCCCGAGTACCCGAGGGTATAAAGGAACCTGGACGCATAGACACGGCTCCAGTCCGACAGCAATCTACCGGTTATTAAGCGGCGAGTGCGTAGTTGTCGTCGTTGGCAACTATAATTTGCAGGAGATTTTACGAGAGTCCCTACATTCTCGGCATGCACCTCAGGTTTCGCGACCCACGTCGAAGCCAAGTCGTCCCCAAGACGGTGAATTATAAACCAAAGTGGTGTCTTGTGCGTGAATTTCAATCCCATGGCCAGTCCGTTGCCTGCATCTTTGGGCTGGAACCGGCATTAAAACCGGCGAGGAATACTCTCCTCCAGTTGACAGATATCAAGCGACAGGACGGGATGCTGGACTAATTTCTAGGCTGTCCGCGGTTTCACAGTACCCAGAAGGTATGAACAGGCCTGCCGATCACGAAACATCCCAGCCAGCAGGTTTCGATTGCGCGCATGCCGTCGCTGCCGACGAAGTGCTGGCAGGTCTGTCGAGCAGCCGCCGGGGGCTTTCGCATGACCAGGCGAAAATCCGGTTGCAGCAATATGGTCCAAATGCGTTACCCAGGCAATCGCCCCCTGGCGTGTTGCAGATATTCGCCGGCCAGTTCAGAAGCCCGCTGATTTACGTACTGGTCGCGGCGGCCGTGGTTTCGCTGGTCATAAGGGAGTTCTCGGACGCGTTATTCATCAGTGCCGTGCTGTTGCTTAACGCGTTGATCGGTAGCATGCAGGAGTATTCGGCGCAGCGCTCCGCCGATGCGCTGCAGCGCCTGATGACGACCCGGGTGCGCGTGTTGCGAGACGCGGAAGCCTACGAAATCGATTCGGAGGAAATAGTTCCGGGAGATATCGTACTGCTGGAATCGGGTGATCGGGTGCCAGCCGACATGCGCATTATCCAGGGTCATAACCTGGAAATAGACGAATCGCTGCTCTCGGGCGAATCGATTGCGGTAGTCAAAACGGCCAATGCGGTCCTCGATCCCGAGACCGTGCTCGGCGACCGCGTCAATATGGCCTTTGCCGGAAGCCTGGTAAACCGCGGCCGGGCTCAGTGCGTCGTCGTTGCCACCGCGCTCGCTACCGAACTGGGCGTGATCGCCAGGTCGGTAACCACCGATGCCATCACCAGGGCACCGCTGCAGGAGCGTATGGATCGGTTTATCCGTCGAGTCGCGATATTCGTTGGATTCGCGGTGGTCGTCATGGCGATCATTCTGGCGGTGCGTGGCATGCCCATCGCCGAAATTTTCCTTTCCTCGGTGGCGCTTGCGGTTTCGGCGATTCCGGAAGGCTTGCCGGTCGCGCTGACGGTGGCGCTGGCGATCGGAATGCGACGCATGGCGCGGCGCGACGTCATCGTGCGTCGGCTGATTGCGGTGGAAGCGCTGGGTTCCTGCACCTGTATCGCTTCTGACAAGACCGGCACCCTGACCGCCAACCAGTTGACCGTGCGCCGACTCGCGATGCCGGGACAGGAAGCATGGGAGGTCACGGGCGACGGCGACCAGCCGAACGGCAGCATCGTCACCAGGCAGGGGGCGCTCGATGACAATGAGCACAGGTTGCTCGAGCAGGCCTGCCGGTGCGCGGTGCTGGCGAACGAAGGCTATATCGGACATCGGAACGAGAAATGGGTGCTTAACGGCGATGCGGTCGACATTGCGCTGCTCGTCATGGCGCACAAGGCGGGTTGCAAACCTGCGGATGAAATCGCCCGTTTTCCGGAAATCGATACCATGCCGTTCGAGTCGGAGCGGCTCTATAGCGCCAGCCTGAACCTTGTGCACGGAAAATCGCATGCCTTCGTCAAGGGTGCCTTCGAAAGATTGCTGGATATGTGCGCCACGATGATGCTGGCGGAGGGCGTGGTTGATCTCGACAGGGCCAAGATCGAGCAGCAGGCGCGACGCCTCGCGAGCGAGGGTTATCGCGTGATTGCGCTCGCCTGCGGGGATGTCGAAATCGGGGAACGGGAAGAATTCGGTCATGAACATCTCGTCGGGCTGACGCTGATCGGCCTGGTCGGACTGATCGATCCATTGCGGCCGGAGTCGAGAAAATCGGTGGCAAAATGTCGCGCTGCCGGGATCCAGGTCGTGATGGTGACCGGCGATCATCCGGTCACCGCCTGCGCTATCGGCCGGGAGCTCGGCCTGCTCGAAGACGAATCCGAGGTTGTCACTGGCCCGCAGCTGAAGATGGCCGCCAGCGAGGCGGAGACGGATCGCATGACTCGCAACGCCTCGGTTTTCGCGCGCGTCGAACCGACGCAAAAGCTCGACATCGTGCGTTCGCTGCAGCGCAACGGCCACTACGTCGCGGTCAGCGGCGACGGCGCCAACGACGCGCCGGCATTGCGCGCCGCGCAGGTCGGCGTGGCGATGGGCAGGAGCGGCACCGACGTTGCACGCGAAACCGCTGAAATCATCATCACCGACGACAATTTCGACTCGATCGTCGCCGGAGTGGAGGAAGGCAGGATCGCCTACGCCAACGTGCGTAAGGTCATATTCCTGCTGATTTCTACCGGTGCCGCGGAGCTGGTGCTGTTCGTGCTGGCGATGATCACGGCGTTGCCGCTGCCGCTGCTGGCGGTGCAGTTGCTCTGGTTAAACCTGGTCACCAACGGCATACAGGATATTGCGCTGGCGTTCGAGCCCGGCGAAGGGCGCGAGCTGGATCGCCCGCCGCGACCACCTGGAGAGGCGATCTTCAACCGTATCATGCTGGAACGAGTGATCATTTCGGCGATCGTCATCGGCGTGGTGGCTTTCGGGCTTTTCAGGTATCTGCTGGACCAGGGCTTTACGCTGGAGCAGGCGCGCAATAATACGCTGCTGCTGATGGTGCTGTTTGAAAATGTGCACGTCTTCAACAGCCGCTCCGAAACATTATCGCTATTTCGACACAATCCGCTGCGCAACAAGTTGCTGCTGGCAGGCACCGTAATCGCGCAGATGGTTCATATCGGCGCGATGTATACGCCCTGGCTCGGCGATGTGCTCGGGGCAAGCCCGGTCAGCTTCGAGCAGTGGCTGACCTTATTCGTCCTGGCGCTCACGGTTATGGTAGCGATGGAGCTGCATAAATGGATCTGGTCCAGATTTATCAGCCCTGTTGACGGAACAAGAGCGCCTATGGGCAAGTGAGGGCGAATTTGATTCCGGTCAAGTCTCCCCGGTTGGGGATATGCTGCAATATCAAAAGCTGATTGGAGGGATACAAGGTGTTCAAATCTATCGTGGTCGCCTATGACGGTTCGGCGCATTCTGGCCGGGCACTCGATATTGGTACCGATCTCGCAAAACAGGGAAAAATTCCGCTGGGGATTATTTTCGTAGTCGAGAGTTCTCATCTGTATATTCCCGAAGACATGCGAAAAATGGGGGAAGTCGAACATCTGATCGATCCGACGCCGAAGATGATCGTCAATTTCGAAAACGCGCCAGCGACGATGATGAGTTCGATGGCGCAGGCCAGCGCCGACTCGCAGGCGGCGATGTTCCAGTATGCCGATTTTATCGTGGAGCAGGCGCAGCGGCACGCGCGCGACGAGGGCGTGGCCGAGGTTGAGACCAGCGTCGTGATGGGTAATCCCGCAGAGGAAATCGTCGCGTTTGCCAGCGATCGCAAGGCCGACCTGATCATTACCGGCTCCCGTGGCTTTGGTAAACTCAAGAGCCTGCTGCTGGGCAGCACCTCCCACCGGGTCACCCAGCTTGCGAAATGCAGCTGCCTTACAGTGAAGTGATGCCGAACGCCAGCCCGACATAAAAAGACGATTAATGACCCAGAAACGAACACGTTTATTCGTAATCGTCGATCCCACGGCCACCCACCAGGTGGCGCTGGTGAAAGCCTTGCTGATTGCCAAGCTCGCGGATTGCGAAATCCATGCCTTCCTGTGCGTTTATCGGGACGTCGACAAGAGCGAAGCTGCATTATCAAGTCATGATCTCAAGCACCAGACTATTATCGATGCGGAAAAGTGGCTAGGTAAACAGCTCGAAGCCTGCGAGATTGCCGGAGTTGCGTTTTCCAGGGAAGTTGTCTGGAACAGTAAATGGTATGATGCCGCGTTGCGCTCGATCGCCAAATCGGGTTGCGACATGGTAATCAAATCGAGCTTTCATCACAGCAAGTCGAAACGATTTTACAATGCGACATCGGATTACAGCCTGATGCGACACTGCGTCTGTCCGATACTGTTCGCTCACCAGACCCAGGAATGGAAGTCCGACAGGGTGCTGGCCTGCGTCGATCTCGAATCGACCGATCCCAAACACGCCCGGCTCAATGGCGTAATCATCAGGGATGCGCAGGCGCTCGCCAATATCGTCGGCATGGAGCTTTACGTCGCGGCTGCCTACAACGTCGGCATCGATACCGAGAATCTGCCGATCAAAGGGCATGGCCAGCAGGTCAACCTGGAGCAGCTTGGCCAGCTCTACGGCGTCGACGAATCACGAATCATCCTGCGCCAGGGTTCGACGATCGCAACCCTCAAGCAAATCTGCGAAGAACTCGATCCTAGTATCGTTATCATGGGTACGCTTGCGCGTGCCGGCATTAGCGGCAAGTTGATCGGTAACACCGCGGAGAAGTTGCTCGACGTTATCGATGCCGACCTGCTGACCGTTAACTGAGCAGCGAATTTCTGATTTTTTCGATCTCCGAGGCACCGATTCCGTTCCTGCCGACCGTCACGACGGCGGCGATTTCCCGCTCGCTGGCGCCGATCGGCTCGCGTGTCTGCAGCTGTTTTTCGAGCACGTCAAGGTTTGCCTCTGACGGGTCGTTTTCGCGCTCGACGATGCGTTTGCGCAGTTCCGCCTCGGGGGCCTCGCAGTCGACGATCACGCGCCCGAACGAGTGACTCGATTCGATCTCGAGAAATCGTCGCCGCTGGGACTCGTGCAGCAGGGTTGCGTCGACGATAACGGTGAACTCCGCTTCGATGATCTTTGCCGCAAGGTCAGCGAGGCGCCGGTAGGTAGCTTGAGTCGCTTCGGCGGAATAAATTCCCTGGTTTAGTCCCGACCCGCTGTCATCGGTTGCGGCGTAGTAGAACAACCTTTTTCTCTCAACATCGGAGCGGATCTGTATCGCTCCGAGTGCCTCGACCAGCCGCGCGGCGACGGTTGATTTGCCGGACCCCGACAGGCCGTGCATCACGATCAGTCCCGCGCGATGGCTGCCCGCCCACTGGTGGGCGAGCTCGATGTAGTCGATGGCCGGGGCGAAATACTCGCGGTGCCCATCCCTATCGCAGGATTGCTGGTCGACGCGCAGCGCCTCGACCTTGGCGCGCACCAGCGCGCGGTAGACAAAGTAGTAGCGCAGTAGCTCGGTGGCGGCATAGTCGCCGGTGTTCGCGAAATAGCGATTGAGAAAACGCCAGCAGCAGGCGGGATAACCGCGGGCATGCAGATCCATCGCGACGAAGGCGGCCTCGCTGACGGTATCGATCCAGCGCAGCTCGGGATTGAATTCGATGCAGTCGAAAAAGGTAACCCGGCCGTCGATCATCGCCATGTTGCCGAGATGCAGGTCGCCATGGCATTCGCGCACGAATCCGTCCCGCTTACGCGCGTCGACCGCTGCCAGTAACTGGGGGTTTTCCCGGTACCAGCGCTTGAGGCTGAAGTAGCTGTTCGGCAGAAACTGCGCGGGAATTGCGCCGGCGATATGCACCAGGTTTTCGTCGCTCCACTTTGCGACCTGCGCGGCATTGCCAAAGCCCGCGTCGGGCTGTGCGCGCGCGCTGGCGGCATGGATCTCGCTTAGCCTGTCGGCAATCGCGTCGATGATGCCGCTATCGAGTTCGTTCCTCGCGGCGAAATCGCTCAACAGGCAACGTTGCGGGAATTCGATCATCTTGATCGCGTACTCGATAACCTCGCCGTCGCCATGCATCCGTGGACTGGTTTCGCTACCGCGAATCTCGACCAGTTCGAGGTAAATGTCGGGTGCGAACCTGCGATTGAGACGCAATTCCTCCTCGCAGTAAAAACGCCGTTTGGGCAGCGTGGAAAAGTCCAGGAAACCGAAACTGACCGGCTTCTTGATCTTATAGGCGAAATCGCCGGTCAGGATAACCCAGGAAATGTGGGTTTCGATCAGGCGGATATGGCGCACCGGGTGATCGAAGACTTCAGGATTGGCGAGCGCCGCGATCAATGCGCGGGCATTGTCGTCATCGGCCCCGGGCAGGGTATCGTGTAGTACGTGCTCGGTCATCCTTCGACTTATCTTGCTGGTTACGCGAACTGCCATTTTATGCGGCCGAGTCGCGGTCGCACTGACCGATGTCAAGCGAAATCGATTAATCCGCGGTGTCGACGGAGTCGGTAATCTCGTCGAGGTAATTCCGCGGTGGTGGATTCCAGCCTCGCTCGCCGACGCTGTGGCGATCGCTGCGATCGGCCTGCATGGCAGCGCGGATTGCGGCTTCCTGTTGCATGAAAAGTTCGCGAAAACCGGGGCGCATGCCGGTCTCCTCGGAAGCCAGCCAGTTCTGGTATAGATCCTCGACCATTTCATTCTCGGTAGCGACGAAAGTGTGCTTGAGCTGCTCGGCCCGAAACGGGTGAAAGCCGAGCCGGGTGAGTGCCTCGCAACCCAGGTCGAGCGCGGCGTGATAGGTTTCCTTGATGATGAAGTCGGCGCCGGCCTGCCTGAGTCGATAGTAATGCACCTGGTCGAAGGCGCGCGCCAGCACCGCGAGCCGCGGGTGGCGCTGCTTGATGTAGTGCACCAGATCGACCGCGCGATCGCGGTCGTCGATGGCGATCACGAACAGGTCGACTGCCTCGATGCCGGCGGTCTCGAGCAGGTCGGGACGGGTCGCGTCGCCGAAAAAACTCCGGATATCGAGCTTGCGCATGTTATCGACCTGACCGGCATCGTGGTCGAGCACCACGGTTTCGATGCCGTTTGCCACCAGCAGGCGGTTCACGATCTGACCGAAGCGTCCGATTCCGGCGATCAGCACCCGGCCTTTTTTATCGACCACGTCGGGTGGGCGCCGCTCGCCGGCGGCGGCGAAGCGCGGCACCAGGAACTTGTCGAAGAAGATGAACAACGCGGGCGTCAGGAACATCGATATCGCGACGACGAGGCCGAGCAGCTGCGCAATATCGGCCGGGATTACATGGTTTTGCAGGCTGTAACTCAACAGTACGAATCCGAATTCGCCCGCCTGCGCGAGTCCCAGCGTCACCAGCCAGCGATCGCTAGAGCCGATACCGAAGGTCATGGCCAGCCCGTAAACGATTACCGCCTTGACCAGAATGACCGCGATGACGATAGCGGTGACCAGCATCCAATCCTGGGCCAGCACCTGGAAGTCGATCCCGGCGCCGACGGTGATAAAGAACAATCCGAGTAATAAACCCTTGAAGGGTTCGATATTGGTTTCCAGCTCGTGCCTGAACTCGCTGTTGGCCAGCACCACGCCGGCCAGGAAAGCACCCAGCGCCGGGGATAATCCGACCAGGCTCATCAGCGCGGCGATGCCGATCACCAGCATCAGCGCGGTAGCGGTGAAGACTTCGCGCAGCCTCGATTGCGCGACGAATCGAAACAGCGGCCGACTCAGGTAGAATCCGCCCAGCACCACGGTTGCGATCGCGCCGAGCACGACGAGCGCGTAAACCCAGTTTGGCAGGCCGGACACCAGGTCTATATGACCATGCGAATCGGCGGCCTGTTCGGCAAGGCTGCTGGCCGCCGCGGCGAGTTCTGGTATCTCCAGCAGCGGGATCAATGCCAGCATCGGGATTACCACGATATCCTGGAACAGCAATACCGCGAACGCGCCGCGGCCGCCCTCGGTCCGGGTCAGGCCTTTTTCGTTCAGCGTCTGCAGCACGATCGCGGTCGACGACAGCGCCAGTATCATGCCGACAGTGAGCGCGATACGCCAGTCGACCCCGAACAGCATTCCGACCAGCGTGATGGCCGCGCTGGTCAGGCCAACCTGCAGCCCGCCCAGACCGAGCAGACGGTTGCGCATCGACCAGAGCATGCGCGGTTCGAGTTCGAGTCCGACCAGGAACAGCATCATGACCACGCCGAACTCCGCGAAATGCTGCAGGGTCGCCGTTTCATCGCCAACCAGCCCGACCACCGGGCCGATTACGACGCCGGCGATCAGGTAACCGAGCACGGAGCCGAGGCCGAAGCGTTTCGCCAGCGGCACCGCGATCACCGCGGCGCAGAGATAAATGAAGGCCTGGATGAAGTAACCGGTCATGCGCTCTCCCCGTCAGGCGGGGCGACGCATTCGTTCAGTTTTTCGGCTTTTTCGGCCATGGCGATATCGATCCTGTCGTGCAGCAGGCAATCGAGGATTCTTCTCCAGTTGTCGACATGCGCATCGACCCGACCGTCGTCGAGCGCGGTGCGCGAACCAAACAACGCGTAAGGCGGCAGGTAAACCATGCCGCACAGGGTTGCGGTCTGCTCGATCGGGCGCAGCAATTCGCGGATTGAATAGTGGTTGAAACCGCTGGTTCTGTAAGCGTCTTCGGTGCCGCCCGCGGTGACCGCGCACAGCAGGCGCTTGCCGCGCAACACGTTGCCGCCGTGGCCATAGGCGAAACCGTACTCGAGTACCAGGTCCTGCCATTCTTTCAGGATCGCGGGAGTGGAGTACCAGTAGAGTGGAAACATGAAGACGATGACATCGTTTGCGCGCAGACGCTGCTGTTCACGATCGATATCGATGCAGTAATCCGGGTACTCGGCGTACAGGTCGATCACCGTTACGCCATCGACGTTGCTCGATGCCCTGACCAGCGGCAGGTTGACCTCCGAGCGGTGCTGCGACGGGTGGGCGAACAGGATCAGGATTCTGGCGGGCATGCAGGGAGCCGGGCTTCAGGATAATCCGTGGGTTTATAAGGCGTGCCCTGGCTTAATTCAAGTCGTTTCGGCCAGGTGCCTTGTAAAAGTCGGCATCGGCCAGGCCGGGTCGGCAGGCCGCTATCGCCCTGTTCTCGTTATTGCGGGCCTGACCGGTAGGCAGACCCTAATTCCCGGGCGCGGGAAGGGGTCCTCGGCGACTGTCAGATGATGCCGCCAGGGGATACCGAGATGACCTGTTGGTTTATGCCTAAAAGTGGAAGTATCCGTTGACGAAGGCGCCGTCGTATTCCAGGTCGGAATCGAGGCCATCGACATCATCCAGCTCGAGCGAGAAAGTCCTCAATCCACCCTCGACACCCAGCCCACTGCCGGATTCGTATCCCAGTTTGACGGTTACGTCGTCGGCGCTGCTATCGTCGATACTGAAGCTGCTGATATCCGCACCGACATAGAAACCGCTGAACGGCAAATCGAATCTGGCGGACACGTAAAGCAGGGGAAGCGTCTCGTCCACCTGGCTTCTGCTGACCGTCGTGTTGATACTGCCGACTATCGATACTTCGCCGTCAAAGCGCTTCAGGTCCAGGCCGACGTCGAGGTTTATCCAGTTATCCAGAATTTCGTAATACAGGACGATATCGTCATGCGATAAATCGAAGCTGGAGCGGACCGTTTCCCCGGCACTGTAGGTCTGACCCTCGAAAGTGATATTGCTGGACAGCGTGTTCCGGCCGTTGCTGTCGAGATCTATGCCCTGGTAGCGGATATTCGGAAGGACCGGTATCGGATGCTCGATGCTTAAAACCAGCGACGTCATCGACGGATCGTCCAGGCCAAGGTCATCGGACAGATTGATGCTGGCCTGGCCGGTGCTGTTAAAGCCGCCGGACAGGCTCGGGGCCCAGTAGGCCGCGCCAATCCTGAACCCGGCAAAATCTGCGAGGACCGTGGTCGAAAAGAGTAGCGCCAATGCGCCGGTGGTCGCGATGATGAAGCTTGTTTTCATTCGAATTCCCGTCGATTAAATCACTGTCGATATTCAGTATAGTTTAAAAGTTGGCAATGGGTGGTTTCCGCGCCCGCGCCACTGGTATCGAGACAGAACCGGACGACCGACGGCAAACCGACCCGGCCGAGATTTCGAATGACACGAAGCAGGCCGGGATACGCCTTGCCGGCCATTATCAATGATATGGCGGCGACAGGTTTTTCCCTGGTTTGACGGAGTGCGTCAGGTGCCCGCATAGCGGCTGAGACGGACCGGAATGCGTTGCGCCCCAAAATGTCCCGGCTTGTCGAGGAAATGCCCCGGCAGCGGCTCCCCGCATTTGGCGCAGCAGCCGTCGGCATCGAGGCCCCAGCGACCGAGTACGTACCAGTCGCGTTCGATCAGCAGTTCGCCGCAGGAATGGCACCAGGTACTCGATCCCCTGCTATCGTGGACGTTGCCGGTGTAGGCATAATGCACGCCCTTATCGAGCGCTATCTGGCGCGCGCGCGTCAGGGTCGACGGCGGGGTCGGCTTGACATCGCGCATCTTCCAGTCGGGATGAAACGCGGTGAAATGCATCGGCACATCGGGGCCGAGCCTGTCGACCACCCATTGGCTCATCTCGCTGATTTCGGCGTCGGAGTCGTTTTCGCCAGGGATCAGCAGCGTGGTCAGCTCGAGCCAGCAGTCGGTATGATGATGGATGTATTCCAGCGTTTCCAGTACCGGCGCCAGGTGCCCGCCGCAGATCTTGTGGTAAAAACGATCGGTGAAGGCCTTCAGGTCGACGTTGGCGGCATCCATCGCGGCGAAGAATTCCGCGCGCGGTTCGGGGTCGATGTAACCGGCGGTAACCGCAACCGTCTTGATGCCGTGTTCGCGGCAGGCGGCGGCGACGTCGATCGCGTATTCGTGAAAGATAACCGGATCGTTGTAGGTAAAGGCCACGCTCTGGCAGGACAGCTCGGCGGCAACGCGGGCGAGTTTTTGCGGCGAGGCCGCGTCAGCCAGGGTATCCATCTCGCGCGATTTGCTCATGTCCCAGTTCTGGCAGAATTTGCAGGCCAGGTTGCAGCCGGCGGTGCCGAAAGACAGCACCGAGCTGCCCGGGTAAAAATGATTGAGCGGCTTCTTTTCGATCGGATCGATGCAAAAACCGCTGGAGCGGCCGTAGCTGACCAGCTTGATCTCGTCGTCGAGGCGCTGGCGCACGTAGCAAAGCCCGCGCTGTCCCTCGCGCAGGTGGCAATGGCGTGGACACAGGTCGCACTGCAGGCGTCCGTCTTCGAGACGGTGCCAGTATCTGGTTTTAACAATGGTTTCGTTCATCGCTTGATTCAGGGCAAATTAAATCAGCAGACTTCGGCTTATACTATAAAAATTAATGCATTTACACGAGGGCAGATCATGAGGACACGCGCAGCAGCCGTTGCCGGTTACTTCTACGATGCTAATCCGGGTCGTCTGCAAAACCATATCAATGAGCTGTTAAACGCCGCATCGGCGGATATCGAGGTTATCCCTGATGCGCTGATAGTACCACATGCGGGTTACGTCTACTCCGGTTCGACCGCGGCGTACGCATTTCGTTGCCTGTTAGCTGATCCGGATCAAGTAAAGCGCGTTCTGTTGATCGGACCCGCGCACCGGGTTTACATCAGCGGTATGGCGATCCCATCGGTGGACAGATTTGCGACGCCGCTGGGTGAAGTCGAACTGGACCGAAACGCGCTGGATCTCATATCCGGCCTGCCCGGCGTAGAGGTTTCCGACGAGGCGCACCGCGAAGAGCACAGCCTCGAAGTGCAGCTGCCTTTCCTGCAGACGGTGCTGAAGGATTTCACGCTGGTGCCGGTGGTCGTCGGCGCCGCCAGCGCCGATCAGGTCGCGACGGTGATCGATGCGCTGGCGGACGATCCGCATACGCTGATCGTAATCAGCTCCGATCTGTCGCATTTCCTGAGCTACCGAGAGGCGCAGCGGATCGATAGCGCAACCTGTGCGCAGATCGTCGCCGGGTCGACGACGCTGAGCGGCAAAGAGGCCTGCGGCGCGCGCGCAATAAACGGGTTGATGGCCTCGGCCGCGGGCCGGTCACATCGGGTCGCGCTGCTGCATGCCTGCAATTCCGGCGATACCGCTGGCACTCCGGACCGGGTCGTCGGTTATGCCGCCTTCGCTCTGTATTGAACTAAGCGACGACGAGCAGGCCCGTCTGCTCGAAATCGCCAGGCGATCGATCGTCGGCGGGCTCGCGGCCGGTCGCGCACCGCAAATCGACATCGCGCAGCAGGCGGCCAGCCTGCAAATGCCGGCTGCCGTTTTTATCACGCTGACGCGTTTTGGTGAATTGCGGGGTTGCGTCGGCTCGCTGCAGGCGATCGAGCCGCTCGCCCAGGCGGTCGCCAATTCGGCCTTCAACGCCGCATATCGCGACAGGCGTTTCCCACCGGTGCGGGACGACGAACTCGACGATATCCACATCGAGGTTTCGGTGTTGTCGGGAATGGAGCCGATGCACGTCGCATCGAGGCAGGCATTGCTGGAAGCTCTGCAGCCGGGCGTCGACGGATTGCTGCTCGAGGACCTGGATTGTCGCTCGACCTTCCTGCCGAAGGTATGGGACAAGATCGCGTCGCCGGCAGAGTTCGTCGACCGGCTGTTGCTCAAGGCGGGACTCGGCGCCGGCCACTGGTCGGACTCGATACGGTTCCATCGCTATCACACCTCCACATTCGGCGAAAAATAATGGCCGACCCGGCGCTTTGAGTTGGAGCGTCCCGGCTTTTCCGTTATCATTCCGTCACCTTCCGATCCCCGTAAAGCGACCCGAAACAATATGCTATGCCTGCCCGGTAGCCCGGCATTGTCTGAATTCAGGCTGAAAAAACTAGAACAGCAGCTAACCGACGCGGGAATCACGGTAAACGGGCTCGGCAGCCGCTATGTCCACCTGGTCGACAGCGAACGCGAGCTGGTCGAGTCCGAACTCGAAATATTGAAAAACCTGCTGACCTATGGCCCGGCGGCGCAGCCTGCCACCGTCGATGGCACAGCCTATTACGTGCTGCCGCGACCGGGCACCATATCGCCCTGGGCCAGCAAGGCAACCGATATCGCGCACAACTGCGGGCTGGCGCAAATACACCGCATCGAGCGCGGGATCGTGTACAGCATCGACAGCGCCGATCGGGTGCCGCCGGAATTGCTGCACGATCGCATGATCGAGGCCGTGTTCGACAGCCTCGAAGCCTGCGCCATACTGTTCGAGTCGCAGGAGCCGGCCCCGTTTTCGCAAATCGATACCCTGCAACAGGGGCGTGCCGCGCTGATCGACGCCAACACCGCCCTCGGCCTCGCGCTGTCCGACGATGAAATCGATTACCTGGCGGAGGCCTACGCCGGGATGGAGCGCAACCCTACCGACATCGAGCTGATGATGTTCGCCCAGGCCAACTCGGAACACTGTCGGCACAAGATTTTCAACGCCAGCTGGACCATCGATGGCGTCGACCAGGACAGTTCGTTATTCGCGATGATCAAGAATACGTACGCGCTGCACAGCGACGGTATCCTGTCGGCTTATCATGATAACTCGGCGGTCGTCGAGGGTTTTTCCGCGCACAAGCTTGCACCGTCCGGCGATGACGCCGAATACCGTTACCAGCAGGCGCAGCTCGATATCCTGATGAAGGTCGAAACCCATAACCACCCGACCGCGATTTCACCCTTCCCGGGCGCGGCGACCGGCTCGGGCGGAGAAATTCGCGACGAGGGCGCTACCGGTATCGGCTCCAAGCCGAAGGCAGGCCTGTGCGGATTTTCGGTCTCGAACCTCAGGATTCCGGGTTTCGAGCAGCCCTGGGAACAGGATCATGGCAAGCCGGAACGCATCGCGTCGGCACTCGATATTATGATCGAAGGGCCAATAGGCGCGGCGTCGTTCAACAACGAATTCGGCCGTCCCAACACCTGTGGCTATTTTCGCACCTACGAACAACGCGTCGAATCGGCGTCCGGTCCAGAGCTGCGCGGCTATCACAAGCCGATCATGGTCGCCGGTGGGGTCGGCTCGATTCGTCGCGAACACATCGACAAGCGTAACATCCCAGCCGGCGCCAATATCATCGTGCTCGGCGGTCCGGCGATGCTGATCGGCCTCGGCGGCGGCGCCGCGTCGTCGATGGCGAGCGGCAGCAGCAGCGAGAGCCTCGATTACGCGTCGGTACAGCGCGGCAACCCCGAGATGCAGCGCCGTGTGCAGGAAGTCATCGACCGCTGTTTCGCGCAGGGCGAAGCGAACCCGATCCTGTCGATCCACGATGTCGGCGCGGGTGGCCTGTCGAACGCGCTGCCGGAGCTGGTCAACGATGCCGGGCGCGGCGCCGAACTCGACCTGCGACGGGTGCCGAACGACGAGCCCGGGATGTCGCCGATGGAGATCTGGTGCAACGAGAGCCAGGAACGCTACGTGCTCGCGATCGGTGACGAACGTCTCGAGGATTTCGTGGCACTGTGCGAGCGCGAGCGCTGTATCTACGCGGTGCTCGGCAAGGCCACGCAGGAGCGCAGGCTACGGGTGCGCGACCCGCATTTCGCTAATACGCCGGTGGACCTGCCGCTAGAGGTATTGCTCGGCAAACCGCCGAAAATGCATCGTGACGTCGTTCACAGCGAGGTCAGTCAGGCGGAATTCGAGCGCAGCGGTGTAGATCCCACCGCCGCGCTATACCGCGTGCTGCGCCTGCCCGCGGTCGCCGACAAGACTTTCCTGGTCACGATCGGCGATCGCTCGGTCGGCGGCCTGGTATCGCGCGACCAGATGGTGGGACCGTGGCAGGTGCCGGTTGCCGACGCGTCGGTCACGCTTTCCGATTACCACGGCTATAGCGGCGAAGTCATGAGCATGGGCGAGCGCACGCCGCTGGCCGTGTTAAACGCGCCAGCGGCTGCTCGTATCGCGATCGGCGAAGCGCTGACCAACCTCGGCTCGGCATGGGTGGGGGACCTGTCACGCTGCGTGCTGTCGGCGAACTGGATGGCGGCCGCCGGCCATCCGGGGGAGGAAGCGCGCCTGTTCGATACGGTCAGGGCGGTCGGCATGGAGCTATGCCCGCAGCTCGGCATTACGATACCGGTGGGCAAGGATTCCTTATCGATGCAAAGCCGTTGGAATCAGGATGGTGAGGCGCGCAGCGTGACCGCGCCGCTATCGCTGATTATTTCGGCGTTCGCGCCGGTCGCCGACGTGCGCAAGACGATAACTCCCGACATCAAGCATTGCGACGAAAACTCGGTGCTGTTGTTGATCGACTTCGGCGCCGGCCGGAACCGGCTTGGCGCCTCGGCGCTAACCCAGGTTTACGGCCAGACCGGCGCGGTCGGGCCCGATCTCGACGACGCCACGCTGTTCGAGTCGGCCTTCCTGGCATTGCAGGCGCTGCTCGAGCAGGATTTGTTGCTGGCTTACCACGATCGTTCCGATGGTGGGCTGGTCGTCACCTTATGCGAGATGGCCTTTGCCGGGTGCAGCGGCCTGCGTTGCGATATCTCGAGCCTCGGCAAGGATGCGCTCGCGGCGCTGTTCGCCGAGGAGCTCGGGGTCGTGGTGCAGGTGCTGGAAGCCGATTTGCCGCGCGTGGAAAGGCTACTGCAGGATGCCGGGATCGGCCACCTGTGTCATCGAATCGGGGAGCCGCAGGCGCGATCCAGTCTGTGCATTACGCACGATACAGGGACGGTTATCGACGAGGCGCTCGTCGAGCTGCGGCGCGCCTGGTCGCAAACCAGTCTGCAAATGCAGTCGCTGCGCGACAATCCCGAGTGCGCGCAGCAGGAATTCGACCGCATCCAGCCCGAGCAGCGGCCGAGCCTGTTCTCGTCGCTGACCTTCGATCCCGACGAGGACGTCAGCGCCGCTTTTGGCGGCGGCAGCCGGCCGCGTATCGCGGTGTTGCGCGAGGAAGGCGTCAATGGCCAGGTCGAAATGGCCGCGGCCTTCGATCGCGCCGGATTCAGTGCTTTCGACGTGCACATGAGCGATATAATAGCCGGCCGGGTAAGCCTCGGGGATTTCCACGGCATCGCCGCCTGCGGCGGCTTTTCCTACGGCGACGTGCTCGGCGCCGGCGAGGGCTGGTCGAAATCGATTCTTTACAACGCGCGCGCGTTCGACGAGTTTTCGGCATTCTTCGAGCGCGACGACAGCTTTGGCCTCGGCATCTGCAACGGTTGCCAGATGATGTCGAACCTGTACCAGATGATTCCCGGCGCGGCACATTGGCCGCGCTTCGTGCGCAACAAGTCCGAGCAGTTCGAGGCGCGCGTCACGATGGTCGAAGTGCTCCCGACCGCGTCGATCTTTCTCGACGCGATGCAGGGTTCGATGATGCCCATCGTCGTCGCCCACGGAGAAGGGCGCGTCGAGACGCGGGCGCAGGATGCCGCGGAATTGCTCGAGCAGAATCTGGCCTGCCTGCGTTACGTCGACGCCGCGGGCGCCGCCAGCGAGGTTTATCCCGTCAACCCCAATGGATCGGCGCTGGGACTGAACGGTTTCATCAGTGTGGACGGGCGCTTCACCATCATGATGCCGCACCCGGAGCGTATCTTCCGCAGCGTGCAGAATTCGTGGCGCTCGCCCGACTGGGGCGAGTACAGCCCGTGGATGCGCATGTTTCGCAACGCGCGCCGCTGGATCGGTTAGCGACGATGATGCAACCCGACCCGAAATTTGCTGTGAACTCGATGCCGGCGATTTCGCCCGCGGGTAAGGACCGAAGGGGCCTGCGTCGTCGCCGGTGCCTGCCAGGGACGCCCTGGGTGTCGACTTCAACGATATCCCGGCCGGCCGCGGTTGGTTTGTGCGTCGGAACTAACGGGGCTGCATTCGGTCTAGCACTATTCTCACAGGAGGGTTGACGATGATCAAGATAAAGAAACGCTGGGAAATCCCTGAAGCCGAAGTCACACCCGAAGCGCTATACCGCCGTCGCCGCGAATTTATCAAGACCGCGGGAACCATCGGCGGCGCCTTGCTACTCAATCCCTGGGCCGCGGCGAGGGCGTCGCTCGAAATCGGCGATTACCGGAAAAAGGTGATCTCGATCGACGACGAGATCACCGACGAGGACGACGCGACCAGTTATAACAATTTCTACGAATTCGGCACCGGCAAGGAGGACCCGAAGCGCAACTCGAAGCGTTTCAGAACCGATGACTGGACGATAACAGTCGGCGGAGAGTGCGAGAAACCGGGCACTTATGACCTCGAGGACCTGTTCCGGCCCTTCCCGATCGAGGAACGAATCTACCGCCTGCGCTGCGTCGAGGCCTGGTCGATGGTGATCCCGTGGCTCGGCGTGCCCCTGGGGTCGATACTGAAGGGCTTTCAGCCGACCTCGAAGGCAAAATACGTCGCCTTCAAGACCCTGCACGACCCGGTGCGCATGCCCGGGCAGCAGCGTTCGGTATTGAACTGGCCCTATCGCGAGGGGCTTACCATCGCCGAGGCGATACATCCGCTAACCCTGCTTTCGGTCGGCATGTACGGCAAGACCATGCCCAATCAGAATGGCGCGCCGGTACGTCTCGTGGTGCCGTGGAAATACGGCTTCAAGAGCATCAAGTCGATCGTCGGCATCGAGTTTACCGAGGCCCGGCCGCCGACCTCGTGGAACCTGGCGTCCTCGAGCGAGTATGGATTCTATTCGAACGTCAATCCCGAGGTCGATCATCCGCGCTGGTCGCAGAAACGCGAACGCCGCATCGGCGAAATTTTCAAGCGCGACACGCTGATGTTCAACGGTTACGAAGCGGAAGTCGCCGGGCTTTACGACGACCTGGACCTGGTCGTCAATTTCTAGCATGTCGCTGCCAGCGGCGCTGAAATCCGCCTATGCCAAGCCGCTCGTGCACCTGCTATGCCTGCTACCGTTCGCCGCTCTGGTCTGGGCGGCGTTCAACGACGGGCTCGGCGCCAACCCGGTCGAGCAACTGACCCACTCGACCGGCGACTGGACCCTCCGGTTTTTACTGATCACGCTAGCGGTGACGCCTTTGCGGCAATGGACCGGCCAGGCCGCGGTGATACGTTTTCGGCGCATGCTCGGGCTTTATACCTTTTTCTACGTGAGCTGCCACTTTGCGATCTGGTTCGTCGCCGATCACTCGCTGGAACTGGGCGGGATGATCGAGGATATCGTCAAGCGCCCGTATATCACGCTCGGCTTTGGCGCCTTCGTGTTGATGATTCCACTCGCAATCACCTCGAACCAGGCGATGATCCGGCGCCTGGGCCGAAAATGGAAAACTCTGCACCAGCTCGTGTATCTGATCATCGTACTCGGCGTGCTCCACTTTCTGTGGCTGGTCAAGGCCGACTATCTCGAACCCGGTATTTATGCGATTATCGCAATAATCCTGCTGGCGCACCGGGTAGGCCCAGTCAGGCGACTCGGCATGAAATCCTCCCCGGTCACGCGCCGGGTTTAAACTGCGCCTCGGCGCCAATCGACTGGAGCAACATGAAACTGCTGGTTACCGGAGCGGCCGGATTTATCGGCCATGCACTCGCGCAAAAATTGTGCGCGCGCGGCGACGAAGTCGTCGGTATCGATAACCTGAATCAATACTACGATGTCGGACTGAAACGGGCGCGCCTCGCCCAGCTCGATGATTACCCCAATTTTCACTTCGTCAGGATGGATATCGCCGACGCCGACGAATTGCAGGGGCTGTTCGCGCAGCACGGCTTCGAGCGCGTGCTGAACATGGCGGCACAGGCCGGCGTGCGCTATTCGCTGCAGAATCCTCGAGCCTATATCGACAGCAACCTGGTCGGGTTCGGCAACCTGCTCGAGTGCTGCCGGAATCACGCGACGGAGCACCTGGTGTACGCGTCGTCGAGCTCGGTCTACGGCGCCAATCGAAACATGCCGTTTAGCACCGCCGATAACGTCGATCATCCGATCTCGCTCTACGCCGCGACCAAGAAGGCGAACGAACTGATGGCGCATAGCTACAGCCATCTATACGGGATTCCATCCACCGGGCTACGATTCTTCACGGTTTACGGCCCCTGGGGCAGGCCCGACATGTCGCCGATACTGTTTGCCGACGCGATCATGCAGGGAAAACCGATCAAGCTTTTCAACGAGGGGCGGCATCGGCGCGATTTTACCTACATCGACGATATCGTCGCCGGCGTAATCGCCTGTCTCGACCGGGTGCCGGAGGGCAACCCCGACTGGTCGGGCATGCATCCCGATCCCGCCAGCAGCAGCGCGCCCTGGCGTATCTACAATATCGGCCGTGGCGAACCCGTCGACCTGGTGCGTTACATCGAGCTGATGGAGCAGGCTCTCGGTAGAACCACGACAAGGGAATTGCTGCCGGCCCAACCCGGCGACGTCGAGGATACCTACGCCGACATTGCCTCGTTGACCGCGGACACCGGCTACCAGCCGACGGTTTCGATCGAACGGGGATTGCAGCTATTTGCGGCCTGGTATATGGACCATTACCGCAAAAAATAACATATACTTGCGCGAAACAGCCCGCAAAGGGCGGTGGTCCGAGGAGTGTCACATCGTCGACAATAGCGAAAAATTAGCCCTGCTCGAGGTAAACGATCTGGCGGTCGATTTCATGCTGCAACGTAGCCCGGTGCCCGCGTTGATCGACGTTTCCTTCGGCGTCGATCCCGGCGAAACCGTCGCCCTGGTTGGCGAGTCCGGTTCCGGCAAGTCGGTGACGTCGCAGGCGATCATGGGAATATTGCCCAACAACGCGGTTATTCGCCGCGGCGAAATCCTGTTCGATAATCCTGAGACCGGGCGGGTAGTGGACATCGCCAGGCTCGATCCCGAGAGCACGCAAATGCGCCAGATCCGGGGCGGTAACATATCGATCATCTTCCAGGAACCGATGACCTCACTGTCGCCGGTGCATACCATCGGCGACCAGGTCAGCGAAGCCCTGTTTCTGCATCGCGACGCGAGCCGCCAGGAAGGACTCGGACTGACCGAGGCGATGCTCGGGCATGTCGGTTTCCCTGACCCGGCCAGGGCCATGCGCATGTACCCATTCGAACTGTCGGGCGGGCTGCGCCAGCGCGCGATGATCGCGATGGCGATGATAACCCATCCCTCCCTGTTGATCGCCGACGAGCCGACCACGGCGCTCGACGTGACGATCCAGGCGCGCATTCTGAAACTGATCAAGGAGTTACAGGCGGAGCTGGGCATGGCTCTGCTGCTCATCACGCACGATCTCGGCGTGGTTGCGAACATGTCGGACCGGGTCGTGGTGATGTATCACGGCCGGGTCATGGAGGCCGGGCCGCTCGAGCAGCTGTTCGAGGACCCCCAGCATGACTACCTCAAGGCGTTGATGCACGCGGTGCCGCGTTTCGACCTCAAACCCGGAGAGCGGCTGGTGCCGGTGCGCGAGATTCATTCGGAAACCGGTTCGCTGATCAAGCAGCGCGACCGGCGGCAGGTCGCCGATTCCAGCGAGCCGCATCTGCGCGTAACCGAGGTCAGCAAGACCTTTCGTTTGCACAGTGGAGGCTGGCTCAATATCGCCTCCCGGGACATGCTCGCGGTTGACCGCGTTTCGCTCGAGATCGAGCGTGGCGAGTGCTTCGGCCTGGTCGGGGAAAGCGGCTGCGGCAAGACGACGCTGAGCAAGATCATCATGCACGCGATTTCCCCCGACCAGGGCGAGATCGTTTACCACGACGGAACCCGTGCCATCGACGTGCGTGCACTCGATAAAACGGAACTGCTCGAATTCCGCCGCAACATGCAGTTCATTTTCCAGGATCCCTACAGCGCGCTCAATCCACGCATGACGGTGTTCGATATCCTGCGCGAACCGCTCATCGTGCACGAACTCGGCGATCTCGAGTACCAGCGCGAAATGGCGACCGAGTTGATGCGGCTGGTGGGGCTGGATCCGCGCTTTCTGAACCGTTATCCGCACAGTTTCTCGGGCGGGCAGCGGCAGCGCATCGGTATTGCGCGTGCGCTCGCGCTGCAGCCCGACCTGATCATCTGCGACGAACCGGTTTCGGCGCTGGACGTGTCGATTCAGGCGCAGGTACTGAACCTGCTGAAAGACCTGCAGCAGGAACTCGGTCTCACCGTCATGTTCATTTCGCACAACCTCGCGGTGATCCACTACATTGCCGACCGCATCGCGGTCATGTGCGCCGGCCGCATCGTCGAGATCGCCTCGCGTGGTCAGTTGTTCGCAAACCCGGTGCACCCCTACACCCGCGCGCTGTTGTCGGCGGTGCCGCATCTGGAGCTGGCGCAACCGCTCGATTTCGACGCGATTACCGAGGGTGCAGCATCGGAACCTGGCCTGTGGCAGGCTCCGTTTACCCTCGACGGCGTCACTAGTACCGAGTTCATGGCACTGGGCGAAGGACATTTCGTCAGGGTGGCGGTCGGCTCGACGCCGTCGGATGTTGCGGCATGAAGTTTTTTTGCTTCTTGCTGCTGACGATTCTGGGCCTGGCGCCGTTGGCCTCCGACGCGGCGCCGGACAGGTTTATCGAAACCCCGTCGCTGGCGGCGCAGGTCGCATCGAGTGAGTTACCGCCAGTGCAGGCGAGGCTCCCGCAGCAGTCGAAACTGGTGGTGCTGGACGGCGAGCGACAGGCCGGTTTCCACGGCGGGCAGCTGCGCGTGCTGATGGGTACGCAGAAAGACATCCGCCAGATCGTCGTCTACGGTTACGCCCGCCTGGTCTGCTACACGCCGGACCTCGAGCTGGAAGCCGACATTCTCGAGAGCTACGACGTTGTCGACAACCGTATTTTCACGCTGCGCCTGCGCAGGGGGCACAAGTGGTCGGATGGCCATCCGTTTACTTCCGAGGATTTTCGTTACTACTGGGAAGACGTTGCGCTCAACCCGGAGCTTTCCAGGGGCGGCCCCAACAAGCTGCTGATCATCGACGGCGAGTTACCCAGGGTCGAGTTTCCTGACAAGTATACGGTGCGCTACAGCTGGTCCAACCCGAATCCGTATTTTCTGACCGCCCTGGCCGCCGCGCTGCCGCTTTATATCTACAAACCGGCGCACTACCTGCGCCAGTTTCACGCGCGTTATCAGAGCGAGGAGAAACTCGCGCAGATGATCGAACAGTTCGGCAAGCGCAACTGGATGGGCGTACATGTCGATCATGATCGACCCTACAAGGCGACCAACCCGGATCTGCCCACGCTGCAGCCATGGTACAACTCGACCTATCCGCCCTCGGATCGCTTTATTTTCAAACGCAACCCTTATTACCATCGCGTCGATCAAAACGGCCGGCAGCTGCCCTATATCGATTCGGTAGCGGTCAACATCGCCTCGAGCAAGCTGGTGCCGGCAAAGACCGGCGCCGGGGAAGCAGACCTGCAGGCGCGCTACCTGCGCATGGACAACTACACCTTTCTCAAGTCCGCGTCGAAACGCAACGGTTTCGACGTACGCCTGTGGCAGACCGCGAAAGGCGCGCACATGGCGCTATACCCGAATCTGAATACCAAAGACCCGGTTTTCCGCAAACTATTGCAGGATGTACGTTTCCGGCGCGCGATGTCGCTTGCGATCAACCGCTACGAAATCAACCAGGTGGTTTATTTCCGGCTGGTGCAGGCGAGTAATAACACGGTCCTCGAGGAAGGCCCGCTGTACAAGCCCGAGTACCAGAACGACTGGATTGAATTCGACCTGAAAACCGCCAACCGGATGCTCGACGAACTCGGCCTGGTCGAGCGCGACGACCGTGGCGTCAGGCTCCTGCCCGACGGCAGACCGCTGGAAATACTGGTGCAGACCGCCGGAGAAAGCACCGAGCAGACCGACGTACTCGAGCTGATTCACGATAGCTGGCTCGAGGCCGGGATCAAGCTTTACAGTGTTCCGTCGACACGCGAGGTGTTCCGCAACCGAATTTTCTCCGGCGAGGCGATCATGTCGATCTGGTCCGGTTTGCCGAATGCGATACCGACCGACGAAACCAGCCCGCGGGATCTCGCGCCCACTTCGAAGTACCAGTACCAGTGGCCGCAGTGGGGCGCCTATTACGAATCCAGCGGCAGCAGCGGCGAGCCGCCCTCGCTGCCGGCCGCGCGCGAACTAGTCGAACTGAACGACCAGTGGGCCCACGCCGAAAACCGTGATCAACGAATCGCAGTCTGGCACAAGATGCTCGAAATCAATCGTGACCAAATGTTCACGATCGGAATCGTAAACCACGTGCCGACCCCGGTGGTGGTCAACAACCACCTGCACAACGTACCGTTGAAAGCCTTTTACGATATAGAGCCGGGCGCCTATTTCGGCATCTATAAACCGGACACCTTCTGGTTCGACGAGGCCCGGCGTTGATGCTCGCCTATATCCTGCGCAGGATGCTGACGATGATTCCGACCCTGCTGATAATCAGCATGCTGGTTTTCGTCATTATCCAGTTGCCTCCCGGCGACTATCTCGAGAGTTATATCGCCGAGCTGCAGAGCCAGGGTGAATCGGTCGACGAGCAGAAAATCCAGTTCCTGCGCGAGGAGTACGGGCTGGACCAGCCCCTGGTCAAGCAATACTGGTACTGGATGACCGGCATGCTGCAGGGCGATTTCGGCTATTCCTTCGAATACAACCTGCCGGTTAACGAGGTGGTGGGCGATCGCCTGTTCCTGACCGTGCTGATATCGATCGCGACCATATTGTTTACCTGGGCGGTGGCTTTTCCGATCGGTATTTACTCCGCGACCCACCAGTACAGCTGGGGCGACTACGGGCTCTCGACGCTGGGATTCCTCGGTCTCGCAACCCCGAACTTCCTGCTGGCGCTGATCATGCTGTATTTCGCGAACGTTTATTTTGGTACCAGTATCGGCGGCCTGATGGACCCGGAGTACATCGACGCCCCGTGGAGCGTGGACAAGCTGCTATCGATTCTCGAACATCTGTGGATCCCGGTCATCGTTATCGGCACCTCGGGTACCGCCGGCATGATTCGGCGCCTGCGCGCCAACCTGCTGGACGAGCTACAAAAACAGTATGTAACCACCGGGCGCGCCAAGGGTCTGCCGCCTGGCAAGCTGCTCACCAAGTACCCGTTGCGGGTGGCGCTGAATTTCTTCGTCGCCGACATCGGTAACCTGTTGCCGGCGGTCATTTCCGGCGCTGAAATCGTCGCCGTGGTCATGTCGCTGCCGACGACCGGGCCGTTGCTGTTGAGCGCGCTGCAGAGCCAGGATATGTACCTGGCCGGATCCTTCCTGATGTTCCTCGCGCTGCTGACCGTATTCGGCGTGCTGGTCTCCGATATTCTGCTGGCCCTGCTCGACCCTCGCATCCGCCTCGGCGGGAGCGCGACGCGATGAACGGCGAACATTTCGTATCGCGCGAGCCCTTCGACCCTCGCTCGATCGAGGCCTTGACACCGGCGCAGGAAAAATACTACCTGGCCTCGCAATGGAAGCTGATGTGGTGGAAGCTGAAACGCCACCGCCTTGCCGTGATTTGCGGCATTTTTCTGGCCCTCAATTACGCCAGCATCATGCTCAGCGAGGTGATCGCGCCCTATAACCTGCATACGCGCAATACCGACTATATTTACTCGCCGCCGCAGTCGGTGCACCTGTTTCATAACGGCGAATTTATCGGTCCTTTCGTCTACGGCAGGGATTACGAGCTCGATATGGAGCTGTTGAAACGCAACTACCCGGAGCGCAAGGACGACGTGCAGCCGTTGCGTTTCTTCTGCCAGGGAGACGCGTATCGCTTCTGGGGTTTGTTCGAAGCGCGCTTTCACCTGGTGTGTCCGCCCGAGAACGGCACTTTTTTTCTGCTCGGCACCGATCGACTGGGGCGTGACATGTTTTCACGCATTACCTATGGCGCGCGCATATCGCTGACGATCGGCCTGGTCGGAATCACCATCAGTTTTTTCTTCGGCATCGTCATCGGCGGGCTCGCCGGCTACTACGGCGGCTGGGTCGATGCGTCGGTGCAGCGCATGATCGAGGTGATCAGGTCGTTTCCGGAGCTGCCGTTGTGGATGGCGCTGTCGGCGGTGCTGCCGGTCAACTGGAGTCCGATACTGATATTCTTCGGTATCACCGTGATCCTCGCGCTGCTCGACTGGACCGGGCTGGCGCGTGCGGTGCGCTCGAAACTGCTGTCGCTGCGCGAGGAGGATTACTGCGCCGCGGCGGAACTGCTGGGCGCCAAACCGAGTCGCATCATCGGCCGCCACCTGCTGCCCGGATTCATGAGCCACCTGATCGCGTCGGCGACGCTGACGGTGCCGGCGATGATCCTCGGCGAAACCGCGTTGAGTTTTCTCGGTCTCGGCCTGAGACCGCCGGTGACCAGCTGGGGGGTGTTGTTGAACGAGGCGCAGAATATCAACGTGGTGGCGCTGTACCCGTGGTTGCTGTTTCCGGTGGTGCCGGTGGTGCTCGTGATCCTGACCTTCAATTTCTTCGGCGACGGTCTGCGCGACGCGGCCGATCCCTACAAGTAGCCGATGGAGCCAGGATTTACCCTCCGCGCCAGCT
>Ga0224512_10001123_pt1 | contig 26606 bp, 21 predicted proteins | sample SF_May12_sed_USG_4_FD_169103 | JGI IMG/M metagenome (GOLD analysis project Ga0224512, IMG submission 169103) | Sediment microbial communities from San Francisco Bay, California, United States - SF_May12_sed_USGS_13 | ecosystem: Environmental > Aquatic > Marine > Sediment | place: USA... | reverse complement strand
GGCAACGGTCGTTGTGATTTCTGCTTCGGTGTCGTCGCCGGCACACGCGGTGGCGACCAAGGGCAGCGCTGCGACAAACATCAACAAGTTGCGGATTCTCATGGTGTATTCCCCTTCGTTCTCCCTGACCAGCCTACCCGGCCGAGTCAACCGCCAGGTCGGTCAGCGCCCGGACCGCCGGCATGTACATTGTGCGCTTGATGGCCTCGAGCGTGTCAGAGTCATTTTCGGCCAAGGTGCCGGCCAGCTCGATCGCTTGCGATAGCACCTCGTCTTCCGTCACCGCCTCATCGACGATCCCCGCCTGCTGGGCGGCCAGTCCCCCGAAACGATGGGCGGTGGTCATCGCCAGATGGGCAGCCTGCGGGCTGAGCCGGGCTTGAATCAGGGCGGCCATCCCGTCGGTGAAAGGGATTTTGAGGTCGATTTCGGGAAGGCTCCAGAAGCCCCGATCGGCCCGCATCACCCGGAAATCATGGGCCAGCGACCACATCGCCCCCGCTGCAAAGCAGTGCCCGTTGATGGCGGCCACCGTGGGACGCGGAAACGTCAACGTGCGGGCCAGGAGGCTCTGAGTCTCGAGAGCCAGCTCCTCGAAGCTCAGGTCGGCTTCCCCGGACACGACCCACTCGAGATCGAGGCCATTGGAGTAGAACTTGCCTGTGCCGGTGGTGACCAACGCAGCTGGACCTTGGACGGCCACCACTTCGTCGAGTAACTCGTTGATCCGCGCCAGTGAACGTCGATTGAAGCGATTATCCCCGGCATCCATACTCAGCACATAGACATCGTCGTGTTTGGTCAGCTCGAATGACACTGGCACTCCTCGATGATCGGTCACCTCACGATATCGAGCCGACCACGAGTCGCCTAAACGGCCGGGTCTGCTCCGACTGCCGTGCCGATTGCTCTAGCCTGCGCTTTTTCGGGAGACACCCGACGGGTCGGCGGCCTCCCGGCGATGGTCGGCGATCACGAGGGGATTGTCGGTGAAGTCGACGTCGCGATGGGACAGATCACAGAACGGCTGGTTCTGCGAATGCCCACACCGGCACAAGGTCATTCGGTAACCGGCTGCAACCAGCTCTCCGTCGCTGTTGCGCACTTCAACATCACCACGCACGTAGAGCGGCCCGTCTCGAGTCGGGACGACCGTAGTGGTCTGGGGAGGGGCCTCGCCGGCTCCATCCAGGCGGGTGTAGGTGAGAGCCCCCGAGGGACACTTCTCAACGGTGGCGGCAATCTCGTCTGCGCGGGCCGCCTGCACGTCGACCCACGGCTTCTGCCGGAGATTGAAGACGCTGTTGAGGGACTGCAAACAGATCCCGGTGTGGATGCAGCGGCTCGAATCCCAGTGGACGATGATCTCATCTGTGCGATAGTCGCGCTTGGCCATTACCTGCTTCCCTTTCGCGGACTATGCACGCTAGCGATCGCTGAGCCCGTCACGCGGGCCGTTCATTCGGTACGCTCAGTTCTTCTGGCTGAGGGAGATTACGAATGGCAAGTGTGTCCGAGGTCCTCAAGGAAAAGGGAAACAAGGTCATGGGAGTGAGCCCGACGGCCACCGTCTACGAAGCCATCGAGCAAATGGTCGAGCACAACTGCGGATCATTGCTTGTGATGGAAGACGACGATATCGCCGGGATCTTCACCGAACGGGACTACCTGCGCAAGATCACGCTGCAGGGCCGCACTGCGAAAACGACGGCCGTACAAGAAGTGATGAGTAGCCCGGTAGTGGTCGTCGAATCCACAGCCGAGATCGACGAGGCCCTCGCTATGATGACCGACCGCCACATACGCCATCTCCCCGTGGTCGACGGCAGGCAGGTCGTCGGAGTCGTCTCGATCGGTGACCTGGTCAAGCACAAGACCAAAGAGCAGGAGTTCCGGATCGGGTACCTGGAGGATTACATCGGAGCGCGGTAGGGGTCTTCTCCAGGCAGCAGAGCCCGCTCAGGGCGACCACTGGTCGAGCGTCAGGCCCACCACCACCGGCTTGCCGTCCTCGAAATCGAAAGAAACGTACCAGATGGTCCAGTCCAAACCGCCGTATTCGGGGTTGTCGCCCGAGTCGTACACACCCACGTAGTTGAACCCGACCAGCTCGACGGGGATGGCCATCGCATCCGAACGACCACCGATATTGGCCCCCATCGGTTTGTTGAAAGTGACGACGACATCGAGATCGTCGTAGGCGGACACGAAGCTCGCCCCGATCGCATCGGCAAAGGTCTTGCCGGTCACCTCGGCGGCAAGTTCCGGGTCGTTGACGTCGAAGGCGTTGGATGGCCACTTGTAGGTTGTGGGGTCGCTGAGCAGCTCGGTGAGGTCACCGAAGCGGACGGGGGCGTCGTGGTGTGACACATATAGCCCACGCCACGAAACCACCGGGGAGAGGTCGCCGCCACCGGCGAAGATCGCAGCCAGCTCGTTGAGCACATCGCCGATCCGGTGGTCGGCGGCGAATACGGACGTACCGACTACCGCCGCCAGATACCGCTCGTTGACCCAACCCAAGCCCGCCGGGGTATCGACTTCCGCCCATCGGGCGCTGGCCACCGGGGTGGCGTTGCCGGTGGTGCGAATCACTGTCCCGGGCGCCAGCATGCCAAAAACCGGATGGTCGACGCCGGGACCGGTTCGCACGTTGAGGTTGTCGTCTTCGGCCACCAATACCACCCGGCCCTGCCGGCTGGCGGGTACTCCCGTCACCGAGGGCAGGTCGGACTGCATCCAGCGGGGGGTTTCGCCTGAGGGAACGGGTACCAGCGGCAGAACCGATGCGTAGTCGCCCCGTGTGACGGGCTTCTCGAGGAGGATCCCCTCGCCGGAAAAAACGGTGATGGGCTCACCGTCGAGCCGGAATTGCACCGCATTCACCGTGGGGAACTGGGTCAACGTATAGACCACCTGGGCGAGTCGACCCAACATGGCGAACGATCCGCCCCCCGCTTCGAACTCCCGACCCAGATCGACGGTGGCCATCCCGTCTGCGATAACGACGCCGAGCAGCAGCGTGTCCTCCGGCACAGCGCTCGACAAGCCCTCATCTCGTTCGGCCTCGGTCGGTCCGGCGATCAGTGCCCGCAGAGCGTTACCGGCTACCTCGGGAGTAGCCGGTACGACCCGCGTGGCCGCCACAGCATACGAAGCGTCCTGGATCAGATAGATGTCAACGAAACGTTCCTCGGCGGGTACGGTCGATGAGGTGGTCGAAGCCGCGGCGTCGGAATCGACCGGCGCGACCGGCGGGTTGGCGGTGGGGTCTTGCGCGTCAAGCTCCCGGGTGGTTACGGGACCGGCGTCGGTGGTGCCGCCGGGACCGCAGGCGGCCGTCAGGGTGGCCAGCAGCGTCAGGATGGTCAATAGACGTTTCACAGTGGGTCTCCCGTCGGTCTCAGCATCATCGTGACACGGCTATTTCTCAGGTATGTCACCACCGGGTAACAAAATGGTTACGACCCGTTGGGACTACCAGGCGAACCCGGCAAGGTAGTTCTCGAGACCAAACGTGCTGCGGGCCGTCCCAACCTGCGTGTCGGAACCCCAGATCAGCCTAGTTCGAGTGGTATCGGCTGCCGCATAGTTCCATCCCACGGTTTGCGTGATGACCTCACCTTCAGCGCCTGTGGCCAGATCGACCCCAATCAGGTCGAACCCGCCCCACTCTTCTGGTGTGTCGTCGCGGGTGACGTACAGAGTGTCACCGATGAGCGCTTGCGGATAGCCGTTGATACCTTCAACCACGGGCACCCCGGCATTGAGAGACCCCTCATGATCCAGCGCAACCGTAAAGAGGTCTCCGGCATTGTTCATAGCCAGCAGCGCTTGGGAATCGGCGCGCCAGTCGACCCAGGTGATCATGCGTGCATCTTCGTAGGAGGTGGGTGCCGAGGCCACCGACCACCGCCGAGTCTCGACGGGCCACCCGGTTGCCAGGTTGTAGAGCACGACGGTATCGAACGGGGTAAGCACCCAGAAGTCGGGGTTCTCGGGGTCGGGCAGACACTGCTCGGAATTCAGGACGGCCATCCAGCGCCCGTCGGGCGAGACCGCGGGCGCATTTCCTGATGCGACTGTGGCGATGGTGCCGAACACCAGGTCCAGTCTCCATACCTGGCCAACCGAGGACTCGCACGAGTACCAGGAGTCCTCAAAACCCACGGAATAGAAGAGGGCGGAAGCATCGGGGGTGAGGGCCATACGACCGATGCCCATACCTTCTCCGCTGAAATATGGATCGATCACCTTCAGACGGTCCCCGGTTGCGACATCCACGATGACCAGCGCCTGACCGTCGATCAGCATGGCATGGCCGTCGGCGGCCAGCGGGGCAACGGCCGGCCCAAGATATCGCGGGTAGCAGGTCAGAGCATTGGCCAAACCGGCGCACCAGTTGGCGGCTTCGCTCCCGGATGTGAACTCGCCCCAGTGCACCACCCAGAAACCGGGGTTGAGCGAGGGAAAGTCGTTCGAGTACAAGACCGCCGATTCGTCGATCCCGGCGGCCACCTCACGGGCCCGGTCTTCCGCCCCCACTACACCGGTTTCGATCGAGGCGAGAACCAAAGTCCAGGTGCCCCAGGCTTCGATTGACGGGGTGGAGGAAGTCGTGGTGGCGATTGATGGTTCGGGTGCACTCGTGGTCGTAGTCGTCTGCGACGTCGAGGTCATGGTGATGGCCGGCTGCACCGTCGTGGTTGTGGAGGCTGCCGACCCGGCGCAGGCGGCGGCGGCGAGCGCCATAACTGTGACGAGCAGGACGCGTTTCACGACCGCGCAACGATTCCGTGACGACAGTGGTTCCCGTTCAAGGTCAGCCCCCACTCAGCGAGAAGTGCATCCAATCCTTCAAGCTGTTCCAGTATCCGCCCCATCCCCAACCGATGTCGGAGAAAGCCTGCAGCACCTCGTCACCGGAGAGGATCATCCCGGGTCGCTGATCGGCGCGATCCAGGTATACCGAGGCCAACTCGGGCAGCACGAGGTCACCCTTTAGGTATGGGTTGTGGAAGGGATTGATGTCAACTGCCGTTCCGTAGGCGTGCTGTGACCAGCTTCCGGATCCCACCGCCGGGCGGCACACGAACGAGGTGGTGTCATTCCAGTCACCGGTGGGGTGGGCGTCGATCTCTTCGAGCCGGATGACCCGCATCTCCTCGATCGGAAAGCGGATCTCGTGCAGTTTCCGAAACACCTCAACGATGTCGTCTGCGACAGCTGCGTTGACCATCAACTCACCCGTGTGGAACTTCTGGTCGAAGCCCCAGTGGGACACGGTCACGTAGGCCAACTGATCCACGGTTACCGGACAATCGGGTATCCAGGTCGACCGGAGCAACACCTCGAGCGGCACAGGCTGAATGGTCCACTCGAAGTCGTCACCGACCGGTGGTGGACGCACGTCGGGCGTTTCAAAGGCGCGATCGATCAGCTCAGGAGGGGTCGGTTGCACCTCTCCGAATTCGTCCGGCCGGAGCGGCAAGAGACGGGTACCAAGCCAATCCGGCCGAGCGTATGGCGAAGGGGGCGCGGTGGTCGTTGACCCGGGCGGTTGGGTTGCAGAGGTGGTCGAGGAAGCTCGTGGACTGGTCGTCGTTGTTCCGCCGCCGGATGAGGTAGTCGAAGTCGTCCCGGCGGGGACCGCGTCTGCAGCCGTGCAGGCCGCCAGCAGCAGGGTGCTTGCTATCAAGAAAGCGGTGGCGGCCGCGTATCGCCGTGGTTTCATCACCAAAACGATAACGGCTGTATTAGTGCAACTGGTTCCACGCCGGGTGCATCTACCCAAGCCGGATCGTCATTGCTGATCACCTTTGGGGGGAAGCGGTTGACGAAACAACCCTGGAGGCACGTCTGCTCCGACCCGAACCAGGGCGATCTGCCACGAGGGCGACGAGCCGAGCGCCCATCGAAGAAACCGGATCGTGGTCCGACCGACCAACAGCGCTCCCGGCCGCTTGCGCACCCCGAGAAGGTCCCGTAATCGGGGTGGTACCGTGGCCACGGCCGCCGCAAACATGAGCCGGTACCCGATCCGAACAACCGGTGGCAATGGTGGCGAGCGGAGAAACGTAACGGTTTCGGCCAGGCCGGGCGAAGGCCCGATATCGGGATGATCGCTCAGCCATCCGCTCAACCCACCGGCGGTAGCGGGCAACGGGTCGGCATCGAGCAAACGCCCGACGGCAGTCTGTTCGGACACGAACTGGTCGGCTTCTTCTGCACTCAAGCGTTGAGGCCCGAACTCCTGAAAGGCAGCCAGGAAGGAATCGGTCAGGACATTGTGTACCCAGGCGGCGAACTTCGGAGTGCCGGCCGCGTAGGGGCGGTCGCGATGGGAACGCCCCCGCACCGGTACGTGGGCGCCGCGAACGATCTGCACCGCGGCCTCTATTTCTGGCCAGGATCCAAAGCTGGTCGCGGTCACATAGGCCGAAGTCCGCGACAGGCGCCCGAGCGGGTCAGCCCGGTAGGTGGAGTGATCCGCCACACCGGCCACCACCTCGGGATGGGCTGCCTGAACCAGCAGAGCCCGAATCCCGCCGATGAAGGCAGCCGCGTCACCGATCACCGGCCAGGTAACCGAGTCCGGACCGAACAAACCTGGGTCACCCCGATACGAAAGAGTGTGTTCCAATGGATAGGGGGCATGAGCGAACAAGCGGGTGGTCGAACCGACCACCCGCTTTCGGAACCCATCGACAACACCCTTGAACATTCCCACTACGGTACCGCCCCTTGATCGTTGTTCCGGTGGCTGGATTTCGCCAGAGAGGGCGGATTGGCCCGGCAGCAGCCGATGGTCCTTCAACCACCGCTGCGATCGATGATCCGCGAGTCGCTGGACGGAAGCCGTTCGCGGCCTTCCTGGACGCCGATCACCATGGCGCCTACCGCCGAGGAACCGATTCCGGCCACCACGGCCAGCGAGGCGAAGGCACCGGCGTCTGCCAATCCTCCTCCCAACACCGGCCCCGCTGCGCGGCCAAACGCCATGAGAGCCTGAGCGTCGCCGGCCCGCTCGTCGGGTTCGAGCGACCGGGCTGCCAGCATCTTCATCACGCCGGGTACGCCCATCCAGAAGGCAAAACCCCACCACGCCATCCCGAGGAACAGCAGCCACACCCGACCGCCGGCCGCGGCCAGATACACGGCGGGGCCCATGCTCAGCAACCACCATCCCGGACGGCGGTGACGGGAGGACAACCGGGCTCCGAGCAAGCCGGCGGCGGCGTTCAGGCTGTATGCGAACGAAGCGATGAACGGACTCAGACCGAGCGTCTCGCGGGCGGCGATCGCAACGAAGACGAAGGCGCTCGAGCCGAAGAACGCCAGCAGCAACAGCGCCAGCAGCAGGGCACGGTTGGATCGGGATCGGCTTACCGAACCCGATCCCTTCTTCTCAACGCCGGTGTCGACCTTGCTGAAGAAGGCAGGCAACGCAGCAACCCCTAGCGCGACGAAGACGGCCCGATCACCCATCCCGGCCAGGGCGGACAGCAGCGGTGCGCTTACCAGAGCGGTCACGGGACCCGCTGAAGCCACCCCGGTCAGCGAGCTTGGTTTCCGCATGGCGTCCGCCCACACCACCCAGGTGAGCGTCCCGGCCGCCAGGCCCGCCGTCATCCGGAAGCCGACCAACAACCAGAACTGTTCGGGAAGGGCACTTGCCGCGTTGGCCACTACCAGGATGAAGGCCGACCACTTCAACACATTCCCGGTTGGAGCCAGAAGGCGTGGCAAGAGCAGGTTGGCAACAGCAAATGCAGTCACCTGGGCAACCGAGATTCCCGCCGCCAAGCCCTCACTCACACCGTAGTGGGTTGATACCTCGGGTATCAGAAACGGTGTCGCCCCGAACAACATCGCCACGGCGGCCGCGGCCGCCAGAATCCCAGTCGGGGCGTTCGGGCGCAGGGCATAGGCGAGGCGGGTCGGAGCAAACATGGACCGGAGATTGTCTCACAAAGTCCGGTTGCTTCAGCCGTGAGGTCAGCCGGCTATCTCGGCGACGTCGGCTCCCGTCAGCCGGATCAGGTCGCTCGGTGCCAGCTCGAGCTGCAGGCCGCGTCGACCACCGCTAACGAAGATCGAGGAATGCTCAAGGGCACCGGCATCAATGACTGTGGGCAGACGTCTGGTTTGCCCGACCGGGCTGATACCACCTACCACATACCCGGTGAGCCGTTCGGCATCGGCCGCTTCGGCCATAACAGCTCTTTTGCCTCCAGCGGCCCGGGCCAGGTTCTTGAGCGAGAGCCGGCCGGACACCGGAACCATCCCGACCACCGGTCGCTCGTCTACCCGGGCGACGAGGGTCTTGAACAACCGTTCCGGGGGGACATCTAGGCCGGCTGCCACCGCCTCGCCGTAAGACGTATCAAACTCGCCCACCTGATATTCGTGGACGGTGAAATCGATCCCCTTTTCCCGCAGATAGTCGATCGCCCTCGTTCCGCCCTTGGTCATGTCACGAACATACGGTTTGGATTTCGAAACCTGCCACCGAAAACCTGGAACGGCGAACGGAGTGAACTCATTGATAGCTGACATACACAGGCAACGGATCCAGTTCCAGCACCTGGGCGGGAGTAGGCGTCGGCGAGTCCTCGTCGTAGAAGTTCTTCCATCCCCACCACCACCGGCCGGCATCGGCCGCCCCGGTCAACGCCCCGTACGTCTCGTACTTGGTGTGAATGGGACCCTGGCCATCAACATGAACGAGCACCGCTAATTCGGGAGGTGTTTCGATCAGCTCCCGGTTGGTGATCATCGAGAACCTGAACTGGTGGAGAATCAGAAGCTTCTGCGGCAGATCATGCTCCCGGACCAGACCCGCCAACCAGTCGATCACCTGATTGACTTCGACCGCGTCGACCGACCCAATCTGGCGTAGGTGAACCTGATTGGGCTTCAACCGCCATTCCGGATCGAGGGCCAGTCCGACATACGGCAAGAGCAGCAGCTCCTCGTAGCGTTTGGCCTGGGTGAGGAAGTCCGTACGACCCGGCTGCAAGTCCAGCGTCAAGTAGAGGCCTTCCCGGGCCGCGACGTCCACCCAGGGGCGCAATTCGTCAACGCTCATCTCCCATGAGTAGTCGCCGTCCTCGGTGGCCGAGGCTGAGGCAACCGTGGCGATGATCTCAAAGCCGGGCAGGATCTCGATACCGTCCTCCGCATAGGGCGCCGCTACCTCGCGGGCCCGTTCGGCTGCCTCATCGGGCCCCTGCTCTCCCATCACTCCGAGGGCAGGTGTGGTCGGGTTTCCGTACAGCGCCACGATGCGTCGTCCAGGAAACAGGATCAGGCCGCCGCCGGGTAGTTCGTTGTCGGCAAGTAGAGCCCCGATCTGCCAGTCGACGTCGGGAGCGATGTTCCCCAGGAGGACGATGCGATCCGGAGCGGAGGACCCAGGAAGTGAATCGACCAGCGCTCGATTCGTGCGTAGATCGCGTCCATCGACCAGCAGCACGGTGCCTCCGGCGAAGCGTGCGGCGACCGCGGCGATCAAGGCCAGCTCGGGCGAACAGGCATCGACCAGCCACAAGTCTCCCCGCGGCTCGACAGTTTGCGCCCGTCGGTCGATCGCCTTTGTGATCTGCTCGTCGTCCCGATCACACGCCTCGACCGTTCCGGATGCTGGAACCCACACACTCCGGCCGGTGCTGATCGGATCCAGGATTCGGGCCACTGCCGGAACACCGCCCGAAGCCAGACCGACCCGAATGTCCGCCTGCAGAGCGGCGTAGGCGCGGTCGGCCACCTCTTCTGGCGACCCATCGAGAACCTCCACCCCGGTTTCAGACGGCACGACCAATGACGGGACCTCACCGACCAGAGTCACGTTCCGGGGAGCCAACCGCTCGATCTCGGCCTCAAGCGACGCCTGGTCCCCTTGGCCCGCGACCAGGAGCGGACCACCCAGCGCGGCCGCCAGTTGGGCGCTCACTGCGACCAGCCCCAGGTCGTTCCCGGCGGTAACCACCACTTGGTCGGCGCAGGGGAAGACCGCCTGTGAGACCGACAGGGACGCTTGTGTGGGGGCGAGTGGTTCGATCCGAACAGGGGCCGGTCCGGCCACCGAAGGGATTGGTGAGCAATCCCCGGTGGGGAGGATCGAGGTGATGGTTGGTGGCACCGGGGTGGCGATCGTTTCGGCCGAGCCCACCGTCACCATGGTCTCCAGATCAGCCTCGAGTACGGTGCATCCCGCCGCGGCGATCGCGACCACCATCACCACGAGGTATCGGACATCTCTCCTCGACATCACGAAAGGGTACCGAGCGAAGGGAGTTAGTCTCGGGATGTCACCCCCCAAAAGGACTTCCATGGCCGTTATCGCCCCGTACGGTTCCTGGACCTCGCCCATCACCCCAACCATGTTGACCCATTCCGGGATCGGTCTGGGAGAGGTTGCCACGGATGGTGCAGATCTGTACTGGGTGGAATCCCGACCCACCGAGGCCGGTCGCAGCGTGATCGTCCGACGCACACCCGACAACGCAATCCAGGACGTTTCGCCCCCCGGCTTCAATTCCCGAACGCGAGCCCACGAATACGGTGGAGGGGCCTACGCCGTCCGCGACGGGGTCGTTATCTCGTCCAGTTTCAGGGACCAGCGGGTCTACCGGCTCGACGGGAGCGAACCGCGCCCGATCACTCCGGAACCAGACCTGCCGGCCGGCGACCGCTATGCCGACTACGCCTTCCACAAGGACCTGATCATTTGTGTTCGCGAGCGCCACCTTGGGGACGCAGAAGCCGTCAATGAACTTGTTGTCTTCCCGATCGACGGCTCGGCCCCGCCCCGGACTATCGCCGGGGGCCATGACTTCATCTCATCGCCGTGCGTTTCCCCCGATGGCACCCGCCTGGCCTGGTTGACGTGGGACCACCCCAATATGCCGTGGGACGGTACCGATCTGTGGCTGGCAGGCATCGGACCGGACGGCACACTGGACGACGCAACCCGGATGGCGGGCGGCCCCGAGGAATCGATCTTCCAACCCGAATGGAGCCCGAACGGCGCGCTCCATTTCATCTCCGACCGGACCAACTGGTGGAACCTCTACCGGCTGGAAGGATCGGGAGAGGTAGCCGCCCTGATTCCGATGGAAGCCGAATTCGGTGCTCCGCAGTGGCTATTCGGGTTTCGGCGCTATGCCTTCCTTGATTCCGGGGCGGTGGTCGCCGTGTACGAGCGAGACGGGATGTCGACGTTTGGTGTCCTCGACGACGGGCAGCTGCACACCCGCAAGCTCGACCGAAACGTTATCGCCCCTACGCTGGCGGTCGCCTCCGGCCGGGTGTGGACCGCTGCTGCCGGCACGGCGAAACCGGCGGCGGTGGTCGGCATCGACCCCGATTCCGGCGATCAGCAGTTGATTCGCAACTCGCTCTCCATTGAACTTGAAGAGGCGTACTTCAGCCTTCCCCAACCGATCGAGTTTCCCACTACCGGTGGCGCCTTTGCCCACGCCTTCTATTACCCGCCCGCCAACGCCGACTTCGTGGCTCCCGAGGGTGAACTCCCTCCCCTGGTCGTGTGGACCCACGGCGGCCCGACCGGGTCGACCAGCCCGGCCTTTGCTCTTGCTCGCCAGTTCTGGACGAGCCGCGGCTTCGCCCTGGTAGACGTCAACTACCGGGGCTCGACCGGGTACGGGCGGGTCTACCGCAATGCTCTCCGGGGACAATGGGGCGTCGTCGACTCCGACGACTGCATCGCGGCCGCACGCTACCTAGCCGACCAGGGTTTGGTCGACAGGCGGCGCATGGCCATCCGGGGTGGCAGCGCCGGTGGCTACACCGCTCTGTGTGCCCTAGCCTTCCACGACGAGTTCGCCACCGGTGCGTCGTACTTCGGCGTGGCCGATATCGGGGCGTTGGCCGAGGAGACCCACAAGTTCGAATCCCGCTATATGGATTCACTGGTCGGTCCGTATCCGGAGGCTGCCGAGCTGTACCGGGAGCGTTCGCCCATCTACCACACCGATCAATTGTCCAGGCCAATGGTGATCTTGCAGGGACTCGACGATGAGGTCGTTCCACCCGATCAGGCCGAAATGATGATCAAGGCCCTGGAACGCAAAGGGATCCCCTATTCGTACCTCGCGTTCGAGGGCGAAGGACACGGGTTTCGCAAAGCCGAGAACATCGAACGTTCGGCCGAAGCGGAGCTGTTCTTCTACGGGTGGGTGTTCGGCTTCGCCCCGGCCGGTGACATCGGTCCGATCGAGATTCGCAACGCGTGACAACCGGGCCGTCAGAGCTGCCCGTCGTCGGTCATCAGCTCGAGTGCTTGGACGTATTCCGGATTCTCGTAGCGGGATGGCAAGAAGGCGGGTGCATAGTCCGGAAGCGGCCCTCCCGTTACATGGCGGGCCATGAGTTCTCCAGCCGCGGCTGCCACCATCACCCCGAACCCCGACAACGCACCGATCACAAACGCACCGCGTGTGGCCATTGGGCCGATGAGGGGCAGGTTCTCGAAAGTCTTCGTGTAGTAACCCCCATCTACCGTGGCATACGGCAACCGATCCCGGTAGGCGCTCAGTCCCGGGACCATCGTGCTCATCCCCCGCATCACCAGCTCCGGGTACATAGGATCGAGCGCCACCGGCCACGTTGGCTCCGTGATAATGCGTCGGTACTCCCACAATGCCAGGACATAGGGCGATTCCGGGTTGCCTGCCGGCCGGCCGTGACAGGCAGAGGGAAGTTCGTCCAGCAGGAAGCGCGTCTCCGGATCCGCGCTCAACATCTCCACCACCTCCGGAGACCAATCGATGCGTTGTGGATCGCTCCAGATCAGCAGCGGGGCGTGCGCAGGGACTACCCGCAAGTGTTCCTTGAAGGCCGCCTTCAGGTGCAGCTCCGACGTCACCGGCAGTTCCTCGTCCATCATCGCCGCCACCTCACCGACCAGCGGTCCAGCCGCATTCACCAGCGACCGAGTTTGAATGGTTTCCCCGTCGTCGAGGGTGACGGATTGAACGCGGTTGTCGCGGGTCTCGACCGCAGTCACCCGGCGCGATAGGAATGTGAGCCCGGCGTTCTTGGCCCGCTCGAGCAGCAGCGCCCCGAGCTGCTGGGCGCTCAACCACCCCGCTCGGCGGGTGTGTAGCACCGCTACGGTCACATCCGTCAGGTACGGAAAGTGCTCTTGGATGAGAGACCGATCGAGAATCAGATCGGCGCCATCGGACCGAACGGCCGGCTGGTAGGAGGAACCCGGGCGACCCGAACGGTGGATGCGGAGCGGCCCCGCCCCCAGCTCGGACACATGGCGAGCGGATTCCTCCCAGTCGAGGGCTCGTTCCGGATCGCCGGTGACATAGAGGTACCCGCGCCGGTTCATGCGGAACGCATTGCCGCTCTGGTCGGCCCACTCGTCAAGAAGATCGATCGATCGGTTCATCAATCCGACCATCGAGGCGTTCGGCCACCAGTTGCGATAGCACTCGGTTGATTTGTCCGAGGTGAGCGTGAGCGGCGGCCGGGGATCGCATAGTACGACTCGTTCGACGCCCAGCTCAACCTTCAGGTAATACGCGGTCGCGGCCCCGGCGATCCCGGCGCCACAGACCACCACGTCAGCTGTTGCCATGAGACCATTCTTGCGGATGTGGCGTGCTTGGACCTCCCCGGCCGCCGACTGCCCGCACCCCCACCTTGCCCCTCCCGGTCGCGGGAACCTATGCGATTAAGGTAGCGCCTGTGACCGAACCGTCCTCACGCATCACAGCAGAGAGTCTCATCAGTTACCTGGACGATCTGGGCATCGAGACCAGCACTGCTGAGCATCCGGCCGTATTCACCGTCGACGAAGCGCGCCGCGTGCGGGGCAACCTGCCCGGCGCCCATTCAAAGAGCTTGTTTCTCAGGAACAAGAAGGGTCGCATGTGGCTGGTGGTCACCCTCGAGGATCGGACCATCGATCTGAAGGACCTCGGAGAGCGACTCGGCGCCGGGCGCCTCTCTTTTGGCAGCGCCGACCGGTTGATGGGCTACCTGGGAGTTATCCCGGGAGCAGTCACCCCGTTCGCGACCATCAACGATCATGAGGGGGTCGTGCAGATCGCTCTCGACCGCGCCATGCTGGAACTGGAGCCGCTCAACTTCCATCCCCTCGACAACACCAAGACGACGACGATATCTGCCGAGGGGCTTCTCCGCTTTCTCGAGGCCACCGGACATACCCCCGATCTGTTGGACTTCTAGTCCTTCCCAATCCGTCCACAGATTGGCATGATGAGGCTCGTCCGATCGGGGTTCGAGATGCGACGCATATGGCGATGGGTAGTGCTGGTCATCCTGGCCGTTGTGATTTCCGCCGTGATCTGGTTCCTCATCCCGCTCGGTCCCCTCGACGGCGCCGATGACTCGCTGATCAGCGGCGAAAACGTTCTGGTCGATGATGACCCCTGGCTGACCTTCACTCCGATCGACCAGGCCGCCACCGGCCTTATCCTCTATCCGGGCGCCCGGGTTAACCCTGTTTCATACGCCCCGGCCGCCCGGGCTATCGCCGAGGAGGGCTACTTGACGGTGGTCGTGCCGATGCCATTCAATATGGCGGTCCTGTCGCCCAATCGGGCCGAAGAAGTCATCGCGGCCCACCCGGAAATCGAAACCTGGGCGATCGGAGGACATTCCCTGGGCGGTGCTATGGCCGCCCAGTTCGCCAACACCCACCGCACGGTCACCAAGGGGGTGATCCTGTGGGCGGCCTATCCGGGAGTTAATACCAGCCTCCGCAACGGAGGGCAGGCGGTGCAGGTGGTGTACGGGACGAGCGATTGCATCTCAACTCCCGAAGAGGTACTTGCGACGAAGGTACGCCTCCCTGCCGACGCTGAAATCGTGGCTATCGAAGGCGGGAATCACCTCCAATTCGGTTGGTATGAGGGCCAGGCAGGTAGCTGCGCCCCATCCATCAGTCTCGCGGATCAGCAGGCGATAGTCGTCGAGTCGGCAGTCGAGTTCCTGGACGACCTCGATCGGTGAGTCCGGGCTTCCGATGACCGTCCCGGGTGCCGGCACCTCCGGTCATGGTCGCGCTTGGGTCCCGAGCATTCAACCTCGTGCGCCGCAGCGCGTATGAGGCGACCGCCGGGTTCGAGCATCTCCGCATAGAGACCGCGGACGACATTGCACTTGCCTCGATGGTCAAGCAAGCCGGCGGTCACGGCATATACGGGGAGCGAGATGTACGCGCTGTGGCGGAACACACGCAGGTCGATGCCTGCGCTGATCTGGCCGCTGACGTATCTGATCATGGCATACGGGGTTGTTCGTGCGACCTGGCTCGCCCAGCGCCGAAACGGCGTCTACCGGCGCGATACGTTCTCCTCCCTGGAGGAGCTGGAGACCGGCCGGCGCTTCACGCTGGAGCGCCTAGGCCAGCAGCAGCTTCTCGAGTCGCCGGCCCGCGACGACCATGCCGACCAGACCCATGACCAACAAGAAGGCAACATGCCCGATCATCGTCCATTCGAGGTTTCCCAGCGTTAGGGCTCGGATGATCGAAACGCCGTGGTAGAGCGGCGACGTCTGCGCGACCCACTGCAGCCACTCCGGGTAGACGTCCAACGGATAGAACGTGGCTGAAAACAAGAACAGCGGCAAGGTCACCAGCTGCACCAGATCGAAATCCTGCCAGCTCCGCATGAACGAAGTGGCTGCCATGCCCGCCGCCGCGAAGGCGAACCCGATCAAGAGAGCGGCCGGCAGGGCCAGGATCCCCCACCACGACTGCATGAGACCCATCACCGCCATCACCACCATGAATCCGGCTGCATAGAGGGCTCCTCTGATCAGCGACCACACGATTTCTCCGACGGCAATGTCCCCTGGTGCCATCGGGGTGGCGAGGATGGCGTCGTAGGTCCTGGCGTACTTCAGCTTGAAGAAGATATTGAAGGTCGACTCGTACACGGCCCCGTTCATGGCCGCCGAGGCCAGCAAGGCCGGAGCAACATAGGCCGCGTACGTCACCGGATTCCCATCAGGCCCGGTGACGTCGCCGACGAGTTCACCGATCCCGATCCCGATCGAGAACAAGTAGAACAACGGCTCGAAGAAGCCGGAGAATACGACTACCCACATGCGCCGGTAGACGAGGAAGTTCCGCTCGAGCAGGTGGCGGGCGCGTCGACCACCGAGCGCAGCGACCGGCACGACCCGCGAGATCAGGGTCCCCGACGTCACTGGCGGAGCTTCCGGCTGAACATTCGGAAGCCGACCAGTGTGCTGACCACGATCCACACCAGCAGGTAGCCGACATGGATGAGCGGCGACCAGGTGGTGGGGATCCCGAGGGCCAGGCTGCGGGCCAGTTCGACGCCGTGCCACAACGGCACGACGCTGGCCAGCGGCTCGAGCCAGTCCGGCAGCTGGGAGATCGGGAAAAACGTTCCGGAGAAGAGAAACATCGGAACGATCCCGAACCGGAACAGAGTCGAAAGGCCGGTGTCGTTGTCCAGGTACGCCGCGTAAGCCGTCGTGGCTGCAGCGAAGGCGAGGCCGGTCAACACCGCCGGGACCACTGCCATCGCCCCAGCCCACGATTCCACTGCCCCGAAGGCAGCCATGATGGCAACAAACACGACCGATACAAACGTGAGCCGCAGACCGACCCATCCGAGATGTCCGACCACAAGATCCCGGACTCCGACCGGCGTCGCCAGAGTGGCGTGGTAGGTCTTGGTCCATTTGATGCCTGCCATCACCGGCCACGATCCGTCGCCGGCCCCGGTCTGCATCGCCGTGGCTACCAGCAGGCCCGGTGCCAGGAAGGCCAGGTAGCTCAACCCGCCCAAATCGGCTGGTCCGGCGCCTGCGTCGACCAGCGAGCCAAGCCCGACACCCATCGCCAGCAGGTACAGCACCGGACTGAAGAATGTGGAGATCACGCTCCCCCGCCAGGTCCGGCGGTACACGAGGGCGTGTGCTTCGACAACGCGGACAACGGCCGGGATAGCCATCAGTCCACCAGAGTCCGACCGGTGAGCCGCAGGAACACATCTTCCAGAGTCGAACGGCGGACCACGACACTCTCAGGCTGCAAGCCTCGTTTGGCCACTTCCGCGGCTGTGCCGTCGCCATTGTCGGTGTAAAGCAACACACGATCGGGCAGCGCCTCGGTCCGCTTGGCCAACCCGTCCAGGCGATCGAGGATGGTTTCCTGCACCCCGACCGGGAAGCGCATCTCCAAGACCTCCCGGGTCGAATACGCCTCGATCAATTGGCGCGGCGAGCCTTCGGCAACGATCTTGCCCTTGTCCATGATCACCAGACGGTCACAGAGCTGCTCGGCTTCATCCATGTAGTGGGTGGTGACAATCAGCGTCACGCCCTGCTGCTTGAGCCGGTACAGGCGATCCCACAGCACGTGGCGAGCTTGCGGATCCAGCCCCGTGGTTGGTTCGTCGAGGATCAGCAACTCCGGCTGGTTGATCAGCGCCCGGGCGATGGTCAATCGCCGTTTCATCCCGCCCGAGAGAGGCTCGACCTTGTCGTCGCGCCTCTCCGAGAGTTGGGCAAAGTCGAGCAACTCGGTGATCCGTTCCCTGATCAGGGGACGGGGCAGATCGAAATACCGGCCGTAGATGAGCAGGTTCTCGGCAACCGAGAGTTCCGTGTCGAGCGTGTCGTCTTGCGGCACCACCCCCAGCCGACGCCGGATCTCGGGGCCGTCCACGGCCGGATCCATGCCCAGGACCTGAAGGTAACCGTCGCTAACCGGGCTGACGGCCCCAATCATCCGCATCGCAGACGTCTTTCCTGCGCCGTTCGGACCGAGGAACCCGAACGACTCGCCCCGCGCCACCTCAAAATCGACGGCGTCGACCGCGGTGAGATCACCGAACTTCTTGGTGAGCGAGCGGGCTTCGACCAACGGCATAGCGGCTGACACTAGTGAGTGGGGGTTCTTTGGTTGGTGGGAACCGTCCCCCCTCGCCTTCGCTCCCGCTCAGGCACTCCCCCTTCCCGACGAGCTTCGCTCGTCAGGGGGAGGCATACGAAGCACGAAGTTCGAAGTACGGGGAGCAAAGCGAGCCTCTTCTAGAACTCCGCGTTGTTGGGGGTGCGGGGAAACGCGATAACGTCCCGGATGTTTTGCATGCCGGTTGCGAACTGCACCAGACGTTCGAACCCGAGGCCAAACCCTGCGTGCGGAACGCTGCCGAACCGGCGCAGGTCCGTGTACCACCAGTAGCCGGCGGCGTCGAGACCCTTGCGCTCCAGGCTGTCGACCAGCACATCGAGACGCTCCTCACGCTGACTTCCCCCGATGATCTCTCCAACCCCGGGGACCAGAACGTCGAGGGCCGCCACCGTCTTTCCGTCGTCGTTACGACGCATGTAGAACGCCTTGATGTCGAACGGATAGTCGGTGACGATGACCGGCCGGCCGAATACGGTTTCCGTCAAATACCGCTCGTGCTCGGATTGAAGGTCGCTCCCCCAATTGACCGGAAACTCGAATTCGGATTCCGCCCGCCGCAACAAGTCGACCGCCTCGCCATAAGTGATGCGTTCGAAATCGCGGTCGGCCACCGAGCTGAGCCGTTCGATGAGCCCCTGATCGACCCATTGATTGAAGAACTCGAGATCTCGCGAGTTGTTGTCGAGGAGCTGACGAAACAAATACCGTAAGTAGTCCTCGGCCAGATCAGCATTGTCCTGATTGTCGGCAAACGCCATTTCCGGTTCGATCATCCAGAACTCGGCGAGGTGCCGACGGGTGTTGGAGTTCTCGGACCGGAACGTCGGTCCGAACGTGTAGACGTTGCTCAGAGCGCTCGCGTAGCTCTCGGCCTCCAATTGGCCGCTCACCGTAAGGAAGGTTGGCTGCCCGAAGAAGTCCTGGGCGTAATCCACCTGGCCCTCATCGGTCCGGGGCGGCGACGCAGGGTCGAGCGTGGTGACCCGGAACATTTCGCCCGCTCCTTCTGCGTCGCTCCCGGTAATGATCGGTGTGTGGAGATAGAGGAAGTCACGATCCTGAAAGAAGCGATGGGTTGACGCGGCCAGCGCATTGCGAACCCGCGCAACAGCACCAAACGTGTTGGTTCGGGGTCGAAGGTGAGCCAGTTCGCGCAGTCGCTCAAAAGAGATACGCTTTTTCTGAAGCGGGTAGTACTCGGGATCGGCCAGACCGTAGACCACAAGCTCCGCCGCACGAAGTTCCACCCGCTGCCCGGCTCCCGGCGATTCGACCAGTGCCCCGGTAGCCGACACAGCCGCCCCGATGTGCAGCTGTTGCACCTCAGACTCGTAGTTGGGCAATGAACCTTCGGCGATGACTTGCAGCCCGACCAAGCTCGAGCCGTCGTTCAACTCGAGGAACGAGAACCCACCCTTCGAATCGCGCCGGGTCCTGACCCACCCTGCAATCCTCACGGTAGCCCCAAAGTCCTCACGCTCGAGTACGTGTTTGATGAGTTGACGCTTCATGAGAGCCTCGTGTCCTATTCGCGGTCGCGGCCACGATAGAAGGTCCACCACCGCCACCGTGCCCGCTTGAGCATCTCGACGACCCGCTCGGCCGGTCATGCCGACCAACAACCGCTTTCACGACGACGAGCCCGGAGGGCGGTAACGTGGCGAAGTGACCGGCCGGGACCCGACCAGGATGGACAAGATGCTGACCACCGTCATGGAACTCGTCACCGAGAGAGCCCCTCGCGACGAACTCGGTTTGCTTTCCGCGTTTGCGGAGGCGTACATTCGCCGTTTCCCAACTAGTGGCGCTCAGCTGACCGCCGACGAGTGCTATGAACAGGTCGAAGACCTCTACCAGTTCATCAAGGTCCGGCCAGACGGAGCCGGGGCCGTCCGGGTCTTCACCCCCGACCGCGCCACACACCGCTACGAAACCGGGGGGTCGGTTGTCGAGCTGGCCGTAGACGACGCGCCCTTCCTGGTCGATTCGGTTTCCGCCGAGATCCAGGCCCGCGGCATTGCCGTGCAACGAGCGGTGCACCCGGTGATTGGCGTGGCCCGGGACGGAACGGGCCGCCTGACCGAAGTCACCCACGCCCGCCGTGCCCAGCAGAGAGAATCGGTCCAGCACTACGAGCTGGACCGTCCGCTCGACGCTGAGGAAGCAGCCGATCTGGAAGGGGCACTCCGGGCCGTTCTCTCCGACATCCATTCCGTCGTGCGCGATTTCGAGCCGATGACCAGAGCCATCGACCGCATGGTGGGGGTCGCCGAAGCGGGCCGGGCTCGTTATCCCGTTGAAGACGTTTATGAGACGACGGCGTTCCTGCGGTGGCTGTTGGACGGGAACTTCATCTTCCTGGGCTTTCGCGAATACCGCATCACCGGTTCGGGCGCAGACCGTTCTCTGTCCGTCGTCCCCGGTTCGGGACTCGGGATACTCGCCGACCACCGTGGATCGGCCTTCGCCACACCCGTACCGATGACCAAACTGCCCGATGCCCTGCTCCGGAGGTACGAGGAGGGCGGGTTGCTGGTGATCAGCAAGACCAACCGACTCTCCACCGTGCACCGCCGCGTCAGGATGGACTACATCGGCGTTCGGCACCTCGGGCCCGAAGGAGAAGTGATCGGTGAGACGCGATTGGTCGGATTGTTCACCTCAAAGATGTATATGACCCGTGCCACTCAGATTCCATTGTTGCACCGCAAGCTCGATCAGATCATCCAGGCCGAGGACCTCATCGAGGGTTCCCACGACCACAAACTGGCGATCCAGCTCTTCGAGAGCTTTCCGAAAGACGAGCTATTCGCGACCCCCACCGATGCTATCAGGCAGAGCATCGCCGGACTCTTGACGCTGGAGGGAGATCGGCACGTCAAGCTGTTCGTCCGTCGTGATCTGCTGAGTAGAAACGTTTCGCTGCTCGTATCGCTGCCGCGCGACCGTTTCAACACCGAGCTACGGAAAGATCTTCAGAAGCTATTCCGGGATCGGTTCAACGGTACCTCCGTCGACTATCGCCTGGCCATGGGCGAGACCGGTTCGGCCCGCATCCACTTCACCGTGTGGGTCGCAGAGGGTGATATCCCGACCGTTTCCTCCAACGAACTAGAGAACGAGGTGGTGAGCCTCGCCAGGAACTGGCAAGATCGGGTGACGGATCTCCTCATGTCGAGATTTGGCCAAGACCGGGGCCGGGAACTCGCCGAGAAATGGGTTGACCGGTTGCCCGACTACTACACGACCTCGGTGGCCATCGAACTCACCCCCGCGGATATTCTCCGTCTCGATGAACTCTCCGATGAGCGCCGCGTCGTGGTCGGTTTGCAGAACGAACCAGCGGCCGGCGAACAGCTCACCAGGGTGGCCATCTATCGACTCGAAGGCAAGCGACCCCTATCCGATCTCATGCCCATTTTGGAAGACCTCGGTTTCTACGTCATCGAAGAAGTACCGGTCCGATTGGAGGGCGGCAACGAGACGACCTTCATCCACGACTTTGGTGTGTTGGGAAGCGACCGCCACCCGCTCGAGCTCGATCAGAGCGCCGACCGCATTGCCCATACGATCGAGGCCATCATCCACGGCCGGGCAGAGTCCGACTCGCTGAATCGCCTGATCGTCCTCAGCGATCTCACCCACCGGCAGGTCCGCATTCTGCGCGCCTACCGAACGTACTGGCGGCGCGTCAGCCCCGGGTTCACGGTGGAGTACGTAAACGATGCGTTCGCCCACCACCCCGGCATCGCCGCCGGGCTGGTCGAGTTGTTCGGGGCCCGGTTCGACCCGGGCCGGACCGGCGAGGACGCGGACGAACTCCGCGCCCGCATCCTTGCCGACCTCGAGGCGGTCCAGTTGCTCGACCAGGACCGCATCCTGCGAGGGTTCCTCGGATTGATCGAGGCGACGGTCCGAACCAACGCCTATCGACCCGGCTGTCAATCACTCAGCTTCAAACTGCGCTCCGCATCGGTTCCCGGGATGCCGAAGCCCTACCCCTTATTCGAGATCTTCGTATACGCGCCGGAAGTCGAAGGGATCCACCTGCGAGGCGGAATGGTGGCACGCGGAGGACTTCGCTGGTCGACGCGGCGGGAAGATTACCGCACCGAGGTGCTCGGCCTCATGAAAGCCCAGATGACCAAGAACGCCGTCATCGTGCCCACCGGTTCAAAAGGCGGGTTCGTCCTGCGAGGCGCAGTCGACCCTGCCGAACTAGGGGAAGCCGTAAAGAACGCCTACCTCGTTTTCATCCGCGGGTTGCTCGACGTGACCGACAACCTGGTGAGCGGCGTGGTCGTACAGCCTCCCGATGTACGAGTTCTGGACGGTGATGATCCCTATCTCGTTGTTGCTGCGGACAAGGGCACGGCCACCTTCTCTGATGCCGCCAATGAGGTGGCCACCGAATACGGCTACTGGCTCGCCGATGCGTTCGCTTCGGGAGGTTCAGCCGGCTACGACCACAAGAAACTGGGTATCACCGCCCGGGGTGGATGGGAGTCCGTGAAATGGCACTTCCGGGCGATGGGTCGGGATGTCGCCAAGGAGCCGTTCACGGTCGTCGGCATCGGCGACATGTCCGGAGATGTGTTCGGTAACGGCATGCTCCTCTCGGAACAGATCCGACTAGTCGCCGCCTTTGACCACCGGCACGTCTTCGTTGATCCCGACCCCGACCCGGTGGCGAGTTTCGCCGAGCGGCGGCGGCTCTACGAACTGCCCCGATCTACCTGGGATTCCTACGACGAGACTCTCATCTCGGAAGGTGGGGGTGTGTTCCCGCGCACGGCCAAGCGTATCGAACTCACCCCACCCATGCAGAAGTCCTTCGGCACAGAGGCCAGTGGGTTGACTCCCGACGAGTTGATAAAGCTCATACTCCAGTCCCCGGTCGACCTTCTGTGGAACGGCGGCATCGGCACCTACGTGAAGGCCGCCGGCGAATCGCATGAAGCCGTCGGCGACCGGACCAACGATGCGGTACGCATCAACGGGCGAGAGCTCCGCTGCAAAGTCATCGGCGAGGGCGGCAACCTGGGACTCACCCAGCGGGGTCGGATCGAGTATGCGTTGGCCGGTGGCCGGGTCAACACCGACTTCATCGACAACTCGGGAGGCGTCCACTGTTCTGACCGGGAAGTCAACCTGAAGATTCTGTTGGGAATGGCCGAAGAGCGCGGAGACCTGGACCGTCCCGGGCGAGACGAGCTGGTGGCGGCGGTGGCCGGCGACGTCGTCAAAGCCATCCTCTACGACAACTTCCTGCAGGCGCAGATTCTCTCTCAAGAGGTTGAGGCATCACGCGGTCGCCTCGAGGCCTACGAGGACCTCATGCAGAGCCTCGAGAACGAGGAGTTGCTCGACCGGGAGATCGAGCAACTGCCAACCTCAGAGGACCTCACCGAACGAGCCCGGTCGGGCGTCGGTCTGACCAGCCCGGAGCTCGCTGTTTTGCTTGCCTACGCAAAGCGCAGCCTGGCCGAAGCCTTGCTCGAATCGGACCTGCCCGATTGGCCCACCTTCGCGGCCGACCTGCCGAGCTATTTCCCGGCCCCCGTGGTCGAGCGTTTCCAGGACCTGATTCCCCTCCATCCTCTCCGGCGAGAATTAATCGCCACGATGGTCGCTAATGAGGTCGTCAACTCCGAAGGCATCACTTTTGTATCCCGCCTCACGGCGGAAACCGGGACGGAACCGGCCGACGTGGTTCGCTGCTATCGAATTGCCCGTGAGGTCACGGGCGCCAACGAACGATGGGAGGCCATCGAAGACCTGGTTGGCACCATCAAGCCGGAGCTGCAGGGCGAACTCATGGGCGGTGTTGACTGGTTGGTTGAGGCGATCTCGCGGTGGTACCTGGCCCACACCAGCGAAGAACCGATGGTCGGCGCCATCGAATCGGCACGGGTCGCGTTTCGGGAGATCTCGGCAGCCCTCCCGGAGATCGGGCCCGTTCAGTGGAGAACGGAACGAAAACTGGTCGTGGACCAATTGGTCGGCCAGGGCGCACCCGAAGAAGTGGCAAGCCGCCACGCCTATCAGGGGGAATTGGCCCACGCCCCCGACATCATCGAGCTGGGACACATCACCGGTAGGCCAATCCGTTACGTGGCCCGGGTCTTTTTTCTGCTCGGCCAGCTATTCGGGGTCAATTGGCTTGAAGCCCGGGTCGATCAGCTCCCAGCCTCCTCGCGGTGGCACCGGCGAGCGATCCAGGCCGTCGAGGAAGATCTGCTCAAACTGCGCCGGGAACTCGCCGAGCGAGTGCTCATCGAAGCCGCCCCCGATGCCTCTCCCCATGAGGCGATGGAAGCCTACCTAGCCACCAGGAGCCGTTCACACGACCGACTCACCCATTTCATGCGCGCCCTCGCCCTCGATGGTGTTGACGACGTTGCATCGGTGATCGTGGCCATTCGCCAGATCCGCGCCCTGGTCGGATAATGCTCTTCCCTTTCGCGTCGTCGGTCACGAGTCGGGCGGCTCATCGCCCCCCTTTCAGTCATCGGCCGGCCGCCTACTGATCACCGTCAACCAATGACCGACGACTGATCGCACTAGTCACTTCGCGGACAAAAAGAACCCTGCGCGAGCTTTCCGACGCTTAGTCGATGAACTCCAAGTAATCACCTGGAGGGCAAAAAGATGGCAGTGTCGCTGGGGGGCGCCGATCGGAAACCTGGTCTTGCGCTTGGTTTGAGTTGGGATCACGGAAAGCGAGTGCGCACCGTCGCGCTCATCATTGCGCTATCGGTCGCGGTTGCGTTGACATTGCCAACCGCTTCTCCGGTATTTGCAGGCCCTTCGCCCTCAGTGTCGATCATCGTGCGCGAGGTCCCAGGATCGGGCAGCGCCGCTGAAGCGCGGGTTGAACAACTCGGCGGTACGGTCGGCGACCGACTGGAGATCATCGAAGGTTTCTCTGCCGATGTCCCCGCGGCAATCGTCGCCACCCTGACGGCCGATCCTGCTGTGTACTCGGTCACGCCGGACACCAAGGTCCGCTTGTTGGGGTGGGACTCGGAATTCTCCACTGAAGCTGCTCCGAACCCATTCGCTCTGGAGGGAGCCTCCCTCGATACGTCTATCGCCGGTCCGGCCGTATCGACTTCTCCGACTGCATCTGCCGGCTGGATGGCGCTGGTCAACGACACGACCGGCGCGATCGACTACTGGACACAGGGATACACCGGAGCCGGCGTCGATGTAGCGCTGATCGATTCGGGGATCGCCCCGGTCGACGGCATCAACCTGACCGGCAAGGTCGTCAACGGCCTCGATATCTCTTTTGAGTCCCAGGCCGACAACCTTCGCTACCTCGATACCTACGGCCACGGCACTCACCTGGCCGGGATCATCGCCGGTCGGGACAGTCTGTCCAATCCAGTCCAAGCCCAGCAGGCCGGAGAGTTTGTCGGCGTTGCTCCGGGGGCCCGGATTCTCAATGTCAAAGTGGCCGACGCCAACGGCGCAGTGGACGTTTCCCAAGTGATTGCCGGGATCGATTGGGTCGTCCAGCACCGCAATGACAACGACATGAACATTCGCGTACTGAACCTCTCGTTCGGCACGGACGGTGCGCAGCAGTACACGCTCGACCCCCTCGCCTATGCGGTGCAGATGGCCTGGGACAACGGCGTCGTCGTCGTGGTTGCCGCCGGCAACGACGGCAACCAGGCACCCCTTCGCAACCCGGCCCTCAATCCCTACGTTATCGCCGTCGGGGCCAGCACCACAAGCGGCACCGAAAGGCCCGGGGACGACTTCGTCACCGATTTCTCCAACTGCGGTACCGGCGAACGGGGCGTCGATCTCGTCGCGCCCGGCAGGTCGATCGAGAGTCTCCGAGTGCCCGGCTCGTCGGCGGATGTCGACTACCCATCTGCCCTGGTTGGCACGAGATTCTTCAGGGGCAGCGGCACGTCCCAGTCGGCAGCCGTTGTGTCCGGGGCGGCGGCGCTCATCATCGGTCAACGGCCGGGCATCACTCCAAACGAAGTCAAGGAATTGCTCACCGATACGGCCCGGCCCCTCAAGGGTTCATCGAGTAGCTGCCAGGGCGCCGGAACACTGGATCTGGGCAAAACGCTCAAACAACCGACACCCAAGGCCCAGCAGACCTACGCCTCGCCGTCCGGTACCGGCCTCCTCGAGCTAGCCAGAGGTTCGGCACACCTCGTCGACGAGACCGTCGTCCTGGAAGGCGAGCAGGACATTTTCGGCGTGGAGTTCGACAGTGCCTCGTGGTCGACGGCCGCAGCCCAGAGCGCCAGCTGGTCGGGTGGCACCTGGAACGGATCGAGCTGGTCGGGGTCGGACTGGTTATCAGAGAGCTGGTCGGGAGCCAGCTGGTCGAGCGCCTCATGGTCCAGTGCTTCGTGGTCCGGAGCGAGCTGGTCGAGCGCCTCCTGGTCGAGCGCCTCCTGGTCCGGAGCGAGCTGGTCGAGCGCCTCCTGGTCGGGTATGAGCTGGTCCGGCGCCAGCTAGAGCACCAATGTCTGGTCCTCGAAGTCATGGGGCACCGCCGTCACGACGATGAGCGAATCGCGGGGCATCTCGGTTCGCTAACGAGTTTCAGCCAAGCTCGACATTATGGCCGCGACGTCGAAGTTCCTGGAGGAGTGCTAGGTCATTGAATAAT
>Ga0224512_10001122_pt1 | contig 26613 bp, 22 predicted proteins | sample SF_May12_sed_USG_4_FD_169103 | JGI IMG/M metagenome (GOLD analysis project Ga0224512, IMG submission 169103) | Sediment microbial communities from San Francisco Bay, California, United States - SF_May12_sed_USGS_13 | ecosystem: Environmental > Aquatic > Marine > Sediment | place: USA... | reverse complement strand
GAAAGAGGTTATCGGTACTTTGCAGAGAGTTTGTCAGGATCCGCACTCGCACGCCGCGGGAATGGGCCCGAGCCAGGCCCTTCCTTAACGCCCGGGAAGGCACGAGGTAGGGAGATTCAATGAGAATGGAAGATTCGGCGGCGTCCATTAGGCCGAGCAAGGCGTGCCCCACGCCCCGCCCCCGACCCTTGTGGCCGACAGGATCGTGGAGAAAGTCCACCGCTCCCACGTCGGTCCGTCGCCGCGGCGCTGCTGCCCTTTCTCGGACAGACTGGATCCGCTCTTCAAGCCACTGTTGGTAGCCGTCTAGGAGCTCGCTGGCCCGGCGGAGCCGGTCCGGCGGCACGTGGGCTTTACTCCGACGAACTTGGTCGCTGTCCCACAGCGTCATGAAATAGGCTCTTGCGTGCGCCGCGGACTCGCCCCTGACCAAAATGTCCAGGTCGATATAGTTGCGCCGCCCGAGTTGCCGTCCCAAATCGAAGTACGGGCTCTCGATATTGCGGCCGCCCGCCACCATCGATTCGCCGTCGACCACCAGCAGCTTGTCGTGCAGCCGCCGAGTGATCCACCAGGGTTTCCAAAGCCGGAACGGGTGGTAGCGCCGGATCTCGATACCTTCCTCGAGAAGGTGCGCCTCCACCCCACGGGGCATCTTGTTCCACTGCGCGTCCACCAGCAACCGTACGGTGAGTCCCCGCCTCGCGGCCTGGCGCAGCAGGCTGAGCGCGGTGAGGGAGAACGGATCGCGGCCGACGATGAAGTACTCGGCGTTGATCTCGCTCCGCGCTTCGAGAACCAAGCGGACTCTCTCCTCCGCCGCCTCCTGGGGTGTGGGGAGAAGGCGCACTTCGTCGGCTGCCGCCGGCGGTGGGGGCACGAGAAGGAGGAACATCACCGCCGCGCCAGCCAACCTCATTACGGTCGCACGTGCAGCAAGCGATTCCCAGGTGCGTCTCGTCAATCCACGAGCTCCGATCGAATCGCCTCTCGCACGTTACCGAACAACACGCCCAGATCTCGATGTGTGATCATCGTTTCTCTTCAAGGTAACGATGAGCCGAAAACGTCTCCTATGCAATCCGACAGCTGTGTCCAATTTTCACGGACGGCCTAGAAACCAAGTGGAGTTTTTCACTTCGGTATACATTAATTCGTATTTCTTTAAAGCAAAAGAACCGCTTAACAATAATCCTTGTATAAACAAGAATGCCTGCACGGTAAAGCGCTGCTAATTGCGGCATCGACATTACCATGAGCTTAATTATAGTTATTTTGCAGACACAGCCGCTAATATGCTTGACCGTGCATTCCGACAGCCGATCATCGGTACAGACGCTAGTCTTGATTTGTCGACCGAGCTATATGACTCCAGAATTCCCCCAGAAGCGACGCTCAGCGTAACTTTCTCCCGCCGAATACCGGATAATGCAGGCGGTTTGGTAGTGAGCTCCTACGTTGAACCGGATCACTTTGTACTAAGTTTTACAATAAGGGCATTGGAAGGGCATCGTACCCGATGAACAAATCACAAGTAACGCAAGCACTACAACAAAGTATACAGTCTGGTTTTTCTATATTTCAAGAAACTATAATGCTTAGATAACGAATACAGGCGACAATGATTCTTATGAGCGAGTGGTATTCTTAGACGCCTAATTCGTAGTGGGCACCCTCGCGGCGATCCCGATTTCGCGTCGAATCTTTTAGTCCGGATAGTTCATTACGGGTTCGTGTAATCGCATTCGCGCGGCGCATGCCAAACGACTCCGTTAACACTATTTACCCCCGAAGTGCGGCCAGCGAGCAACAATGATTCGCCTAACTGCACGCCAACGAGCGATCGAAACAAACCTAAGCCCATCGACTCGTAGTCCGACAGAGTCTGCTGTATCAACGACGTACCTTCCTCGATGCGACTCGACAGCCCGTACACGTGGCCTAAGAATCCCATGATGAACGGCGACAAATACCTGAGCTTCCACTCCGCGCGACAGAACGGTTGATCCTACGAGGTCACACAAAATTACGGTGAGTTGTCGCCGCTCGGCTTCGTGCCGAGAGTGCTTGGATACGGGCTCGGGCGTAGCGGCGTGATATCATTCTCGTCCGGACTTGCGAATGCCGCCAAGAGGATGCGTCGGTGACCGAGCGAAATCCCTAGCTCTTTTAGGTCTTCGTCGCTTAACTACGCAAGTGCCCGAAAGCCAACATCATTGGCCCAAAACATGTCCGCATATTGGACCAATCCCAATTCCTCGAGCCAATGCTTTAATTGTTTGTCCTCGGTCATCTCCATCGCCCGCGGTCAACTCATAATGAAACACAAATTCGCCGTATATATTAATGTTTTCTGCCGATCATCCATTCCGATTTTCAACTAAATCTGAACTCAAACCCACCGAAACACCACGATACCGTAAGCAATGGCGAACCCCAATGGAATCCACAACGGGGTCCCGAAGAATCCCAACCAGGCGAGAAAGATAAAGGCGCTACCGAGCAGGGATATGAACAACCGATCCCCACGCGTGGTGTCGATCCCGAGCACACCGCGGCGCGGTGACCCACCGGGAACGAGCCGCTCCCAAACCGCCATTGCCACCAGACAGATCGCAATAAATATGAAAAATGCGGCAGTCGGACCGGTCCACGCCATCCACGATAAGCTCATAACATCGCCTCTTTAGACACGACCCAGCGCGAATCCCTTGGCAATATAGTGACGGACGAAATAAATCACGAACGCGCCAGGAATTATCGTCAACGCACCGGCCGCGGCCAGCAAGCCCAACTCATAACCCGCCGTGCTGGCGGTTCGTGTCATGGTTGCAGCAATCGGTTTAGCGGCAACAGAAGTCAACGTTTTTGCGAGCAGCAGTTCGACCCACGAATACATAAAACAGAAAAACGCGGCGACACCGATCCCGGCCGCGATCGTGGGCACAAAAATCCTCAAAAAGAAACGCCAGAACGAGTAGCCGTCGAGATAAGCCGTTTCATCAAGCTCTTTGGGTACCCCGGACATAAATCCTTCGAGGATCCACACTGCCAACGGGATATTAAATAAACAGTGAGCCAATGCCACAGCAAGATGAGTATCAAACAAACCGATTGCCGAGTACAGTTGGAAGAACGGTAGCGCGAATACCGCTGGTGGGGCCATGCGGTTGGTTAATAACCAGAAAAATAAATGTTTATCGCCGAGAAACCGGTATCGCGAGAAGGCATAAGCGGCGGGCAACGCCACCGAGACGGATATTACGGTATTAATCACCACATACGTGATCGAGTTGAGATAGCCGTTGTACCAGGTCGGGTCAGTAAAAATCTTAGCGTAGTTGCTCAACGTGAACTCTTGTGGCCAAAGCGAGAACGTGCCGAGGATCTCGTTGGTGGTTTTGAACGACATGTTCAGCAACCAATATATCGGCAGCATCAGAAACACGATGTATAGCGCTGGAACCGCCCATTTATAGGCTTTCATTTCACTGGCTCTCGTTGCGCATCGTCAACGTGTAGAAGATCCAGCACACCAATAAGACCACCAGGAAATAAATCAGCGACATCGCCGCTGCTGGGCCTAGATCGAATTGACCCAAAGCGATCTTCACAAGATCGATAGACAGAAATGTCGTGGTATTGCCGGGGCCGCCGCCCGTCAATACAAACGGCTCCGTATAGATCATGAAACTATCCATAAATCGCAGCAGGATAGCGATAGTGAGTACGCGTTTCATTTTCGGTAGCTGAATATAGCGAAACACCGCCCATGCACTCGCGCCATCGATTTTTGCCGCTTGATAGTACGCATCCGGAATCGAACACAGGCCAGCATACGCCAGCAATACCACGAGCGATGTCCAATGCCAAACGTCCATGAGCACGGTGGTAAGCCATGCCGCCACCGGCTGCTGGGTAAAATTGTAGTCAATACCCATACCGTTAATCATGCGACCCAGTAGGCCTATATCCGGCAACGCAAAAATATTCCACATTGCGCCAACCACATTCCACGGAATTAACAGCGGTAACGCCATCAACACCAGGCATACAGAAACCCAAGGGCCCTTGCGGGGCATGGACAGCGCCACAGCGATACCGAGCGGCACTTCGATGGCGAGAATCATGCCGGTAAACGCAAGTTGGCGCAGAAACGATTCGTGAAACCGGTCCGAGTTCAATACCTGCTCGAACCATTTCAGCCCTTCCCAAAAGAACACGTTGTCACCGAACGTCTCCTGCACTGAGTAATTGACCACCGTCATCAACGGAATCAACGCGTTAAACGCGACCAGCACCAGCACCGGCAGCACAAACCACCACGCTCTCGGGTTCGCTGTCCTATCGTTCACCGTTACTGCTCATGATCGACTACCCATTTGTCCACATACAGCCGCGTATAGTCAGGATTGAAAGCGATTCGTGGGTTTTCCGAAGGAATTTCTTGATCTTCATCGACGACAAGCTTGATGGTGTAGCCGTCACGATGCGTCTCAACGATTTGGACTCGTCCGAGATCGTCCACCTTAACGATTTCGACGGCGATGCCTCCGGTGTCGAAACGCACGAACTCGGGACGTACTCCAATCTCGAGTCGTCCATCGATCGAGTTCGATGCTGGTGGTGTGGCGGTTGTTACGACGGCATCGGCAAATATCACCGATCCATCGTGAACCTCGCACGGCAACACATTCATTCCCGGTGAGCCGATAAAGTGCCCGACAAAGGTATGCCGCGGATGCTCAAACAATTCTACCGGCGAGCCAACCTGCACTACAGCACCGTCGTGCATGACCACCACACTATCGGCGAACGTGAGAGCCTCGGTCTGATCATGGGTCACATAGATCATCGTGGCACCGACATGCTGGTGCAGCTCTTTGAGTTTCGAACGCAGCAACCATTTAAGATGCGGATCGATGACGGTAAGCGGTTCGTCAAACATAATTACATTCACGTCTTCCCGCACCAACCCGCGACCCAGTGAAATCTTCTGTTTGCCATCGGCGGTAAGACCCGACGCCCTCCGTTTTAATGAACTCTCGAGGTCCAGCATTTTGGCGATCGTTTGCACTCGCGATGCAATTTTATCCTCGGCTACGCCTCGGTTGCGTAACGGAAATGCAAGGTTGTCATACACCGTCATGGTGTCGTAAACCACCGGGAACTGAAACACCTGGGCGATATGTCGTTCGATAGTAGGTGTATCCGTAACATCAATATCGTCAAACAGCACTCGCCCTTCTGTCGGCACCAGCAATCCCGAGATGATATTGAGCAGCGTCGTTTTGCCACACCCGGACGGACCCAGTAACGCATAGGCTCCACCGTTCTCCCACACGGCATCAACCTCCTTAAGCGCCCAGTCATCCGCACTCGTGGTCCGCGTCATGTAGCTATGCTTAAGGTTTTGTAGCGCAATCTTAGCCATTTGCGTGTTGTAGACGGCCCATCGTCATTCAGGCCAAAAGCCGCTCACCGTTAATATCGAAGTAAAAACAGCGCTCCACGTTCACACCCAATTCAACAACATCCCCTACTCGATACGGATGGACGCCACGGGATTCCGACACCCAACTGTTACCTTCAACATCGACATGAATAATGCTCTGTGATCCGCTTATTTCCGCAATCTGCACGATCCCGTTCACTTTTACCGCGTTTTCGGTTGTACCGCCGACGAGTAAGTGGTGTGGGCGAACACCGATTACGTAGCGCGCATCCGGTAAACGAGCATACGGCGGCGGTACGGGCCAGTTCACTGCCTCAGTCAAGTAAAAAACATCACCCTTTTTATCGATAGCCGCTGTATTGATCGGCGGATCGGAAAATACCCCGGCACTCAACAGTGAATTTGGCTGACGGTAGCTCTCTGCGGTAGGGCCGTACTGGGTAACTCTGCCCTCGTGTAGAGTCGCGGTTTTCCCACCAAGCATCAACGCTTCCAGGGGCTCGCTCGTCGCGTAGACCACGGTCGCCCCAGTGTCCGCAAACAATTTCGGTAACTCGTCTCGAAATTCCTCACGAAGTTTATAATCCAGATTGGCTAATGGCTCATCCAGCAACACCAGCCCGGCGTCTTTTATCAATGCGCGCGCCAGCGCGGCGCGCTGTTGCTGCCCGCCGGATAGTTCGCTAGGAAAGCGCTGCAACATCGGCGTCAGCTTGACAAGTTCGGCCATCTGTTCAACCCGTTGCTTGATCTCGCTCGGCGAAATACCGGAAACCCGTAGCGGCGACGCGATATTGTTGAACACCGTGAAGTTTGGATAGTTGATGAACTGCTGATACACCATTGCGACGCTGCGCTTTTGTACCGGCACGCCAGTGACGTTATTACCGTCAAACCAAATTTCACCGCTACTGGGTCGATCGAGCCCCGCCATCAAACGCATCAGCGTCGTCTTGCCCGACAACGTAGTACCCAGCAGAATATTGAAGCCGCCCTTTTCGACCGACAAATCGGTTTCGTAGATATAGGTCTCGGCCCCGACTCGCTTGGTGATTTTCTTAAGCTCAATACCCATCTTAAGGAACCTCTGCAAAAGTCATGACCGATCAATTTGGGTCCAAAATAATCAATCTCCGCGTTGCGAAATACAAGCAATAGCCGAGCTATTCCTTGCATTCCGCGCCTTGATCTTGATCATTCTGAATCCCAACTTGATTCGCCCGGACTTATGCAGAGGCTCCTTAAGCTCAAACTCTGCGGGGGGACGGTGAAACGCAAACCGGTTCAGCACGAAGACCGATTGCCTCGTGCCGAACCGGGCTTACTGATAGCCAACCGTTAGCTCAACCCTGTTGCCAGCGTTTCACGAGCTCGTCGTAATCGACGGTTTCTCCTTGCGGCTTCTCGTTGACTTTTGCCTTTGGTGAACCCGGCTGGTCAAGCCAGTACGATGGATCCTTTTCCTCGTTTAAGCGCGGCCCACACCCTCCGTAAGTGCCCGCTTTCTCGTCGGCGGACTGCATTCGGGCCATGGTGGTATCCATTTCCTCCGCCAATCGATCCATCGCTTGTTGCGGGGTGAACGCACCGGAATTCACGTCGCCGATCTGCTGCCACCAAATTTGTGCGAGCTTAGGATAGTCCGGCACGTTGATTCCGGTCGGAGACCAACGCACCCGGTCCGGTGAACGGTAAAACTCCACCAGCCCGCCCAACTTTGCGGCACGCTCGGTAAAGGACTCGTGGCGGATGTCGCTGTCCCGAATTGGCGTCAACCCGACATGGGTCTTTTTCAATGATACGGTTTTGGATACAACAAACTGCGCATACAACCATGCGGCCTTACGCCGATCGACCGGTGTAGATTTGAACAATGTCCATGAGCCCGCGTCCTGGTATCCGAGCTTCTGACCGTCTTCCCAATACGGGCCATGAGGGGACGGCGCCATCCGCCATAACGGATTGCCGTTGTCATCGACGGTATTATTCCCATCGCTTTTCGGCGCCACCATCGACGCCGTAAACGCCGTATACCAAAAGATCTGCTGCGCCACATTCCCCTGCGACAGCGCCGGCAAAGACTGGTAAAAATCATAGCTCGCGGCACCCGGAGGGGCATATTTGCGCAACCACTCGTCCCACTTGCGAATCGCATAAACGGCAGCTGGGCCGTTAGCGGCACCGCCACGCGATACCGAGGCACCGACCGGATTGCAACTGCCCGCTTCCATGCGAATTCCCCATTCATCCACCGGTATACCGTTCGGCAAGCCTTTGCTGCCGGCACCGGCCATGGACAGCCACGCATCCGTCATACGCCACCCCAAATCGGGTGCGCGTTTGCCGTAGTCCATATGACCGTACACCCGCACACCGTCGATTTCTTTTACATGTACGGAGAAAAACTCAGCAATATCTTCATAGGCCGACCAATTCACCGGCACGCCAAGATCGTAGCCGTAGCGCTCCTTGAACCGCTGCTTGAGCTCGGGACGCTGAAACCAGTCCTGGCGAAACCAGTAGAGATTAGCGAATTGCTGGTCCGGGAGCTGGTACAGTTTGCCGTCAGGACCAGTGGTAAACGACTTCCCCATAAAATCATCGACATCCAGCATGGGATCGGTCACATCCTTACCGTCACCGGCCATCCAGTCGGTCAGATTAACGGCAAGTTGCAAACGCGAGTGAGTTCCAATCAGGTCCGAATCGTTGATATAAGCGTCATACAGATTGCGCTTGGTCTGCATCTGCGTCTGCACCGCCTGAACCACTTCGCCCTCGCCCAACAACTGGTGATTCACCTTGATTCCGGTGATTTCCTCGAATGCCTTGGTGAGGACCTTCGATTCGTACTCATGGGTGGGTATGGTTTCCGATAACACATTGATTTCCATCCCCTGAAACGGTGCTGCCGCATTGACAAACCATTCCATCTCTTTCATCTGCTCGGATTTTGCAAGCGTCGACGGCTGAAACTCCTCGTCGATCCACTTCTCCGCCTCCTCCATTCCGGCTTGAGTCACCGGTGGAATGCACAACATTAGAGCTGCACTCACGGCCACATATTTGTATTTCACGGTGGTTTCCTCCTATTCCTTAGATTGAGTCACCCGCAAATTGGGTAATACAGGTGATGTGAATCCGATCGTAACAGCGATTGTGCATGCACACCAACTCACTGCCGCTAGAATAGCCGATCGCGCTGCCGTGGCGGGGGGAGAATCGCCGCGCCAGGGAAAGGCCTGGCGCGCGTCCGAATGCTCAAGTTTGCCGGCCTAGCGGCCGACGACGGCATCACTACCGATGATTCTCAATGCTGAACGTGTAACAGGGGGTCCATGCCGTCAAAAACCGGCTCCAGCACCACACCCAGAGCGTCACCAAATTTGCTGATCGCAATGTATTGTGTGATGACGAACACGGCTTCGACGATTTGTGGCTCACTAAAATGTTGGTGCAGTCGGTCCCATAATTCCCGCGACAAATGATTCGCGTCAACGCCAATTTGTACAGTCAAGTCCATCAGCGCCTTTTCGGCTTCGGTAAAATGCGGGCTGGTTTTGTACTTATCGCCCCCAATATCGGAAATCTTTGCTTCATCGATACCGAGGCGCTTACTCAATGTTTCATGCTGCACGACACAGTACTGACAATCGTTACGATGTGTGGCCTTTAAGATAAGAAGCTCTTTGGTTACCCAGTCGAGTTCCGGACCGTCTTTCAAAATAGCCATAACGAGATCGGTAAATACCGTGCCATATTCGGGTGTATGGCCAAACACTTTGAAAATATTCAACAGCATCTCAAAGCGATCTTCGGCTTTGTCGTAGAACGCATTGGTTTCGGCATTGGCCTGTTCTCTTTCGACATAAGAAACCGACATAATTTGCTCCTCCTAGTAATTAATTGATCTTAGTAAGTAAGCTAAGATGTGTATTTTCGTGTTAATACTACATGCTTTCTTTGTTCTGTAGCATTTGCACTAAAATAAAATATATCATGTGCTACAAGATTATTAAACCAGGCGGCGGTGGTGTCATCATCATGGCGACGAAGTCAGACGCATCGATCCAAGTTTCGCGGCGAGCCCCTGGGCGACCGCAGAATTTCGACACCGAAGATGTGCTGGGAAGGGCCCTTGAGGTGTTCTGGAAGCAAGGCTACGGGGCTACGACCACCCGCCAATTGGAATCTGCGTTGGAACTTAAGCAATCGAGTATCTACAACACTTTCGGCTCGAAACGCGGTTTGCTCGATGCCGCGCTCGATCGTTACGAGGCGCTGACCGAGGTAGAGTTATTGCGCCCGTTGGAGCAATCCAACGGAGGCCTGGCCGCGATAGAGTCGTTCTTTATTACGCTTCATCACTGGATAACCCACGAGGGCCGTCGCGGCTGCATGTTGATTAACATGATGGCGGAAGACGGCGGCAAAACTGAAGCGTTTACCGAGCGCACGCGTAACTATCGAAGTCGAGTTCGATCGGCATTCCATAAGACATTATCGCAGTCCAACGAAAAGGGAGAAATGACAGACGGAAATATAGACAGTCGATCCGACTTGCTCGTCAACCTCGTGCTTGGCCTCAACATCGCAGCACGAGGCGGGCTCGAAGAGGCGGAATTAAGCCAGCTACTTGATGCGGCGAGACAACAAATTCGAAGTTGGCGGTTGGTGCCTACTTGAATGTCCGCCTGTTGATTAATGGCGGGCGACAGTCAATCACAGACCGTAAATTCCACGCGGCATGCCGATAGCTATTAACCATTCGCCCACTGTACTGTTTCGGCTGACAGTCTCTTACCGCGCCGCTTTCGATCCGCGACCGGCAGAACGTCGTCCGCTGGCCAAAGACCGGATTCCAGAGCTCCCGCGTATTCATCCGGCAATCCGTTGTCCCGCATACTTTGCGCGGCGGTCCCATGGTCATAGGATAGCGCGTGATGCTCAACGCGAATACCACACGGTTCCGGCACGATGATGCTATACCAGACGCGCGGCGTACCGTCATTGGCCGGCATGCCGATCACACCGGCGTTATGCCATAGCCGGCCGTCTATAAACTCGGAAAACGGCACCCCCGAATGTCCGGCGATAATGGCATCCGCACCACTGAGATCCAGTTCTTCGCGTTTCGTGGCGCTCGGTGTGGACGGGAAAATAAATCGGTTAATCGACGCCGCACCGCCGTGAATAACTCGGAATTGGCGGCCCGCCATGCGGAATGCGATGGATCGAGGCAGTGACGACATCCATTGCTTTGCGCCCCCACTTAATCGCTCGCGCGCGTACCGATACCACTGCACTGACAAAAGATCGCACGAACTACCCTCGTCGTAGCCGCACCCGCAATCGTCGACATCGGCCGCCAGCGATTCTTCGCAGTTTCCCATTACTACGTGGATGCCGGAATTCCGAATTAGATCGACCGTCGCTTGCGGATCAGCGCAATAGGCAACGACGTCTCCCGTACAAATGACGCGGGCCGATGGAATACGTCGCAATCGAACTTCGTCTAACAGGCGGTGTGTCGCTTCATGGTTACTGTACGGACCGCCGAAAACCAAGCATTCGTTATGAATAACCCCAAGGTCCAAACATTGGCTCGCATCAGTCATTGTGCAACGCTTCGCGCACCCATTGTTGCAGCGAGTACGTGGAAATCTCGTTATCGATTCCACCGCGCGGATCCAGTATCAATGGGCCGGCTGTATAGCCGCGGTTGCCGAGACCGCGTTGTACCGACTCGACTACGCTTAGGTCTTCAGTAAATGTCGTATCGCGATCGATTTCGGCGATTTGCATCGTCGTTGCGTCCTCTCGGCCACCCGGCGTGAGCCAGCCGCGATATACCGTAGTCCGATCGACACCGTGGTAGCGCCACCAATAGGTATTCACGATACGGCCAGGGTACACCTGAATCGAAATATTCGGCCATAGGAAGAATACGCGATACTGGTCGGTGGACTCGTCGAACCCATAACACGCATTGTCCGCTGCCACGCCGTGACCAGTGTGGCGCAACGTGTAGGCTTGGGGCTGTATATCGATACTTTCGGGGGCGATCACGCCGTGGGTCAATGCACGATGCACGTGGCGGCAATGGTAACATTCGTTGTAGTTCTCCAACGCGACTTTCCAATTACACCGCTCGTCCAACGAGTGCTCCCAGACCGGCGCATAGTTATCGATGTCCGGCACCGCCTTGTGCAAACCGTCCGCCGCGTCGCCGAACCAGTGCTCCATCGGCTCCGCCTCGGCGTCCAGATTGACGAATACAAACCCGCAAAACACTTCGACCCGTACTCCACTCAGGCAAATCTTCCCGGCGTCGAAACCCGGTGAGTTATCGCTATTGCGGGCGTACTCTAGCTGCCCATTCAATCCGTAGCGCCACGCATGATACGGACAAACGATATTGTTCCTGTTGCCCGTGCCCTCCAGCAGCGCATGGCCACGATGTCGGCATACATTATAAAAACACTGTAACCGCTGCTCACGATCCCGCACTATGAACAGACTTTGATCTGCGATATCGAACACAAAATAATCGCCCGCATTTGCGACTTGCGATCGGTGGCAAACGTACTGCCAGGTGCGAAAAAAAATTCTCTGCTTTTCTTGTTCGTAGATGCCGGGATCGGTGTAGTAATGCGGCGCCAAACCGATTACTGGCTCATCAGAATCCGAAGCAATTGAATTCGATTTAGTCATTGCCGATATCGCTCATCGCTGTAATACACACCCAGATCATGCCGCCGCTGGTGAAATCGTTCGATATTCTCGATAACGTGATCGTCGGCATCGGCAATAACGAATGCCATTAACGTCTCCAGCAATGCGGCTGCCGCCACAGTGGAAGTAAAAAATTGAGGTGTTTCCGTGGGAGTGGCGAACACCTGATCGGCCTGCAGTGCCAAAGGCGAAGCATTGCTGTCGGTAATGCCGATGACGTAGGCGCCTTGTTGCTTTGCCGAACCGACCGCGTCGATCACCTCGGTCCGGCACGGTGTAAATGTCATCGCCAACAAAACGTCATCGGGCCCCGCGCGGGCGACGTCGTCGATCGGCATGCTGCCGTCGCGAGGTACCGCAACAACCGTATTCAATGCCATGCGCGCAAGATACGCAAAATTGTGTGCAAGCGCATAAGAAATCCCAACACCCAATACGAATGTTTGCCGAGCGGCGACGATGCGATCTGCGGCGAGTTTGAGCTCGTCGGCCGTGCTATTCGAAAACAATACCTCGACATTTTGTATCGTACTTTCGGCCATCTCTTTAAACAGCCCCGCATGACGGCCGCCGCGTGCGAGCGACTGCAACCAACGGGCGCGATCCGGAAACGCCAACGAACCCGCTTTCAAGCGCTCGCGAAACGGTTCGCGAAAATCTTCGAAGCCTCCGTATCCGAGCGCCCGGGCCATTCGCACCAATGTGTTGGGTTTCACATCGGCGGCCGCGGCAATTTGGCGTACCGATTGAAAACCCACATCGTCACTATGGTCCAATACGTAGCGTGCGGCTTTTTTCAGCTCGGGGCTCAACGTCGAAAGTCGGGCCCGCAACCGATCGAGTAGGCGATTATCGATCATTAATGGTACATCCGTACAAATTGAAATTGACAATAGTACAAACGTACCATTACGATGTCCAGCCTTATGTCATAAGGCCACATCCAACGTCCATGGTTCCGAATCAAGCGCGGGTCGTCATTATCGGCGGCGGCATCATGGGCGTAAGCCTGCTCTATCATCTCGCGAAAGAAGGCTGGGCCGATTGCGTGCTGTTGGAGAAGGCCGAACTCACTTCCGGCTCAACCTGGCATGCGGCCGGCCAAATTACCCATTCCACGTCCAGCTACACGCTGGGGAAAATAGCCGGATACGGCATCTCGCTATACCGCCAACTGGAAGCGGAAACCGGCCAGTCGGTGAGCTTTCATGACTGTGGCTCGTTGCGCCTGGCCTATACCGCGGACGAACTCGACTGGTTGCGGTACACGATGAGTGTTGGTGCCGCGCTAGGACACCCGATGCGCATCATCGGTGTCGATGAAATTCGCCGACTGCATCCATTTTATAATCTTGACGGGGTGCGGGCTGCCCTGCATACGCCGGACGACGGCCACGTCAACCCGGCCGGGGCCACGCTCGCACTCGCGAAGGGCGCACAGCAAATGGAGGCCACTACTATACGCCGGTGCCTTGCTACCGACATTTCCCCGCGCGCGAACGGTGCGTGGTGTGTACATACTGAGCACGGCCATATCGATTGCGAGATCGTTGTCAATGCCGGAGGCAACTACGCCCGGCAAATAGGACAATGGGTCGGGCTGAATCTACCGATCACCTGCATGACCCATCATTACCTGGTCACCGACACTGTCCCCGAATTCAAGAATCTAGACCGCGAGTTGCCGGTGGTGCGCGACGACCGCATGGTATCCGGCTACATACGTATGGAACAGCGCTCCGGGTTGATTGGAATTTACGAAAAAGCCAACCCCAATACAGTATGGCTCGATGGCACACCCTGGGATGCCGAGAACGAATTATTCGAAGCCGATTACGAACGCATTATGCCGTGGCTCGAGAGCGCCATGCGGCGCATGCCGGTGCTCGCGGAACTCGGCATCAAACGCGAAATCCACGGCGCCATCACCCACCCACCGGACGGCAACATGTTGCTGGGGCCGGCACCCGGTCTGCCGAACTTCTGGTGTTGCTGCGGTTCCCAGATCGGCATCGCGTGGGGACCGGGGGCCGGCAAATACCTTGCGCAGTGGATGGTGCACGGTGCGGCTGACATCAATATGCGTGAATTCGACCCGCGCCGCTATGGCGCATTTGCGGATACTGATTATGCAATTACCAAGGCTAAAGAAGATTATTTACTGCGTCATGAGATTCCGTTTCCCGGATTAAACCGCACCGACGGACGACCCGTGAAAACGAGCCCGATCTATCAACACCTGAAACAATCGGGCGCAGTGTTCGAAGAAATTTTTGGATGGGAGCGAGCTCGTTGGTTCGCGCGCGGCGATATTCCGCAGCAAGATGACTACTCTTTTCGCCGCGCCGCATGGCACCACGCAGTCGCCACCGAAGTCGATGCGGTGCAGCACCGCGCCGGACTCATGGACTTGTCATCTTTTGCGAAAATCGATGTCTACGGCACCGATGCCGAGGATTTCGTGAACCGAGTGATTGCCAATACCGCACCCAAATCGCCCGGGCGTATAGTACTCGCGCATATACTCAACGAGCGTGGCACGATCGAGTCGGAAACCACAGTAGTGCGTATCGATGAGCAGCGCTTCTATTTTGTGTTTGCGGCATTTCATGAACTCCGCGTTTTCGAGTGGCTGAACCGGTATCGGCGTGATAGCGAGCGCATCAGTATCGACAATGTTTCCACGCAATTTGGAGTGCTCGCCTTACAGGGTCCACGGGCACGGGACATTTTGTCCGAGACCACCGCAACACCGCTCGACAACGCGGCATTCCCCTGGTTGCGCGCGCAATCGATCGAGGTCGCGGGCGTTCCGACCCGCGCATTACGATTGTCGTATTCAGGCGAATTGGGCTGGGAGTTGCATATGCCGATATCGGAGTTGGCAACCGTCTACAATGCTTTAAGGTCAGCGGGCGAACCGTATGGCGTCGAGAACTACGGGTCATTTGCGATGAATTCGATGCGTCTGGAGAAAATGTTCAAGGCTGCGAGCGAACTCACCACCGAAGTTACTTTACCCGAAGCCGGCGTGATGCGCTTCGCCAAAACCGGCAAATCGGAATTTATCGGCAGGGAGCCCACCCTGGCGAGCTCAAAGGGTATGATACCCTGGGTTTGCGCTTATCTGCGCGTCGAGTGCGAAGACGCCGATTGTCACGGTTCCGAAGCGGTGTTCGCAAATGGCCAATGCATCGGTGCCGTATCGTCTGGTGGCTTTGGTCATCGCACTCAACAATCGCTGGCATTTGCTTATATCAAGCCGGAATATGCCCGGCCAGACGCCGAACTCGAGGTGATGGTTTTGGGCGAGCGCCGGCCGGCGCAAGTGCTGGCGGAAGCGGTGTATGACGCCGATAATCGACGACCTCGTATGTAGATTGAATCCTCGATTACTCGCTATGACCAACAACAAATCCGAAAATTCAGCACCCCGGGTTGACTACTACACATCCGCTGAGGCGACGATACCGGGCGCCGGGCTAGGCGGATATTCGTTGCCGAACGACGTGCGCTTCGTCATCGAGCGAGCGTACGGTGGGCGATTGTGCGCCACCGACGGACGCGAGTTTGTCGATTACGTGTGCGGCGCCGGTGCTACCATTATCGGCCACGACCACCCCGACGTAATATCCGCCGTCCAGCGGCAGGTGGCACGCGGCATGCACTTCTTTGGGACATTAAACAGCGCCGCGGTGGAGTTGGCCGAGATATTGGTGGACACCATCCCCTGCGCGGAACGTATCGTATACGCGAGCACCGGGTCCGAGGCCACCGCGTACGCGCTACGCATCGCCCGCGCGTTTACCGGGCGCGACAAAGTACTGAAATTCGAAGGTGCCTATCACGGCAATCACGATTACGCGGCGTTCAGCCAGTTTCCGACCCATCCGGCGAACTACCCGAACGCGAGTCCCGATTCTGGCGGCGTCCCAGCCGCGCTCAGCGACACGATGTTGGTGGCACCGTATAACGATTTAGAGATCGCCGAAAGTATTATTGCCGAGCACCACAAAGACATGGCGGCTATCATCGTGGAACCGGCGCAGCGAATTATCTTTCCGAAACCCGGATTCCTCGAAGGTTTAAGGCAAGCTGCCGACCGCTACGGCGTGGTGTTGATCTTCGATGAAGTCGTTACCGGCTTCCGGCTCGCGTTGGGCGGCGCCCAAGAATATTTCGGCGTGACGCCGGACCTCGCGGCCTACGGAAAAATCGTCGGCGGTGGTGGACCCTTATCTTGCATTGGCGGGCGTGCCGATATCCTCGACAGCGCGAATCCCAACCGAAAAGGCAGCGCCGACTACGCGTACATCAACGGCACATTGCACGGCAACCCGGTCGCGGCCGTGGCCGGCATGGCAACACTAAAAGTGTTGATGGAGCCGGATTTCTATTCACGCTTCAACACGCAGTGCGACAAGTCACGCGCCGCATTGCAGACGGTGCTCGGTCGCCATCGCATTGCGGCAAAGGTAGCGGGACAATCTTCGTTCTGGCAGTTTTTATTTTCCGATAGCGAGCCGGCCAATCAGATGGACGTACTGGCCGCCGATCCGGACTCTTCGAAACGACTCGATATGGAAATACTGAAACGCAACATCTACGTATTGCCCAATGTCCGGCGGTTCTTCTCCGCTGCGCACACCGACCGGGATCTTGCCCAGACCGTCGACGCACTGGATGCCGCATGCGCCGCCTTGTGACACGATGTAACGGATAGTAGTGTCTAATTTATATCGAGCCTTTACGCCGCGCAGCCACAACTTGCCGACAGCACCCGATATTGAATTGCCGCGGCTGCGTGCGTATCGCCTTGAACGAATACGCACGGCCATGCAGGCGCAGGAGATATCGTTATGCGTCTTGGTCAATCCAGTCAGTCTGCGTTATGGCGTGGCTACGCGTTATTCCAGTCCCACATACCGTCCTACTATTTATTTTTACCTGCGGAAGGACCGATTGTTCTACACGGCACCAGTGCCAAACCCGACGCCGTGGATGAGGTGCGCCCAGCGCGCGGCTTGAACACGTTCGATGCGGGTTTGAACCTCGACATAGAGGCGCGCGATTTCGCGGGTGAAGTACGAGACTTTTTACAGGAAATATCGGCCGACAGTCAGCGCGTTGCATGCGAGCGCCTGAGTCCGAGCGCGATTAATGCGCTGGGGGCATTGGTGTTGAAGCCGTCGATGCCGACGGTTTGATGGAATCGGCCCGATACATCAAGTCGGCTGACGAAATCACGTGTATGCGGTTCTCTGTGGAAGTCGCCGAACTTGGCATGCAGCGCATGCGCGATATGCTGGCACCCGGAATTAGCGAAAACGAACTGTGGTCGATTCTGCACCAAACCAACATTGCCTACGACGGCGACTGGATCGACGGCCGGATGCTGGCTTCTGGCCCGCGCACCAATCCTTGGCTACAGGAAGCCAGTGGCAGAATAATCGAGGACGGGGACCTCGTCGCCCTCGATACCGATATGATCGGACCCAATGGCTACTGTGCAGATATCTCGCGCACGTTCATTTGCGGAACCGAGAAACCGAGCGCTGAACAGAAAGACATTTATCAACGTGCCTATACAGAAATTCAACACAACATCGATCTGCTGCAGCCCGGTCTGACTTTCAAGGAATTCAGCGAACGGGCCTACCGGCAAGACGATGAATTCATTCCGCGACGCTACCCCTGTGTCGCCCACGGTGTTGGAATGAGCGATGAGTACCCGAAAATATATTACCAAGCCGATTGGGAACAGTTCGGCTACGACGGGGTGATAGAACCGAATACGGTCATGTGTGTCGAGAGCTACGTCGGCTCCATTCACGGGTCGGTAGGGGTAAAACTCGAAGAAATGGTGTACATCACTTCGAACGGGTGCGAAGTCCTAAGTCATTACCCTTTTGAAGAGGTGCTGTTGCACGGATAACGACAAAATGATTATCACCGGGATTCGTGTTTATCAACTGGATCTACCCCTGACCAAACCATATTGGTTGTCCGGCGGCCGTTTGAAATTCGAATCTCTGGATTCCACGATCGTGCGCATCGACACCGATGCCGGCATCACCGGCTGGGGCGAGGGATGCCCCTGGGGCGATACCTATCTGCCCGCATTCGGCAAGGGCATTCGGGCCGTGCTGGCCCTGCTGGCACCGCAACGCCGGAGGAGATGCTCAACACCATCAAAGTCTACCGTGCCACGGGATATTGCGTGCATTCCGCCAAGGTGGGTGCCGATGTCACTCTCGATATCGAACGCATCAAATTTCCACACGCCAACCGCGCCGCCGATGAGACCGTCTTCTTCGATGTCAACCGCGCATGGTTACCGAACGAAACCATTGCCATAATGAACGCCGTTCGCGAGTTACCGATTTGGCACGAGCAGCCGTGCGAAACGCTTGATGAATGGAAACACGTTTGCAACCGGACCATCCATCCGATTTGTATCGATGAAGGCCCACGACTACTCTGATTTGTTGCGGATACACCGGGATTACATCGCCGAAATCGTCAACATCAAGATCAATCGGGCCGGAGGCTTTTCCAAAGCAAAGCGAATTCGCGACTTTTGTCTGCAAACCGGCTTAGCGATGTTGGTAATGGAAACCGGTGGCACGGTTTTGGCCGATACTGCCGCCGTTCACCTTGCTCAATCGATTCCGGCTGAGCGAATGCTCGGCACGTGGTTATGCCACGAACTGTTAAGGCACGATATGGTCCGCGGGGCGGGCGCGTGCAATCATCAAGGTCACACCGCCGCACCAGAGGTTCCGGGTATTAGCGTATCGCCGGATTACGTCTCGCAGGGCGATTCCGTAGCGGTATACGAATGACCCGCGGCATCGGATATTCGGTCATTACCCGAGGCGGGTGAAACACCTGTCAAGGCTGGTGGCGAAAAATTCCACGTCGTCAAGACTAATACACAACGGCGGAACCATGCGTAGCACGCTACGATAGGGTCCTGACTTGCTGAGCACGAGGCCTTCTTCGCGCGACAACTCAAACACGCGGGCGGTTTCCTCGGTAGCGGGTAGTTTGGTGTTGCGATCTTTGACCAATTCAATGGCCAGCATAAGTCCGCGGCCACGCACATCGCCAATTACATCGTACTTGTGACGCACTTCTTGTAACACTTCCAACATTCGCGCACCGACTACTCGCGCGTTTTCCTGTAAGTGTTCTTCGGCAATTACCTGCAACACCGCACGACCGGCAGCGCACGCAGTGGGGTTGGCGCCATAGGTATTAAAATAGAATTTGTGGGCCAACGCTTCGGCCACCTCGCGCTTCGCCACTACCGCCGCCAATGGGATTCCATTCCCAATCCCCTTGGCCATGATTACAATGTCCGGCACGACGTCGTGGCCGGCAAATGCCCAGAAATCCGACCCGGTTCGGCCAAAACCGGATTGCACCTCGTCGATGACACACACTCCACCCGCCGCACGCACCCGCTCGAACGCGCCCGCGATGTAACCGGGCAACATTGGCACGATACCGCCGTAGCCTTGTATCGGTTCGATAATCATCCCGGCTAGTTTGCCTGTGGTTGAGCAACTAACCGTGCGCTCTATCTCCTCCAAATAGGGCTGCACTGAATCTCCATATACCCCACGATAGGCATCGGGATTGGCGACGTGCTGTATGCCACCAAGCAGCGGCACATTATGCCGAAAGCCACTGATGCCGGTCAGCGATTGTGCGCCGAACGTAGCGCCATGATAACCGCCGCGCAGTGCGAGAAAATCGATGTTGCGCGTAAAGCTTCTCGCCATGAGCAACGCCAAATCGGCGGCTTCGGCGCCGCTATTCATAAAATGCACGACCCAGTCGTGACCCGCCGGCATCGTTGCCACCAACTCTTCGGCAAAATGCGCGGGCACGGGATGATAAAACATCGTCGTACAGTGCGGTAACTGCTCGATCTGGGCCGTAACCGCCGCATTCACTTGCGGATGGCTGTGGCCAACACTGATGCAGACATTCATTCCCAGCAAATCGAGATAACGCTTACCGGTTTCATCCCAAAGATACTGACCTTTCCCTTTCTTAAAAATAAGTGGGGTCTGATAAGGTACGAAGGCGCGCTGCGACGCCGAATAAAACTTGTCACGTCGCGCTACGATGGCGTCCGTAGTCCAATCGGTGTTAAACATTTTGGTGTTTTATCGAAGTGTTACTGAGCATTTTTGAAAACGGCCGGTATATGAACCCACCTCGATCCCCGGGGTCACGATACCTCCCGAATCATATGTTAGACTGACCGGCGACAACAATCTCGAGGCCCTCGATTTTGTACGGCTAACGATGACCGTCTCCGATCCTCCGCCGAGAAGCCGCAGCGGCCGCCCAGGTGGCGGCCGGCGTGCGCGTCAAGCTAAACGCCGGCAACAATCTGCACCGCGAGCGCCGTATATTCGACGAAAAACCGGCACCTATGACTTATTAGATGAAGACAGCCTGCAGCTCATAGAAGCCAATGCCGATCGAATTTTGCAGGAATCCGGCATGGAGTTTCGCGGCGACTCGGAAATTCTGAGAATATTCAAGCAAGCCGGCGCGGATGTTCAGGGTGAGCGCGTGCGCTTCGAGCCCGGCATGTGTCGCGAGCTCATTTCCACAACGACACCCAACGCGGTCGTGCAACACGCCCGCAACCCAGAGAATAACGTCGTGATCGGCGGGCGAAACACCGTATTGTGTCCGGTTTTCGGGCCACCATTCATCCACAACCTCGACGAGGGCCGACGTTACGCGACGATCGAAGACTTTCACAATCTCGTCAAGATCCATCAGATGATCCCGCACTACCACCATTCGGGGGGTGTGGTGTGCGAACCCGTAGATCTGCCCGCTAACAAACGGCACCTCGACATGTTGTATGCCCATATGCGCTATTCCGATCGTGCGATGTTTGGTGCATTGATCGGCGAGGAGCGCGCGCAGGATTCGATCAATATGGCGAAGATCTTGTTCGGTGACGAATTCGTCGACACGCATTGTTGTCTATATGCGGTCAGCAACACCAACGCACCGTTGGTCATGGACTCCGCGATGTCCGGCGCGCTCAAAGTTTATGCGCGCCACAATCAGGTCGTCGCGGTGACGCCATGGACGTTGGCCGGCGCGATGAGTCCGTGTACCGCGGCCGGTACCTTGGCGCAGGTATTGGCGGAGGCATTAGCAGGGCTGACCCTGATTCAACTCATTAATCCCGGTGCTCCCGGGATGATGGGCTCGTTTGCCAGCACGATGTCGATGCAATCCGGAGCTCCCACATTCGGCAACCCCGAGGGTGCTCACGTGGTATTGGCAGCAGGTCAGCTAGCGCGGCGGCTCGGCGTGCCTTTGCATACCGTCGGTGCGTTGACGGCTTCGAAACTGCCCGATCAACAAGCGATGGAGGAAGGCACCTGGGGGTTGCTAATGAGTTTTCTGGCGGGTGCTAATTTTATTAACCATGCAGGAGGTTGGCTGGAAGGCGGTTTGGTTAGCGGTTATGAAAAATCGATTCTGGATGCCGACCTGTGCGGCAAACTCGCGGCATTTGCGAATGGCATGAGCCTGACCGATAACGCCCAAGCCATGGACGCGATACGCGAGGTCGGACCCGGTGCACACTTTCTCAGCAGCCGGCACACCCAAGCGAATTTCGAGAGCGCGTTTTTCACACCGGCGATCGCTGACAATAATTCCTTCGAACAGTGGTTGGCCGCCGGAGCGACGGATGCGGCACAGCGCGCGAACGCACACTGGAAGCAACTTCTCAAAGACTATGAAGCCCCGCCATTGGACCCAGCAATCGACGAGGCGCTGATCGCTTATATCGAACAACGCAAGGCATCGATGCCGGATCGCAATTACTACTGATGCCTGGGCCCAACGGCGATAACCATGCCAAAGTCGTCATCATTGGCGGCGGAATAATCGGCCTTAGCGTCGCCTACCATCTCGCCGAACTCGGTTGGAACGACGTGTTGCTGCTAGAACGCAACGTATTGACTAGCGGTACGTCGTGGCATGCCGCGGGAATTGTCGGCCCGCTGCGTGCCAACATGAACCTGACAAAGCTTGCGATTTACGCGACCGAGTTGTTCGGTCAACTGGAGCAGCTCACCGGACAAGCGACCGGGTACAAGCAAACCGGCGGATTATGGCTTGCACAATCACCGCAACGGATGACGGAACTAAGGCGCCTTGCGGCGATGGGAGAGCTAAACGGCCTGCACGTTAACGTCTTATCGGCCGAGCAAGCCACGGCCAAAATGCCGCTATTGCACAGCAGCGACCTGGCCGGCGCCCTATGGATAGATGAAGACGGCCAGACCAATCCCGTCGATACCTGTTTGGCCTATGCCAAGGGGGCACGCAATAAAGGCGTAAGAATTCGTGAACATACCGAGGTCGTAGCCATCGACTGTGCTCGCGGCGCGGTGCATGCGGTGCATACCGCCGAGGGGAATGCGATCCGGTGCGATTGCATCGTGAATTGCGCAGGACTCTGGGCCCGGCAAGTGGGGGCGCTGGCTAATGTGGGCGTACCGCTGCATGCGGTCGAGCATATGTATGTCGTCACCGAACCAATCGATACACTGCCACGGCCATGTCCGGTTATGCGCGACCTCGAGGGCCGGATCTATATCAAGGAAGACGCCGGTAAATTGGTGATTGGAGGTTTCGAAGCAAACGCGAAGTTATGGCAACCCGCCACCGACGGCAGCGAGCACAGCTATTTGATGTTTCCCGAAGATTGGAATCAGTTCGAACCGTTTCTCGAAGCCGCATTACGACGCCTACCTATACTTCAATACACCGGTATCCAGCATTTTATGAACGGGCCGGAAAGTTTCACTCCGGATTCTCGGCAACTCATGGGCGAGGCCCCCAACCTGCGAAATTATTTTGTCGCGGCTGGATTCAATTCGATCGGAATTATGTCATCGGCAGGGGTCGGAAAAACACTCGCACAATGGATTGTCCAGGGCGAAGCACCAATCGATTTATGGCCTGTGGATTTGACCCGAGCCGACCCACTCTGGAGTAACGACGAGTTTTTAGCGGCACGCACCCAAGAAGCGGTCGCCAATCAATTCAATATGCATTGGCCCCACAAGCAAATGAATAGCGGCCGGGACTTGCGCCGCTCGATATTGCACGACGCGTTCGCACGCGCCGGCGCGGTATTCGGCGCTCCCACGGGCTGGGAACGGCCATTATGGTTTGCCCGCAGCAGCGAAGAACGGGAAATTCGCTACAGCTATGACAATCAGGCGTGGTGGCCGTACGCCGAACGTGAAACACACAACCTACAACATCACGTGGCGTTGTTCGAGTTGTCCCCATTCACAAAGCTCAAGATCACCGGCGCCGGCGCCGAATCCTTTTTGCAGCGGCTGTGCACGAACGACATTGCCCGGCAACCCGGGCGCATCGTCTACAGTTTACTGCTCAACCGCCGTGGCAAGATCGAAGCCGAAGTCACGGTACGGCGCATTTCGAATCAGGAGTTTTGGATCATTAGTGGGGCCGCAACGCGTTGGAAGGACCGCGCATGGATCCAGCGCCAGATTAACGCCGACGATCACGTGAACGTGACAGATATCACCGATGACTATGCGGTGCTTGGCCTCATGGGTCCCGAATCGCGGCGATTATTGCAATCGCTCTGTTGCGACGACCTCTCGGCTGTGGAATTTCCATTTTCGACCGCCCGCACGCTACGAATTGGCACCGTCCCGATTATCGCGCAACGCATGAGCTTTGTCGGCGAACTCGGTTATGAATTGTATATTTCGCGTAACGGCGCGCAGCAGGTTTATGATGCGATCGATGATGCAGGCCGCGCCTACGGACTTGGTTGCGCCGGACATTTTTGCCTCGATGCGTGCCGAATGGAGAAAGGCTTCAAACACTGGGGTCACGACTTAAGTGCTGACGATTCTCCGCTTGAAGCCGACGTCGAGTTTGCAGTGCGCTGGGACAAACCCGGTGGCTTTATCGGCCGTGACGCTATCGTCGCGCAACGTAGCACGGGCGTTACCCGGCGCTTGCAGTTGTTTGCGGTCGATACCGGGCATCCGTTGCTGTTACACGACGAACCGATCTATCGCGATAAGCGAATCGCCGGCATTACGACCTCGGGCGCGCGTGGTTTTCGCACTGGCCTGTCGTTGTGTTTCGGGTACGTCGAGTGCCGGCCCGGACAAACTCGGGACGAGTCGTATGCAGGCCGCTATGAGGTAGGCATTGCCGGCGAACGCTATGCATTGACCGCGCTACGGGAGGTTCCCTACGACCCCACTGGCTCGCGTATGCGCGGTTGACGCCGACTCGCGTTACTGGTTCGGCAAGCCCAGAGGTAATTGAAATAATGCAATCGCATGCACGGCTAGTCGTAATCGGCGGCGGCGTGATGGGCTGCTCGTTGCTCTACCACCTTGCCAAACTCGGCTGGACCGATACCGTTTTGGTAGAGAAGAACGAGCTCACTGCAGGATCAACCTGGCACGCCGCGGGTTTATGCACGCATTTTGCGCACAATGTGACGACGATGCACATGCGAGCGCATTCGGTCCGGCTCTATGCATCCGAATTGGAGCGCGATACCGGCAACGCCGTAGACTTTCATCCCTCGGGTGCACTGCGTATTACGCACTGTGCAGACCGCATGGACGAATTCCGCCACGTGCAAGGCATCGGCCGCTTCGCGGGTTTTGACTTTCATATTCTTACTCCCAACGAGTTAGCGGAGATCTACCCGCTAACGTCGATCGACGGGATTATCGGCGCGATTCACGAACCCAATGACGGTCACGTCGATCCAAGCCAGGCCACCCAGGCGATGGCGGCGGGTGCGCGGACGGCCGGCGCGGAGATCGTTCGCCACAACGCGGTCACCGGGATCGATCGTACCGCAACGGGAGAATGGCTCGTACGTACCGAGCTCGGCGATATTCATGCCGAGCATATCGTCAACGCGGCCGGAACCTGGGCCCACGAGATCGGACGCATGATGGGACTCGACCTACCGATTGTGCCCATACTGCATCAGTATCTAGTTACCGATCGCATCGCCGCGGTGGCCGCGTTGGATCGCGAGCTACCCATCATTCGTGACCCTGAGGAAAGTTGGTACGTGCGCCAGGAACACGATGGACTCATTATCGGCCCCTATGAGCGCGACGGTATGCCCTGGTCGGTCGATCGTGTCCCGCCGGAATTCGGCATGCAGTTGCTGCCTCCCGATCTCGACCGGGTCGAGTCCATTGTCGCCGCCACGATGGAACGCATTCCGGTGCTTGCCGATGCCGGTATCAAAACTGTCGTGAACGGACCCATCACGTTCACGCCCGACGCGGGCCCGCTGATCGGCCCGGCATTCGGCTTGGATAACGCGTGGTTGCTGACGGGTTCCAGCATGGGAGTTATGGAGGGCGGTGGCGCGGGGCAATTTTTAGCGGAATGGATAGTACACACCGAGGCACCAATGGATCCGCTCGCGCTCGACCCGCGTCGCTTCGGCGGCTTCGCCGATCGAGAATTCCGAATTGCCAAAGCCGTGGAATCGTTTGCGAGCCAATTTGCGATTCACTATCCGTACGAAGAACGCCCCGCCGGGCGCAATCGCTTACAGACACAAATTCATGCGTCCCTGGCAACTCGCGGCGCGGTGTTTGGTTCTGCATACGGTTGGGAGCGACCAAACTGGTTTACCGACCCTAAGCAGCGATTCGAAACGCCACCGAGCTTCCGGCGTAACGATTGGTTCGAATGTGTGGCCGCCGAGTGTGAGGCCGTGCAACTCCGTGTGGGCGTTGCCGACTTGACGGCATTTTCGAAATTCGAAGTGACTGGCAGAGACGCTTCACAATTCATGGAAACTCTCGGTGGCAACACACCGCCACGCGATACGGGCGCAATCCGGTTGATTCATGTGTTATCGCCCAGTGGCGGCGTGCTGTCAGAATTTACCGCGACCTGCCTGGCCGAGGATCGTTACTATCTGACCTGTGCTGCTGCGGCCGAGCGCCGCGACGGCGATTTATTGCGGCAACACGCCCGCCAATTTTCGGATGTGGTCATTAGCTGTGTTACCCATGACACGAGCGTGCTCGCGGTCATGGGTCCGGACGCACGCCGAATATTAGCGCCATTATGCGACGGTGATCTAAGCGACAACACTCTACCGTGGCTGCGGGCGGCCAAGCGCACCGTAGCGGGAGTCGTCACAACAATGTTACGAATCTCCTACGTCGGTGAATTCGGGTACGAGTTGCACCATTCGCTGCGTGACCAACAACAATTGTTCGATCGTATTATGCAGGCCGGCTCGGCATTCAATATCGGCTTGTTCGGCGCTTTCGCGATGAACTCGATGCGACTCGAAAAAGGCTACCGCGCCTGGGGAC
>Ga0224512_10001121_pt1 | contig 26637 bp, 23 predicted proteins | sample SF_May12_sed_USG_4_FD_169103 | JGI IMG/M metagenome (GOLD analysis project Ga0224512, IMG submission 169103) | Sediment microbial communities from San Francisco Bay, California, United States - SF_May12_sed_USGS_13 | ecosystem: Environmental > Aquatic > Marine > Sediment | place: USA... | reverse complement strand
GCAAACGGGCTCTCGATCCACCGCTCGACCAATCGGGCCGCGTCACCGGTCTCGTACGGCGGATCGGCGAGAGCCAGGTCGAACGGCACCGAGACGCGTCCGAGGAAGCGGAAGACATCGTCGTTGATCAACGAGCAGATGTCATGGGCACCGAGGGTGCCGATGTTGGCGCTGATGACCGCTGCCGGCGATCTCGCTCGCTCCACGAGAACGACCTCGGCGGCCCCACGGCTGGCCGCCTCCAAGCCGAGGGCTCCGGATCCGGCGAAGAGGTCGACGACCCGAGCATCCACGACTCGGTCGCCGAGCGCCGAGAACCACGCCTCCCGCACGCGATCGGTGGTCGGTCGGACGTTTCTTCCCCGGACGGTCTTGAGACGATGTCCCTTCCAACGTCCTGCGATGATCCTCAGGAGGCCCTCGCTTCCAGCGGATCGACGTCCGCCGCCCGGAGACGGGCCGGCCTCAGGTCGTTGAGCTTGGCCTGAACGCTGGCCCGACCCCTCCACTCGTTCCGCTCGAGCCGGAAGAGCGCATCGAACGGCTCCGCCGACAGGGCGTCCACGTTCAGGCGCTCGGCCAGACCGAAGCCGATTGCCTCGAGCCGAGATCCGCCCTGCCGAAGCTGCACCTTGAGGTGCCGCTCACCGACCACGCGGGCGCCCTCGATCCGGAGGTCGCGGGCGCGAAACAGCGGGCTCGGGTTCCCCATCCCGTGCGGGCCGAGGTAGGAGAGCCAATGGACGAGGTCGAGATCGGCGTCCGCGAGGTGGAGGTCCGCGTCCGGCCGGAGCGTGGGTCGAAGGTCGCGTCCCGCGAGACGCTCGCGCGCGACACCGTTGAACGCGACCCGAAAGGCGTCGAGGGCGCCCACGCCGAGGTCCATGCCCGCCGCCTGACGATGGCCACCGAAACGGTCCAGGTAGTCGCGACACTCGGCCAGCGCATCGTAGAGGTGGAAGCCCGGGATCGAGCGCGCGCTCCCTCGACCCTTCTCTCCATCGAGCGCGATCATCACGACCGGCCGGTGCAACCGTTCCACCACACGCGAGGCGACGATGCCGATCACCCCCGGGTGCCAGCCCGAGCCGGCCACCACGACGCCGAAGTCGGAGGTCGGATCGAAACGATCGACGAGGTCCTCGAGTGCCTCGTCCAACGTGCGGCGATCCTCCTCCCTTCGACGCGTGTTCAGCTCGTCGAGTCGTTGAGCGAGCGAGCGAGCCTCTTGGTCGTCGTCGGTGAGGAGGAGTCGGAGCGCGTCCGCCGACTCTCCCACCCGGCCCGCCGCGTTGATCCGGGGCGCCAGTCGAAAGCCCACCTGCCCTGCCGTGATCGACGACGGGTCGACGTCCGAAACCTCCAGCAAGGCCCGAACGCCCGCCCACCTCGACTGGGTCATCCGGCGAAGTCCGTAGTGCACCAACACCCGATTCTCGCCCTCGAGGGGGACCAGGTCCGCGATCGTCGCGAGCGCGACGAGGTCGACCAGGTCGCTGAGGTCGTCGGAGCTCCCCCCGATCTCGGCGGCGACGAGTTGGCACGTACGGTACGCGAGTCCCGCGCCGCAAAGCCCCTTGTCGGGGTAGTCGCAGTCCGGTCGCTGGGGATTCACCACGGCCCGGGCGGAAGGAAGGCTCTCCGATACGGTGTGGTGGTCGGTGACCACCACGTCGACGCCGGCCTCGCGAGCCTCATCGACGGTGGCATGCGCGACGGTTCCGCAGTCGGCGGTGACGACGAGGCCGGCCCCGGCCTCCAAAGCGGCGCGGAGCCCGGCTTGGGAGAAGTCGTAGCCGTCACGCAGGCGGTGCGGTACGAAGGGAACCACCGTGCCTCCACGCGCCCTCAAAAAACGCGTCAGGAGTGCGGTCGAGCAGATGCCATCGACGTCGTAGTCACCGTGCACGAGAATCGTCTCGCCCGACCGCACCGCATCGGCGATCCGCCGGGCGGCGACAACACCGTCCCTGAGCAAACGGGGATCCGCCAGGTGGTCGAACCGGGGGCGAAGGAGGCGCTTGGCCGTCTCGGGGTCAGCGACGCCACGCGCCACCAGAATGGAGCAGAGGGTCCGTGGAAGCTTGAGGTGCGCCACGAGGAGATCGACGGCATCGATGTCGACCGGTGGGGGCTCGTCCCAGCGCGGATCCGGAGCCCGAAGACGGGTCTCGGCTCGGCTCCGGCTCACTCCTCCTCTTCGCTTCCGTCCGCGTCGTCCTCTTCGTCCTCTTCGTCCGACGCCTCGCCCTCGACATCCTCCGCTTCGGCCTGCGGAGGCACGCTGGCCGCGATGACCGCTTCGGCCTCCGGCGCGTCCGGATCCGGAGCGGCGAGAATGACCCCACACGCTTCGCAGCGTATGAGCGTATCGCCGTGCCGAACCTCGTTCTGGTGCTGCAGTGGCACGACCCCGAAGCAGTTGCCGCACGCACCGTCCTCGGTGAGCTCCGCGACTGCCGCTCGCTGACCCTTGCCGCGAATCGCCTGGTAGATGCGTAGCTCTTCCGGATCGAGCTCGGCGGCAAAGCCCTCACGCGTCTTCTCGAGCAACTCCAGATCTTTTCTGGCTTCCTCGCGGTCGGCCAACAGCGCCTTCCTCTTCGGCTCCACCAGCTCGCTCGCCTCCGTGAAGGCCGCCTCGAGCTCGCTCACCCGCTCTTCGCCCTTCCGGACCAGATCGATGAGCGTCATCGCCTCCTGTTCATCGTTCTGGAGGCCGCGCCGCACCATTTCGAGCTCGGCGCTCACCGCCGCCTCCTCACGAAGGTTGCGCACACCGCCGAGGCGTTCGTCGAGCCTCTTGATCCGGTCGCGCTTCTCTTCCGTCGAGAGCTCGAGACGGCGTTCTTCGAGCCTCATCTCCTTGAGCCGCTTTCGGCTACTCTCCAGCTCGCTCTCGAGCGTGATCGCTGGCTCCTCGACCTCCTCGAACATGGGGTCGAAGTCGCGAATCTTCTGATGTGCGTCGTGGATTCGCATATCCAGTTGTTGAAGCTCTTTCAAGCCCGTGCGGGTCTGCTGCATCATCGATTCGGATCGTTCGGGTTAGAGTCGTTCGAATGTCGTAGGCGTGCGGCGGACGCCCAATAGCTCGGGTCCAGCTCCCTCAGCTCCGAGGCCAACCTAGACTTCTCGGCCATCAGCTCGAGCTTCGCATCGTGTTCCGCCGCCGCCACGATTTGCCGCTGCAAATCCTGGATGCGGCGATCGAGAGCCGATACGCGAATCCGGTTCACCGAATTCGTGAAGACCTCGATCCCATGCGCGAGCTCCTCCGGATCCGCGAGAATTTCCTCGAACCTCTGCGCGGCCACGGGATCCATGGTCGCGGGCGGAGCACGCGTCTCAGGTGCGTCGAGAAGCAGAAGAAAGATGGCCCTGTGGTACGGATCGTCAAAGTCCTCGGGCGAGATCAACTCCGCGGCCCGCTCCACCCACTCCACCCCCCGCACCATCACCTTCAACAATTGAAGCTCTGCCCCTCGACGCGGTGCGCGTCGGCGAAGCAAGGGCCCCGGGCGGGGCGGGGGCCCTCCGCGCACATGCGTTCCGGATGGACGCGCCTTCGCCATCTCCGCCTCGAGCGTTTCTCTGCGCACGCCGGTGCGCTCAGCCACCCGGTCCACGTAGATGTCGCGGAGCGCGGGGTCCTTCGCAGCACGAAGGGTCGGGAGTAGTCGGTCTACCGCCGAGCGCGTCCGCTCGATCGAGGAAAAATGGTCGCGCTCCTCCAAGATCTGGAGCTTACGGTCGAGCACATCGACCGCGTCGTCGAGGAGCGCCTTGAGCCCGTCTCGTCCGGCGGATCGAACGAGGGTGTCCGGGTCTTCACCGGGCGGCAGCGTCACGACGGCCGGGTGCAGGCCCTCCTCCAGGAGGGCGTCCCCGGCCTTGAAGGTGGCCCGTAGACCGGCGGAGTCCGAATCGAAAAGGAGCAGCACCCGGGTGCAGTAGCGCCCGAGGAGCTTTGCCTGTTGCGCGGTAACCGCGGTGCCGAGGGGCGCCACGACATGTTCGAAGCCCGCCGCTGCCAGCGACACGACGTCCATGTACCCCTCGACGAGGATCGCGACCTCCTCGCGGCGGATGACGTTCTTCGCCCACGAGAGACCGTAGAGATTCTCGCCCTTATGGTAGATCCGCGTCTCGGGCGAATTGATGTATTTGGGGCCTTCGCGACCGCCCCCCTCCAGGATGCGCCCTCCGAAGCCGATCACCTTCCCAGACACACCTTCGATCGGGAACATGACGCGTCCGCGGTAGCCGTCGTAGGGCTCCGGTGTCTTGTCCGACCGTTTGAGGAGCCCGAGCTCCAGCATGTCGTCCTCGTCGAAGCCGTGCTTGAGCGCGGCCTCGCGAAAAGCCCGCCACTCGTCCGGCGCGTACCCCAGGCCGTACCGCTCGGCAACGTCCGCGGTGATCCCGCGCCCCTCGAGGTACGTCCGGGCGGACGCGCCGCCATCCGCGAGCAGCTGCTCGCGGAACCAAGACTGGGCGAAGGCGTTGATCTCGAAGAGGGTCCGATTCGGATCGTCTTCCGGTCGCGAACGCTTCACCTCCCGGACCTCGACCCCGGACCGTCCGGCCACGTGCTTGACCGCCTCGACGAAGTCCATGCCCAGATGCTCCATCACGAAGTCGAACACGCTGCCGGACTTCCCGCACCCAAAGCACTTGTAGAAGCCCTTGTCGGGGACCACGTAGAAGCTCGGTGTCCGCTCCTCGTGGAAGGGACAGTTCGCCTTGAACTCCCGTCCAGCCTTCTTGAGGGGCACGATCTCCCCGATGATGTCCACGATGTCCGCCCGAGCCCGGACCTCGTCGATGACGTCGTCGGGAATCACGTCGACGAGCCGCTGAACGTGGCAACTGTCACCCCCGCGCCACCCTCTCCGGGCGCGCCCATCCGAAAGCCCTGTACACGTCCGTCGCGCTTCAGCATCTCCCCGACGCGCGAGCGCAGCGCGCCGGTACCCTTCCCATGAATGATGCGGAGCTGAGACAAGTCCTCGAGCACCGCCTGGTCCAATGCCCGGGAGAGCTCCAACTCCATCTCGTCCACGCGAAGGCCGCGGAGGTCGATCTCGAGCCTCGCCTGCCCCTTCTCCGGACCGCTCCATCCGCCCGTGCGACGGTCGGTGTCGGGCCGAAGCTCGGAGCCGCCCACACGCTCGAGCTCGTCGAGCGCAACTTCGAACCGCAGCGCGCCGACTTCGACCAGGCCCCTCTCACCCCTTCGATCCACGAGCCGCCCCTCGGCCCCGGTGGCGTGAATGCGTACCCGGTCACCCTCCTGCACACCGTCCCCGTCGGCGCCCGGCGGACCTTCACGCTGGGCGAGGCGCTGTCGTTCTTCGCGATGGTCGCGAGCCGCTGCCTCGACCCTGCCCCGCGCCTGGCGCGCGGCCTCGTCCACCGAATCCCCCGCACCCACGGACCGCTTCAAGTCCGCGATCGCTCGTTCGACCTCCTCCCGAGCGTCGAGCAGCATCTGACGAGCATCCGAGCGGGCCCGGTCTTCGGCGGTGCGCTCCGCTTCCCTGAGGGTCTGCGCTCGGTCCTCCACGTCGGTTCGGAGACGCTCGGTGCGGGCGCGCTCGATGTCGAGCTCGTGGAGAAGCCGCTGAACCTCCCGCTCTTGGTGCTCGAGGCGCTCGAGGAGATCCTCGAGGCTCGCCGCGCCCTCCTCGACGTAGGTCTCCGCACGATCCAGCACATGACCCGAAAAACCGAGCCTGCGCGCGATCGCGAGGCCGAAGCTCCTTCCCGGGCGCCCCTTCACGAGCCGGTACGTCGGCTCCATTCGCTTCGAGTCGAATTGAAGAGACGCGTTCACGATCCGACTGCCTTCCCCGTCGAGGCGCTTGAGTTCTCCGAGGTGAGAGGAGACGATCGTGGTCGCCCCGCGCGAGACCAGCTCTTCGAGAATCGCCCGCGAGAGCGCGGCCCCCTCCGACGGGTCGGTGCCTGTCCCCATTTCGTCGATGAGCACCAGGGAGCCTTCGTCGGCCTCGGCGACGATACGAGACAGGTTCTCCAAGTGCGCGGAGAACGTCGACAGGTTACGCGCGATGGACTGCTCGTCGCCGATGTCGGCGAAGAACGACGTGAAGACGGGAAGCTTCGTGCCGGCTCCGACGGGAGGCACGACCCCGCTCTGCGTCAGGGCGGCAATGAGGCCGGTCGCCTTGAGGAACACGCTCTTTCCCCCGGTGTTCGGGCCCGACACCACGAGGCATCGTTCTCCCTCGGCCAGGGTGAGGTCGTACGGCACCACAGGCCCCTCGGCCGCCTCGACGAGCAACGGATGACGAGCCTCCCGAAGCTCGATCGCACCGACGCCTGGAGGGGTCAGCTCGGGCGGTACGGCGTTCCACGATCGGGCCGTCCGGGCCCGAGCGTGCAGTGTGTCGAAATCCACCAGCGCGTCGAACGCCCCCGCGATCTCGTTGCGGCGACCGGCCGCCTCCTCGGTGAGCCGTGCGAGGACACGGCGAACCTCGCGGCCCTCCTCCCGCTCCAGACTCCGCAGCTCGTTGGTGGCCTCGATCGCGACGGGCGGTTCGATGTAGAGCGTGGAACCGGTCTGGGACTCGTCGTGGACGATCCCTCCTACCTCGCCCTTCCCCTCGCGACGCACCGGGATGACGTACCGTCCCTCACGAATCGTGACGGAGGCGTCCGAAACGAGGAACCGATCGGGCAGCGTCCCGAGGTATGCCTCCAGCTTCTTCACGATCTTCGATTGGGCACCGCGCAAACGATCGCGGATTCGCTTGAGCTCCTTGGAGGCTCGATCGGCGACGCGACCTTCGGCGTCGACCGAGCGTACGATCCGCTCTTCGAGATCTTTGAGGTCAGCCAGACGATCGCGGATGGAGGCCAGCTCCGGATACGCTTCCCCTGTCTGGGAGAAGACGCGCGAGAGCGCTCGGGACGAGGCGAGGAGTAGCCCGATCCGATGGAGTCCGACCGGCTCCAAGACCGCGCCCTCCACATCGAGCAAGGGCAGCTCGCCTCGAACGTCAGGGACTGGCCCCAGCGCCCAATCGGGGTGGTCTTCTACGAAGCGAAATGCGGCCGAGACGCGTCCCAACTCGCGCTCGATCCGTGCACCGTCGGTGGAAGGCCGGAGGCGCCGGATACGCTCGCGCGCCACCGCCGATGCCGATCGTTGTGCGACCCGCTCGAGGACGCGCTCGAATTCGAGTACCTCGAGCGCGTGGGCGCTCATGGCCGGGCGATTCGGGCACGGACCAGCGAGTTCACCCGGCGAGCTCCTCGCGTACGATCCGGTTGGCCTCCTTTCCATCGAAGCGGCCCCGTATGGCGGGCATCAGGCGACCCATGAGCGGGCCCATTTCGGTCGCGCCGTCCGCGATGAACGACTGCACCAGTGCACGCACCTCCTGCTCGCTCATCCCCTCGGGTAGGTATTCGCCGAGTACCTCGGCTTGGGCGTCTTCCTTGTCGGCCAGCTCGCCTCGTCCGGCGGCCCGCATCTGCTCCGACGCATCCTTACGCTGTTTGATCGCTCGGGAAAGGACCTGGACGACCGCGTCGTCGTCGATCACCCCACCGTCGTCGATTTCCTTGTTCTTGATGTCCGACAAAGCGGTCGAGAGCACCAGCGTGCGAAGCTTGTCCCGACTCTTCCGAGCGGCGTTCAGGTCCGCCTGGATTCGACTCTTCAGGGTACTGGCCACATCCGTGCGCCTCGTTTTCGGTAATCGTTCGGGATCGTCAAGCTACCGATGTCCGACACCCCGATCAATTCGGCTCCGGCGTATACGGACCCGGACCGACTGTCAGCCGGGGGGCCAGTGGAGCGGGCGCCCCCCGAGAACGTGGACGTGGAGGTGATGGATCGTCTGTCCCCCGTCGTCTCCGCTGTTGGTGACCGCACGGAAGCCGCTGTCGGCGATCCCCTCCGACCGAGCTACGTCGCGCGCCGCGAGCATCAACGCACCCAGGAGCTCCACGTCGTCGTCCGCTGCGTGGGCGAGCGAAGCGACATGCCTCTTCGGGATGAGCAGCACGTGGGTCGGCGCCTTGGGATCGAGGTCTCGAAACGCGAGCACGCGCTCGTTCTCGTGAACCACGTCGGCGGGTATCTCTCCCTCGACGATGCGGCAGAACAGACACGCTCCATCGGTCACGGCGATCCTCCTCGGTTCAGGACACGTCCGGACCTACCCCCGAGCCCGGTCGGCGTGTCCCACGGGAACATGGCTCGGCCCGCCGCCCCCTTCGACTTTGCGTGCCCATCAACGCGTTCACGAGAGGAGGCCGTAGTGAATCAAGTCGCTCAGCGGGCGGAAACCGAGCTCCACTCTGCAGCCCATCCGGCTCTGCGCATCTCCGAGCTTCTCGAGCTCGTCGCCGACGTCGCGGGCCACTCGATGACACCCGCGGCCCTACGCTCGATCCTCGAGGCCCGACCGGACCGCTTTCGGATTCTCGAATCCTGGGGATGGCGACATCAAGACGGGAACGACCCAAGAAAGAGAGAGCGCCCGTTCGGGGACGTATGGGTCGTCGCGGTCAGGAGTCCGGAGCGCCCACCCGATGCCCCTCAGCCGGCGACGAGACTGCGAGAGAGCGTACGGTGGGTAGCCCTCGGCATGGACGGCCGCTCGCGTGTCGAAGTGAGCCGGTGGTGCGCGATCGCGATGGCCGAGCGCGCCACCCGTGCCGCGGTGGCTCACCGGGCCGCGTAGCTCGGTGGACCGCGTAGCTCGGTGGACCGCGTAGCTCGGTAGCCGGCATGGCGGCTTCTAGGCTTCGCGGCGCCCGAACGAGAAAGAGCGCCAATCTCCATCGACGTCGGTGCGCCTCCGGACGAAGCCCTCACGCCGGGCGGCGAGGACCAAAGCCTCCTCTTCTCGGGCGAGCGCCCCGGATAGAAGGAGCCATCCATCATCGGAGACCGCGGCCGCCAACCCCGGCAGCAGGGGAAGGAGGAGGCCGGTCTCGATGTTCGCGAGCACCCCGTCGAAGCGCCCCCGGGCCGACAGGCTGTCGGCGCTCTCCCATGCCTCGACCACGTCGACCACACTCCGTACCCCGTTGCGACCCACGTTTTCGCTCATCGCCTCACACGCCAGCGGATCTCCCTCGATCGCGATGACCTCGGTGGCACCGAGTCGCGCGGCCGCGATCGCGAGGATCCCCGAGCCGGCACCGACGTCGAGAATGCGCTGGCCGGGCTCGACGAGGTCGTCGAGCAAACGGAGACACCCCCGGGTCGTCCCGTGCTCCGCTGTACCGAACGCCATGCCGGGATCCAGGACGATGACCACGTCGTCGGGTGCGAGTCGATCGGGGGGAGCCCACGATGGATGAACGATCAGTCGATCAGTGATGCGCCTGGGGCCGAGCCCCCGTTTCCACGACTCGGCCCACTCCTCGTGCGCCTGCCATCGTTGAGAAATCTCGGCGTCGCGCAGCCCCGCGTCGTCGCGGAGTCGGGAGCGGACCGCGTCGACGAACCCGCCTGGGTCGTCCGGCTCTTCGAAATACGCCACGAGCGCGCCGTCCTCTTCGACGACCCCCCTGGCGCCGGACTCGATGAGCGCATCGGGTCCCAGCGACGCAGCAGACTCGTTCGCTGGAATCCGTACGCGGAGCTCGAGCCATCTCCGTGGACGGCCCCGCGGTCCGGGTCGACTCATCCTCCCGTGAAGGCTTCCTTCACGCGCGACCAGAAGCCCTTCCGGGATCCGCGCCGTACCGTGGCCGGCGGCGGCGTCTCGATCTCACCGAGCCGACGCAGGAGGTCTTCCTGCTCGTCCGTCAGCTCGTCGGGAACCCAGACGACCACGCGAACCAATTGGTCGCCTCGAATCGAGCCGTTGAGCTCGGGTAGACCCAGTCCCTTGAGCTTGAGCACCTCACCGCTCTGGATTCCGTGCGGGATCTTCACTCTCGCCGTGCCGTCGATCGTCGGCACGTTGAGCTCCGTGCCCAGGGCTGCCTGCGTGAAGGTGATCGGCAGCTCGTGCACGAGGTCCGATCCCTGCCTGACGAAGCGTGAATCGGCCTCGACCTCGAGCAGAACGACGAGGTCACCGCGTGGACCTCCACGTGGCCCGACGCTCCCACGACCGCGCAGCGTGAGGAAGTTCTCGGACGTCACTCCGGGGGGGACCTCCACTTCGATCTCACGCTCCGACCTCGTCCGTCCCTCGGCAGAACACTTTTTGCAGGGCTTCTCGATGATGCGCCCTTCCCCACCACACGTACGACAGGGCTGGACACTCACGAACTGCCCAAACACCGAGCGCTGCACGTGCCGTTCCTCGCCCGAGCCTCCACACGTGGAGCAGGGGCTGGGTCGCGATCCCTGCTCGGTCCCCGAGCCGCCACACATCTCGCACTCGTCGAGGAGCGATACACGCACCGTCTTCGTGACGCCGTTCGCGACATCCGAGAGGGTCAGCGGGAGCCGGATGCGTACAGTCTGGCCTTTGCGGGTCGAGGAACGGTGACCACGCGCGCCCCGCATTCCGAAGAGGTCCTCGAGACCTGAGAAGCCACCGAAGTCTCTCATGAAGACCTCGATGGCGTCGCTGAAGTCGAAGCCGGGCTGGCCGGCGGCGCCACCGCGGACGCCCTGTTTGCCGTACCGATCGTACATGGCCCGCTTCTCCGAATCGCGAAGCACCTCGTACGCTTCGGTGACCTCCCTGAAGCGTGCTTCGGCGTCCTTGGCGCCCTGGTTTCGATCCGGGTGGTACTTCAGCGCGAGCTGCCGGTACGCCTTCTTGATCTCTTCCGCATCCGCGTCGCGCGATACGCCGAGAAGCTCGTAGTAGTCGGACATCTATCTCGTTGTGGAGCAGCGCGACGCGCACCCGTTCGAGGGGCGCATCGGCTTCACGTGGCGAGGATTCGGGTCACGAGGGACGACGTGTAGTCGACGATCGTCACGACCTTCTCGTACGGCATGCGCGTGGGACCGATGACCCCGATGACTCCCTTGAGGTCTCCCACGCTGTACTCGGCCGTGACCAGGGTGAAGTCCGACAGCATACTCACGTCGTTTTCTTCCCCGATCGTGATCTTCAGACGTCCCCGGTGGTCGCGGTTACCCACCGCGTGCGCCAGAAGGTCCTTTTCTTCGGTGAGGCTGATCAGGTTCTTCAGCTGCTCACCTGACTCGAATTCAGGCTGGCCGGCGAGGACGCTCGCGGGGCCGAGCAATAGCTGCGACCGGGCCAGCGACCCCAAGTCGAACAGCTCTGCACCGGATTGGACGAAGATGTTGATGAGCTCCGCGCCGTGTTCGTCCGACACCGAGTCCCTCAGTCTCTGTGGAAGCGTTCTCCGGATTTCGGTGAGCGACTGCCCGGCGAGACGCTCGTTCATTGCCACCGTGACCCGAACCAGCGTCTCGGTAGGGACTTCGACGGGAAGATCGACGTAGACCGTGCGCACAACCCCGCCGCCGATCGTGGCGACCAAGATCACTTTCGCGGACGAGACCTTGATGAGCTCCAGCTTTTCGAGCACCGCGTCCTCGAGGCGAGGCGCGACCGCGACGCCGAGCTCGTGGGAGATGAGGCTGAGTGCGCGCGTGGCGTGCACTACCAGCCGCTCGACCGCCGACGAGCCGGCGCCCACGAGCTCCCGCTCGAGGTCGGCGCGTTCTTGCGGTGACGGGGCGAGCGGCTCCATGAGCCGATCAACGAAGAAGCGGTAGGCGATGTCCGTGGGGATCCGGCCCGCCGACGTGTGAGGATGGAACAGGTACCCTTTCTCCTCGAGGTCGCTCATGGTGTTGCGAACCGTGGCGGCGGAAACACCGAGATCGAATGAGCGCGACACCGTTCGACTTCCCGCGGGTTCCGCGGTATCGACGTAGGTGCGTACGACGGCCTCGAGAACTTGGCGTTCCCGCTCGGTCAATTCCGTGCCGACCATTTCGCGTTTATCGAGTGCGCACATGTTCGAAAATCGAGAGTTGAGGTATCGCGGGTCAACCGCCGACCCAGTCCACGGCGAGCGCGTCCAGCAACAACCACCCTTCGGGGGTCAACCGCAGCCGGCCTCCTTCGACGACGGCCAAGCCTTCCGCGAGCCACTGGCTCGCCAGCGACTCTTCCTTCGACCCCCGCGGCGGAGTCGGGATCCCGTCACGGGTCCGAAGGCCCAGCCATGCGCCCTCCAAGGCGGCCGCTTCCCCCGATACGACCTCGCGTGAGTCCTCCGGCGATTGGCCGGCCGCCACCCTGTCCCGATACCGCTCCCACGAGCGCGTATTCCACCTTCGAACGGGAGGAGCATAGCTGTGCGCGCCGTTGCCGAGACCGAGGTACGGCAGCCCCTTCCAATAGACCGCGTTATGGCGGGCTTCGGCCCCGGGGCGGGCGAAATTGGAGACCTCGTAGTGTTCGTAGCCCGCTTCGCACAGGCGCTCGCACGCGAGCAGGAACTCCTCGCGATAGCGGTCCTCGTCGACCGGAATCTCGCGGCCCTCACGGACCGCACGACCGAGCGGCGTGCCCGATTCCACGGTTAGCCCGTAGAGGCTCACATGCGGGACGTCGAGGGCGAGCGCCCCGTCCAGGTCGTCCGCCCAAGACCGACCCACGCCGGCAGGAAGCCCGAAGATGAGGTCGACGCTGATGTTGGAGATCCCCGCGGCGCGGGCTGCGGCCACGGCGCGCGCCGGGCCCTCCGGCCCGTGAAGACGCCCCATCCAACGAAGGGCTTCGTCGTCGAAGGATTGAACCCCGAGGCTGACTCGGTTCACGCCCGCGGCCGCCCACCCCGCGGCCACCTCCTCGGTGAGGCTCTCGGGATTCGCCTCGGCGGTCCATTCCAACATCGAGTCGGTGACACGGTCGCGGCCCACGATGTCTCGCAGCCCCTCCATCGCGGTGGGGCCGAGCAGCGACGGCGTGCCACCGCCGACATAGAGCGTGTCCAACGACTCCGCCGCCTCGAAGAGCCCTTCTCGCTCGATCGACGACCACTCCGCACGTAACGCCCGCAGCCACCCTTCGACGTCCCCCGTGCGCCGCACCGTGACCGCGAAGTCACAGTACGTGCAGCGTCGCGCGCAAAACGGCGCGTGGACGTACACGGATCGTACCGTCGTCGGCGCCCCTGTCATGCCGCACGCCTGTAGCGCATCCCGGCGAGCCGTTCGACCTCGCCGTGGAGCTCGAGCGTCGTGAGCAAAGCCAGGATGGTGGCGGCGGGCACGTCGAAGCGCGCGGCGAGCTCGTCGGCCAGCACGGGGCCATCGCCGAGCGCCGCGAGTACGGCTCGCTCGAGCCACGACTCGCGGCGGTCGGAGCGTCCCTCGAACAGGCTTCCTTGGCGTGGGTCTCCTCCGACCCGCGACGCCCTCCGCGGCGAACCGGGCGACGCGGCACCGACCCCGTCGGAGCCGCCACGAACGGGGAAGGCCTCGAGCACGTGGCGGACGAAGTCGTCGATCGAGACCAACGGGCGGGCGCCATCGACGAGAAGACGGTTCGAGCCCTTGCTCACGGCGGCATCGATGGGGCCAGGCACCACCCATACCTCCCGACCCAAGTCGAGGGCGTGATCCACCGTGATCAGCGAGCCACTCTTGACCCCGGCCTCCACGACCACCGTGATCTCCGATAGCGCCGCGAGCAGCCGATTTCGGCGGGGAAAGTGGTGCGGCGCGGCACGCGTCCCTGGCACGAACTCGCTCACGAGTAACCCGACCGCCGCGATCTGCTCGTGCAGTCGACGGTGCGCGCGTGGGTAGGGCACGTCGACCCCCGCTCCGAGTACCGCGATCGTTCCACCCCCCGCCCTGAGCGCTCCGGCGTGCGCTGCCCCATCGACGCCGAGTGCGAGGCCGCTCGCTACGGCGACCCCGCGACGCGAGAGGGCAGCTCCGAGCCGCTCGGCGACCATGCGGGCGCGCTCCGTCGAGCGGCGCGCGCCGATGATGGTGACGACGGGTCGCTGAGCCGCAAGCTCGACGCGCCCGGCGAGAAAGAGGGTGGGCGGCGGGTCCGCCAAGTGCAAGAGCCGGGCCGGGTATGCGTCGTCGTCCCACGTCATCACCCCGATCCCTCTGGCCGCCACCTGGGCCAGGGTGTCTGCCACCGCCGCGCGCAACTCCAAGCTGCGCCGCGCACGGGCCGCCCGAAGCCCCGCAACGGCCGCGAAGTCTCGCTCCGGGCACACGAGGGCTCGCTCCGCGGTGCCGAAGCGATCGATGAGCCGGCGCACCGTTGCCGGCCCCACGTCGGGAAGCCGCTCGAGAAGCAGCGTCTCGAAGGTGCTCACGAAACGGGTCGGGACCACCCGGTCACGGGGTCCACCACTCGTCGTCGGATCCCTCTGAACCACGCTCCTCCGCAACAACCTCCTGGCTCGCCTTCCAGAGGCGCTCGAGCAGCTCCGTCAGCTTCGTTCGGGCCACCGCCGACACGGTTACGACGCCGAGCGAGCCCGGGGCGTCGAGGCGAGGGATCTCCGCGTCCGGGGCGAGAAGATCGATCTTCGTGAGCGCAACCAGGAAGGGCGTGCGGGCGAGATCCACGGAATAGGCCTCCAGCTCGGACCGAATGCGCTCGTACTCGCCCTGCGGGTCCTCGGCGTCGACCGGAATCATCACGAGCAGGACGCGCGTGCGTTCGATGTGCCGAAGGAACTGGTGCCCCAGACCCTTCCCCTCGTGTGCTCCCTCGATGATCCCGGGTATGTCCGCCATGACGAATGTGCGGTAATCCGGGAGCTGCACGACCCCCAGGTTCGGCTCGAGCGTGGTGAACGGATAGGCAGCGACTTTGGGTCGCGCGGCGGTGACCGCTGCCAAAAGGGTCGACTTGCCGGCGTTCGGCTCACCAACCAGCCCCACGTCGGCGATGAGCTTGAGCTCCAGTCGCACCCGGCGCTCCTCTCCCTCCTCTCCCGGCTCCCAGCGGCGCGGCGCCTGGTTCGTCGAGGTCTTGAAGCGCGCGTTGCCCCGTCCGCCTCTCCCGCCGCGGGCAATGACGACCGACTGACCGTCCTCGAGCAGCTCGCCGAGTAGTTCATCGGTTTCGGCGTCGTACGCGACCGTTCCCGGAGGCACCCGGAGCAGGAGGTCGTCACCGGACTTGCCGGTGCGATTGCTCCCCTCCCCGTGCATCCCACGCGGAGCCTTGTAGCGTCGCCGATAGCTGTAGTCGAGCAACGTCGCGAGCTGTGCGTCGGCCTGGAGCAGGACGTCGCCGCCGCGGCCGCCGTCGCCGCCCGAGGGGCCCCCACGCGGCACCCCCGATTCCCGACGAAACGCTTCCGCTCCGGATCCACCGGTGCCTGCGGCGACCTCGATGACCGCGCGATCCACGAACACGTCATCGACTCCCGGATGCGGACATGACGACCTCGAAGGCGGCTCGGACCTCGCCGACCGCCTCGTCTCGCGTGTTTCGAACCGTCGGATTGCCGTGCGCACGGAGCCGCTCGACCTGTTCGTCCGTGAGTGCGTCGAGGGCACGCAGAACACGGATCAAGGCGACTTCCACGGCCCGGCGGCCCCCGTCGGCGACTTTGATGGCGAAGCCGATTCCACGACCCCGAAGCCCACCACCGTATACGCCTTCGGCCCCTAGCTTCACCCACGTCCGGTCACCCGCGACCTCCATCACGGCGGTGCAGGCCCGACCGGTGCCGCCCACCATGAACGGGTGCGCCGTCATCGCGTCCACGATGCGGCCCGCCGGTGCGCCCGCGTCGGCCGCGGAGGTGAAGCTCGCGAACGACCGCGCCATGGACCTGAGCGGCACGGCGAAACAGACGACACCGCAACCGTCCACCGCCACGGGGATCTCGTCTGCCGCGAGCCCCGACCAGCGGACCACCTCGTCGATCATCCGTCGCTGAACCGGGTGATCGGGGAGATGATAGTCGAGCGGGTCCCACCCCATGCCGATCGCGAGTGCGATCATGCCGGCGTGCTTACCCGAGCAGTTGTTGTGGATCCGCGCAGGCGACTCGCCGGCTCGGAGGAGCGCCTCCGCCGCCGCTCGGGCATACGGTGCGTGGGGACCGCACCGCAGTACCGACTCGTCCACGCCGGCTTTCCGCAAGATCGATCGGGCGCCTTCGACATGGCGTGGCTCCCCCTCGTGGGAAGCACAGCAGAGGGCAAGCTCCTCCACCGAAAGCCCGAGGCGGTCCGCTACGCCCTCTTCGACGAGCGGAAGCGCCTGCAGTGGCTTCGCGGCGGAGCGGTAGAAGGTGAGCGCATCAGGGTCGCCGATCGCCGTCAGCAGACCACCCTCGGCGTCGCACACGGCCAGGTGCACCACGTGGCGAGACTCGACCACGCCGCCGCGCACGACGTCGACCGTGCTCATCGTACCCACGAAGCGTCGCCCATCGCATGAATGAAGGACACGAGGCGGGGCGCGGCCATGACGGGGCGAGCCGCGTCGTGAGCTACGGTCGGGGAGCCGCGTCCGGCTCCTCCAGCGCGACCTCCGCGATGAGCTCGTCCGAACTGTGCACGCCCGTGAGGATCTCGAGCGCCCGCGACAGCTGGCGGTCGCGATCTCGGAGCTGGTGAAACTGACCGGACTGCCCCCACGCCTGGAGTGCGATTTCCCCCTCGAGGTGAAAGCGCACGAAGCGCTCTGCGCCGTCGAACTCCTCTCGGTCCACCGCGGCCCCGAAGTCGGACAGAGTCGCGAAGAAGGCCTCCAGATCGGCGTCGGTCAGGGTGAAGCCGGGCTCCAGCCCCGGGTGATCGGCGATGTACTCCACCGCGAAGTTGAAGAGTGCGAGCGAGAAGCCCCCGGCCCGGGCGAAGAGCCTCTGCACGCCCGATATCTCGCGTGGCGCGAGCGTCTCCGGCGTCACGTAGAGGTCGGGCGTGATCCCACCACCGCCATACAGCAAGCGTCCGCTCTCAGACCGGAACTCGGGTCGCCCCTCGAGGTCGACCGGCTGGACCAGCTGCCCCGAGATCGAGAGCGTGTGCGACGGCTCGACTCCCCCGCGTGCAACCGCGTCGAGATCGATGGAGCGTCCCACCGGCGTGTACCACTTCGCGGTCGTAAGACGCAGAACGTCACCGCCGGTCAGACGGAAGAGGCTCTGTACGGATCCCTTCCCGAAGGTCGTTTCACCGATAAGGACCGCGCGATCGTGATCCTGGAGCGCTCCGGCGATGATCTCTGCCGCGGATGCGCTGGTACCGTCGATGAGGACGACGACCGGGAGGCCCGGGTAACGATCCGGCGTCGACGCCGCGTAGCTCTCGGACTGGTTGGGGCCTCGGCCACGGGTCTCGACGATCCCTCGGCCAGGCTCGAGGAACAGGTCGGTGACCGCAATCCCCTGGTCGAGCAAGCCACCTGGGTTTCCACGCAGGTCGAGCACCACACCGCGTATCCCGACCTCTCTGAGCGAGTCGACAGCCGCTCGAACCTCTTCCGCGGACGTCTCACGCACCGTCTGGAGGGGAATGTACCCGATCGCCTCGTCGAGCATCTCGGCGAATGGTACCGCCATGAGCCTGATCACCTCGCGGGTGATCGTGAACTCGATGGGCTCCTCGACACCGGGACGGAGCATCCGAACCGAAACCTCGGTTCCTGGTCTGCCGCGCAGCAGCTCCACCGCCTGGTCCGTGACCATCGTGTCTGCACGAACCCCCTCGATCTCATAGAACTGATCGCCGGCCCTGATGCCCATGCGCCCGCCGGGCCCGCCCGGGATCGGGCTCACGACCGTCACGTGGTCGTTTCGGTCCGTCACCTCGAGGCCCACCCCACCGTATTCGCCCTCGGTTCGGATCCTCAGGTCCTCATACTCCCGAGCGGGCAGGAACGAGGAATGGGGATCGCCCAGATCCCGAATCAAGCCGTCGATCGCGGAGTCGTATAGCCGGGCCGGATCGACCTCGTCGACGAAGCTCGACTGGACCCGGTCGACGACCTCCTGGAAGACGCGAACCCGCACGTAGACGTTCTCGGCCCGGTCGACGCCTTGCTGGAGCAGCCAACCTCCCGTAACGACGGAAAAGACGACGACCAAGATCGGTGCGACGACGCTGCGTTTCATCTTTGCTCAGTCTCCATGGTCTTCACATCCGTCGGCCGAGGCCGGCGATCGCGCCGAGCCCGTTACCGCCCCTCTACCCCGCGCGGTGGGCTTCGGTCACGGTTCGAGTCGGGAACGTCGTGGGGAAGCGCGCACGGAGCATGTCGCGGATCTTGGCGTGAACGTCCTCCGGCGCGCCACGACCGCTGACGACTTCCACTCCGGGCTCGGACTCCGCCAGGGCAAGGTACCCCTCGCGCACAGCCGTTCGGAAGCTCTCCCCGGCACGCTCGATTCGATCGGCCGCAGAGGATTCGCCTCGCTTTCGCTCGGCGCTCTCGTCGATCGGCAGATCGATCACCACGTAGAGGTCCGGCGACAGACCGCCGGTGGCGAGGTCGATCGCGTCGCGGACGGCATCGAGGGCCATGCCGCGACCGTATCCCTGATAGGCGAGCGTCGAGAGCGAAAAGCGATCGGCGAGCACGGTCTTGCCAGCCGCCAGGGCAGGCCGCACCACGTCGCGCACGAACGCCGCGCGCGCCGCGAGAATGAGGAAGAGCTCCGAGGCATCCGGTACGTCGAGCTCGGGCCGATCGAGTACGATTTCCCGAATCGCCTCGCCGACCGGAGTGCCGCCGGGCTCTCTCGTGGTGATGTGCGGAAGCCCGATGGCCTCGAACCACGACGAAAGCAGCGCGAGCTGGGTCGTCTTACCGACCCCGTCCCCACCCTCCAAGACGATAAACCGTCCGGCATCCCTCATTTCGTTGTTGCTCCTCCTCGGCGTGGCGCTGCTACGCCGTCGTCGTCGCGCCTGGAACTGCGGGCGCCGGATACGATCCACAATACACAGCCGAATCGCTTCTGCTCTCAGTCGTAGTCCTCGGTCTCATCTCAGTCGGAGTACCCGTCTCAGTCGTAGTACTCGACCCCGAGGTGCGTGATCATCTCCTCGTTCATGATCCAGCGTAGTGTGTTCTTGAGCTTCCAGTGCTGGATGAAGATGTCGTGCTCGGGATAGAGGCCGGGCGCGCACTGCGGGGACTTGAAGTAGAACGAGAGCCATTCCTGGATTCCGTTGAACCCGCAACGTGACGCGAGGTCGAGGAAAAGGGCGAGGTCGAGGACGATCGGCGCCGCGAGGATCGAATCTCGGCAAAGGAAGTCGACCTTGATCTGCATGTGGTACCCCATCCATCCGAAGATGTCGATGTTGTCCCACCCTTCCTTGTTGTCGCCCCGCGGCGGGTAGTAGTTGATCCGCACCTTGTGGTAGAGGTCTCCATACAGCTTGGGGTACATCTTCGGCTGGAGGATCTGCTCCAGCACGCCGAGCTTCGAGACTTCCTTGCTCTTGAACGACTCGGGGTCGTCGAGGACCTCACCATCTCGGTTGCCGAGGATGTTCGTGCTGAACCACCCCGACATCCCGAGCATGCGCGTCTTGAAGCCGGGCGCCAAGATGGTCTTCATGAGCGTCTGGCCGGTCTTGAAGTCCTTTCCGGCGATCGGGACGCCCTTTTGCTTCGCCAGATCCTCGAGCGCCGCACAGTCTGCGGAGAGGTTCGGGGCCCCGTTCGCGTACGGGACGCCTTCCATGATCGCAGCGTAGGCGTAGAGCTGGCTCGGCGCGATATCGGGATGGTTCTCCTCCATCGCCTTTTCGAACGCCTCGATGCTCGCGTGCACTTCGCCGGGGCGGATGTAGACCTCGGTCGATCCGCACCAGACCATGACGAGGCGGTCGCATCCGTTCTCTTTCTTGAAGTCGCGGATGTCTCGTCGGAGCTGCTCGGCGAGATCCTTCTTGGTGTCTCCCTTCTTGACGTTCGGTCCCTCGAGCTTCTTCACGTACTCCGTGTCGAAGACCGCGGGCATGGGCTTGATCGAAGACAAGAAATCCTTGATCGGCTCCACATGCTCGTGCTTGTCGAGCACCCCCGCGACCAGCGCGCTCTCGTATCCATCGTCGGGAATCGGATCCCACGCGCCGAAAACGAGGTCGTCGAGCTCGGAAAGCGGCACGAAGTCCTTGATCAGCGGGCTGCGGCCGTCCGTCCTCTTCCCGAGCCGAATCGTGTTCATCTGCGTAAGACTGCCGAACGGCTCGGCGAGGCCCCTGCGCGCGGCCTCCACACCTGCGACGAAGGTGGTCGCGACCGCCCCGAAGCCGGGAAGCAGGACGCCCAGCTTACCTTCGGCCGGCTTGATCTCAGTTGGCTGTTTCAACGTGTCCTCGACTAGTTCAGGAGCTGATGATGATCCGGCTCTGGGCGCCTTCTTCGATGCCCTTCGCGACGGTCTCGTTCACTTTGTACATGACCTTCTCGAAATTCGTCTGCGCCGCGACCACGCGCTGGAAGATCGCCATCGACTGGAGCTCCTCCGCAGCCTTCGTGTACGAGGCCTTGAGCTCCTCGTCGGGCTCCTTGCCGGCGCGCAGCACGCTCTCCAGCTCCGACTCGAGCGCCTGGAGGCGGTTTCGGAGCTCCACGAGGTCGCGATCCTCCTCCGCCGCGTCGGAGGCACGCTTGAGCGCCTGGTATTCGTCGGTACGAGCGAGCGCCGAACCCAGCTCTCTCGCCATGTCGTAGATTCCCGCCATCGTCCTTCCTCAATCAGTGGTTGAGCCGGTCCGACCGGCTATCTCTTTCGATTCTCGTCAGCGTCCGTGCGCGAACACGAACCGCTCCCTTCCCGCATAGTCTCGCAGGACGCGCACGTCTGCGTACGCTCCGTGCTCTCCGAGCAGGCCGGCGATTACGGACGCATGGTCCAGCCCGACCTCCACCGCGAGGAGTCCGCCCGCGAGAAGGTGACGAGGAGCCCCCACCACCAGCCCGCGCAGGACGTCGAGCCCGTCCGAGCCTGCGAAGAGCGCCGATGCCGGCTCCCAGTCTCGTACTTCCGGCTGCAACGCCGCCGCCTCCCCATCCGCGATGTACGGCGGATTGGAGACGATCACGTCGAACCGCTCGTCCGCACGCAGCGGCCCGAACAACGCCCCGCCCCGCAGCCCAACGACCTCGTCCAAACCGGCGTTCGCACGGTTCGTCGCCGCGACCTCGAGCGCAGCCTTGGCGACATCGGTGGCTACTACGCTAGCGAACGGTCCCTCGAATGCCAAAGAAAGGCCGATCGCTCCGGACCCGGTGCCCACGTCGAGCGCGGTCGGCTCGGGTCGCCCGGACGCCTCGACCCATTCGAGAACGAAGCCGACCAGCGCCTCGGTTTCGGGCCGCGGGATCAGCACCGAGGGGGTCACGCGTAGGTCGAGCTCCCGGAAAGGCTGATGCCCGAGAATGTACTGGAGGGGCTCGCGAGCCGCGCGCCGCTTCAGCAGCGGTCGATACCCGGCCAGTTCCTCGGCTGTCAGCGGACGCTCAAAGTCCAGGTACAGTTGGAGACGATCGACGCCCACGACGTGTGCGAGGAGGTGCTCCGCATCCAAGCGGGCAGATTCGACCCCTTTCCCACCCAGGTATTCGGCGCTCCACAGGATCATCCGCAGGATCGTCCATACCTCGCCTTCGGCCGGAGGACGCGGCGAGGTGGAGCTGGAGGCATCGGTCGGGCTCACGATTCCTCGGCCCCCATGCGCTCTTCCTGGTCCGCGAGACGAAGCGCGGAGATGATCTCCTCGAGGTCTCCGTCCAGTACATCGGGCAGTGTGTGAACCGTCAGGCCGATGCGATGGTCGGTGACCCGGCTCTGCGGGAAGTTGTAGGTGCGGATCTTCGCAGACCGGTCCCCGGTTCCCACTTGGGTCTTTCGCTCCCTGGCCCGCTTCGCCTCGGACTCGGCGATCATGTGGTCGAGGAGTCGGCTTCGCAGGACCTTCAACGCCTTGGCTTTGTTCTTGTGCTGCGACTTCTCGTCCTGACAGGAGACGACGAGACCCGAGGGAATGTGTGTGATTCGCACGGCCGAGTCCGTGGTGTTGACCGATTGGCCACCCGGACCGGACGATCGGAAGACGTCGATGCGCAGGTCATTGGGATCGATCTCGAGGTCGACCTCTTCGGCTTCCGGAAGTACGGCCACGGTCGCCGCCGATGTGTGGATTCGACCGGAGCTCTCCGTCGCAGGGACTCGCTGCACCCGATGGACGCCCGACTCGTAGCGGAGGCGACCGTAGACGCCACGTCCCCGAATCGTGAAAATCGCCTCTTTGATCGAACCCGGGATACCTTCGGACACGCTCATCAAGTCGACCTTCCACCCCTGTCTCTCCGCATACGACCGGTACATTCGCATCAGGTCGGCGGCGAACAGGCCCGCTTCGTCGCCACCGGTCCCGGCACGCACCTCCACCACCGCGGGCCGGTCCGCGAGCGGATCGGGCGGAATGAGGAGCTCCTTGACCTTCGCTGTGAGCGTCTCGATCCTCGCGTGAAGCGCATTCGCCTCTTCTTCGGCGAGCGCCTTCATCTCGGGGTCTTCGCTTCCCTCCAACAGCTCCAGCGCACCCTTACGCTCTTCGAGCACCTGCCGGAGCTCACGGCCCACGGAGACGATCGGCTCGAGCTGTGCGCGCTCCTGCCCCAGCGAGCGCAGCTTGTCGGGGTCACCCAGCACATCGGGGCTGGATAGGGCTTCTTCGACACCCTCGAAGCGACGCTCGGCGTCGCTGAGACGGTCGTCGATCCGAGGGTCGAGGGTGGAGCTCTTCATGACGTTCGGCCGCGACGGCGGTCGACCGTCCTACTTCTGTGCGGCCGTCTCTGTGGCGGCTTCTTCCTCGGCTGCCTGAGCGGCGCTCTCGGGCTTCTCGGCGGAGCCGTACTTCCGCTTGAAGCGGTCGACGCGCCCCGCGGTATCGACGAGACGCTGCTTGCCCGTGTAGAAGGGGTGACACACGGAGCAGATCTCCACGTGCAGCTCTTCCTGGGTCGCCATGGTCTCGAATCGGTTCCCACAGGCGCAAGCCACCGTCGCCACCATGTATTCGGGATGGATGCCCTGCTTCATGTCCTGCTCCAAAACGCCAGAAGTGAACCGGGCCGCGCGCGAAGCGCTGCGGCCCGTGGATTCGGTGACCCCGCGTCGTTTGAACGCCGGGGCACAGCCATGGAAACCTACACGAGAGGCCCGGAGCGGTCCAGGGACCCGCGTCCCCGTGCCATCAACAGCAGCACCCCGAGGAGGACCACGGCGCACCCGGTGCCCACCACGTCGCCCACGCGAGTGTACAGAGTGACGACATCGCTGGTCCGGACGCTGGCCACCGTCACCTCGTCTTCTCCGAGTGCCGACCTCGCGTACACGTGACCGACGGGATCGACGACGAAGGAGAACCCGCCGTTCGCCGAACGGACCACTCCGACGCGGTTCTCGATCGCGCGCATGACCAGGTGTGCGGGGTGCTGCCAGAGCGCGGTCGTCGTGGCCACCGCTCCACCGCCGAACCACGCGTCGCTCGTCAGGTTCACCAAGACGTCGGCGCCTCCTCGGCGGAGCGCCCGGCTGACGGCGGGGTCGCTCGACTCGTAGCAGATCAGTGCCCCGAATCGGTCCCCCGCGACTTCGGCCAAGGGCCATCCGCGCCCAATTGAGTACCTGCCGGTAGGCGCAACTCGAGTCGAAGCGCGCCATTGAAGGCCTGGCACTCGTTCGATGACGGGCACGAGCCGACGCTTGTCGTAGCGGAAGTCCCTCAGTCCCCCACCGTCGACGAGGAAGGCCGAGTTGTAGACGGCGTCCCCCCGCTGTCCCGTGCCTGCGCCCCATGCACCGAACAGGATGGGTGCGCCGAGGTGGGCGCTCAGTGCTCGGAGCTGCCGCGCCGCGTCAGCGTCGCGCTCGGGAAAAACAGGGAGCGCAACTTCGGGCAGGACGAGTAGGTCCACGTGTGTCGATTCGACGCGACGGCCGAGACCGTCGAGGGTCGTCATTCTCGCGTCGACCTCCACGACTCCGGCGGGGACGTTCGTCGAAAACACCGCGACCTCGGCCGCCGGACGAGTGGGAAGTGTCGAAGCCCGCCAGGTGCCCCACGCCATCGGGACCGCGAGGAGGACGAAAAAGACGGGCACTTTCCCACGCCACGCCTCGCCGGCGCGAGCAGCCACGATCATCGCGGCCAGGAGACCGTTCACCGCGGCGATCCAGAAAGTCACACCGCGCGCGCCCACGAGCTCGGCGATGCCGACCCACTCGGGCACAGAGGTGAGTGAAGTGCCGAGCCCCAGCCAAGGTAGAGCCAACGAGTCGGGAAGATGCGCCCGAGCCCATTCGAAGCCTGTCCAGACGACGGGCAGAGCCAGCCACAGCGGAGCGCGCCCATGATGGAGAGAGAAATGCAGCACGCGTGCGAACAGGGCGGCCATGGCGGCGAGGCCGATGACGATGATCGCGTAACCGACCGAGGCGACGACGGGCGTGGCGAGGAGCGCGACGGGCACCCAGTAGAACAGGAATCCGAAGTACAGCGCCCCGAACACGAACCCCAATCGACCTGCGGCAGGGCCGTCCTTCCGCGGCAAGGTGGCGAGCCCGACCGCGAGGGGTACCAGACCCACGAACGGTATAACGACCAGGTGGAGTGGCGGGAAGGAGAGGCCGAGCAGGAGCGCCGATCCCGCCGCGGCCGCCCCTCGCCCTGAAAAGCGCCGCGGAGGGATCACGCCCCTGCGCGGCTCCCCGGGGCCCCACCCGGGCGCGACCGGGCGTTACAATTCGACCTCACGCCCTTCCTTCGCGGAGCGGTAGGCGGCTTCGATCAGCGCCATGAGCCCGACCTGATGCACCGGCAGGGAAACGTCGCGCAGGCCCGTGATCTGCCGAACGAAGTCGTCGAGCAGTCGCCGGTACGCGTTCGTATAGGGATTCTCACCGCCGCGCGGCTTCGGCTGCCGGGGCGTCACGTCCATCGGTCGGCCGCCCACCTGCTTGTAGATCTCCAGCGGTGGAAGCGAGCCCGAACCGTCGTCGCCCATGACCCGCATATAGTAGCGGTCCTCGCCCGCGAAGAGCCGATTGCTGACCTCGACGGTGATGGCGAGGCCTTCCTCGGTCTCCATGAAGAGCGTCGCGGAATACTCGACCCCCGCATCAGGTCCAGCCAGCACGCAGGTGACGCGTTTCACCGTCGGGAAGTCGATGGTCCACATGCAGAGGTCGAGGGCTGGAATCCCCAAGTCGATCAGGGCGCCGCCGCCTGCGATGTTCGGATCGTGCCGCCACGTCGACCTGGCCATCGGGGTCGAACGCGTCAGCCAGCTGGCCCGCACCGCGTACAGGTCACCCATCTGCTCGCCGAGCACGAAGCTCCGGAGAGCGATGACCTCGGGACGGAAACGGTGCGGGAGCCCGACCGACAGAACCCGCTCCGATGCCTTCGCCGCCTCGATGACCCGCGCGGCGCCCTCGGACGTCGTTGCCAACGGCCGCTCGACGAGCACGTGCTTACCGGCCCCGAGCGCCTCGACGGCCATTTCCTCGTGAAGGTGGTTCGGGGTGCAAACCACGACCGCGTCGATCTCGTCGAGGGCGAGGAGCTCCTCGGCGTCGAGCACGATGGGCACGCCGTAGCGGCGAGAGAGCGTTTCCGCTTTGTGGACATCCGTGTCGGCGAGAGCCACGACCTCGACGTCGTGTCGCTCGACGAAGATGGGGAGATGAACGATCTGACTGATGGCCCCGGCCCCGATGATGCCGATGCGAGTCGGATCGTCTTCATTCATTTCCGCGTCCCTCCCCCGGTGCGTTTGGGCCCGTCATGAATTGCCATCCGACTCGGACTTGGAAGTACCGGATGTCGGGCATGAGCTCGTACCGACCAACGGTATAGAGACGCATTCCGTCCGTCACGGGATATTCGGCACCGAAATGGAGGTTGAAGCCCGGCTCGACCGAGTCGATCAGGTCTTCGACGAAAGTTCCAGCAATCGCGTCCCCGTCTCCGTTGATGAGGTGCGCCGCCACTCCGAAACCTCCGAAGGTCAAGAGGTCGAGGGGCAGCTCCCATACGACCTGCACGTCGACTCCCAGGGCGACGTCGGAATACGTGATGTCGCCCAGATCCAGATCCGGTCGAGGGCCACCGGTCTGTTCGGCGACGAGATCGGCTACCCGGTCTTGGAACTCCACGACCTCGCTCCGCTGCAGGTCGGACCGCCAATACGTCAGCGACGGCAGCACACGAAGTCCCGGACCGGCGTAACCGAGATCGAGGCGGACACCGTAGCTGACGGTCTCCTCCAGGCGATCCGGCCACAGGTACCCGAGTTCCAGACCGAATCCGCGGAAGGACAGGTTCTCGTAGTCGATGTCCGCGATGTCCTGCGCAGCTCCGTGCACCGGTAGCAGCGCGAGGAGCGCGGCGAAGCCCACGATGGTCGTCTTCAATGGAGTACCTCTGCGACGAGGTCGTAGTCGCCGGCCTCGACGACACGAGCCGACAGCATGTCGCCCGCTCTCATGGCGCTCGCCGACCGTAGGTGGGTCACACCGTCGACATCGACGGCCTGACCGACGGTGCGCCCGACACCGTCGAACTCAGGGTCGTCGTCGAGGGATTCGTCCACGAGAACGGTCACGATCGAACCGACCAGCTCGAGGTTGCGGTCGAGAGAGATCTCTCGCTGGAGCTCCATCACTTCC
>Ga0224512_10001120_pt1 | contig 26640 bp, 22 predicted proteins | sample SF_May12_sed_USG_4_FD_169103 | JGI IMG/M metagenome (GOLD analysis project Ga0224512, IMG submission 169103) | Sediment microbial communities from San Francisco Bay, California, United States - SF_May12_sed_USGS_13 | ecosystem: Environmental > Aquatic > Marine > Sediment | place: USA... | reverse complement strand
GGCTCGACTCGAACTACGTCTCCTTTGCTCAGGATTTCGCCGGCGCGCGTCAGCTCCGGGCCGAGGCGGTTATCGTCCAGCTGCCGCCTCGCCCATTCGAGCCCGGCCCAGGAAATTTCGATCTCGACTGCGCTTTTAGCCAGCGCGGTAACCGACTTTTCGCCCACCGACAGGACCACGGCCGGTTTAAGCCCACCCACGTCCGGGATGTCCGCGATGGCTTTCTCCAAGGCCTCAAGATCAAGCTCCGGGTCGAGCTTGAGTTCTGGACCGCGGTAACCATGTCTTCGATCGTAGGCTTGCAGCGCCCGTCTCAGGGCAGCGCCTGCGGCAATTTGAAGCCGCGCCTCGAGGGTCGTATATACCCTGTACCCGCCGGTATACGCGTCGTCACCCAACCTCTCTTCCATGTACGCTCTCGCCATTTCGGCGACGTAAGGCGCGTCAAGCTCCGCCTTCAGACCATGCACCGAGGCCTTCACCGGCGCCCTGATTGCGGTCTCGTATTCCGCCATGGTGATGAAATCAAGCTCGCGCATGCGCCCGAGCACGTAGTTGCGTCGCGCCAGTGCCCGCTCGGGATCAGCCACCGGATTGAACTTCGACGGCGCCTTGGGCAAGCCCGCGATCATCGCGATCTGTGGAAGGTCGAGCTGGTTTAGGGATTTCCCGTAGTACACCTGGGCCGCGGCGCCGACGCCGTAGGCGCGATGACCGAGAAATATCTTGTTGAAGTAGAGCTCGAGGATCTCGTCTTTGCTGAGCTCGCGTTCGATTTTAAGCGCGAGAAGGATTTCGCTGAGCTTGCGAACGTAGGTCTTCTCACGGCTCAAGAAAAAATTACGCGCCACCTGCATGGTAATGGTGCTGCCGCCGGGGCCCTTCTCCCCGGTGCGCAACAAGTGCACCACCGCCCGGGTTATCCCCTGCCAGTCCACGCCGGGGTGCTGGTAGAAGCGATCATCTTCGGACGCCAGCACCGCATTAATCATGGTTTCGGGCACCTCGGCGAGTTTCAGAGGCGTGCGGCGTTTTTCGCCGAATTCCGCTATCAGGGTGCCAGTTCGGGTATAGACGCGCAGGGGCACCTGAAGTTTGACGTCCTTCAGGACCTCGATGGAGGGAAGCTTCGGGTTGAGGTACCAGTAAACCCCGGCGGCCGCCAACAGCGAACCAAGCCCGCCGAGGAGAACGATAAACCCGACTACGCGCAGGGCGCTCGAAAGTCGTGGCATTGACTACACTTTAACTCAAGGGGTGCCGATCGTTCCGGCACTTTAGTCCAATTTGCGAGGCGCTTCACACCCCTGCGGTCGCGAACGCCCCAAGGCGCAATTTGCGGCCCCAGGCGGGCGACGCGGGCTTCCCGGACGCCGGGTAAAGCGGCCTTGGGAGAGCAGGCGCCTTCCGGTCCGGCGACGGACCGGGACTGGAAGCAGCGGGGAGCCTTGTTATGCCCCCGCCGGGGTTGCGCCCCGGATCGCCGCTAAGCCTTTGAGTGGCGGCGGATTCGACTTTGGCTTTGGCAATTTTCATGGTCTATAGTTAGGCCAATTAATGTATAAGCGTACAAAATTTCGCTAACCGCGGGGATTAAAAGGAAAAAATCGTGGGATTGTTCTCTCGAAAGCATACGCCGGTCATCGGCATCGACGTGAGCTCCACTGCTGTCAAGCTGCTGGAGCTGAGCGGCGGTGGCAGCAAGTACAAGGTTGAGAGCTATGCCGTCGAACCTTTACCCTCAAACGCCGTGGTGGAAAAGAACATCACTGACGTGGAGGCAGTAGGTGAAACCATCCGTCGAGCCTTGAAACGCGCGGGAACCAAGAACAAATTTGCCGCCCTGGCGGTTGCCGGTTCCTCGGTAATCACCAAGGTCATCACCATGCCCGCCAATCTCTCCGAGGATGAAATGGAGAGCCAGATCCAGCTGGAGGCAGATCAATATATTCCTTACTCTCTAGACGAGGTCAATCTGGACTTCGAAATCATCGGGGCCAGCGAATCGGATCCCGATCGTATGGACGTGCTTCTCGCCGCCTCGCGTTCCGAGATCGTCGATGCGCGCGTCGCGGTGTCGGACATCGCCGGACTTAATTGCAAAATCATCGACGTTGAAGCATTTGCCCTGGAGAATGCTTTCAGCGTAATCGCTAAAGACATGCCCACCGGGGGAATCGGCGAGACCGTAGCTTTAGTCGACATCGGTTCTACGATGACGGCCCTCAGCGTACTTACGGATAACAAGATTGTGTACGCACGGGAACAGACTTTTGGCGGCAGGCAGCTTACGGAGGAGATCCAGCGCCGCTACGGACTGACTTACGAAGAGGCAGGGCTTGCCAAGCGACAGGGCGGGCTTCCCGACAACTACGTCCCGGAGGTGCTTGAGCCGTTCAAGGAATCAATGGCGCAGCAGGTCAATCGATCACTGCAGTTTTTCTATTCCTCGAGCCAGGTAGGCCAGGTGGACCGGATTGTACTGGCCGGCGGGTGCGCGTCAATCGAAGGCTCCGACCAGGTGATCGCCGAAAAAACCGGGGTTGAAGTGCGCACCGCCAACCCGTTTGCACACATGAGCCTGGCCAACAAAATTAATGCAGAAGTCCTGGCGAACGATGCGCCATCGCTCATGATTGCCTGCGGCCTTGCCATGAGGAGTGCGTTCTAATGCCCCATATTAATCTACTTCCCTGGCGCGAAGGGCTTCGTCAGCAGCGCAACAAGGAATTTGGTATTACGGCGGCCGTCGGTGTTCTGGTGATGGCCGCGGTTGTCGCTGTGGTGCACCTGCACTTCCAATCACGCATCAGGCACCAAAACGACAGAAACGGTTTTCTCGAAGCGAATATCGCCACTCTAGACAAGCGCATCAAAGAAATTCAGCAGCTGGACGACGAGAAGGAGCGCTTACTTGCGCGCATGCAAATTATTCAGCGGCTCCAGTCGAGCCGTCCGGAGGTGGTACATCTCTTCGACGCGCTCGTTCAAACGCTGCCAGAGGGCGTCTACTACACCCGTATTCAGCAGAAAGGCCGGGTCTTAAACATAAGCGGCGTGGCGCAATCCAATGCGCGGGTGTCTTCCCTGATGCGCCAGCTTGAAAGCTCCGAATGGCTGGAAAATCCAAAGCTGGTAGAGATTAAGGCCAACCAGCGTAAGGCCGGTAATGCGGGCGAGAACCTCCAGGGAGTCCGTCTGAGCAATTTTCAGCTCAACGTATCGCAGGAAGACCCCAGCAAACCTACGTCGGAAGACGGCAAAAAAGAGAAATCGTCATGAACGTGAAGGATCTGCAAAACCTGGATCCGAAAAATATCGGAAGCTGGCCCGCGGTTATCCGGGCTCTGGTCCTTCTTGGTCTCTCTGCCGCCATTCTAGGTGCGGGCTACTGGTTCGATACCCGCACCCAGATCGGAAAACTGGAGCGGGAAGTGAAGAAAGAGGAACAGCTAAAGCAAACCTTCGAAATCAAGCAAAGGAAGGCCGTGAACCTCGATCCGCTTAGGCGACAGCTGCAGGAAATGAAGCAAACCTTTGGAGACTTGCTTCGGCTGCTGCCTAATAAAACCGAGATAGAAGGCCTTTTAGTAGACATCTCCCAATCGGGCCTCGCCGCCGGTCTCGAGTTCGATCTGTTCAAACCCGCCGCCGAGAAGCCTGAGGAATTTTATGCGGTACAGCCGATTCGGATTCAGGTCACCGGCACCTATCATCAGCTTGCAGAATACGTGAGCGCAGTCGCCGGGCTACCGCGAATTGTCACCCAACACGACATTACCATGGCGCCGCTGTCTGGCGAGAACGAGAATACCAAGCTGAGCATGGGGATGACGGCGAGGACTTATCGCTACCTCGAAGAGGAAGAAATCGATGCCCGTTCCAAGGCGCAAAAGAAAAAGAAAAAAGGTAAGCGAAAATGAGGGCCATGAAATTGTTGTCTTGGCGGCGCCGTAGCAATTACTCTGTCGATTTAAACGGGAAAGTTTCGGTGAAATCTCGATCGTCGCTGATCATCGCGGCCACCTGTCTGTTGATAAGCGGCTGCAGCGGCGGGTCCATGAGCGACCTGCAAAGCTATGTGGACGAGGTGCTGTCCAGGCCCGGTGGCAAAATCGCGCCCATTCCCCCTCTCGAGCCCTATGTGGTTTACACCTACCAGTCTTCAGAGGCCGTGGATCCTTTTGAACCGTTTTTCCAGGATGAACCAGACCCCGCCACGGTGGCGGCTATCGGCGGTGGGCCGGCCCCGGACCCAAACAGGAATAGAGAAGAGCTCGAAAGCTATTCACTCGATTCTTTGCGGATGATGGGGACACTCGAGCAGGACGAAACTGTTTGGGGAATCATACGAACGCCCGACGGCGCCATTCACCGGGTGCAGAGTGGAAATTACATGGGCAGAAACCACGGAAAGATTACCCATGTTTCTGAAGAAAAAATTGAACTCACCGAGATCGTTGCCGACAATCAGGGACGCTGGCAGGAGCGACCGGCGGGACTTGCATTGGCAGAATAAGGTTGGACGGGGATCCGCATGATGAAAACGCCTATTAGTTCGCAAACATTCGGGGGGCAGGGCTTCGCAGAGATCGCCGGCATAAGGGGCATGTTGTGGGTCCTGGCAGCGGCATTCGCTGCCCTGGTACTGACAGCAACCCAGGCTGTTTACGCGCAGTCGGGCGTATCCCTCGACGATATTTCCTACTCTGCACTTCCGGGCGACCGGGTCCAGGTCGAGCTTAAGCTCTCCGACAGGGTGGACGAGCCCCTGAGCTTTGCCATCGACAACCCGGCGCGGGTTGCGCTGGATCTGCCCGGCGTCAGACTCAATCTGCCGCGCAAGACCGCGGACATCAACGTCGGCATGGCGCGCAGCGTTACCGCGGTGGAAGCAGCGGGCCGTACGCGGGTGGTCCTGAACCTGGTCAAGCTGGTCCCCTACTCGCTCAAGGTCTCAGGCAACAGCGTGCTGCTCACGCTGGAAGGCGCTGGAACCGCGGCCGCTCCGTCCCTATCTACGGCGCAGAGAATGGCCGGAACGGCTGCCGGGCGCGGACAAATTAAAAACATCGACTTTCGGCGCGGGGAGGATGGAGAGGGCCGCGTCATCGTTACGCTTTCGGACCCGTCTATCGTCATCGATACCCAGGAGGAATCCGGCCGGATCATCGTGGAATTTCTCAACGCGGAGCTGCCGGAGCGGCTTCAGCGCCGGCTCGACGTCATTGATTTCGCCACGCCAGTTCAGACAGTGGAAACAGTTCAGCGGGGCAATAACGTTCGCATGACCATCCTGCCTAAGGGGCTTTTCGAGCATCTTGCGTATCAGTCCGACGACCTCTTCGCGCTCGACGTCAAACCTGTCAGCGAGGCCGAGCAGGAACAGGTGCGAAAGGACAAGTTCGGATACACGGGTGAGCGCCTGTCTCTCAACTTCCAGAACATCGAAGTCCGCGCCGTATTGCAGCTGATTGCAGACTTTACCGGGCTCAACCTGGTAGCGAGCGATACGGTTTCCGGCAATCTTACCTTGCGTCTGAAAAATGTGCCCTGGGACCAAGCGCTGGACATTATCCTCAGGACCAAGGGCCTTGCGATGCGCAAGACCGGAAACGTCATCCTCGTCGCGCCAAGCGAGGAGATCGCCGCGCGGGAGAAGCTCGAGCTCGAGAGTCAAAAGCAGATTGAAGAGCTCGCGCCTCTTCGCTCCGAATTCGTCCAGATCAATTACGCCAAGGCTTTGGATATCGCCGCCCTGCTCAAGGCCGAGGGCAACTCACTTCTTAGCGAGCGCGGAAACGTCTCCGTGGACGCGCGCACCAATACGCTGCTGGTGAGAGATACCTCGGAGGCCATTCAAGCGGTACGAAATCTGGTGACTACGCTAGACATTCCCGTACGGCAAGTGCTGATCGAGTCGCGCATCGTAATCGCGGACGACACCTTCAACCGCGATCTCGGCGTTCGCTTCGGCCTGTCAGGACAGGACCAGCTCAACACCCGGCCTAGCCCGCAGCGTATAGGTTTGGCCGGCGGCGGCCTCCCAGGAACCACCGACTTTGGCGGCACCGTTGCTTTTAGCGACGGCACCAACGAGAACCTGATTGTCGATCTGCCCATCGGCGGCCCGGCGGCGGCACTGTCACTCGCCCTGGTGGGCATTCCCGACTACATCCTTCAGCTCGAGCTCCAGGCGCTCCAGGCCGAAGGCCGCGGCGAAATTCTTTCCAACCCGCGGGTGATTACCTCAAATCAGAGGGAGGCAACGATCGAGCAGGGTACGGAAATCCCCTACCAGGAAGCCAGCTCCAGCGGCGCCACGGCCACCTCGTTCAAAAAGGCGGTTCTGAGCCTAAGAGTCACGCCGCAAATCACGCCCGATGAGCGCATCATCATGGATTTAACTGTCAATCAGGATCAGGTAGGACAAGTGTTCGGCGGAGTACCCAGCATCAACACCCGGGCGCTGGCGACACAGGTTCTGGTGGACAACGGCGATACCGTGGTGCTCGGCGGCATCTTCGAGCAAACTAAGCGTGACGACGTAGAGTCGGTGCCGTTCTTTGGCGACCTGCCTTACCTTGGCTATTTCTTCAGGACCACATCAGTTCGCGACGACAAAACCGAGCTGCTCATTTTCGTTACGCCAAAGATTCTCGAGTATGCTCTCGGCGGATAGCGGCTGGGTATAACCATTGGCGCGCGTAACGGCGCGGCCGATACCATAGCAGTACGGCAAAGCGAAGCCCGCGGGGACAACCCCGCGGGCTTTGTTTTTTATGCAGCGAGATCTGCTACCGGTTGGTTAAAATGAACCCGCCCAGGCTCCGAGCAAGAACCGAATCGCCGTCATGAATAAGAACACCCGTACGCCAAGCAACGTTTACCTTATCGGGCCGATGGGAGCGGGCAAGAGCACGGTCGGTCGCCACCTGGCGCGGATGCTCAAAAAACGCTTCCTGGACTGCGATCGGGAGCTCGAGGAGCGCACCGGTGCCCGCATAGCCATTATCTTCGAGCATGAGGGCGAGCCGGGCTTTCGGAAAAGGGAGCGGGCTCTGCTGGAGGAACTCACCGCCGAGGACGGCCTGGTGTTGGCCACCGGTGGCGGCGTGGTTCTGGAACCCGCCAACCGCAAGCTGCTTTCAAAACGGGGATTTAACATCTACCTCAACGCGCCCGTTGAGCTGCTCGTGTCCCGAACCTCCCGGGACCGCCATAGGCCACTTCTCCAGACCGAGGACCGCACGGCGCGCATCAAGGCGCTCATTGAAGAGCGGGATCCGCTCTACCGGGAGGTGGCTGATATGATTGTCACCAGCGACAAGCGATCGGCGAAGCACGTGGCGAGGGAAATCCTCAAGCAGCTGGAATCTACATGAAAACCATCGAAGTCGCGCTTGGTGAACGCGCCTATCCAATACATATCGGCGACGGGCTGCTTTTGCGGCGCGACCTCATCAGCCCGCACATTCGGGGCGCCCAGGTGATGGTGGTGACGAATGAGATCGTGGCACCGCTGTACCTGGACCCGCTCATGTCCGCGCTCACCGATTTCGACAGCCACAGCCTGGTGCTTCCCGACGGCGAATCGTTTAAGAACATCGAAGTGCTGAGCAGCATCTTCGATGCGCTTCTGCAACGCCGGTTCGCCCGGGACGCGACCCTGATTGCTCTGGGCGGAGGCGTCGTCGGCGACATTACCGGATTCGCCGCGGCCTGCTACCAGCGCGGGATTGCCCACATACAAGTGCCCACGACTCTGTTGGCCCAGGTGGACTCCTCGGTGGGCGGCAAGACCGCGGTGAATCACCCGCTTGGGAAGAACATGATTGGCGCCTTTCACCAGCCGAGCTGCGTCCTCGCGGATACTGCCACGCTTCATTCCCTGCCAACCCGGGAATTTCGCGCAGGTCTCGCCGAAGTGATCAAATACGGCCTTATCCGCGATCCCGATTTTTTCGAATGGATCGAGGCGAAAGTGGGCGACCTGATGGATCTCGAGCCGGAGGCGCTCTCATTTGTTATTGAGCGCTCGTGCCGCAATAAAGCGGAGGTGGTTACCGAGGATGAGCGCGAGAGTGGCGCAAGGGCGCTGCTGAATTTCGGCCACACCTTCGGCCACGCCATCGAAACGGGACTTGGCTACGGCACCTGGCTGCACGGCGAGGCGGTAGCCGCCGGGATGTGTCTGGCCGCGGCGATGTCGACACGTCTCGGATGGATAAGGCGGGAAGATGAGCGCCGGGTGGAAAGCCTGCTGATACGGACGGGTCTGCCCACGCGGCTGCCCGATGGCCTGGACGGCGCGCGCATGATGGAGCTTATGGCGGTGGACAAAAAGGTGCTCGGCGGACGCACCCGCTTGGTGCTGCTCGAGGCCATAGGCCGGGCGGTGATCAGCGATGACTTCGACCCGGAGGCTCTGCAGGAAACCCTTGCCAAAGGTCGTAGCGCGGCGTGAAAGTCATGAACGAGCGAAAAACTGCCGCCGGCGTCCTGCAGCCGTACGCCGTCGACGAGCGTTCCAGCCGCGGCCGTCTGAAGCTGGAATCGCGGGACGAATTTCGCAGCGAATTCCAGCGCGATCGGGATCGCGTCGTGCATTGCGCCGCCTTTCGCCGGCTGGAGTACAAGACCCAGGTCTTCGTCAACCATGAAGGGGACATGTTCCGCACCCGGCTGACCCATTCCATCGAAGTGGCGCAGATCGCCCGCACCATTGCGCGGGGTTTGAAGGTCAACGAGGATCTCACCGAAGCCATCGCGCTGGCCCATGATCTAGGCCATACCCCTTTCGGCCACGCCGGACAGGATGCGCTCAACGACTGCATGCGAGAGTACGGGGGCTTCGAGCACAACCTCCAGTCCCTTCGGGTTGTTGATCTTCTGGAAGAGAAGTACGCAGAGTTCAATGGGCTCAACCTGACATTCGAGACCCGCGAAGGGATATTGAAGCACTGTTCCAAGAAAAACGCCCATGAGCTTGGCGAGGTTGCCCGGCGATTTATCGAAGGCGGACAGCCGAGTCTGGAGGCACAGATAGCAAATCTTGCCGACGAAGTTGCCTACAACAATCACGATGTGGACGACGCGCTTCGGGCCGATCTCATAAAGATCGAAGATCTTTTTGCCGTAACAAGCTTCGAAGAGAGCTATCGTGAGGTAAATGAAGAGTGGCCAAGACTACCCCATCGTCGCGTAGTGCACGAGGTCGTTCGGCGCATGATCAACCATCAGGTGACCGATGCGCTCGTTTCAAGCCAGAGCGCTATTGACGCCCACGGACCCCAAAGCGTGGACGATGTTCGAGCCTGTAGATCTTATTTAGTCTCCTTCAGCGAATCGACGCGCAATCACCATCTGGAGCTGAAGCGCTTTCTGCGCGAGCACGTCTATCGCCATTATCGCGTGCATCGCATGACGGTGAAGGCCGCACGAGTGGTGCGCGAGCTTTTCGAAAGTTTTATGCGGGATGTCCGCTTGCTGCCACCCGAGGCGAGAGCACGCGTACGGGAGCTTGAGGGCCACATGGGCCAGAATGGGCGGGCCAGAGCGGTGGCGGATTACGTCGCCGGGATGACCGATCGCTTCGCCATCGCCGAGCACGGTCGCATTTTCAACCCCTCGCGGCTCACCTGATAAAAGGCCAACGAAACCGTAGACTTGCCCTGGTCGCGCGTCGGCCAGGGTCAAGAGCGTGAATTGTGGCCGGTGACAGCCCGGAGAGCCGGCGATATACTTTTTCTCCTTTTGCCCGCATAAAACTTCCACCAAGCCGGCTGAATCCGCGGGCAGGCATCCGGTCGGACGCTTCGGACACCCGGAATCGCAATGGCGCCCTGCGAAGGAATCGAATGCCTGTACCGGTGCCCGATGAAATCCTCCGCCCTTTTGCCCTGGCGACTTGGCGGCCGCGAACCAAAAGCGAGTCGAAACTGAGGATCACGAGGACAACAATTTGAACCTCAAAGCGAAGCTTAAAGGCCTTTACTCTCCCGCATTCGAGCATGGCAGCTGCGGTTTTGGCCTGATCGCGCAGATGGACGGCCGCGAGAGCCATTGGCTCGTCAACACTGCGGTGAACTCGCTGGCGCGATTGACTCACCGGGGCGCCGTGGCGGCGGATGGAAAAACCGGTGATGGATGCGGGCTGCTGCTAAAGAAGCCGCAAGAATTTTTCGCCAGAGCGGCCGATGAATTGGGCTTAGCCCTGCCGACCGAGTACGCGGTAGGAATACTTTTTTTGAATCAGGACGCGGAGCGCGCGGCGACCGCCCGACGGTGTTTGGAAAAGGAGCTTGGCCGTCAATCCCTCGAGGTCATCGGCTGGCGCGAGGTGCCCACCGACTCGACAGTCTGCGGGGCGGAGGCGCTCGAGACCCTGCCGCGGATCGAGCAGATTTTTGTCGGCGCACCGGAGGGCGTCATGACCGACGACTTCGAGCGTCGGCTATTCGTCGCCCGGCGCCGCAGCGAAAAAGCCCTCAAGAGCGACGAGACATTCTATGTGCCAAGCCTCTCTTCCCGGGTCATATCCTATAAGGGTCTGGTCATGGCGGAGAATCTGCCAAAGTTCTACGCCGACCTCGAGGACGCAACCTTAAGCAGCTCTCTGTGCGTATTCCATCAGCGCTTTTCCACCAATACCTGGCCGGAATGGCGCCTGGCACAACCGTTCCGACTGCTCGCCCATAACGGCGAGATCAACACCATCCAGGGCAATCGTTACTGGGCCCACGCGCGAAGCTACAAGTTCGATACACCCTTGATCGAAAACATGGACGACGTTCGCCCCCTGGTGTCGGACGGCGACTCGGACTCCTGCAGCCTGGACAACATGCTGGAAGCGCTGGTGCAGGGGGGTATGGATATTTTCCGCGCCATGCGGCTGCTGATCCCGCCGGCGTGGCAAAACGTCGATAACATGGACGCCGATTTGAAGGCGTTTTACGAATACAACCGCATGCACATGGAGCCCTGGGACGGACCGGCAGGTATCGTCCTTACCGACGGCAGGCACGCGGCGTGCGTCATGGACCGCAACGGGCTGCGTCCGGCGCGCTACGTCATTACCCGCGATCGCCATATCACCCTTGCTTCGGAAATCGGCGTCTATGACTATGCGCCCGAGGAGGTTGAAACCAAGGGCAGGCTGAAGCCGGGAGAAATGCTTGCCGCGGATACCGAAACGGGAGAGCTGCTGCTTCCCAAAGATGTCGACGCGCGGCTCAAGCGCCGGCATCCCTACCGTGATTGGATCAAGATCTACAAGCAAAAGCTCAAGTCAAACCTGGAAGGCGAGCCGCTCACCACCAGGCCGCTTAATCGTGAGGACCTTCGCGTTCAGCAAAAGCTTTTCATGGTGAGTTTCGAAGAGCTCGATCAGGTGGTGCGTGTCCTCGCCGAATCGGGTCAGGAGGCAGTCGGCTCCATGGGAGACGATACGCCCATGCCGGTGCTGTCGCGGCAGATCCGCTCGCTTTACGACAATTTCCGCCAGCAGTTTGCCCAGGTCACCAATCCGCCCATCGATCCCTTACGCGAGCAAATAGTGATGTCGCTGGAGACCTCTTTCGCCGGCGAGGGCAACCCTTTTCGCGAAAAGGCGAGTCAGGTGACGCGTTTGGTGGCGAGCTCACCGGTTCTCTCCGAGGGAAAGTACCGCACCTTGCTGGAGATGGAGGAGCCGGCATTCAGGCATCAGCACATTGATCTCAACTACCCTGCAGAAACACCGCTTCGGGAAGCCATAGAAGACGTCTGCGACCGCGCCGTCGATGCCATCCGGAACGGGCGACTGGTGCTGGTGCTTTCCGACCGCGAGGTCAGTCGCGACAAGCTTCCGGTTCACGCCCTGCTCGCAACCGGCGCGGTGCATCACCGGTTAATCCGCGAGGGACTGCGATGCGATGCCAACATCGTGGTCGAAACAGCAACCGCGCGGGATCCGCATCACTTCGCGGTGCTCATCGGCTACGGCGCCACCGCGATCTATCCCTACCTCGCGTTCGAGCTCATTAACGACCTCATTCGCAGCGGTCAGATTGCCGCGGTGGAATCCTCTCAGGCCGGCACCAACTACCGCCGCGGGATCAACAAGGGGCTTTACAAGATCACGTCGAAGATGGGCATCTCCACCATCACCAGCTATCGCGGCGCCCAGCTCTACGAGATCGTTGGCCTGCACGACGAAGTGGTAAAGCTGTGCTTTGAAGGAACCATCAGCCGCATCCAAGGGATGAATTTTGAGGACCTGGACCACGACCGTCAGCGGCTGGCGTGGGAGGCCTGGAACCGGCGCAAGCCGATTCGACAGGGCGGCTTGATCAAGTACGTTCACGGGGGCGAGTACCACGCTTACAACCCCGATGTCGTTGCAACGCTGCAGGACGCGGTCTCCAGTGGGGACTTCGAGAAATACAAGGCCTACGCGCAGGTTGTGAACGATCGCCCCATTGCCACCATCCGTGACCTGCTCAGACTGCGCGAGGATGTGGAGCCCATTCCCATAGAAGAAGTGGAGCCGGTGGAGGCCCTTTTTCCCCGATTCGACACCGCGGGCATGTCATTGGGCGCGCTGGGCCCGGAGGCCCACGAGACTCTGGCGGTGGCGATGAACCGACTGGGCGGGCGCTCCAATTCCGGAGAAGGTGGCGAAGATCCGTCGCGCTACGGCAGCGAGCGAAACTCGAACATTAAGCAGGTGGCTTCCGGCCGCTTCGGCGTTACTCCCCAGTATCTGGTCAACGCCGAGGTGCTGCAGATCAAGATCGCCCAGGGGGCTAAACCCGGCGAGGGCGGGCAGCTGCCCGGGCACAAAGTGAACAAGATGATCGCCCGGCTGCGTTACTCGCGGCCCGGAGTTGCGCTGATTTCTCCGCCGCCCCATCACGACATTTATTCCATCGAGGATCTGGCGCAGCTTATCTTCGATCTGAAACAGGTAAATCCTCAAGCTCTGGTGTCTGTGAAGCTGGTGGCGCAGGCGGGCGTGGGCACCATCGCTGCAGGGGTAGCCAAAGGCTACGCCGATCTGATCACCATTGCTGGCTATGACGGTGGTACCGGGGCGAGTCCGCTGACGTCAGTCAAGTACGCTGGCAGCCCCTGGGAGCTGGGTCTCACCGAAACCCACCAGGTGCTTCGTGCCAACGACCTGCGCAACAAGGTCCGGCTGCAGACCGACGGCGGTTTGAAGACCGGGCTGGACGTGATCAAGGCCGCCATCCTGGGTGCAGAATCTTTTGGCTTCGGCACCGCGCCAATGGTGGCCATGGGCTGCAAGTATTTACGCATTTGCCACCTGAACAACTGCGCAACCGGCGTGGCCACTCAAAACAACGTGCTCAGGCTCAAGCATTTCAAACCGGGCGGTGTGGAGAAGGTTATGAACTTTTTCCGATTTATTGCCCAGGACGTGCGCGAGTGGCTGGCGCGCCTCGGCGTGCGATCGCTAACCGATCTCATCGGCCGCACCGATCTTCTTCAGGCCCTGTCGGGCGAAACCAAACGTCAGGGCCGGCTCGACCTCACGCCAATACTGTCTGACTATGGCGTCCCGGCTGACAAGCCACAGTTCTGCACCGAGTCAAAAAACGTTCCCTTCGACAAAGGCGAACTCGCCGAGCAGATGGTCAGGGACGCCATCGGCGCCATCGAATCCGCAAGCGGAGGCGAGTTCCACTACCAGATCAAGAACAACAACCGCTCCATAGGCGCAAGGCTTTCCGGCGAGATCGCAAGACGGCACGGCGATCAGGGAATGTCCAGCTCGCCTATCAAGGTCCATCTCAAAGGCACGGCAGGACAAAGCTTCGGCGTATGGAACGCCGGCGGCCTGGAAATGCACCTGGAGGGCGACGCCAACGACTACGTTGGCAAAGGCATGGCTGGCGGCAAGCTGGTGATCTATCCCCCAAAGGGCAGCCGCTACAAGAGCAACGAGACTGTCATCATCGGCAACACCTGCCTCTACGGCGCCACCGGCGGCCGTCTGTTCGCGTCGGGTCTGGCGGGGGAGCGCTTCGCGGTGCGCAACTCAGGCGCCGTTGCGGTGGTGGAAGGCGTTGGCGACCACGGATGCGAGTATATGACCGGCGGCGTCGTCGCCGTGCTCGGCTCTACCGGGATAAACTTTGGCGCCGGCATGACCGGCGGTTTCGCCTTGGTGCTAGATCTCGAGCGGACCTTCTTCGATCAGTACAACCACGAGCTCATCGACATTCATCGCATTCATACCGAAGCGATGGAAGCGCATAGCAACTATCTTCAAAACCTGATGGAAGAATTTGTCAAGGAGACAGGCAGCGCGTGGGGACGCACTGTGATCGAGGAGTATGACGACATCGTGCGAAAGTTCTGGCTGGTTAAACCCAAGGCGACGGAGCTCTCCTCGCTGCTCGATACCTTGCGCGAGGCTGCCTGAGGGCGGGCCCGCCCCAGGCTGGCGCTACAGTCATGTCCAATTTGTTTCAATTCGTCGACGTTCCGCGCCAGGACCCGAAGAAACTTTCGGTCGAAGTGCGCGTGCGCAACTTCCGGGAAATTTACGGGGAGTACGACGAGCAATCTGCGGAATCGCAAGCGGACAGGTGTATCGAGTGCGGCAATCCTTATTGCGAATGGAAGTGCCCGGTCCACAACTACATTCCCGACTGGCTCAAGCTGGTCTCCGAAGGCAATCTCATGGAGGCGGCAGAGCTGTGCCACCAGACGAATTCGCTGCCGGAAATTTGCGGCCGCATCTGCCCTCAGGACCGCCTGTGTGAAGGCGCCTGTACGCTGAACGACGGCTTCGGCGCCGTCACCATCGGCGCGGTGGAGAAGTACATCACCGACGAAGCGCTACGCCTCGGCTGGCGGCCGGATCTTTCCAACGTAGTGAAGACGGGCAAACGCGTCGCCGTGGTCGGAGCCGGACCTGCCGGGCTCTCCTGCGCCGACGTGCTGGCGAGAAATGGAATTCAGGCCGTGGTCTTCGATCGCTATCCAGAGATCGGTGGTTTGCTGACCTTCGGCATTCCACCGTTCAAGCTGGAAAAAGAGGTGATCCGGCGCCGACGCGAAGTGCTCGAGCACATGGGGGTGGAGTTTCGCCTTGAAGTGGAGGTTGGCGCCGACGTGGCCTTCGAGCAACTGGCCGAGGACCACGACGCGGTCTTCCTCGGGATGGGCGCCTACACCGCCATGAAGGGTGGCTTCCCCGGGGAAACCCTCCCGGGAGTGGTGCAGGCGTTGCCCTACCTCATTTCCAATATCAATCGTCACATGGGCATGCAGGCCAAAGAGCAGCACATCGACATGAACGGCCATCGGGTGGTGGTGCTCGGCGGCGGCGACACCGCCATGGACTGCGTACGCACCGCCGTGCGCCAGGGAGCCACCAGCGTGGTGTGTGCGTACCGCCGGGACCAGGCCAACATGCCGGGCTCCATGCGCGAGGTGGAGAACGCCAAGGAAGAAGGGGTGCGCTTTTTGTGGAACCGGCAGCCCGTGGAAATCCTGGGCGGACGCCGGGTAGACGGGGTAAAAACGGTCAACACCCGGCTCGGAGAGCCGGACCAGCGCGGCCGGCGTCGACCGGAGCCGGTGCCCGGCACCGAAGAGGTGCTGGGCGCAGACCGAGTCATTATCGCCTTCGGTTTTCGCCCGAGTCCGAGTCCATGGTTCTCCGACTTCGGTATCGACACGGACGACAGCGGTCGAGTGCTCGCTTGCAATGACGGGGAGTGCAGTTTTCAGAGCAGCAATCCGAAAGTATTCGCCGGCGGCGATATGGTTCGGGGCTCGGACCTGGTGGTGACCGCGGTGTACGAGGGACGCGAGGCCGCCGGCGGCATCGTGGATTACCTCGGCGTTTAGCGCCGTCGCCGGAGATCATGGACGGACTGCCGGCAATGCAAAACGATCGCCTTCTCAAAGCGCTCAGCCGCGCTCCGGTGGATCGCACGCCGATATGGATCATGCGCCAGGCCGGACGCTACCTGCCAGAATACCGCGCCCTTCGCCAACGCGCAGGCAGCTTTCTCGCGCTGTGCAAAACGCCGGAGCTGGCGTGCGAAGTCACCTTACAGCCCATCGAGCGGTTTGCTTTCGATGCCGCCATTCTGTTTTCCGACATCCTCACTATTCCCGACGCCATGGGTCTGGGCTTGAGCTTCGCCGAAGGCGAAGGCCCACGTTTCGAGCGGCCCGTGCGAACCCGTGGCGACATCGACCGGCTCGGCGTGCCCGATCCGACGTCCGACCTGAGTTACGTTGTGGACACAGTAAAGATGGCGCGAACGGCGCTGGCTGGGCGGGTGCCCCTCATCGGCTTCTCCGGAAGCCCGTGGACCCTGGCGGCCTATATGGTTGAGGGAAAAAGCGGGACCAACTTTGCCCGCATCAAGAGCATGGCTTTCGACGCGCCTGCGGATCTGCATCGCCTGCTGGATTTGCTGGCGAGATCGGTGATCGAGTACCTTAAAGCCCAGCGAGAGGCCGGAGCGCAGGCGCTGATGATATTCGATACCTGGGGCGGGATCCTGAGCGAGCATCACTACCGCGAGTTCTCGCTCGCCTATATGGCAACCATCGTCGAAGCGCTGAAAGATGGCGCGGGTGCCTCCACCGCGCCGCTGATTTTATTTACCAAAGGCGGTGGCAACTGGCTAGAAGCCATGGCCGACACTGGATGTGACGCTCTGGGTTTGGACTGGACCGTGGATATAGGCCGTGCACGCAGCCGCGTCGGCAGCCGCTGTGCATTGCAGGGCAACATGGATCCAGCGCTGCTTGCCGCCCGTCCCGAGCGCATTCGTCAAGAAGTCGAACTGCTGCTCGGACAATATGGACACGGTAGCGGTCACGTGTTCAATCTCGGTCACGGCATCTCACCCGATATCGACCCCGCCAGCGTTGCCGCGGTAATCGACGCAGTGCACGAGCTGAGTGAAGCGTATCATCGCTGAACCGTTTTGCGGGTAAGAAACACGCGGCTATTTGTGACTGAATCTTCGGCCAAACCCTTTCTGACCACTATCGCCAAGGGCTTCCTCATGGGCGCCGCCGACGTGGTCCCCGGCGTCAGCGGCGGCACCATGGCGGTTGTGCTGGGAATTTATCAGCGACTTATCAACGCAATCCGCGCCTTTGACACGCGCTTCGTCAGACATGTGATCCGCGCCGAGCTGGGCCAGGCCGCCGCGCACACGGACTTGCGCTTTCTCCTCCCGCTTGGTGTCGGAATCTTCTCCGCCCTCATGTTCTTCACCCGGGTGGTCTCCCTGCCTACTCTCATTCGCACCCACCCGGAGCCCGTCTACGGCCTTTTCTTTGGTCTCATAGCCGCTTCGATCATCATTCTCCTGAGGTCGTTCAAGGGCTTTGGCGGCGCGGACATGCTGGCGCTGATTTTCGGCGTCGCCGTCGGCTTCGGCCTGGTCAACCTGGTGCCTACCGCTACACCCGAAACGCCCTGGTTCGTTTTTTTCAGCGGCGCGCTCGCCATTTGCGCCATGATTCTTCCCGGAATATCGGGATCGTTCATACTGCTCATACTGCAAAAGTACGCCTATATATTTGACGCCGTCGGCCGGCTGGACTTTTCCGTGCTGCTCCCGTTCGGTCTGGGAGCCGCCACCGGCTTGCTGCTGTTCAGCCGCCTGCTCGCGTTTCTGCTGGAGCGCTGTTACCGCCTCACCGTGAACGCCATCATCGGCCTGCTGATTGGATCCCTTTGGCTCATCTGGCCGTTTCAGCTGCGGGTTGAAGTCGTTGTCGACGGAACCAGCCGCATGCTGCGGAGCACGCCCTATCTGCCGCAGAGCTTCAACAGCAACGTGGTGGCAGCGATCGTGCTTGCCGGCATTGGCACTGCGGCGGTTCTCGCGCTGCATCGCGCCGCTTCGGTTCGCGGTCTTCCCGACCACGTCTGAGAATCACTCCAGGTTATCGAAACGTGCCCGAGCTTCCGGAAGTCGAAACCACAAGGCGCGGAATCGAACCGTACGTAAAGGAGCAGGTGATCGTTGATGTTGAAGTTCGCGAGCCGAGGCTTCGCTGGCGGGTGCCCGCCGGACTCGCTCAGAAGCTCAAGGACGCCCGTGTCTTGAGCGTCGAGCGCCGGGGTAAGTACCTATTGCTCAGTACTTCATCCGGCACGCTCATCGTGCACCTTGGCATGTCCGGGAGTCTGCGCATGGTCACGGACGACATCGCCCCGCAAAGCCACGATCACGTCGATGTTTCCTTTAGCAACGGTCTCAAGCTCCGATTGCGGGATCCGCGCCGCTTCGGCTCAGTATTGTGGACGCGGTCGGATCCTTTTCGTCATCCCCTACTGGCATCGCTCGGGCCGGAGCCGCTATCGCACGCCTTCGACGGAAACTGGCTGCATGAAACCGCCCGCGGGCGGCGGGCGGCGGTGAAGACGCTGATCATGAACAGCCGCGTCGTCGCCGGAGTGGGAAATATCTACGCCAGCGAAGCGCTGTTTCTGGCCGGGATCAATCCCGCGCGCAGCGCCGGGCGCATCTCAGCGCGGCGATTTGGAAGCCTTGCCGATGCGGTGAAACAAGTGCTGGAAGAAGCCCTGGTGCAAGGTGGAACGACGCTTCGGGACTTCGTCAACGGCGCTGGCGAGCCCGGCTACTTCGCTCAGTCGCTGCGGGTGTACGGACGCGAAGGCGAGGCGTGCATTAAATGCGGCTCGGCGGTGAGGGCGCGGGTGTTGGGACAACGGGCGAGCTACTACTGTCCCCGCTGTCAGCGTTGAGACGGAGGTCTGCTAACACGGGTCTCGAATTCTGGCGATTCAGAAAGTATCGATTTTCGGGCAGTGATTGGTGATTTGCGGCTCGGGTGCCCGCCGTCGAACCTGCGTCCAACCCCAACGCCCAGGCCCAATCTTCCCTATGGCCTACCGCCTAAGGCCTACCGCCTGTCTAGGCTTTCTGTCGTATCAGATTGAGGTACTTCTGGTACAGCTGCTCTTTGCTCTCTTCGCGGTCCGGGTTCAAGGGGATACAGTCCACCGGACACACCTGAACGCACTGGGGAGTGTCAAAATGTCCGACGCATTCGGTGCAAAGCTCAGGATTAATCTCGTAGATCTCCTCGCCCTGATAGATTGCATCGTTGGGACATACGGGCTCACAAACGTCGCAGTTGATGCATTCGTCAGTGATCATCAAAGCCATTCAGAAAAGCCCCGCTTTCGTTACTTCGATCGATTGGAACGTAGTCGCTCCGCCAGCGCCTCCTTGACGGCCGGATGGACGAAGGCGCTCACGTCGCCACCCAGGCCGGCAATCTCTCGCACCAGGCTCGAAGAGATAAAGCTGTAACCTTCATCCGGCGTCAGAAACATCGTTTCGACCGTGGGCGCGAGCTTTCGGTTCATGCTGGCGAGCTGGAACTCGTACTCGAAATCGGAAACTGCACGCAGGCCTCTAAGAATTACACCGGCGCCCTGTTTGATTGCGAAGTCGGCAAGAAGACCATCGAATCCGACGATGCTGACGTTCTTGACTTTTTTCAGCGCAATCTCCGCAAGGTCAATGCGCTTTTCCAAGGTAAAGCACGGCGCCTTCGAGCCGCTGCCCGCCACCGCTACGATGATTTTGTCGAAGCGCCGCGCCGCCCTCTGCACCAGGTCCACATGACCGTTTGTAATGGGGTCGAAAGTGCCGGGATATATCGCAGTGCCGTCCATGCCTTACCTCTTAGTTTTTTGTCCGTCAGCCGGCCGTGTCGGCCACGTTCCGGGTGGCGAGATAATACCGCACTTGCCCTGCCCGTTGACTCTTCAACACCCGCCAGCCGTTCGGCAACGCCGGGTCGGCGTTTTCCGGGTCGGTTTCCAGGTACACCACGCCGGAGGGATTCAGGCAGCCGGTGCGGTCGATTCGCGCGCACAATTCCCCAGAGTCGAAGTGCCCGAACGGAGGGTCGAGAAACACGATGTCGAAAGCGCGTCCGTCGATTTCCAGCCACTGAAGCGCATTCGCTTGAATCACCTCGATCTCCTTTGCCTCAAGCACAGAGCAGCCCTCTCGCAACACCGAGACGGCGGCCGGATCCTGCTCCACCATCACCACCTGTTTCGCGCCCCTGGATGCGGCCTCAAATCCGAGCGCACCGGTTCCGGCGAACAAATCAAGACAGAGACTGTCCTTGAGCCTGGGAGCGAGCCAGGAAAAAAGGGTTTCCCGCACCCTGTCCGGAGTCGGTCGCAGCCCCTTCAAGTCAATGACCTTAAGTCTGCGCCGCTTCCACTTTCCCGCAATGATTCGCACCGACCCGCGAGGAACGGAATGCCTTTTGATTTGCTTGCGTTGTTTTGAACGAGTCACGGTTCCGCTGGAAAGGTTTAAGGCGTACTGCCGCCCGAATCTGTTGGTGTTTACCGGCAGAATACATTCCTGCTCAGACAGAGCGAGCATCACCCATGGTACGATATGCCCGCTTTTTCAGGTACGCGCGCCTTAACCCCAAAAGCCGTTGCCTCCTTTGAGCACCAGGCGCACATTTCTTAACATGTTCGGAAAACAAAAGCCCGCAGACGCCGAAAGCGACGCCTCGAACGAACGCGCTCCGGGGCTGATGACACGCCTAGGCAACGCGCTCGGGCGAACCCGTGGCCGCCTGCTCAAAGGTTTTTCCCGTCTGCTTGCCGACGGGGCAAAAATTGACGACGCGCTCCTCGAGGACGTTGAAGAGCTTTTGCTAGCCGCCGACGTCGGGGTTCCCGTCACGACGCGTATCGTGGAGGGCATTCGCACCAGCGCGAAGAATCCGGGCGGCGAAGCTGGAGAAGCGCTACTGAGCTCTGTTAGAACGAACATGCTCGCCGTGCTCGAACCCGTGGCCGCGCCGCTTGAGCTACCCGAAAAACTGGCGAGGCCTTTCGTTGTTCTGGTTGTAGGGGTGAACGGAACCGGAAAGACCACCTCCATAGGTAAGCTGGCCTACCAGCTCAAATCCGAGGGCCGTTCGGTAATGCTCGCCGCCGGCGACACCTTCCGCGCCGCGGCAATCGAGCAGCTCAAGCGCTGGGGAGAACGGAACGAGATTCCCGTCATCGCGCAGCACACCGGCGCTGACTCTGCATCGGTGGTGTACGACGCGCTCGAATCCGCCACCGCCCGCGGAGTCGACGTGCTGATCGCGGATACCGCGGGTCGCCTGCACACACAATCCAATCTCATGGAAGAGTTGAAAAAGGTCCGCCGCGTGATCAACAAGCTCGATCCGGAAGCGCCTCACGAGGTGCTGCTGGTGCTCGATGCCGGCACCGGTCAGAACGCACTTACCCAGGCCGTTCAGTTTAACCAGGCCATAGGAATTACCGGCCTGTGCATCACCAAGCTCGACGGTACCGCAAAGGGCGGGGTTGTCTTCGCTATCGCCGAACGACTCGGCGTGCCCATACGATATATCGGCGTGGGAGAAAATCTCGATGACCTCCGCAAATTCGACGCTCACACCTTCGTCCAGGTGTTGCTTGCACGCTGAATGCGTTAATTGCGATGGCGCACGGGCGCAGATACCGGAATTAATGACTCCCTACCATGATCGAATTTCATAACGTCACCAAGCGTTATCGCGGCGGCGTGGAGGCGCTGCGCAACATCAGCGCACGCATCGACGCTGGAGAGATGGTTTTCCTGACCGGGCACTCGGGCGCGGGCAAAAGCACCTTGCTCCGCCTAACCACCCTAGTCGAGCGCGCAACCCGTGGCCAAATCATTATCGGCGGTCACAATCTGTCGCGGATCCCGGCACGCAAGGTACCGATATTTCGCCGTCATATTGGTGTAGTTTTTCAGGATCATCGCCTGCTCCGCGACCGAACGGTTTTCGATAACGTGGCGCTTCCACTTGTGGTCTCCGGCCATGGTCACCTGGAGATTGCCAGGCGCGTGCGCGCGGCGCTGGACAAGGTCGATCTGCTGGGCAAGGAAAAACAATTCCCCGTGGTGCTGTCGGGAGGTGAGCAGCAACGCGTGGGGATCGCGCGCGCGGTGGTTCACAAGCCTCCTGTACTGCTGGCGGACGAACCAACGGGCAACCTCGATCCCGATCTCAGCAGAGAAATAATGGGACTTTTTGCCCAGTTCAATCAGGTAGGCGTCACGGTGCTCGTTGCCACGCATGACCTCGATCTGGTGCACCAATTCGGCAGTCGAGTGCTCACGCTTCGTAACGGGCAGTTCGTCGACGGACACACAACGTGCTGAAAAAAGCACAGCGGCCAGCGCGGAACGAAACAGGATTCGATCTCAAGAGATCGGGTACCCGGGCGCTTGGATCGTGGCTCGTGCGGCATCTTCAGTCATTTTTCTTCAGCTTGGGATTAATGGCGAGAGCGCCGCTGGCAACGCTGATGACGTGCGCTGTACTCGGTATTGCTCTGGCACTGCCCGGCGGACTCTATCTGCTCTTGGACAACGTCAACAGGGGCACCGATCAATGGGATACGGGTGGGCGGATATCCGTGTTTCTTCATAACTCGGAGTCGGACGCGGAGGCCGCGGCGCTGGCCGAGCGTCTAAGCACATGGAAGGAAATTGCCCGAGTCAGCGTGATCACTCGCGCGGAAGCATTGGCCGAATATCGCAGAATGTCCGGTTTCGCTGAGGTCCTTGATGCCTTTGAGGATTCTAACCCGCTCCCTGCCGTCTTGACCGTCGAGCCTACGTCTGCAGTGCAGGACCCAACCACCATGGAGACCCTGACGGTTAAAATATCCGACTTGCCGCAGGTGGATTTTGCCCGCTTCGACTTGCAGTGGCTCAAACGCCTGGAAGCTATAGTTGAAATCGTCCGCCGCGGTGTTTATCTGCTCGCCGCGCTGCTGGCGCTCGGTGTGCTCCTAATCGTCGGCAACACCATTCGCCTCGGCATCGAGAACCGGCGCGAGGAAATTGAGATCGCCAGCCTTTTTGGCGCCACCAACGCCTTCATCCGGCGGCCGTTTCTGTACGGCGGCCTGCTCTACGGTCTGTTCGGGTCAGCCATCGCCTGGTGCATCCTGGCGGTGGGATTCGCGCTGCTGAAGCCCGCGGTGGGCCGATTGACCTTCCTCTACGACAGCAGCTTCGAGCTCGTGGGGCTCGAAGGGTCCGGCATACTGGCCCTCGCGGCCGCCGGCGCTGGCCTCGGCCTGCTGGGTGCCTGGGCGGCATTAGGCCGACACCTCCGCAGCACAGCGCCCGACTGAGCCGGCTCCCCGGGCCGCACTAAAAATACGTACAATCAACAAGTTAAGAAAGTGCAGGGGGGCGGGACTGGGAGGGTGGAACTCGAGCTGGAACTGGCACTCAAATGGACTGAGTGCTAAAATTCGCAAACATTTTACGGGAGACCCACTTATCGCCATGAGCAAACGAATGGATCTAGCCCTGGTCGCCCCTACCGGCAGCCTCGAGGCCTATCGCACCGCGGTCAACAGCTTCCCGCTGCTGAGCGCCGAGGAAGAGCGCGAGTTGGCCGAGCGATATCGCCGCGACGACGATTTGGACGCCGCCTGGCAGCTGGTGCTTTCCCATCTGCGCTTCGTGGTGCGAATCGCCCGTGGTTACAACGGCTACGGACTGGCGGAAGCCGATCTCATCCAGGAAGGCAACATTGGCTTGATGAAGGCGGTTAAGCGCTTCGACCCGTCGATGGGAGTACGGCTTGTCTCCTTTGCGGTGCACTGGGTCCGGGCCGAAATGCATGAATTTATTCTTCGCAACTGGCGCATCGTAAAAGTCGCCACCACCAAGGCGCAGCGCAAGCTGTTCTTCAACCTTCGCAGCGCCAAAAAGCGCCTCGGGTGGATGAACAAGGCGGAGGTCGACGCTGTGGCCGGTGATCTCGGGGTGAATTCAGCTACGGTGATGGAAATGGAGCAGCGTCTGAGCGCCCACGATGCGTCTTTCGATCCGCAGATCGACCAGGACGGTGACACAGACTACCTTGCTCCCGTGGGCTATCTCGAGGATCTTCGCTTCGAGCCCGGCCAGCAGGCCGAGGACGACGACTGGGATAATCACAGCGGCAATCGTCTCGAGGAGGCCATGACGCATCTGGATGAGCGCAGCCGCATCATCATCGAGAAACGCTGGCTCGCCGATGACAAAACCACCCTGCAGGCGCTCGCGGATCGGTTCGGCGTCTCGGCCGAGCGGATCAGACAGCTAGAAAAAAACGCCATGAAAAAGCTCAAGACCTCGATGGAATCGGCCTAAGCGCAACGCACGTACAAACAAAAACGGCCTCCAATCGGAGGCCGTTTTTTTGTTCTCGAGCAGCGCTGAGCTGCTAGCCGACCAGAACTGGGATGTAGTGATCGACGAGCAGCGCCGCGAATAGGCCGCTTAGATAATGAATCGAATACTTGAACGTCCTGTAGGGCGCGCCTCGGTCACGGCCACGATAAAGCACCAGCGCCTGATAAAGAAACCCGGCCCCCAGGATCAGCGCCGCCGCAAGGTAGAGCACTCCGCTCATTCGGGTTACAAACGGCAGCAGGCTAACCACGAACAAGACCACCGTGTATAGAAGAACGTAGGTTCGGGTGAAAGCGACGCCGTGGGTCACCGGCAGCATCGGGATGTCCGCCCGAGCGTAATCGTCCTTCCGATGTATCGCCAGGGCCCAGAAGTGCGGCGGCGTCCAGGCGAAGATAATCAGAAAAAGCAGCAAAGCGTGAGGGTCGATGCTATCGGTCACCGCGGTCCAGCCGAGCACCGGCGGCATCGCCCCCGCGGCGCCTCCAATAACAATGTTCTGTGGCGTGCGCCATTTGAGGAACACGGTGTAAATCACCGAGTACCCGATCATGGAAGCGAAGGTAAGTGCTGCGGTCAGGGTGTTCACCATGGAAATCAACATCAGCATGGATATAGCGCAAAGCACACCCGCGAACACCACCGCCCTGGTGGTATCCAAACGGCCCGTTGGCAGAGGCCGGCCCCGGGTGCGCGCCATAACAGCGTCGATTCGCTGATCCGCAATGTGGTTGATGGCCGCGCCAGCAGATGCGGCCAGCCCGATTCCGAGGGTCCCGAATACCAGCGCTGCCAACGGCGCCATACCCTCGGTGGAAAGAAACATGCCGATAACGGCGGTGAACACGATCAGCGACACCACCCGGGGCTTGCACAACACCAAGTACTCGCGCCATGCCGGTATAGCCTCGGCGCGCTGATTTCGCTCGCTGATGAAGTATTCTCGAATGCTCATCCCGGATCGTTCCCTGCGCGCGCCGGCCGATTATGGCGTCGACTTCGACGGAGCCGTCATATGATACACGCTGACCGCCGACAGCAGCAGCAGCGCGGCCACCGCGTTGTGGGCAACCGCGACGCCGAGCGGCAGCTGGAGAAGCACGTTTCCGATCCCCAGCGATACCTGAGCAAACAACAGTAACAGCATGACTCCAGCGGCAGAGACCAGGCGCCGGCTGAGGCTCGAGCGCATCAGGTACACGGCAACGCTGCCAAGGAAAAGAAAGGTCACCAGCGCGCCCACGCGGTGGACCACCTGTATGGCCACGCGCGCGTCGCTGGCCAGAACACCCCCCTCATAGCTTTGCCCCACGCCCCGCCAGGGAACGAAGGCTTCCTTTATGGCCATTTCGGGCCAAAGCTGACCCTGGCAAAGGGGAAAATCAACGCAGGCGAGCGCCGCGTAGTTCGCGCTGGTCCAGCCCCCAAGCCCGATTTGCACGAACAGGACCACAATTGCGACGGCCGTCAGGCGCCGCGGCAGTCTAAAGCGCGGATCCGACAGGTTGTCGTTACCCACTCCAGCACTGGAGTGGCGCAAGAATATCCACCAGCAAAGGGCGGTGGTGGTCAGCCCGCCGAGCAAATGCGCCACCACCACCAGCGGCTTGAGCAGCAGAGTCACCGTCCACATCCCGAGCAACGCCTGGAACAGAACCAGAACCACCAGCACGGACGGCATCAATAGCTGCTGGCCAGGGGCGTGGCGCCGCGAATACGCCGCAACAGCCATGAAAACAATGGCCAATCCCAACAGCCCCGCGAGATACCGGTGGACCATTTCCTTCCAGGCGCGCTGGGTGTCAAGCGGTCTATCGGGATAGGCGAGATTTGCGCTGGCCGCCTCTTTGTCACCGCCGGGCACCAGGAGCTGACCATAGCACCCGGGCCAGTCGGGACACGACAGGCCGGCGTGCGAAAGTCGCACGTAAGCGCCCACTACCACCACCACCAGCGCCAAGCCGGCGGCGAATGCCGCGACGCGCGAGAATGTTTTGCTGCTCAACATAACTCAGCCGATTTTTGAAATTTTCAAAAGCCGTTTCAGATCCTTAATCAGCCCGCCGGGGTCGACATCGGCGCGATACCACATCACCAGGAAGCCCTGGGGATCGACAATATAAATCTCGGCCTCGCCCTTTCCCGGGCGCGACCCATTGAGCCACTCCGGCGTGGCGGCAACGACCTTGAGATCCGGGTCGTCGCCGTGCAGCTTCTGGGCGGCCGCCTTGACCAGCACTGTGGAAGTAATCACCATCTTCTGCACCCGGTCAATTTCCTTGCCCATGGCGAAGCGGCTCTGGCGCATCCTATAAACGGCTTGTTCGCATTCCGCCAGACACGCCGAGGGCTCGACATAAACCAGCGTCCACTT